>Ga0233377_1000861_pt1 | contig 12387 bp, 9 predicted proteins | sample ElkDunMinimDraft_6_FD_191540 | JGI IMG/M metagenome (GOLD analysis project Ga0233377, IMG submission 191540) | Fecal eukaryotic communites from dung pellets of Tule Elk in California, USA - Elk Dung E36 | ecosystem: Host-associated > Mammals > Digestive system > Large intestine > Fecal | place...
GAGGGCAGCGAGTACTGGCTCGACGCGCTCTTCGAAGAGTCGTGGGCGTACTTCATGGCCGGCGACTACGCGCACGCGCTCGGCAACATCCACACGATCGAGTCGCCGTACTTCCCGAACTCGTATTACCCCGAGGCGGAGATCCTCAAGGCGGTCATCTACTTCGCGAACTGCCAGTACGAGGACGCCGAGACGATCGTCGCCAAGTTCCAGACGAAGTACCAGCCGATGTACGACGACCTGAACGGCGTCCTGAAGCGCTTCCAGGGCGAGGACCAGGACGAGCCGTTCTACAAGTTCCTGAAGGAGGTCCGCGACGGCAAGGCGAACCTCCCGCCGCGCATCAAGATCGTCGTCGAGAACGCGCTCGGCGATCGCCAGCTGCTCCGTCACCTCCAGTACGTGCAGGTGCTCGACGAAGAGCAGAAGCGCTTCGGCAAGGCGCCCGCCGCGTTCCGCGACTCGCCGCTCGGCAACGACGTCAAGGACGCGATGCAGCTCGCGCGCGACATCGCGGTTCGTAACGCCGGTCAGCTCGCGCGCGAGCGTTACCAGCGCAACCTCGACGAGCTCAACGAGCACCTCCGCGACAGCGCGAAGATCCTCATCGACATCACCTCCGCGAAGCGCAACCAGCTCGACGCGGCCATCGCCGGTTCCCAGGTCACGGCCCAGGAGTCGGAGCGCAACATCGTGAAGCCGGACGAAGAGCACGTCATTTGGCCGTTCGACGGTGAGTACTGGCGTGATGAGCTCGGGTTCTACCGGCAGACCATCACCTCGAAGTGTGGGAGGTAGGGTTTCTATGAATCGTCTTCTTCAAATGTTGGTCTTCGGCACGGCGGTCACCGTCGGCACGAAGGCCCTCGCGGCGGACGTCTGCATCGACGAAAAGGCGAAGCAGTCGCTCAACGCGTGCGCGGGTGGGGTTGCTCCGAAGGAGTTCAAGGGGAGCAAGACACCGGCTACGAATTTCCACTCCGCTCCTCAGACGGCTGATCTCAAAAAGAAGGATCAGCAGACGAAGCCGGGCAAGCCGAACATCGAGGAAGCCCCGCGCGACGAGCGCAAGAGCCGACTCCAGGCTCGTCAGCGCGCCCTCCTGGTCACCGAGATCCAGGGCCTCGAGCGCCTGTTCGAGACGACGGCGAAGAACAAGCCCGATCGCCCGCAGCTCGCGCGTCGCCTCGCAGAGGCGTACGTCGAGCTCGAGTCCGCTGCGTTCCGCGACAAGACGCAGGCGGAGATCAAGCGCGACGAGCTGAAGAAGACCAACGCCCAGCAGGCGGGTCAGCAGCAGACGCAGGCCAACCAGGCCGACGCGGTCATGAAGGCCGCGCGCAAGAAGGCGATCGACTACTACCAAGTCATCGTCAGGGAGTACCCGAACTACGGGGCGATCGACGAGGTCCTCTACTACCTCGCGTACGAGTACGAGCAGGCGAACGATCTGAAGAACGCTCGCTCCGTCTACTACGACCTGATCAAGAAGGCGCCGCAGTCGAAGTACATCCCGAACGCGTACCTCGCATTCGGCGAGCTCTTCTTCAACGAAGCGCAGGGCGATCCGAGCAAGTGGGATCTCGCCGCGCAGGCGTACACCGAGGTCACGAAGTATCCGGCGCCGAACAACAAGGTGTACGGCTACGCCTGGTACAAGCTCGGCTACGTCTTCTGGAACAAGGGCGAGCTCGACAAGGCGCTCAATGCCTTCAAGAAGACGATCGAGTTCGGCGTCGTCCACGCGCAGCTCCCGGGCGCGGCGAAGCTCGCGGACTCCGCGCGCCGCGACGTCATCCCGGTCTACGCGCTGAAGGGCGACCCCGCGCAGGCCTACAACTTCATGCACAACATCTCGGGCGACCAGAGCGGGTCGAACGAGAAGACGTTCAGGATGATGGACGATCTGGGTAACAACTACCTGGATACCGGCCACTATCCGGAATCCATCATCCTCTATAAAGACCTGATGACCCGCGACAAGGGCGGGCGGCATTGCGTCTACCAGGCGCACATCACCGAAGCGACCATGGCGATGAAGTCCGGCAACAAGGACGCCATCGTCAAGGAGGTCGACAACCAGGTGAAGGTCTACAACGAGGTCAAGTCCGGCGGGTTCACCGCCGAGCAGAAGGCCGAGTGCGCGAACAAGAGCGCCGCGCTCGCGACCGAGACCGCGATGGCCTGGCACCTCGAGGCTGTCGGCTCGCAGGGCCAGCGCGGAACCGGCGACACGAAGACGATGGCGCTCGCCGCGCAGCTCTACAAGAAGGTCGTCGACAACTGGCAGGCCGACGAGTTCGGGAAGTTCGAGTTCCCCCGCATCGTCAAGGAAGACTGGCCGACGATTTACAAGATCAAGTACGCGATGGCGGACTTGCTCTACTTCCAGAAGGACTGGGCGAAGTGCGGCCCCGCCTTCGACGCGGTCGTCCAGGAGAACCCGCAGGCGCCGGAGGCCGCCGAGGCCGCCTACGCCGCGGTGCTCTGCTACCAGAACATCTACGACGAGACCCACAAGGGCGACAGCGCCAAGAAGGGCTCTGGCAACCTCCCCGGCCAGAAGGAGTCGAAGGACAAGAAGGCCCAGGCCGCGGCGGAGGCTGAGAAGCTGAAGCCGAAGGACATGACCGAGAACCAGAAGGGGATGGTCGGCGCCTTCAACAAGTACATCTGTTACATCAAGCCGGCCGCGAACGACGCCGCGGGCCAGGAGCAGCTCGTCGAGGTCAAGTACGCCCGCTCGCGTACGTACTTCGAGGCGCAGCACTGGGACGAGGCGGCGATCGGCTTCCGCGACATCGCGCTGAACCACGCCGATCGCGACGTGGGCATCTACGCGGCGCAGCTGTACCTCGAGAGCGTCAACGTCCTCGGGTCGCACTTCCAGAAGACGGGCTGCTTCGACGACATGGAGCAGGACGTCCCGAAGTTCATCGAGCTCTATTGCACGGGTGACAAGGCGCAGAAGAACGCCGACCAGTGCACGACGCTCAACAAGATCCAGGTCGACATCCTCCGCCTCAAGGCCCAGAAGCTGGTCGAGCGCGCGGACAAGGAAGGCGGCAAGGAGTCGATCGCGCTCTACGAGCGTGGCGGCACCTCGTACTTCGAGATGTTCCGTCGCTACTGCCAGGACCCGGTCAACAACGGGCAGCAGCCGCAGGCGGAGAAGTGCGACGAGATCGCGTACAACGCGGCGCGCGCCTTCCAGGCCGCTCGCCTCGTCGCGAAGGCGATCACCGTTCGTCGCGCGCTCCTCGCCTTCGACGAGAAGACGAAGGGCAACTCGCCGCTCGCAAAGAAGGCGACGTACGAGATCGGCGGTAACTACCAGGCCATCGCGGTCTACGACCTCGCGGCCGAGTGGTACGAGAAGTACGCGAAGAACGATCCGAAGGCGCCGGACGCCGACAAGGCGCTCTCCGACGCGGTCATCCTCCGCCTCGGCCTCGGCCAGGAGGATCAGGCCATCGCCGACGCCCAGCTCTTCACGAAGAACTACGGCGGCAGCAAGCCTGCGCAGACGGCGCAGATCGCGTTCGCGATCGGCTCGCACTACGCGGACAACGAGCACTGGGACAAGGCCCAGAAGGCGCTCTCGGGCGCGATGGGCACGATCTCGAAGGCGGCCCCGGACATCCAGGTCCAGGCCCGCGCGACGCTCGCTCGCTCGCACACCAAGCTTCGTGGCCAGGACAACCAGGCCAAGGCGGAGTACGCGAAGGTCCGCGCGCTCTGGAGCAACCCGGCCGACGCGGAGGCCAAGATCAAGGCCGCCTACCCGGACGAGGACAACGCGCAGCACGATCGTCGGCTCGCGAAGGCCCTCAACGCCGTCGGCGAAGCTTTCTTCTACGCCGCCGAGGAGCGCCGCAAGGCCGAGGTCGACCCGGTGAAGTTCCCGGCCTACCAGGGCCCGGGCGACAAGGCTTCGGTCATGAAGCACATCCAGGGCAAGGTGAAGGACTGGTACACCAAGAAGCGCGACGCGATCGCGAAGGTGGAGCCCGAGTACGTCAAGATCCTCGACCTCAAGCCCGTCCCGCCGCCGAAGTGGGTCATCGCAGCCGGCTCGCGCGCGGGCCTCATGTGGGGTGACTTCGTCGACGACTTCCGCCGCGCCCCCATCCCCGAGTCGTGGAAGAAGGACCCGGAGATCCGCGGCACGTACTACGACGCGCTCGACGCGGCGAGCGAGCCCTTCAAGGTCAACAACGCCAAGCCGGCGCTCAAGAAGTGCCTCGATCTGTCGGTCAAGTACCAGTACTTCGACGAGTTCAGCCGCAACTGCGAGGTGTGGCTCGCGAAGAACTACAAGGCCGAATACCACGTCGTCGACGAGCTCCGCGGCGCGCCCACGCTCGCCAACAGCGGTCTCGATGAGAAGGCGCCGCCGGTCCTCCCGGATGGAACCTTCTGGCACCCGCCGGCAGCTGCTCCCGAGAAGACCACGGTCAGCTCGGACGAGAGCGCCGACAAGAAGGACAACAAGCCCGCGGCCGCTGCCAAGCCGAAGGCTGGGGCGAAGAAGAAGTGAGTCGAGGAGAAGGACACATGAAGCGCATCACGACTCTCCTTACTGCAGGACTCTTCGCTCTCACGGCGGCTTGCGGTGGCGGTGACAAGCCGTCGCCCAAGACGGGCGCGAATGGGAAGACGGGCACGGGCGGCGAGGGTGCTCCCGCGCTGAGCAAGGACGCTCAGGCGAAGTTCAACGCCGCTCTCGACCTCTTCATCGAGCACGACAAGAAGAACGACTGGACGGCCGACAGCTGCGCCGACGTCGCGAAGAAGTTCGACGAGGTCGGCAAGAACGCCCAGGCGCTCTTCAACTCGGGGCTCTCGTACCAGCGCTGCAACGACGACAAGAACGCGAAGGCGAAGTTCGAGGCGGCCCTCCAGGCCGACCCGAAGTTCCACCACGCGCGCGCGCAGCTCGCCCTCTACCAGTACAAGGCTGACGGCAACGAGGACGCGGCGATCTCCGCGCTCCAGCAGGCCGTCACCGACGCGCAGTTCCAGAACGTCCCCGCGCTCGTCAACCTCGCCATGGTCCAGATGGCACGTGACAGCGCGCAGGGCGGCCAGGGCTGCAAGGACGACATGGACTGCGCGAAGCTGAACCTGCAGCGCGCGCTCGCCATCGACGACGCCTACATGCCGGCGTTCAACCAGCTCGCCCTCTACTACTTCCAGCTCGCGAAGAAGCGCGCCGGCGCGGTGAAGGGCACGAGCAAGAGCAGCAAGGGTCGCCAGATCATCACGCACGCCTCGCAGCAGAAGAAGGCTGACGTGCAGCAGCTCGAGCTCGCAGCGCTCGTCTGCTCGCAGGCGATCCGGAAGAACCCGAGCTACGCACCGATCCACAACACCGCCGGTCTCATCCAGAACGAGCTCGGGCAGGTGAACGGTGCGGTCGCGGCGTTCGCGACGGCAGCGAAGCTCGATCCGAAGCTGTTCGAGGCGCAGATGAACTACGCCGCGGTCAACCTCGGCTTCCGCGGCTTCGAGCAGGCGCAGCAGGCGTACAAGAAGGCGCTCGAGATGCGCCCGAACGACTACGACGCGCACCTCGGCATGGCGCTCGCCATCCGTGGCCCGATCACGGGCGCGGAGCCGAACTACGATCAGCTCGTGGCGGCAGCTCAGGCCGAGCTCGACGCGGCGAAGAAGATCGACCCGAACCGCCCGGACGCCTACTACAACGAGGGCATCCTCACGCAGGAGTTCAAGGCGAAGGCGGGCGGCGCGAAGGAGAAGACGATCGCCGAGCTCGAGAGCGCGAAGAAGATCTTCCAGACGTTCCTCGAGAAGGCGGCCGGCAAGCCGGAGTACGACGGCGCGATCAAGCGCGTGAAGGGTGACGGTTCGAAGAAGGATCTCGGTCGTCTCGGCGACATCGACGACACGATCGCCTTCCTCCAGCTGGACGCGAACGCGCAGAAGGACGCGACGAATCAGAGCTCGGCGGACGCTGCGTCCGAGGGCGAGAAGAAGTAGCTCCGACCGACATCACGACGACGAGAGGCCTCTTCGGTTCGCCGGAGGGGCCTTTCGGCTTTGTACGGCTCGTCGTGCTCGGGAGTGGCGAGCGCGTTGCTCCTCGGTGAGGTCGGAGGCGTGCGATGGCGAGCGAGCTCGGGACCGTGTGCTCGCCGAGCGCGCGCGTCCGATCTCCGGACCCGCTCGTCCGGAGAGGGCGGCATCCGCGCCACGTGCCGTGAGCAGCGATGTGTCGCTGCGTCGTCGGGCATGATGCGGACGTCACCGAGCACTGCCGACATCGAGCTGACGGCCCTGGCGAGGGCCGTGCTTGCAGCACGGACGATGGTGGGTGCCACGAACCGACGAGCCGGTGCGCTCCTGGTGCTCCGCGCGATGACGCGACGGATCGTGCTCCTCGCGGCGACGTGGTGGGCGCTGACGGGTGGCGAGCCCTCGGCGGTCGGTGTCGGGATGGTCGCCCTCGTCGTCGCGATGATCGTGAGCGCGCGGCTCAGCGGACCGCTGGACATGAAGGTGTCGCTGGTGGGACTCCTCGCCCTCACGTGGTGGTTCGTCGTCGGATCCCTGCGCGGCGGCTGGGACGTCGCGTGGCGGGCGCTCGCTCGGCGGATGCCGCTCGAGCCGTGTGTCATTCGCCACCGCACGCAGCTCGCCCCGGGCGCGCAGCGACGCATCTTCTCGGTGATCAACACGCTCATGCCCGGGAGCCTGAGCATCGACTCATCGGACGCCGACCCCGAGCTCACGATTCACGTCCTCATCGATCGTGGTGACGCTTTCGATCGCGAGCTCCGGCTCCTCGAGTCGCGCGTCGCGCGTGCGTTCCAGGTCCCGTCGACGGATCTCGGCACCGGCCGGTGATCGTTCGCGTCTGGCGGACGAGACGGCATGCATCGACTGGCGTCATGTGCAACGACGAGCGACGCATCGTGGCGATCGTGACGTGACCACGCCGGCGGCGCCGGGGGAGGAGCGCGCGTCGCTCGAGGGCGTGCTGCTTGCACGGAGCGCGGCAGGCAGGAGTCGCCGCTCGTCTCGTGTCGTGTCGGTCGGACCAGCGTGGGCTCGTCGGGCGAGGTCCGTGTGTGCGCGAACGTCTCGCGGGTGGAGGAACGTCGATGCACCAGCTTCGTACCGGGGTCGCAACCTTCTTGCTGGCGAACGTGCTCGTCGGGCTCGTCAGGATCGCGCGGGGTCCCACCCCCGCGGATCGCATCCTCGTGACGCAGCTGTTCGGCACGTCGGCGGTCGCTGTGCTGCTGCTCCTGGCGGCAGACCAGGGCGCCTCATCGATCCGCGACGTAGCGCTGATCTTCGCGCTGTTCGGCGGGGTCTCGCTCCTCGCCTTCGTCCGTCTGGGCCCGCGCGTGCGGAGGGGCGGCCGATGACCGTCAGCGGCGTGTTCTCCGCCGGTTTCCTGCTCGCGGGCGCGTTCTTCTTCCTCGCCGGGACGGTCGGCATCCTTCGCTTCCCCGACATCTTCACCCGGCTGCACGCGGTGACGAAGGCAGACAATCTCGGGCTCGGGCTCGTCACCGTCAGCCTCATGCTCGAGGCGCCGTCGTACGCAGCAGCGCTGGACCTCGCCATCGTCTGGCTTCTCGTTCTCCTCTGGAGCAGCGTTGCTGCGCAGCTCGTCGCGCGCGATGCCCTCGACCGCGGTGAGGTCCCGTGGAGGGGCGCGTGACCTTCGACTGGCTGCTCGACGCGACGGTCGCCGCCGCGCTTCCTCTCGTCGCCTGGACAGTCGCGCGCTCCGTCGCGTTGTCGCGCGCCATCGTGCTGTTCATCGCGTTCGGTCTGCTCTCGGCGCTCGCGTGGACCCGTCTCGGAGCCATCGACGTCGCGCTCGTGGAGGCCTCCGTGGGGGCCGGTCTCTCCGGGGCGCTCGTCATGTCCGCGCTCTCGTGGGCGAACCTGGACGAAGCGACCGTCGCGCGACGCTCGGTCATCGCTCGCGCGTTCGTGGCGGCGGCCATCGCGCTCTGCCTCGGCGCGGTGCTCCTCGGCGTGCCCGACCCCAGCGAGGGGCTCCTCGGCGACGTATCGGCCAACCTCGGCGACGCCGGCGTCCATCAGCCCATCACGGCCGTGCTCATGAGCTACCGCGGGTACGACACCCTCTTCGAGCTCGTCGTCCTGATCAGCGCGGCCTTGACGATCGGCGCCGCGAAGAGCGCCCGCCTCGAAGCTCGTCCAGGCTCCGACCTGCTGCGCGCGCTCGCCGATGCGCTCCTGCCGCTCTGCATCGTGCTCTCCGCGTACTTCCTCTGGCGCGGGTCGAACGCTCCCGGGGGAGCCTTCCAGGGCGGCGCCGTCCTCGCGGGCGGAGTGCTCGTCTCCACGCTCGCCGAGCGGCTGCGTCGGCCGCGGCTCACGGTGTGGTGGATCCGCGCGGCGCTGGTGCTCGGCCCGGCGTCGTTCCTCCTCGTCGGGATGCCTCGCTTCGTCGAAGGCGCACCGTTCCTCGAGTACGGACCGCAGTCGGCGTCGCGCGCGATCTTCGCCATCGAGCTCGGGTCGCTCGTGACGATCGCGCTCGTGCTCGCGAGCTTCTTCCCTGGCGTCGGACCCCTCGAGACTGCGCCCGACGCGTCCTCGGAGCGGACGCGGGGGCACCGGTGAGCCAGTGGATTCTCTACGCGGCCTCCGCGGCGGCGACCGTCGCCATCGCCGGTGTCGGTGCGTTCGTCGCGGTCGAGCCGGTGCGCAGGCTCCTCAGCATCAACATCGCCTATAGCGGAGTGTTCATGGCGTTCGTCGCGCTCGCGAGGCGAACGACGTCGGGGGAGGCGGATCCCGTACCTCACGCGCTCGTCCTCACGGGGATCGTCGTCTCGGTGAGCTCGACGGCCCTCGCGCTCTCGCTCACGCGAAGGCTGGTACGGGCGACGGAACGCTCCGGCCGCGATTCCTCTTCCTCGCCGGACGAGCGCGAAGCATGAGCGCATGGCCGGCATGGACGGTCGTGATCCCGCTCGTCGGAGCGTTCGCGTCGTGGCTCGTCGGGCGGAAGAGCGCGTTCGTCGCGATCGCGTCGGCGCTGGCCACCGTCGGCGTCACGGTGGTCCTTGCCCTGGAGGTCCACGCACGGGGCACCGTTCTCCATCGCGTCGGAGGCTGGGGCGCCCCGCTCGGGATCGAGCTGCGCGTCGACGGTCCTGCGGCGCTGCTTCTCGTCGTGCTCGGGATCGTGACGGCGCTCACGAGCGCGAGCGCCGTCGCTCACTTTCCGATGGGGCGGCGGCGAAGCACGTTCATCACGCTCTGGCTCATCGCGTGGGCGGGGCTGAATGCGCTGCTCGTGTCGGCGGACCTCTTCAACCTCTATGTTGCGCTCGAGCTCATCACGCTCACGTCGGTCGGGCTGATATCGCTTGGCCCGAGCCGCGAGTCGATTCGCGCTGCCCTGCAGTACCTGCTCGTCGCCATTCTCGGCTCGCTCGGCTACCTGCTCGGCGTCGCGCTCGTCTACGGCGAATGTGCGACCCTCGACGTCGCTCTCGCGGGGGAGCGGCTGGCTCGAGGCACCGTCTCCAGCGCTGCTTTTGCGCTCGTCGCCGCGGGGCTGTCTCTGAAGTCGGGGCTCTTCCCGCTGCATGCGTGGCTGCCTTCGGCTTACGCGAATGCCCCGTCGCCGGCGGCCGCGCTGCTCTCGGGGGTGCTCGGCAAGGCGGCGTTCGTCGTCCTCTACCGGATCACCGGCGAGACGTTCCCGCTCGTCCTGGACGCGGCTCCGGCGCAGATCGTCGGCGTGCAAGCAGGAGCAGCGATCGTCTGGTGCTCGCTACTGGCGCTCCGCCAGCGACGCCTCAAGATGCTGATCGCCTATTCGAGCCTCGCGCAGATCGGCTACATGTTCCTCGCGATCCCGATCGGGACGCCGCTCGCGCGTGCTGGCGCCCTCTACATCGCGATCTCGCACGCTGCGGCGAGCGCCGCGATCTTCACCGCCACAGGCGCGCTCGAGCGAGCCTCGGGCAACGACTCGATCGACGCGCTCCCCGGCGTCGCGCAGCGCAATCCGTTGACGTTCTTCTCGCTCGCCATCGGCGGAGTGAACCTCATGGGGCTACCGCCGACGGGAGGCTTCATCGCGAAGTGGCTGCTCGTGCGCGCGGCGCTCGAATCCGGGCAGTGGTGGTGGGCCGTCGTGGTGCTCGTCGGCGGGCTCATCGCGGCTGCCTACGTCTTCCGGGTGCTCCGGGAGGCGTTCGTCCCCGCCGTGCCGCTGCCGGCGACCGCGGACGCGCCGCAGCTCGCGGAGGTCGTCTCGCTTCTGCTCGCAGCGGTGTCGCTGCTGCTCGGCGTCAGTCCGAGCTGGCCGCTCTCGCTGGCCATGCAATCGCTCGGCGAAGGGCCATGAGCCTCGAGACGACGCTGCCGCTGCTCGTGCTCTTGACGTCGCTCGTGCCGGGCGTCGTCATCTTCTTTCTCCCGGAGAAGCGCCACGGCATCCGCACCCTGCTGAATGTCGGCGCCGCCGTGGCGAAGCTCGGATTGACGGCCGTCATGGCGGCCGGGATCGCGGCAGGGCACCGCTACGAGACCCGTTTCCGCTTCGTCCCGAGCGCCGACCTGGTCCTCCGCTCCGACTCGTGGGCCCTCATGTTCGTGGTCCTGTCCGCGATGCTGTGGCTCGCGACGACGATCTATGCGGTCGGCTATCTCGAAGGCTCTCCCGAGCGCAGCCGCTTCTTCGGCTTCTTCTCGCTCTGCGTCGCGTCGACGATGGGGATCGCGCTCGCCGGCAACCTCGTCACGTTCTTCGTCTTCTACGAGATGTTGACGGTCACCACCTATCCGCTCGTCGTCCATCGCGGGACGCGCGAGGCGCTGCACGCCGGCGACGTCTATCTCCGGTACACGATCGCGGGCGGTGTCCTCCTCCTCGCGGGCATCGCGCTGGTCTACGCCCTCGCGGGTCACGGTGACTTCACCGAAGGTGGCTTCCTCGCGCCGCTGGGCGAGCGACACCGGACGCCGCTCATCGTCGCGTTCGCGCTCCTCGTCGCGGGCCTGGCGGTGAAGGCGGCCATCGTTCCGTTCCATCGATGGCTCCCGATCGCGATGGTCGCGCCGGCGCCCGTGAGCGCGCTCTTGCACGCGGTCGCGGTCGTCAAGGCCGGCGCGTTCGGCATCACCCGCGTGCTCTACGACGTCTTCGGTCTCCACTTTGCTCGCGATCTCGGGGTGACGGGATTTCTCGCGATCGCCGCCGCCGTGACGATCATCTACGGCTCGTGCGCCGCGCTGTGGCAGTCCGATCTCAAGCGCCGGCTGGCGTACTCCACCGTCAGTCAGATCTCGTACATCGTGCTCGGGATGGCGGTCTACGGGGCGCTCTCGACGATCGGCGGGAGCGTGCACCTCGTCCATCAGGGCTTGATGAAGGTCACGCTGTTCTTCTGCGCCGGCAATCTCGCCGAGGAGCTCGGCGTGCACGACGTACACGATCTCCGCGGCGTCGCGCGGCGGATGCCGCTGACCATGGCCGCCTTCACGATCGGCGCTCTCGGCATGATCGGGATCCCGCCGGTCGCGGGCTTCGTGACGAAGTGGTACCTCGGCATCGGCGCGCTCGAGGCAGGGGAGGGGTGGTGCGTCGTCGTGCTGCTGGCGAGCAGTCTGCTGAACGCAGCGTACTTCCTCCCGATCGTGTACGACGCCTGGTTCGCCGAGCCGCGGATCGTCTTCCGTGATCGCGTCGCGTCGGCGGAGGTGCGTCTGTCGCTGCTCCTTCCGACGCTCGCGACTGCGGCGCTGTCGATCGGCGCTGGCGCGCTCGCGGGCTTCTCGTGGAGCCCGCTCGGGTGGGCGAAACGCATCGCATCGCAGGAGCTCCGCCCGTGAACGGCACGTGGACGCTGATCGCGTCCGTCTTCCCCATCGTCCTCGCGCTGGGGATCGCCTTCGGCCCGACCCGCCGTCCGACGATGGCGGCCGCGTGGGCGGCCGCGCTGCCCGCGCTTGCCGTCGCCATCAGCGCTCGCAACGGGAAGCCGATCGAGATCGGCTGGTTGTTGTTCGGCGTGGAGGTCGACGCGCCGGACGATCTCGCCCGTGCGCTCCTGTTGCCCGTCTCCTTGCTCTGGCTCGCGGCTGGCTGGTTCGCCGAGACGTACATCGCGCGGTCGTCGCACCGGGTCTCGTTCTGGCTGTTCTTCCTCCTCACGTGTGGCGGGAACGTTGGCGCGCTGCTCGCTCGTGACGTCGCCACGTTCTACGTCGGGTATGCGGTGATGACCTTCTCGGCGTATGGGCTCATCCTCCACGATCGGACGGAGGCCGCGCGCCGGGCGGGCCGCGTGTACATCGCGATGGCGCTCGGAGGCGAAGTGGCGCTCCTGGCTGCCCTGTGGATGATCGTCGGCGAGC
>Ga0233377_1000863_pt1 | contig 12382 bp, 11 predicted proteins | sample ElkDunMinimDraft_6_FD_191540 | JGI IMG/M metagenome (GOLD analysis project Ga0233377, IMG submission 191540) | Fecal eukaryotic communites from dung pellets of Tule Elk in California, USA - Elk Dung E36 | ecosystem: Host-associated > Mammals > Digestive system > Large intestine > Fecal | place...
TTGCGAATAGCTCAAGCCTCCATCACTCAACATCAACGTTGCGTTTCCTCTGGTTGGTCCAACCTGTATTCCGGAAATTGCCTCTATTGATCCAGTCATACTATTGTCCATTTCTATGGTTGTGGTAATTTGGCTAAACTTATGCTGAAGTACTGCACTTAGGTCATTGTTACCAAAGTTTAACTTCATTTTCTTGGTAAAGAACATAAGATCTCCCGATACATTCTTAAGGTTGGCAACACTCAGGGATGACCTGCTGTCAATCTCAGGAAGTTCAGTCTTGCTGTTTACAGAATATACAACAAAGGTGTAGGTTTTGCCAGCATCTAGCGGAAAGCCCGGAGTGGTAGATTCATTTCCGTAAGCATAGTCATGTGACTCAATATAAGAACCCGATTCTGAGTAAACAGCTACCCTATACTTCACTCCCTTTTCAAGAGGTTTCACTATACTCTGCACAGCGGCCTTCTTCTCCATACCTTGCGAATTTGACACACCAGAATTAACAACAGATTGCGGGTTTTGAACAACGGTAACCTCCATTGACAACCCTTTATCCAGAGCAATACTTGATTTCTGAATTGTTGCTTCAGAAGTTCTCCTAACCGTTTTGCTGCTGCCCACAGTAACTCGCTCTTCGTCCGGCTCACCGACAGAAAGACTCACCCTTACGTTAGCCTGAGAATTTACTGCTCCATTCTCATCCGATTTCTGACAAGAGTGCGAGACAACCAACAAGACCAACATTGAAAGTACGCATAGTACTTTTAGAATAAAAAACTTTAACTTATACATTGTTATGCCTAATATTTAATGGTTGAGAAATCTTATAATTCATTCCAATCAAATTCCTTGGTTTGGGTATCTTCTTGGTACCATTGTTCCATAACCTGGTTGGAACCGTTTTGAGGTCGAACTGATGCTGAACCGGCGGCAATCCCTTCTTCAAGGTAAACAGACACTGAGTAGATCTTTGGTGTTGAATATTTCTTTTTCATTTTTTTGATAAGTAATAAAAATCTTGAACACGACATAATCACGTACGTTCCATCGAAATCAAGAATTCCGGACAAATATAGGCAGTTAATCTATTTTCTCTAAAAAATACAGGTTCAGCAAAAGAGATTAAATTATTTTGTAGGCATCGTACTACACAACAAAACGCCAATTATTGGTTAACATTTTTTCTGTACAAGAACAAACACCATGCGCCAAAACACAGTGTTGTAATGAACATATCTGAGAATACCATTTCGAAAAGAGGAAAAGAAGATCGGGACTCTTATTCAAGCGATTTTTAGTAAGCCATTTACTTCCGGGTGTCTATCAGAAGAATTGATTTATATTCATAATGACAAATCGATTCTCAATGCTAAGCTGCCGATCCGTTAACATTTGTTGCCTTAAAGGGCGTAAATATCCGAAATTGCTTGGTACAAAAACATTTGGTAAACACACATTTTGCTTATCGGATTTTATATCAAAAAAAAATGCTTCAGATAATTCATAAAAATAGAATTTCGAGGATAAATATTTTAAACAGGGCCTCTTTATTGTTTCCAATTCAGTCTACCGCTTTTGTCGAACATTTCCATAGATGGGTTCCCCAAGCTGTCAACCTTTAAAATAATCCTCGGTACTTCATTATTGTCCTTCATTACTAGAGATGCATTACCATTTTCTGTAATCAGGTTAATGCGGTTGATATTATGGCCCGGTTTTCCTGAAAGATCTTTGTCATTAATCATAAGACCTGCCCTGAAATAATTATCATGTTTGTTATCCTGTGCCAGAATTCCTATTGCATCGGCATTCTGATAATCAAATGCCAGTGCATTTAGGTTAGTTTCATCATTATCTGTAATGGCGAGCCCCCCTCTTTCGTTACCGTTTTTATCATAGAATATAAGACCGGCCGGTGAATAAGCCCGTTGATATGTTTTGCCATTGATTATTGGTTGGGGAATAAGCTCTTCATTTGCAATTACGATTCGATTAATACTTTCCTCATTCTTGATGTCAATCCGCTTGGCTAGCATAATGCGATGGTTGCCATTTAGAAGTAAATAGGTCACAAACACCATAAGGATAATATTCAAAAGGATAAGAGCTGATAAAACTAACTTTAGGGATTTGGATATTGTTTGCATAGTTAGGAATAGTTTTAATTTGATTTATGAGATAATATAATGTCATGTGCACTTTGAAAATAGATCGGTTTATTTAACACATTGGGTTTATAGAAGTCAAACTGACTATCATGTTCTCGGCTTTGGTACACCACAATCTAATGTATAGATCCCTGTAGTGCTATCAAAAAATTCTTCTTGTATAGCCTTGATACTGTCTGAAAATATTTCTTCACCACATTTTAATTTTAAAATTATGAAAACGTGTAAACATAAATACAACCTTTCTATCATTAAAGCTTGCAATTTTTAAGCATTGAAAAAAGGCATAGCAAAAAACTCAAGGTCGAGGCAATAGTCCTAATCAGATTATATCTGTTCCACGATGGTTCAAAGAATTTTCTGAATTTATACATTTCTCCGTTTGAAGCACTGTGTATATCGAAATTCTCCAACGCATTGTTCAATGGAACATTGCAAAATACGGTCACGCCAAACACGCCAGAAACATAAACAAAAGCAGCAACCAGCAAAAAATAAAAGTCCGATTGCATTCCCGAGCTTTTGGAAAGCAAGACTGCAATCGTCAACAGCAACATACAGCCTATAAAACTTAAAAAGAACCATGTATTTAAAATTGCCTTGTTGATATACTGAAATGCCATTAGATAAGCTTTGTCATCAACTTTTCCTAATCCTCCAATGACAGAACATTGGTAGGCGTAGAAAAGACCTGCAACTAATCCCGTAAGAAAGGTTGCCAGCATAAGAGTTATCTGATATAAATTCATACCATCGCTATTTATTTTAATACAGAATTAAGCTTTGTTACACAAAGCTAAAAAATCCTTTTTCAATCAATAATAAATAGTTTTTATTTTTCGCATAAAGAGACTGATTATAAAGCAACTACAAATATGAACCTATGTCCTTTATTCTTTCTTGCCACATCACAATAATCTAATGTGAATTACGCCTCGAATATAAACCGTGTACAATCATGGGCGTTTTATTTTCACAAGCATACTCAAGGCAATTTGCACTAATACCATGTTCAACCAAAAAAATATGCATAACATTCTGTTTGAGGTGCAAGTAAGGAGGAAGTCCGAAACCGCCGTAGCAAAGCAAAAAAACAATTTATACAAGTAAAAACGACCTTTTTGAAAGTTCCCTCGCTGAGGCTCGAAGGCAGTGCCCACAGATTAAGGGTTTGTTTGGTTAGAATACTTGTGGAGGCTAAAACTCTTTGTTTATGCTTTATTTAGTCCGTATTTGGACAATAACTGCAAGTATAAAATTTCTGGTTGGAGCTCAACTGTAACATATAAAAATTTTAACCAGGATCATTTGAAAGCCTTCCATCTAACCAGTGTACAATATTGAGAAGGAGCTGGGCATTTTGCCTAGCCCCGGGATGATTCATGCCTCGTTTATTATTTTTGATTCCTTGAAGCTGGGCAGAAAACGGAGCTCCATCTCCAAATATTACGATTTTACCCTTACCAAATTTTAAATATGCACCGTTCACCAAGCCCTTTCCCGAGACATAGGGAAGGTTTGGAGGAAGGGGTCTTTGTATTTGAGAAACATCGTCGGGAAGATAAATATTGTAATCGTTGCCTAATACGGAGATGACATGGGCGTCTGATGGTACTATAAACCCCGTGCCACCCCAACACATGATGCTATCGATCTCCTTTCCGGGAGGACTGGTAATCACATTTGAGAAAAGTGTATTTCTTTGTTTTGAGAACACCTCTGGTAATCCATCATTTCGAAGGGCAAAACCATTGATAACGTTTATTCCAAATCTTCCGGCTAAATCATGAACAGACGCACCACACGGCATATGATCCGTGACCAGAAATAGACTTCCACCCGAGGAAACCCATGCTGATAAAGCATTTATTTCCTCTAGAGAGAAAGCAGATTTTGCTGGCAAATTCCAATCTTCCAGATCATACATCGCATTTACCGTTACGAAGATCTGACCTTTTTTTAAAAGATCTATGCTTACACTTTCTCTGGCGGTTACTACATTATAGCCATCCTGCTGAAGCAACCTGCCAAAAGCTGAATAAGCACCCTTCAATGTCGACGCATTATTGTGTGCTTCATCAAATAATATCAGAGGGCCCTCTCCTTTCTCGTACATAGGAACAGAAATTGGATAGCTAAAATTTTCGTCTGACACCTGTTGTGCAATAGATGAAATGGACCCAAAGATTATCATAAACCCAATAATAGTAAACCTGTTAAAAATATTTCGCTTGAACATCGCTATCTATTTTTCTTTAAGCCAGATATCGTTTTCAAAACATATAACTTGCGTGACTTTTCCATTGTTAAATGAAAATGTCAGAGGAAAAGTACCATCTTCATTCAGGAAAAATGTTTCTGATCTAGGCGTAAAATCAACCACTTTATTATCCCACATTTGCTTTATCGTCAACCCTTTTTCTGAAGTTTGGATCTTTATCTTACGTGTATTGTCTCCACTCAATAAGTAAATGCCTTCTAACCGTTCAAGTTGTTCAGAAGATAGCCTTATTGTCTTTTTAGGATCAAAGCCCACTTTCGTTATCATTATTCTTCCCAAAATTTTTGCATGGCTTATCCTGCCAGAACTATCTTTTATGAATTCAACTTTGTATCCTTCATTTTTTGATTCAAAGTTCAATTCATTGATCCTTATGAGTTCGTATTCCTTGTTGTCCCACAATTGTTTAACGAATAAAGAAGTATCTTTCTGCTTAAACTCATAAAAAGCCACCTTGTTGGGGAGTTGGTAATAGCCTAGCATTTGGTCTAAAGAAACCAAATTTGATTGTTGGACATCTTCGTGCATAATAGCTCCTGAACCCTGAGCAAAACAGTTTGTTGATAATAAACCGCTGCCCAATAAAATACTCCCTACCATCATACAGATTTTTGGAGTAATTGTTAAATTGAATAATTTCATTGTAATCATTGCTTTTTTTATGCAATGATAACCCTTCAATGATTGTATTAAGTTCGGATGGATACAAATGGACAGAATTATTGGTCAACCAGCCTTTGAATTTATTTTAAAGTATTCTTTAGGAGTGAGGTTAGTAGCTTTTTTAAAGGTAGTATAGAAAGTAGTTTTGGAATTAAAGCCAGCTCTGATAGCAACGCCATTCATATCTAGATGTTTGGTTTCTTCTGATAGTAAAAGTAATTTTGCCTCCTCAGTCCGCAGTTCATTGATAAACTGATAAAAACTCTTTCCTATACCATTATTTAACACGTAGGACAGTTCATGGTTATTAATACCGATTTTTTGAGAAAGTACGGAAAGGGTTAGATAAGGGTTGAGATATAATTTTTCGCTCATCGTTTTATTCATCACAATTTTTTTGATTTCTTCCACCTGTTCAGACGTTAACCTCTCATTTACCAACTTTTTGTGCCCTCTGCTATCTTCGCTATCTTGTTCAGGGTTTATATTCTCTTCAATGGCATAAATGGATTTTTGCGTTAAAGTAGAATATGCCAATAGAATAATACCTAAAAAATATATAATTGGGGAATATCGAGTAATTGGGAAATTCAAAAGAATCAATATTCGAATGATGATTAGGATAAGAATGGAATTTAATAGATACCTGAGCCACTCAAGGTCAACTTTATCTGTAAATGAAGACAGCATTTTTAAGTTCTTTTGATGTTTACGGAGTTCCGCAAAGCAAAGGATCCAATAATAAACCATCTGAACCAAGAAAAAATACTGTACAATAATACCTATCCATCTTGGCAGTGCAGGGAGATGCACATGCTCATTAAAAATCTTCGGCATCATATAAACTAACGAGAACAAGAGGAAAAGCAGAAAAGGCACAAAATGAATAAACCTGTCTTTTCTTTGTAGAACTGACGAGGAGTAATAGCTTACAGCCATATAAAGACAAGGAAACATCGCCCACCTTGGCAACTCAAGTAGATGAATTATAAAGTCAACTTCGACACGAAACTCTTCTAAGAAAAGCTGGGTAAAACTGCACCCTAGAATGATGTAGAAAACACCTAACCATCGGCTTGATATAATATTAGTTTTATCAATTCCAATCAACAGCAAAATTCCCAATAGCCAAGAAGCTCCGCTGGAAAATGAATAAAAAGTTGATAACATATTTATCTCAGACATCAGATATTTTGAGCTGTTTCCATAAAATTATGGTTTTTGTGTGAAAAACACGGAATTACATCTGCCAAATAGGGATCCCAATCCAACCATGTATTGAAAGTAATACCACTAGATAAAACAAAAATATAATATTGAAAGCCAAAGGAAATTTTATCCAGCCTTGTATTTGAGACCAGCGTTTGCACAAGAAGTATCCTCCGAGTAAAACACCGATACCGAAAAAAAGCATACCGGCGAAAATGGAAAAACTTGTTGAATTTAACGTGTTGAAAAGCTCTTTATTCACTGTGTCAGTCAGTCCCATTTTGCGATAGGCCAGTATGAAGGATATTGTTCCGATAGCGGGTAAGCAAATAATGCTGAAGTCTATTGCTTTCAATTTTCTGAACAAAAACAACGGTATTCCCACAATAGTATAGACAATGGACATGAATGCAGCGATCAGCCCAAGATAGATAAGCATCTTTTGAAATAAGATTGGTACATATGACACTTTACTATAAAAGCCGTTACCATATCCTTGAAAGAAAGGCTTACCATTGTGGTCTTTGCCGATAACACATGAGGCTATTATATCTCCTTTTAGTCGAAAAACACTATTTCCCATGTGAATAAGTGAGTCGATCTCGCCACTTCCCTTATCGACAACAAGCTTATCTTTGTCAATTGAAATGAGATTGATTCCACCAAATATTCTTTTAAAAAACTCCCATCGCTCATTCTTGGGATTCATAAATTGATAGTACCCCAACATGGGTTCTATTTCTGATTGATTTATCAAAACACTATTCAGGGTTGGTGGCTCTATATCCTTGGTTAAAAAGTCTTCAATTACTTGGGATACCGGCCACAGATTTGCGTTACAATTAGTGGAAATGGTATAAGCCAAGCCGGCCTCCCTGTTAAAGAATATCCAGGAACTGAAGCCTTCTCCTTTGCCATTATGACCTCTAAAAGTTATTTTCTTATTGTTAGGAAAAAAATCGTTCCCCAAAGCATATCCTGTTTTTAGTCCGTTTTGGCTAGCAAGAGTGCTGTGGACACTTTCCATCTCGGAAATGTGATTTTCGGTCAGTAAACCAACCTTCCCGTAATTATTCGTATTTAAAAGATAATAGAGAAGTTTAGACATATCAGACGCATTCGACACTAGTGCACTTGACGCTCCATTACTTCCTGGCCTATAAAATGGAAATGGGGTATAACTTCCATTTCTATAATCGTATCCCCTGGCATACGTTTCTATACTCCGGCCATCTATATCAAATAATGTATGGTTCATTCCCAATGGCCTAAGCAATGATTGTTTTATATATTGATTCCAAGGAACACCAGATACTTTCTCAATAACGTATCCTAAAACATTATATCCCGGATTTGAATAAGACATCATTTTACCAGGCTTCCATCTGGAATTCAAAGAATTTCCCACTGCTTTTACAGCGGCTATCCCGGTAAGTGATTCTCCAGAGGTATTTACCATCTTATTCAATTGAATATCCTCAAAACCAGCTGTATGTTCCAGAAGGTGAACAATCCTTACAGGATCTGTCAACTCCCATTTGTTGGTATACGGTAACTCAGGCGCTATTACCTGTAATCGATCATTGAGATCCAGCTTACCTTCTGCAACTAGTTTTTGGATACTCATGGCTACAAAAAATTTTGTGATAGAGGCTAAATGAAATTGAGTTATACTGTCAGTAGATATTTTACGATATAAATCAGCAAATCCCAACCCGCCAGAAAACAAAATGCTGTCCTTTTTTACGATAGAAATCATCAGTCCAGGCATGTGTTCCTTTTTTAAAATAGAGTCTATCTTTTTTAACAATTGGTCTATTTCTGGTTTGGGAGAATTATTGATTGCCTGTTGGGATTTTCCGATTTGATATATAAACACTGTAAAGATTAATAGTAAAAATAAGTTTAAAGATTTTTTCATCGCTTTTTTTTGACAAAATAGATACAAGCCATTTTACTTTAGTTCGCAGTTATCCAAACGAACCAAATAAGACAACTAATTCATGCGCTTTTGAATGTTAAAATGAAGTAAGAATCTGATTGGTTTATGGGACTGCCAAATCAAAAAAAATTAATACGAATCTATCTCGATAGTCAAGTACTTCTATCGACTGATTTCTTTTTTAGCTGTTGGAAAAGGAGAAGTCTATCAAAACAATATTAACTTTGAATTATATTCCATTTCTGCAGAAATGTTAGTCCCGGGAAATAGTTGACTTTATATTTCGTAATTGAGATTTTGAGCAGACACTTGGATGCTAACAAGAATAAATAATAAATTGAACACGAATAATTGACGGCACAATTTTTTATTGATAAACTTTGTTGAACAGATAAGAGTAACGTGTATAATCATTGTATTGAGAACTTTTATGGCTTTTTAGATTTCTACAAATCTTTGCCACTTATTATAATACCTTCAATAACTTAATTTTTCTAAGAAGCGATACAAATCGTTCCTAGTTTACTAATTGTCTCTTCTCATAAACAAATCAAAATTATTGTAATAGTACACCATGCTTATTTTATTTTTTTCATGTGTTTTCACATATATCCAATTGCCAATGTTTATAATTGACAAGAAAGATGGTGTTACTACAAAGTAAAGACGCGCAAATTGATAAAACACTTACAAACAAAGGGTGGAAAAAATTAGTATAATCGAAATTATCGGCTAATAAAAACAAAATCTTCTGTTTTTGATACACTTAAAAATAAAGAAAAATAAATTAATATTTATGATTGCATTAGTTTAAAATAGGTTATGTTGTTCGTCAAATGTTCGTTATATACAAAAAATCAGGATGTTATTTTTCATAACATCCTGATTATTAAAGTGACCCCGCTGAGGCTCGAACTCAGGACCCACAGATTAAGAGTCTGTTGCTCTACCAACTGAGCTACTGAAAATCAACCAATTACGAGCAGTTTAAACTAAATGAGGCATTAAATGAGTACTTAATGTCTTATGAAATTAAAATCTATAACCCCAAAACATTAAATCAAAGAGGATACATCTACATTATTATAGATGGTAAAAGAATTAAAGAATATAATGGTAATAAAATTGATGTTGATATAAAGCCTAATTTAGCAAAGACACTTAGAAAAAGAGCTTCGCTATTAAATGAGCTCTCATTTGCTTTTAAAAATGCTATTCATCAAGGAACTTATCCTCTTAAACCTATAACCGAAATTAAGAACTCAACTAATTTTCTCCTTATAGAGGCCTACAAACAAAAGGAGTTATTAGGTCTTAATTGCAAATACTTAAAATCGTTAAAATCTATTCTAAATAGCTTCCTTTCTTTTCTCACAGAAGAAGAAAGAGAAGGTCAAATAGTTGAAATCAATAGGAATAGGATACAAGATTTTTTACTTCAATTTAATTCATCCAATACACATTACATGAATCAAAGGAGAAACTTAAATGTTTTATTCGCTCAAGTAGCTAATCAATTTGAAGTTCCTGTGCCTGATATTAAAAAGACTAACAGGCTTAAAATAAAGCCTAATCTTCATAAGATATACTCTGACGAACAGATTAAAAATGTTTTGCGGTACTTAATGCAAAATCATTTTAATTTATATCTATGTTGCTTAATCAGCTATGGTTGTTTACTCAGACCTCATCAAGAGGTTAGAAAACTTACATTTAGTCATTTTTATAATGACTATACTGAAATTCATTTATCTAGCAATGAAAACAAAAGTGGTCGAATAAGAGTGGTTAATGTTCCTGAATATATAAGAATGGAAGTCCTCCACCTTATAAAGAAAGAAAACAATTCCATCAATTTGTTTTCAGGCACAACAACTCCTTATAATGAATATTACTTTTCGACAGCTTGGAAACGAATGTGGAAAAAGATGTTTAAACTAGGTGTGATAGAGAAGAATCAAACGATTTATAGCTTTCGTCACACAGCTGCTGTTAATATTTACAACCAAACTAAAGACCTTTATCTTTTACAGCAGTTAATGGGTCATTCTGATATGATGGTTACTCAAAAATATTTGAGGGGATTAGGAGTGACTAAAAGCAAAGAATTAAAAAGTATAATGCCAGTACTAAGGATGATATAAAAGCCTTTCAAGTTGTTCATGTTGAAATAATTAACTTAATTAGATAATTCTTTGCTAAGCAATATATATGAACAACTTGATAGAGGCTACTCTTAATGAATACTATGAATTGGTTGGGAGTGCAAAAATAGATTTAAAAACCGAAAAGAATTTAGGTACTGAAAGCCCAAATGAAATTTGGATTTGGTTCAGTTACAATGGTTTTAATGATATTGAACTATTTAAATTAAAGTTGCGCGCCTTAGAGATGATTATTGAATATGTCATAAGGAATAAGTTGTCATTTTTTACAAATGAAACAATATTTGGTCATGACGTGCTTGTTCAACATAATTTTAAGGACCTTTATAGTCCTTCAAAAAAACCAGACGAATGTTATGTAACAAATAAGCTCTCTGAACTGTTAGAGTTTATAATCGATAATAACCAAATATATACCCATTCAAATTTAGTGGTCATGTTAGATGGAGAACTAATCGATATTAATAAAGTCAAAGCGAAATATGTAAGTGAAATTTCAAAGTTCATTAATATTGTTTATGACTCCATCGCTAAATTAATTGCAATAGAACAAGATTACATTAAACTAAGGAGGCAGATATTAGGTACTCCTGAAGAGAAAAATCAAAGAATGATAATACTCAACCGTATCTTAATACAAGTAGGTGTTACTGATAGTTTCGGTAATTGCATCTTGCATTTGGGTAAGGCGAAGAACAATAAATCTATTTTATGGACTATTAAAGATGTGTTTGTCAATTACAACTTCTTGCCTTCTTATTTGGGAAACTCTCAATATATGAAGTTAATATGGAGTTATATTAAAGGCGGTAGTCCCACTCCCGTAAAAAGACATAACATAAATATCAAGACGACAGAAGAGAACTTAAGAATTGTTGAAAAGGCAATCCAAGCATGTCTAGAAAAAATTTCTTAAGTTTCTCGACCTTTTGCGACCAACTTCAACTAACTGCGACCATCTTTCTTATAAATAGTTGATATATAATTCTTTTGTTGCCACATGACACAATGAAGTGCATTCGTTAAACAAAAAGAATGGAAAATTTAATCAATTTTAAGTCTTTGGATGAAATCACTAAAGCAGGAGCTAGAGGATATTCAATTTGGTTAATTGATACTAAAGGAATTTCGGCTATTTATAGAAACGGAACTCTAAACTATTTAAAAGAGTTAGGTTTTTATAAAAAAAAATATACAACAGACAACTATCTGTTTTATAGAAAGGAAGCACATGTTCTAACTCGATATACTGTATTGGAGGTTAGAGAGTTTGTATTTAATACCATATTTGATTCTGAATATGATATTCAGATAGACTTCGGTAGTACAATCACAGTTATCAAGAGTGAACTTCTAAAAGAAGTATTTAGAAAAAATCAAGACAGTATATTCAATCATAATTTCTTGACCGGATTGGAAGACATATCCTTTAATATTTGTAGAGACAATCGTAAAGAAGCATTTATTCCATTTAGAAATACAGTAGTCAAAGTTACACAAGATGAGGTTGAAGTAATCGCCTATGATAAATTTCACAACCAAGTGTTTTACTCTACACAAATTATTCAGCATGATTTTACTTACTCTGAAGATTGGAAATTATCCAAATTCGGTGCTTTTATAAGAAATGTAACCAATAATATCCTTGAACGAAAGAACTCTATGAGAAGTGCAATTGGATATTTACTACATAGATATAACGATATTAGTACATCTCAAGCAGTTTTATTGTATGATGAATCGATGTCTGAAAAATCGAAACCTGAAGGTGGAACTGGTAAAGGTGTCTTTACCCAAGCGATTAAGGCTGTTGTAAAAGGTTTTGTTTCAATAAATGGAAAGAGCATAAAACCGACCTCTCAGTTTGGATATTCTGGTCATGTTGACCCCTTTCTGGCAATATTGACCCCCTGATTTTTGGTTTACAGGTTTGCCTACAAATGGCCTGACA
>Ga0233377_1000864_pt1 | contig 12372 bp, 8 predicted proteins | sample ElkDunMinimDraft_6_FD_191540 | JGI IMG/M metagenome (GOLD analysis project Ga0233377, IMG submission 191540) | Fecal eukaryotic communites from dung pellets of Tule Elk in California, USA - Elk Dung E36 | ecosystem: Host-associated > Mammals > Digestive system > Large intestine > Fecal | place...
TCCGCCGAGTTGCGAGCAGCGCGAGGCGCGACGACGACGCCTACTGCTGCTAGGCAAGGAGGAGCAACGAAGCGATGCGATGCAAATCGGCGAAAAGCCGACGGGAGCAAACCGTTCGGTGCTCTAGAGGCCGGCCATCGACCACATCCTGAAAGCGCATGGGCCTGAGCCACTGGCCACGCGGTGTGCCCCTTGCAGGCCGGGGATGAAGGCATGACCGCAGAGGAAGAAGTGAAACCGGTCGCGACCGAGGCCCCATCGACGTAGCGACGTAGGACGGAGGGAGGCGAGAGATGCCGGCGAACACGACACTGGGTTTGCCGCCGAACATACGGGCATGCCTGTTCGACCTCGACGGCGTGTTGACGGAGACCGCGACCGTTCACGCTCGAGCCTGGCAGCGGGTCTTCGACGACTACCTGAGAGCGCGAGCGCAGTCGACCGGAGCCCCGTTCGTACCTTTCGACATCGTGGGCGAGTACGCACAGTTCGTCGATGGCAAGCGGCGCGAAGATGGCACGCGATCGTTCCTCGCAGCGCGCGGAGTTCGGCTTCCCGAGGGTACGGCTGGCGACCCGCCATCTGCCGACACGATTCATGGGATCAGTGCGCGCAAGCAGGAGGTGTTCCGCAAGCTCCTGCACGCGGAGAGCGTCCACGTCTTTCCGGGTTCGCTACGGTACCTGCGAGCGGTGCGGAGCGCCGGCCTCCGCACCGCCGTCGTGTCGTCGAGCAGCAATTGCCACGACGTGCTGGTCGCTGCGGGCATCGCCGGGCTGCTCGATCTGCGCGTCGACGCAATGGTCGCCGCCTCGAAGCGCCTCGCAGGCAAACCGGCGCCCGATATGTACCTCGCGGCTGCGCAGGCGCTCGAGGTCGCGCCTACCGATGCTGCCGTGTTCGAGGATGCGCCCGCAGGCGTCGAAGCCGGTCGGGCCGGGCACTTCGGCTACGTCGTCGGTGTCGATCGCACCGATCACGGTGACGACCTGCGCCGTCGCGGCGCAACCGAGGTCGTTCATGATCTGCGTGAGCTCATGGAGGTTCCGTGATCCGCCATCCCTCGTTTCGTATCGAGCCGTGGACCCTTCACGAGACCAAGCTCGACCTCGACCTGCTCCCCCAGACCGAATCGCTCTTCGCGCTCTCGAACGGCCACATCGGGCTACGCGGCAACCTCGAGGAAGGAGAGCCGCACGGCATGCCCGGCTCGTACCTCAACGGAGTGTACGAATCGCGCCCTCTCCCGTACCCGGAGACGGCGTATGGCTCGCCCGAGTCGAGTCAGTCGCTCATCAACCTGACCAATGGAAAGCTCATTCGGCTTCTCGTCGAAGACGAACCTTTCGACGTTCGCTACGGTGACCTGCGAGCTCACGATCGTGTGCTCGATCTGCGCGCGGGCACCCTGCGCCGTAGCGCCGAGTGGACGTCTCCCGCCCATCGCACGGTGCGCATCACGACGTTGCGCTTCGTGTCGCTCACGCACCGGGCACTGGTCGGCATCGAGTACGAGGTCGAGCCGCTCGATGGGCGCGCCAACATCGTCGTGCAGTCGGAGCTCGTGGCCAACGAGGAGGTCACCACGCTGCTCGGCGATCCTCGGGTGGCCGCCGTCGTCGAGGCGCCGCTCGTCAGCGAAGAGCATAGCGCCTCCGATGCGATGGGGGTCCTCATCCATCGCGTCCGACGAAGCGGGCTGCGGGTGGCAGCGGCGATGGACCACGTCGTGCAGGGTACGGACCGGATGCGATTGTCGTCGGAGAGCTCGCCCGACGCGGCGCGGGTCGTCATCACCGATGTGCTCGAGCCAGGGCAGCGGCTGCGGCTCATCAAGGGGATCGCGTACGGATGGTCGAAGGAGCGCACGCTGCCGGCGCTCCGCGATCAGGTCGCGGCGGCGCTCGCAGCGGCGCAGCAGACAGGCTGGGACGGACTCCTCGCGGATCAACGACGCTACCTCGCCGACTTCTGGAGCCGTGCGGACGTCGAGCTCGCGGGCGACCCGGAGCTACAGCAGGCGGTACGCTTCGCGCTCTTTCACGTGCTCCAGGCGGGCGCGCGCGCCGAGCGCCGCGCCATACCTGCCAAGGGCCTCACCGGAACGGGCTACGACGGTCACTCCTTCTGGGACACCGAGACGTTCATTCTCCCAGTCTTGACGCATACGGTGCCGGAGGCCGCCGCCGATGCGTTGCGCTGGAGGCATTCGACACTGCCCGCCGCGCGCGGCCGCGCGGAGGAGCTCGGTCTCGCCGGCGCCGCTTTCCCGTGGCGAACGATCGACGGGGAGGAGTGCTCGGGCTACTGGCCGGCCGGCACTTCCGCCTTCCACGTCAACGCCGACATCGCCGACGCCGTGATCCGCTACGTATCCGCGACCGGGGATACCTCGTTCGAGCGCGAGATCGCCGTCGACCTCCTCGTCGAGACTGCGAGGCTGTGGCGGTCGCTCGGCCACTTCGACGTGGAGGGGCGATTCCGCATCGACGGCGTGACCGGTCCTGACGAGTACAGCGCCATCGCCGACAACAACGTCTTCACGAATCTGATGGCGCGGCGGAACCTCTTCGCTGCCGCCAGCGTCTGCGAGCGCCATCAAGGTCGCGCGGGCAACCTCTGCGTCACGCCCGACGAGATGGCCAGCTGGCGCGCAGCGGCCACCTCGATGTTCATCCCGTACGACGAACGGCGCCGCGTGCATCATCAGGCCGAAGGATATACGGACCACGAGCTGTGGGATTTCGATGCAACTCGGACCGACCAGTACCCGCTCCTTCTGCACTTTCCGTACTTCGACCTCTACCGCAAGCAAGTGATCAAGCAGCCAGATCTGGTGCTGGCGATGCAGCTGTGCAGCGAGGAGTTCACCGCCGAGGAGAAGGCGCGCAACTTCGACTACTACGAGCGAATCACGGTCCGCGACTCGTCCCTCTCCGCCTGCACCGAAGCGGTGCTCGCAGCCGAAGTCGGGCACCTGCGTCTCGCGCTCGACTATGCCGCCGAGACGGCGCTCATGGACCTGCACGACCTCGAGCACAACGCGCGGGACGGGCTGCACATCGCGTCGCTGGCGGGAGCGTGGATCGCGCTGGTGAACGGATTCGGGGGGATGCGCGACCAGGGCGACGTCCTGTCATTCGCGCCGCGGCTTCCCGACGGCTTGGCGCAGCTCTCCTTCTCGATCCTGCGCCGGGGGACGTGTCTGCGCGTCAACATCGACGAGCACGTCGCAACGTACCGACTTCCACGCGGCGGTGGACCTCTCGAGATCGCGCATCACGGCGAACGTTTGACGCTCACGGGATCGGAGCCGATCGAACGTGAGATCCCATCCCCGCCGCCGCGCGAGCCTCCCGAGCAGCCGCCAGGGCGAGCGCCGTACCGCCGCGTGCGAGGCGTGGCGGTCCGATAGCGAAGCCCGCAAGCATCTCGGCCTTCCCCGCTCCAGCGCAAGACGAGCCCCGCTTCGCACGCGGCGCGTTCCCGCCGCCGGGCACGGCACGGGCGAGAACCTCACGGACGCACCATGCTAGGGCATACTGCCGCAACCGGAGTTTATAAATCCCCGGATCTACCAATAAGCTCGATCTGCTGACCCCCTTGGGATAGTAGCTGGATGAGGGTCATCAGGGATGGCACGCGCGTCCCGTCGGAATGAATGCGCATGGCCGATGAGCGGGCGAGGATGAGAGACAGCAGCGACGTCGCTACACGTTCCCCCTCGCGCCTCGCCGAGCAGGACAGCGCAACGGCAGCCAAGCCTCTTCGTGTCCTCATCGTGGAGGATTGTGAGGCCGACGCGATCCTCACGCTACGCGCGCTCCGAGCGGCAGGCTACGCGGTGGACCACAAGCGCGTCGAGACGAGCGAGGCGCTCATCGACGCTCTCACGAACGAGACGTGGTCGGTCATCCTCTGTGACTACTCCCTACCCACGCTCGACGCGCCTGCTGCGCTGGCGATCGTGAGGGAGCGCAACAAGGACATCCCCTTCATCATCGTATCGGGCACGGTCGGCGAGGAGACCGCGATCGCGGCCATGCGCGACGGCGCGAACGACTACTTCCTCAAAGGACGGCTCGCCCGCCTCGGATCCAGCATCGAACGCGAGCTTCGTGACGCCGACGAGCGACGGCGTCGACGCGAGGCCGAGGAGGCCGTCGCCCAGGGACGCGAACGGTTTCGTCTGATCGTCGAGAACTCGTCCGACTTCGTCTCGATCGTCGACGCCGACGGGACCGTCCGATACCAGAGCCCGACGATCGAGCGCGTGCTCGGCCACCACGCGAGCGCCGTCACGGGCTCCTCCTTCATCGACCTGGTCCACCCGGCGGACCGCGCGGACGTGAGGAACGTCTTCGAGGAGGTGATGGCATCGGCCGGCTCGACGCTGCGGGTGGAGTTCCGCGCGAGCGATAGCCAGGGGCTATGGCATCCGATGGAGAGCATCTGTCACAACCGCGTCGATGATCCCGACGTGCTCGGGATCATCATGAGCACGCGGGACATCAGCGAGCGCAATGCGGCAGAGGAGGCCCAGCGCGCGCTCCTCCAGGCCGAGCTGGTCAGTCGAACCAAGAGCGCCTTCCTCGCCAACATGAGCCACGAGCTGCGGACTCCGCTCAACGCCATCATCGGCTTCTCGGAGCTCATGGAACAGGGGCTCGCCGGTCCGCTCTCGGAGCGGCAGCGCGAGTACGTCGGAAGCGTCGTTCAGAGCGGCCGCCACCTCCTCAGCCTCGTCAACGACATCCTCGACCTGTCGAAGATCGAGGCCGGGCGGATGGATCTGGATCGCGAATGGATCCCGCTCGAGACCGTCGTCGAAGCGGTCGCGGGCTCGACGATGGCGCTCGCGCTGAAGCGAGATCTGCTGCTCTTGACCTCGGTGAGCGCGGACCTGCCCGACGTCTTCGTCGATCCCCTGCGGTTGAAGCAGGTGCTCTACAATGTTCTGTCGAACGCGATCAAGTTCACCCCGCCAAAGGGCTGTGTCGAGCTGAAGGCGGATCAGAAGGAGGGAGCGATCGAGATCACGGTCAGGGACACGGGAGTTGGCATCCGCTCCGAAGACCTCCCTCGCCTGTTCAGAGAGTTCGAGCAACTCGAGATGGGTGGCGAGAGGCCCGAGGGCACGGGGCTCGGGCTTGCCCTCACCAAGCGCTTGATCGAAATGCACGGCGGCACGATCGGCATCGCCAGCGAGTACGGCAAGGGGACGACCGTCACCCTCACCCTGCCCGTCGTTCGGCGGGTCAACGCTTCCGAGATGCCTCGAGCGTCCGCGTCGACCGATGCAGACGACATTCAGGTCCTCATCATCGAAGACGATGCCAGCGCGGCCGAGCTCCTCGCCGGTCACCTGCGCACGGCTGGCGCTGCCGTCGCGATCACGACGAACGGCGACGAAGCGCTGCGACTGGCCGCGACGCTGAAGCCTCGTGCGATCACGCTCGATCTTCACGTCCCGGGCGATGGTTGGACCATCTTGCGCAAGCTGAAGGAGGACGAGGTGACACGGACCATTCCGGTCGTGGTCATCTCGGTGCTCGACGAAGCGCCGCGAGCGCTGGCGCTCGGGGCTGCTGGCTACCTCGTGAAGCCCGTCGCGCGTGAGGCGCTGCTTCACGCCGTCGAGGGGATCGGCGTCGAGCTCCATCGCGTCGTCGGCGTCAGCGTGCTCCTCGTTGGCGACGACAGCGCGGAGCTACGCGACATCTGGGAGACGCTCCACGAGGTTGGTTGCCATGTCGAGAGGTCGGCCCGCCTCGCGGGCCCGATGACCACCGACGCACCGCTCGATATCGCTCTCGTGGTCCCGAGCGAGGGGGGACCAGTGCCGCCTGATGAGTGCTCCGCATCGCTCTCGACTCCGGTCATGCTCTTTGGTGCCGACGTCGACCAGAACGGCTTGTTCGCTCTTCGGCCCGAGGACATCCGCCGGCCGGAGCTCCTCGTTCGTCGCCTCCGCGCCGTTCTCGATCATCGGACCGGAGAGGGGGTCGGCTCGTGAGTCGAATCCTCGTCGTCGAGGACCACCCGCTCAATCGACGGCTCGTCCGCGACGTCCTCGAGTTCCACGGACATGAGGTCGTCGAGGCGCACGATGTGCCCCAAGCGCACGCGCAGCTGAACGTGCATCGCGTCGAGCTCGTTCTGCTCGACATTCAGATTCCGGGCGGAGGCGGTGAAGTCGTGCTGCGTGCAATCCGCAACGACCCCAAGATCTCGAACCTTCCTGTGGTGGCCGTGACCGCCGCGGCGATGTCCGGCGATCGTGCGCGACTTCTCGCTGTCGGCTTCGACGGCTACATCAGCAAGCCGATCGAGACGAAGACGTTTGCTTCGGTCGTGGAAGGATTCATCGCAAAAAGAGGAACCGATGAGTAGTCCACCGGCGCTCGGAAAGATCCTCGTCGTCGACGACAACCGCCACAACCGCCTCATCGCCGAAGCAAGGCTCGTCGCTGGCGGCTACTCTGCGGTCACGGTGGAGAGTGGGGCCGCTGCGCTCGCCGCGTTCGAGCAGGAATCGTTCGACCTCGTACTGCTCGACATCCTCATGCCCGAGATGGACGGCTTCGAGACGTGTCGCCGGCTGCGGGCGATGCCGAACGGTGACGCCGTGCCGATCGTGTTCCTGACGGCGCTCAACGACCTCGTGACACACGAGCAGGCCATGGAGGTCGGAGCGGACGACTTCCTGGGTAAACCGCTGAACGGCACCGAGCTGCTCATTCGCGTACGCTCGCTGATCCGGATCAAGAAGCTCCAGGAGGACCTGACGAGAGAGCGCGACACGCTCATTCGGGTTCAGCGCCAGAAGGAAGAGCTCTCCGCTCTCCTCGTCCACGACTTGAAGAACCCGCTGGCGAGCATCCTCGCCAATGGAAACTACGTCAGCGAGGACCCGTCGCTCGAAAGCACCCTGCGCGAGGCGATGCACGACATCCTCACGTCGGCGACGACGATGCATCGGATGGTCGTCAACCTGCTCGACATCAACCGGAGCGAAGAGGGGCTGCTCGTCCTGAATCGCGAGGCGATCGATCCGGCTGCGCTGGTCGATCAGCTGCACCACCAGGCTCGCCGCCGGCTTGCCAATCGGGATCAACAGATGGTCGTCACGTGTGCGGGCACGCGGAAGATCGATGGCGATCGCGAGCTGGTCTCTCGAATTCTCGACAACCTGCTCGACAACTCGATGAAGTACACCCCGACCCGCGGGAAGATCTGGATCGACGTGAACGACGTCGGTCCGGTAGACGTCGAGGTCCGGATTCGCGACGAGGGAAAGGGCATTCCCGCCAACTACCGCGATCGCATCTTCGACAAGTTCGTTCAGGTGGAGCGCGATGCTCGCGCCCACGCGCGGACGAGTCATGGCCTCGGGCTCGTCTTCTGCCGGCTCGCGACCGAGGCTCACGGGGGGAGGATCTGGGTCGAGGAGAACCTCCCGCACGGCAGTAGCTTCTGTGTGCGCCTTCCGGCGGTGACCTCAGCGTCCTGAGGCCCCCAGCGCTGCCCACTCTTCAGGCGGGATCCGGAAGAAGGCCTCGTGGACCTCCGCGTCGAACTGGGAGCCGACATTCGCGGCGATCTCTTCGCGCGCGTGCTGATCGCTGCGTGGCTTGCGGTAGGGGTACTCGACGAAGCGCGTCGCCAGGAACCGGACGATGCTCCGGCGCGTCTCCGGTTCGTCGTCGACGACGAGAATGGTGTCGCGGACGGCCTGGTTGGCCATGGCCTCACCACTCGACGCCAGGGAACGCCTTCCCCGGACGGGCGAAGAGATACCCCTGGAGGATCGAGCAGCCGAGCTCGACGACCGTGTTCCGTTCCTCGACCGTCTCGACGCCCTCGACCACCATCTGGATGCCGAGGTCGCGGCAGACCGACGCGATGGACGCGACGAGCTTTTGCTTGATGGGCAGCCGCTGGACATCGCGCGTGAGCGACATGTCAATCTTGACGATGTCGGGCTCGAGCTGCGCAAAGCTGGTGAGCCCCGCGAATCCCGCGCCGAGGTCGTCGATCGCGATCCGGAAGCCGACATCGCGGAGGCGAGCGATCCGGTCCGTCAGGTCCGAGATATCGTCGACCGCACCTCGCTCCGTGATCTCGAGGACGACGCGGCGAGCGTGCTTGTTGAGCAGCGCGTCCGACGCGTAGAGAGCCTCGTCGAGCAGGTCGCGGGCATGAAGGTTCATGAACACGTCGACGTCCGGCGAGGCCTCGAGCGTCTGGCTCACGAGCTCGCGCACCCTTCGTCCGACGTCCTCGCACCGATCGAGACGTTCGGCGGCACGGAGGATCGCGCCGGGAAATGGCAACGAGGGTTCGCTCGTTCGCATGAGCGCTTCGTAGGCGACGACCTTGCGCTCGGTGACGGAGACGATGGGCTGATACGCCATCCACATGCCCGCCAGCGCGCGTCCGAGACTGGAATGGAGCCCGGCGCGGTCACCACCCGGCAGGACGTCACCGCCGAGGTCGAGGTGCGCCGCACGCCGCAGCTTCGTCCATCCGTAGAGGCGGACGGCGCGCTGCGTCTCGCGGACGAGCAGGTCCGCCGCGACGGGCTTGATCAGATAGCGAAAGGCCCCGTGATGCACCGCCTCGGCGGCCGTGCTGACGCTCGGCTCCGCCGTGACGAGAAGAATCGGCAAATCGAGGTCGATCTCGCGCACCGCTCTCAGGAGGGCGAGGCCGTCCATCCCCGGCATCGCGATGTCGCTGACGACGGCGTCGAGGTTTCCCGCCTTGATGCGCTCGATCGCCTGACCTCCATCCGTCGCCGTCTCGACCACGTAGCCTGCGCGCAGAAGGAGACGCTCGTGCGCGCGAACGAGCTCGGGGTCATCGTCGACGACGAGAACACACCCCTTCGGCTCCTCAAGTGGTCTCATCGCGCCCTCCGGACCGTGCAATATGCTGAAAACACAAAACTCGAAGGTACCCGGGTGCGCAGGGCGGAGAGAACATCAAACGTCGCGGCGCGTGCAATTCGTCGCACCTACGAATACTGGAGGCCGCCGCACGGCGACTCGACGGCCGACGAAGGCCATCGACCATGCGCCATGGCGCCGCAATACTGCACGATGCGGAAGTCCCGCGTCCGAGGCCGTCGAGAGAGCGGAGACGTCGTCGCCATCCCCCGCGGCCGCTGTACTCCCTCATCCGAAGCGCTCGCCCGGAGCGTGCCTTTCGCGGCCGGGGTTGCTGATAAGCTCGACCATAACGGCGGGACGACTTCCTCGACCAGATCTACAGGTGCCCCGTCTCCGGGTGCTCGCCTGGGCCGGAGACGATCGCGACGGCTCAGCGCGGGCAGCCGGGCGGCCAAATCGCGCTCGACGGTGAGTATGTTTTACTGGACGACGACCACGAGGGTGTACCGCCTCCCCAAGTGACCGTGACCGTGACCCGCGCTGGAGTTGGGGGCGCCGGCCAAGCACTTCTCGCCTCGGCTCCCCTGCTCCTCCGTTCTTGCTCACCCGATCATCGGACCGAATCGAGCGGCGCGTCGACGAGCTTTCGCTGCGCCATGCCACCCGGATAGGCGTAGCTGGCGTATTTCGCCCAGCCCCAGAGCGTCGCGGTGAAGGGCCCGTCGCTCCGCATCCGCTGCAGCCCCGTCCGGCAGACGCTGTCGCCGAAGGTATCGCCGGGACCACCGCGTCGCGAGAGATCCACGCGCGTGTACTCGTACTCGCCGCGCGTCCCGATCGGCTGAAAATCCGTCAGATTGCCGGCGCATTCGAGCCAGACGTCCTTGAACTCGCCGCGGGACTTCGCCCTCACGACGACGAGGGACGTCTCGTCGTAGGTCGGGTCGGCGTAGAAGCTGTACGAGCTCAGGTACTGGCCGGCAGGAACGACGTTCACGAACTCCGGATCGCCATGCCCGTCGAAATGGAGCTTGCCGAGATAGTCAGTGCTCCCCTCCACCAGCCCGCCGCCGGCCATGTGGGCCGAGAGATAGATCGGGTGCTCCGCGTCCTGGGTGCGAACGACGAACCCGCCCGACACCGTGGACCAGAACGTGGCCACCTCGCCGGCAGACATCGTGAGAGGCGCTCCGGGCGGGACCTCCGGATCGTAGTCGAGCACCGTGCCGTCTCGTGCCGCGACGATGCGGTAGGGCATCGGCTCCGCCGGATCGCCGAGACGGGGGCGGTACCCGACGCCCACGTACTCCGAGCCCCACTGCGCGAACGGCGGGAGCTGCTGGAGCGCCATATCGCACGCCTGGCGCGCGGACGGGATGAACATGCACTCGTGGCCACCGAAGACGCTCGTCGGCTTGTTCGAGACGACGGTGCTCCCGGAGAGCTCTTCGGCCTGGTTGATCTGCAGGACCTGCCCCTTGCGAAGGCGATACGACTTCGCGACCTGCTTGGCGGTGCCGACGACGCCGATGCCGTTCTGGATCGCACGCGTCGGCCGGATCTTGACCACCGTATCGTCCTCGGAGGCGACGATCTGTGCAGCAGGGCCCCTGCCCATGAACCCCCTCTCGTAGGTGATCCGCTCCCAGGCGTTGACGATGATGTGCTCCGTCCCCCAGGTCCCGACGGGCAAGAGGAGCGTGGCCGAAGGCGTGAAGCTGCTCGCTCCGCCGAACGGATAGATCGCCGCGAGGCTCACCGGGACGTTCGCGGTGAGGTGGAAGGACGTGCCGATCCCGGTACCGTCGGGCAGCGCATCCGCGTACGTCGCCGGCACGATCCCCGTCGGGCACACCGCCGAGCCGGTCGAGCTGCTGGCGGAGACCTCCGGAGACCGATCGGAGATGAAGACGAGGACGGTCTCGCCGACCGCGACCGGGCCGGTGTGCTCGACCAGCGTGGCGTCGCCGGGGTTCGTCCGGTAGACGGACTTCGAGAGGTCGAGGGCCTCACCACCGAGCTCGAGCGAGAGCTCGGCCGGCTTGTTCGACGAGTTCACCACGTACGCGGCGTAACAGGACTGGTCGATGCCCTTCGTGAACCGCGGCGGCTGCAGGTAGAACTCGCAGCCGTTCGAGCTCTTGTCGGCCGTCGCGGCGGCGCACGGCTCCTGGCAGACGCCGGCGCCGCACGCGAGGTCCGCCGAGCACGTCTCGACGACCATGCCGGTGCAGGTCTGGATGACGGAGCGCCCGTCGAGCGAGCACTGCAGAAGACACGCGCCGGCGTCGGCGGAGGTCTCCTGGTCGAAGCCCGATTTTCCGTCGCGGAACCCGGAGCGCGCCTCCGAGCATGCGACGAAACACATGCTGCCGAGCGCGACGCCGAGGACCGCGACGACCGCGGTGCGTGTCTTCTCGAAGTGCGTCATGGCAAGAGAACCTCCTTGGGGAGGGCGCTCGGGTTCTTGAGCGTTCCGCCTCCGAGCTGTCCACGGGCGTCGTCGCCCCAGCAATGGACCTTGCCGCTGGTCAGGAGCGCGCAGGTCGCCCGCGGGGTCGTCCGCACGTCGGCCGCGGGACCGGGCAGACTGACCTTCACCGGTTTGGTCGCATGGTCCTTCGTTCCGTCGCCGGCCTGCCCGTTCGCGTTGTTGCCCCAGCAGTAGACGGCTCCGGTGATGCTGGTCGCGCATCCGCGCGGCCGATCGCGGGAGCTGCTGTCCGCGCTGGTGGTCGCCACGCGCGTGATCGGCTCGGGAAGCGGGACGGGCTCCGGAAGCGCGCGATCGCGCGGATGGCTGCCCTCCAGGAGAGGCGTGCCCCAGCAGTGGACGATCCCGTCCACGACGGCGCATGCGTTGTCGGTCGAGACGGTCAGCGTCGAGACGCCGGCGAGCGCCATCGACCTGGGATGCGGATCCGGCGACAGCGAGGAGACCCGACCGATCGGCGGCGCGGCCCCCCAGCTCACGACCGAACCATCCTCGCGCACGACGAACGTGGCGTTGCCGACGACGAGATCGCGGATGGGCGCGCCCTCCGGGAGGACGATCGGCGTCGCAGGCGACGTCGCGGTCGCGCTCGCCGCGAGATCCGGGATCGTGATCTGACCGTGCACGTTCGAGCCCCAGCACGTCACGCCGCCCTCGACGACGGCGCATCCGGTGCCGGTGACGGTGGTCGTTCCCCGCTTGGCGATCGCCACCGCCGTCGCCGGGCCGATCGCGAGCTTCACGGGGGTGGCCTCCTTCGTCGTCGATCGGGTCGTGCTCCGGAGGAACGGGCCCGTGCCCCAGCACCAGATCGATCCCTCCTTGTCGCGCGCGCAGGTATGGTCCAGCGCGACCGCGTCGGTGACATCGAGGACGCGTTCGGCGTTCCCGCTGTCGACGCTGCCGGCAGCGGCGCCGCGTCCGAGCTGACCGTCGGCGTTCTCGCCCCAGCACGCCACGGTGCCATCGCTGAGGAGCACGCAG
>Ga0233377_1000865_pt1 | contig 12362 bp, 7 predicted proteins | sample ElkDunMinimDraft_6_FD_191540 | JGI IMG/M metagenome (GOLD analysis project Ga0233377, IMG submission 191540) | Fecal eukaryotic communites from dung pellets of Tule Elk in California, USA - Elk Dung E36 | ecosystem: Host-associated > Mammals > Digestive system > Large intestine > Fecal | place...
CGTCGAACGGAGCCCATGTCGCGCCGACCTTCCAGGTGTCGGTGGCGCCGACCGTGCTGTAATCCGAATAGCGATAGGCGGCCTCGATCTCGAGGTGGCGGGCGAAGGGCAGGTCGCGCAGCAGGGGTATGACGACCTCGCCATAGACCTCGGAGACGTTCATCGACACGTCGAGGTCGGGGTGAAGGCCGGTCTGCGCGCCCGTGTAGACGACCTCGCCCGCCGCGGCGAGCGGATCATCGACCGTCTTCAGCGATTCACGACGATGCTCGACGCCGAATGCCGCGGAGATCGCGCCATAGGGTAACTGGAACAGTTCGCCGACGATGTTCGCGCCAAAGATGTTCTGGGTGTTCTGGCGACGCTCGATGCGATCGTGCAGCGCCCAGTCCCTCTGCGCGTGGCTTGGCGCGTCGGTGCTGAAGATGTCGAAGGGGACGCAGCCGGCGGCGCGTGCTGCCGGATCCCGGCAGACGATGTCACCCGACACCGGATCGCGAACCGCGTCGCGCGCAGCGGTCCAGCGCGACTTGTAGGGAATGTTCGCGCCGACCACGTTGTCGATCGTGCGCCCGAACTGGTGGAAGGCTTCCCAGCGCAGCCCGTTGCCCAGCTTGCCTTCCAGACTATTGAAGAGGGTGTAGCTGGTGCGCTTGTGCTGGTCGCCCATCACGGGCCAGTTGGCATAGGTGCGGTCGATGTTCAGTGATGTCCGACCGTTCGCGACCATGATGTCGCGGATCGAGGTGGGCAGGTACGGATTGTCGAGATAGGCAACTGAACCGCCCAGGCCGTTGAAGAAGATCGAGCGCTGGTCGTCGCGGTACGGATAGGTCGCGCCATCGTACTTCGAATGGCCATATTCGAACTTGCCGCGATAGGCGATGGCATCGGTCAGCTCGAAATCGATCCGCGCCATGGCCGCGGCGGAAGTCAGCGGGCCGCGCAGGAAGTCCCACTCCTGCAGGTTGCGGCTGTCGCCGCCTTCGCCGATGCTGTACTGGCCCGACGTCCACTGCTTGTCATAGGTCGGCACCCGGATAGAGCCGTTTTCGTACATGTAGGATTGGCCGCCAAGGAAGAAGGTCGGCTGGTTCGCGTAGAAGAATTCCTGCACGTCATAGTTGATGAGCTGGTCGGTGACGCCGTCGCTGCCGCCCCTGTTCTGTGGGTTGTTCAGGTAGAGAATGCGCCCTTGCGAGAACTTGCGATCGCGATGGCGTATCATGGCCGTGTCGTTGAACGTACCGCCGATCGAGAACGAACCCCGACCGCCGGCGAATTTGCCGCCCGTCGCCGCCGAGATCGTCGTTTCGCGGCCGTCGCCGTACTTCGAGATGCCGGTGTTCGCCGAAAGCTGGATGCCTTCCACGGTCTTCTTGGTGATGACGTTGACTGCCCCGGTCACGGCATCCGCGCCATAGATGGCCGCCGCGCCGCCCGTGATGATCTCGATCCGCTCCACCATGGCCGAAGGGATCATGTTCAGATCGACCGCCGATGACCGAGCCGAACCGGAAACGCGGCGCCGGCCATCGATCAGCGTCAGCGAGCGGTTGGTACCCAGATTTCGCAGCGAGATCGACGAAGTACCGCCGTCGTAGGCTTGGCCGAAGGAGTTCGCGAGGCCGATGCCCGGCGAAACTACGGGATCCCGCATCAGCGCGTCGTAGACCCGGTTGCGGCCCAGCGCTTCCGCCTCGGCCATGGCGACGACGCTGACCGGCATTGCGGACTCGAGATCGGACCGCGCGATGCGAGATCCGGTCACGATGATGCCGCCCTCGGACGTCTGCTCCGCCGCAGGTGCGGTTTGCGAAGGGGCGCTCTCGGATGCGTTGGCGAGCGAGGGAGCCCCCAGCGCCAGGGTCAGTGCGAGTATACTTGTCGAGCGCCTGTGGAAGTTGACGGTGCGGCCGACGAGAATGCGAGGAACTACAGGCGATCGAAACAAAAGCGGACCCTCATCTAAGGATCGCAGGCAAGCGAGTGGGCTGGCGGAAGCCAGGGACACCGACGACTGCGATCCGTTTGGTGAGGCACCCGCTATCCGGAGCTTGTTGCGTTTCCATGACATCGGGCTGCAAATACTTAAGCTGCCGTGTGATTTTCGTACGCCAAAGCAACGGGGATTGGCCGCCCGGGACGAGTTTCAGCCTCGCTTGCCCCTCAATTGGGAGCGAATCCCTATCGAATTCCCAAATGAGCAGGGCGCATCCCGCCGCCGGCCCATTACCTGGACGATCTAAGGAACGCCATCAGATCGGCCGGCTGATCGGTAAGGATCAGACTGACTCCGCCATCCAGCATCGCGCGCCATTCCTTGTGCCTCTCCTCGCGCGGCGCGTTGTCGACGCGCCACAGCGATTCGGTGGAAAGGCGCGTACCCTTGGGGCGAGGCGCAGCGGCCATTTCACGCAGGAACTTGGCGCTGGTCCGGAAATTCGCGAAATATCCGGCCGGTCGAAAACGGGCATAGCCGTTCAGTGCCGCGGGTGAGACGGGCTTGCAGGAAGGTGGGCTCCCTTCGTCGCACTCCTCGATGATGGGAATCAGCGCGAGCGCGTCCGAGACCGCAGGCTGCGGATGGCCGGGATCGGCGGGGCCTCCGTTCATCCAGGCCATCGCCTGGCCCTGCATGCCCAGCCGCCGGACGACTTGCGCAACTTCGTCATGACTGGCGGTCTTGAGGTGAAGATGGACCAGGAGTCGTCCCTTGGCCGCTTTCAGGCCTTCCTCAAGCGTGGGGACGGGCTCGTCGGTCACGACGACGCTGGGGCCGCCGGGGCCCTTGCGCAGGCGCAGTTTCTTGATCTCCGCCAGGGTCATATCGGCCACGGCGCCGGTCCCGTTGGTGGTGCGATCGACCGTCTCGTCATGTATCAGCACAAGCGCACCGTCGCGGGTCTTGCGCACGTCGACTTCGACCCCGTGCACGCCGATCCCTATGCAGGCCTCGATCGCGGCCACGGATACTTCGGGGGCCTCGCCCCAGCATCCGCGGTGCGCGATGACGAGGACTTCGGGGTTGCCGGAACGATCCGCCAGCATCTGCATCGGTGTTCGGCCTGCCTCTGCGGCCTGCGCCGACGCGGTCAACGACGCCAGTGTCCCGATCATGCCGTAGCAAGCGGCTTTCAGCTTCTTCATGTATCCAGTTCCTCTTGAGCGCGGAGACTACAGATTCATCCTGGCGGTCGCATAGAACCGGCGGCCGGCGGTATCGTATTGGCCGCCGCCATAGTTCGCGCCGGGGAACAGCGGCGGATCGACATTGAAGACGTTGCTCACGCCAAAAGTGAGGTTGAACCTCTCGTCGACCATGTAGTTGAGCGCCAGATCATTGTAGATTCGGGCCGGGACGCTGTTGTCCTCGTACTGTTCGTCGGTCAGCGCGTTGACATCGTACCTGGCCTTGCTGATGAACCGGGTGGTCAGTGAAATACCGAACGTGTCGAGGTCGTAGCTGGTGATCAGCGTTCCGCGGAAGCGCGGGTTGGCATAGCCGCCATGATAGCTGACGTTTCCGCTCGCCATGCCCGGCAAGGTTTCGACCACCTGCTTGAGCAGGTAGCTGCCCTTGAAGCCCAGGCTCAGCCGGCCGGCGCCAAGTTCGGTGCGATAGTTGACGCCGAAGTCGATGCCGCGCGCGGCCATGCTCTGGGCGTTGATGTCGTAGGTTTCCACCTGGACCGGGGCATGCGTGACGGGATCGCGCTGAACCAGCGGACAGAACGCATTGTCGATCGTCGGCAGATCGACGCAGAGACGCATGACCTGTTCCATCGAGAACGAGGAGATCACGCCTTTGATGTTGATGTCCCAGTAGTCGACGGTCACATCGAGGCCGGGGGTGAACGAGGGCTGCAGAATGACGCCGAGCGTCAGGCTGTTCGAGGTTTCCGGTTTCAGATTGGGGTTGCCGCCGGAATTGACCAACGGCCCGAGCTTGTACTCGTTGACCGGCGTGACGATCCCGAGCGCAAGGCAATTGGCTGCGCGGGTCGGGTTGAGGTTGTAGTTCGTCGACAGGCAGGGGTCGTTGGGCGTGCCCGTCGCGCTCGTCGTCTGCGGCGCGAACAGTTCGCCGAAGTTGGGCGCGCGCACGCTGCGCGAACGGACGCCGCGGAAGGTGACACCGCGAACCGGCTCCCAGGTCCCGCCGACCTTCCAGGTGTCGGTCTTGCCGTAACCGCTGTAGTCCGAATAGCGATAGGCGCCTTCGATCTCGAGCCGGCGCGCCAGCGGAAGGTCTCGCAGCAGAGGCACGACGAGTTCGCCGTAGATTTCCTTCACCGTGCGCGAAGCCCTGATCGCGGGATGTTCGCCGATCATCGCGAAATAGGTGATGTCGCCGGCGGTAGCGAGCGGATCGTCGGTGGTCTTGAGCGTGTCCTTGCGGTGCTCGACGCCCAGGGCCATCGACACGCCGCCGTAGGGCAGGCGGAATATCTCGCCGACGATGTTGCCACCGAAGATCTGCTGCGTGTTGACCCGACGTTCGTTGCGGTCGACCAGGATGTAGTCGAGCTGCTCCTGGCTGAGCGGATCGGTGCTGAAGATGCTGAACGGGACGCAGCCGGAATTGCGGGCTGCCTCGTTCCGGCAGACCAGCGCGCCGGTGACGGGATCGGCGATCGCGTCGCGCGCGGCGACATAGCGCGAGGCGCGGGGGATGTTGGTGTATCGAACATCGTCGACCGCGCGGCCGTACTGGAAAAACGCCTCCCAGCGCAGATCGCCGACCAGGCCGCCGCGCAGCCCCTGATAGATCGTATAGTTCTCGCGGTCGTGCGTCTCGTTGATCTGGGGCAGGTTGCCGTAGGATCGATCGATGTTCAGGCGCGTCAGCCCGCGAGCGGTCATGAAGTCGCGCAAGGCGGCTGGAAGGTAGGGGTTGTCGAGATAGGCGACGTCGCCGCCGTTGTTGTTGAGCTGGTTGACCCGGCTGTCCTGACGAAAGCCGCGGCTGTTGGCCAGATATTTGGAACGGCCATAGTCGAACCGTGCGGTATATTCGATATCGTCGGTGAGTTCGTAGTCGACCCGGCCGATCACCGCCGCCGATTCCAGACTGCCCTGCAACCAGGCGATGTCATCGAGATTGCGGCCCTCGCCGCCATTGTACCAGCCGTACTGGCCTCCGACGAGTTCGGTTCCACCCTGCGGAAGCCTCACCGCGTCATTGTCGACGATGTAGCGCTGGCCTTCGGGAGCGTACCAGAAATTGGGCAGGTAGCCGATCATGATCTCGCGCTGATCGCGGTTGAGCGCGAGGTCCGGTATTCCATCCGCGGTTCCGGTGTTCTTGGCATTGCGCTGGTAGAGGATGCGATTCCTGGAGAAATCGCGGTCGCGCGCGCGGATCGAACCGGTCTTCGAATAGGTGCTGCCAATGACCACGGATCCGCGCCCGCCGGCGAAATTGGTGCCGCCTGCCAGCGAGACCACCGTCTGGGAACCATCCCCATACTGGGTGATGCCCTGGGTCACCGAAGCGTGCAGTCCCTCCAGATTGCGCTTGGTGACGATGTTGACGGCGCCGGTCACCGCGTCGGCGCCGTAGATGGCCGCCGCGCCGCCCGTGATCACCTCGATCCGGTCGATCAGGGCAGGGGGGATCATGTTGATGTCGACCGCAGAGGTCCGCGCCGAGCCCGATACGCGGCGCATGCCGTCGATCAGCGTCAGGCTGCGATTGGTGCCGAGATTGCGCAGCGCGACCGTCGAAATTCCGGCGTCGTAGCCCTGGCCGAAGGAGTTCTGCAGGCCGATGCCCTGGCCGATCGCCGGATCGAGACGCAGCGCGTCATAGGCGTTGAAGCGGCCGACCCGCTCGGCTTGCTGCATGTTCACGACGCTGACGGGCATCGGGCTTTCGATTTCGGGGCGTGCGATGCGCGAACCGGTCACGAGGATCTCGTCCGATGGCTTGGCACCGTCGTCAGTTGCCACGTCTGAAGGCCAAGTGGCACCGGATGACTGGGCGTGAGCCGTCGTCGCGAGCGCAAGCGCGCTCACCGAGAGGAGCGCTCGCGAGAAAGACAAGGTCATTCGAATATCTCCGGGTTATGGCTCCGACTGCCAGCGCCTTTGCGCCGACGGAGCTTGAGTCAGCTGAGCGTGTCGCTGAAAATCGGCTGGGGATCGGTCAGTGGCGGCGTGGTTGCGAACGCAACGGCGCGGAAAATCGGAGTCGGATCGATCCTGGCCGCGGCGCAGGGGCGAACATGGCGACGTTTTCATGAAACTTGAGATCGGACACGGACTTCACCAAATGCGGTGGACGAGCGTCACCGTCGGCGGAGAGCGGTCTTTCAGGCCGCTACCGCCAAGTGACTTGATGTCCGGCCCCTATCCGCACTCTGTGACGGTTCGGCTTCAAACGACCGCATCACCGCATTTGCGAGTCGTTCGCAGATCAGGCGAAGAGTGATGCCGCAGTCGACATAGCGCAGGTGCCCTCAGGCGAGCCCAGCGCCGAAACCTGTCTGCTCGATGTGGAGGTGATCAACCAGATCGCCGCCGCGCCTATTGCGCCGATGTCGCGACAGGCGTGAAATCGCGCACGAAGCGGTCGAGCAGGCGGAGGCCCCAGCCGGTCGACCCGGCGGGGCTTGTGTCGCCGGCCTTGCCCCAGGCGACGCCGGCAACGTCGAGGTGGGCCCAGGGGGTTTGCTTTCGCACGAACTCGCCGATGAAATGGGCGCCGATGCCGCCGCCCGGTCCGGCCCCGCCGTTCTTGAGATCGGCGTAGTCCGAAGCGAGGTCCTTGGCATAGCTTGCGTGCAGCGGCATCCGCCAGACGGCTTCCCCGGTAGCCTTGCTCGCCGTCTCGATCTGCCCGGCCAATGCGTCGCTGCGGCTGTAGAGCCCGGCGTAGTCGTCGCCCAGCGCCGTCACGATCGCTCCGGTCAGGGTCGCCACGTCGACGATCGCCGCGGGCGCCAGTTCCGCGTCGGCCCAGGCCACGGCATCTGCGAGCACCAGCCGCCCTTCGGCGTCGGTCGATATGATCTCGATGGTGCGGCCGTTCATGGCGCGAAGGATGTCGCCGGGGCGGATCGCGGCGCCATCGGGCATGTTCTCCGCCAGCGCGGAGATCGCGACCACGTTCACCGGCGCGCGCGATCGGGCGAGCGAAAGCACGGTGCCGGTGACGGTCGCCGCTCCCGACATGTCGAACTTCATATCGCCCATGCCCGATCCCGGCTTCAGGCTGATACCGCCCGAATCGAAGGTGATGCCCTTGCCGGCAAGGACTACCGGCGCCCGCCCGGCCGCACCCGCGCCGGTATAGCGGACGATCAGCATCCGCGGGCCGCGTTGCGATCCGCGACCGACGCCGAGGAGCGAGCCCATGCCGAGCCGTTCCATCGCCGCGGGGTCGAGCACCTCAATCCGGACGCCGGCCAGTCCGGCAAAGGCCTGGCGCGCCCGTTGCACGAAGGTTTCGGGATATACGACGTTCGCCGGTTCGTTGGAGATGTCGCGGCTCCACGCCATGGCTTGCACCAGGGCTTCCCCCTGCGCCGCGTAGAGCCGCCCGGCGGTGGCTGCCTCGGCCGTGACCAGGTTCACCATGTCGGTCACCGACGGTTTGCGATCGGCCGTGCTGTAAATGTCGGCACGATATTCGCCGAGGGCGAACCCTGTCGCGAGGTCGGCGGCCTGTGCCGGGGAGAGGCCGCCGGCGATGACGGTGACCGTACCGGCTTCGCGCAGGAGCGCGCGGCCCGCGGCGGCACCCGCGGTCTGGAAGGCGGCGGCGTCGGGCTTGTCCCCGATACCGACCACGAGGACGCGCCGCCACGGGCCGATGCCGCGTAGCGACAGCGTCGAGCCCGGGGTATATTCGAAGTCGGCCGTTTCCAGCGCGGCCGATATGGCGGCACGAGTCGCGTCGTCGAGGCCGGCGCCGCGCTGCGTGAAATCGCTTTCGGATGCCATCGGCAACACCAGGGAACCCTCGGCCTTGCCGATCTCCGCGCTGAAGCGGATCGCCCGGTTCGCCTGGGCTGCGCCGGGGCGGGGCAGGCCTGCAATCGACTCCACCGCCTGGGCATTCGACGCAGTTGGCAGCGACAGGGCGGCGAGGAGCGGTAGGGCCATCAACAGGGTTTTCATGGACGTTCCTTGTCGGTTGCGATGCGTCTTGTGTCGCCCTTCTTATCCGAGGAAAGTCCATCTTTGAACGCCTGCAAGAACGCAGCCGGTATTATTGACCCTTCTGCCGCCGGGAGCGGCGCTAGCCGAGCTTGAAAACCCGGCGCGCGTTTTCACCGAGGATCAGTCTGGCCTGGTCCTCGCCCACCGCGTCGACGACCGCCTTCATGGACTCGCGGCCATAGCCGAAGGAGCCTTCGCTGTGCGGATAGTCGGAGGCCCACATGGCGCGGTCGGCGCCGATCAGGTCGATCTGGCTCAGGCCCAGCAGATCGTTCTGGAACGTCGCCGAACAATGGGTGTGCCAATAGTGGCTCGGGCGATGGTCTATCGGATCGATGATGTCGCGATGTATGTCGAACTGGGCCTCGGCATCCTGCAGCGCGGGCGGCACCCAGGCGATCCCGCCTTCGGCAAAGACGACCTGCAGGTTCGGGTGGCGGTCGAAGACCCCGCCGAACACCATCTGGCCGAAGGGCCGGCGGAACGGCGCGAACAGCACCATGTTGGCCGCGCCGACGCCGCCGCGCCGGTCGATGTCGATCGCTTCGCCGATGTGAAAGCAGACAGGAAGGCCGGCTTCGTTCGCCAACGCCCAGAAGCGGTCGAAATGCTCGTCGGCATAGGACAGATCGCGGCCATCCGGGCCTTTCCCCGGATTGCAGGGAACCATGAAGGTCTTGTAGCCGAGATCCACGATCTGCCGCATTGCGCGGTCGGCCGCCTTCGGGTCCCACCAATTGCTGAACACGGCGACGGGGACCGAGCGGCCGCCATTCTGTTTCAGGCGCTCGATCGTGTACTCGTTGTAGATCCGGTACATGTGCTCCTGAACTTCGAGGTCGGGATACCGGATGAACCCGATCAGCGTCTGGGGAAAAAGGATCTCGAATTCGATCCCTTCGGCATCCATCGCCGCGCGGTGCGCTTCGACGTCGTGGACGTTGGCGAGATTGCTGCGCGTAAGGGCATTCCTGCCCCGCTCGCCCAGCTTCAGTGCCTCCGTTTCGCCCTTGAAACCGATGTGCCAGTAGCCATCGAACCAGACGCGCGGCGCCTTCTCCTTGAGGTGCGCGGGAAACCGCTCGACAAACACGTCGTCGCCAATCTCCAGGTGGCTGTCCGCCGAGACGACCCGCAGGCCGGCCGGCAAGGCCACCTGCGGGGCGGCGTTCACATCACGCTCGGTGATGAGCGGCCGGCGCAGCAACGGGTCCAACAGCGACGTTCCGGTCATGGTAGCTCTCCTGGTAAGATGCAGGTCGTTCGTTCGGGTGAGGCGTCGCGCCTGCGATCAGGCCTGTGCGGTCGTCGCCGCCGCGGCATCGGCAATCCAGCGGCCCGAGTCCTTGGCCTGCTCGTAGATGTCGAGGTGCACCAACTTGCTGTCGCTGTTGAAGCGATAGACCGCGATCACGTTCTTGCGGATGAATTCGTCGTCGCGGTGATGACGTTCCTCGATTTCCTGGAAGACGGTGTCGCTGACTTCGCTGATCCGGAACTCGGTGAATTCGAACCGCGTGCCGCCAGCCATCCAGCCGGTCAGGAACTCCCGATAGTCGGCCCAGGTCAGTTCCTCGAGATAGGCGCCGACCCGCTTGAATTTCGCCGGGTCGATGAAGTCGAGCATGCCGTCCCAATCCGACGGTTGGGAGATTCCGGCCTCCATCGCCTTGCGTTGCGCCTCGATGAAACCATAGACGCGCTGGGTCAGCGGCCCGATCTGATCGCTGGTCGAAGTGGCGGTGACGGCCTTCATCTGCATACCTTTCCCAAAGCCGGCTCGCTCCATTCACCGGGCGGCCGTTCTTTCTGTTCGCTGGCTATGCGGTAACGCGGGGCGCGTCAACAGGATTCGACCATATGGTCGGACAATACGACCTTATGGTCGTGCGGTGATCTGCCACGCCCTTCCATCAGGGCGGGAAAGCGGCGCCTTGGATGGCTTGGTCAGAGAAGCGACACTTGCCCACCGCCTTCGTTTCGCGACGAGCCATCCGCCTCTGCGACGTCGGCGAGAATGGCCTCGACCAGCGCCTCGACCTCGTCGTGTCCGTCATGGAGGCCCATATTCGCCTCCTGGATCAGCAAGCGGGCCAGGGCATTCGTCAGGATCGAGAGAAGGCGCGCGGATATCCGGGGCGCGACGCCTTTGATCTGGAGATGGCGCGCGATAGCCTCGGCTTCGAGGGCGCGCACGACGACGCCGGCGTCGGCCAGTTCCTGCCGGATCATGTCGTTGTGATTGGCAAGGGCCAGCAGTTCGAGATGGAATTTGGTGGCATGCGGATCCCTGAGCAGGCCCCACAACCCCCTCAGCGGATCGTCCGAGGCAAGGACCGCCTTCAGCGCCTCGCGGTGCTGGGCGCCGCTGCGCCGGACAAGCGCCAGCAACAGTTCCTCCTGCGTGCCGAAATAGTAGAAGACCACCTGATGCTTTAGGCCCACCTTGCTGGCGATCGCGCGGGCCGTGGCCGATGCGTAACCCTCCTCGCGGATCAACGCCTCGGCCGCATCCAGCAGCGTGGTGCGAACATCCGGCCGCTCGACGAACCGCTTTTTCTTGCGAGGTGTGTTCTCGGTTTCCGCCACGACCAGGTCTCCGATGCGCGAGTGGGTTCGCGCCGACGGGCCGGCTTTGCTATCTGTGGCGCTTCGAGGCAAGCGCAGCGCGCATCGGTGATCGGTCGGCGCAGCCCGCGGACGGGAGGCGAGCCAACCGGCGCAAAACGGATGAACTGCTTGCGACGGTGATTTTCGATGACGTAGCGCGTGGCCGGATTGACGGGGCCGCGCGCTGCTCGAAGCCCGCCTTCTCTTATCCCATTGAGTTATCACCCCAAACTCTGCTAATGCGGGCCATTATCAATTACCGCGAGCTGGCTATAAAACCCCTGGATCTCAATCTGCTGCTGACGCTCGCGATCCTGATCCAGACCCGCAGTGTCAGTCAGACGGCGCAACGACTGCATGTGAGCCAGCCGACCACCAGCCGCGCCCTCCATCGCCTGCGCCAAATCCTGGGCGATCCGCTTCTCGTGCGCTCCGCGGGCGGCATGGCGCTCACCCAGCGAAGCGTGGAACTCCTCAAGCCGCTCGAGGAATGGCTGGCCCTGACCTCCACCGTGCTCGAACCTGCCACCTTCGAACCGGCCACACTCTCCCGGACCTTTCATGTGGCGGCGACCGATTATGGCGTGCTGTCGGTAATTTCGCCGGTCCTGACCACGGTCAGCCGGATCGCCCCCGGATGCCGGCTGGAGGTCGAGCCCTATTCGGATAGCATGTTCACGAAACTGGTGTCGGGCGAGACGGACCTCGTCATCTATGGCTTCAAGCCGGACCTGTCCGCCTCGCACGCCCGCCATCTGTTCAGCGAGACCCAGTCGCTGATCGTCCGCCGCGGGCATCCGCTGGCATCGGGAGGATCCGCACCGGTCCCCCTGGATAGCTATCTGGCCTGGCCGCATATCGCGATTCGGATCGGCGCCAGCGACTATGACCACGTCGAGACCTGCCTGGGAGAACGGAGCGCGGAACGGCGCGTCGTGACGCGGATTCCCTATTTTTACGCGGCTCCCGATCTCATCGGTGAGAGCGATGCCGTCCTGACCATGCCGACCCGCGCGGCGACCCGGTTCGCGCAGTTGCACGGCTTCGCCCGACTGCCGGCCCCCGTCGAGATCGAGGGGTTCGACTATTGGGTGCTGTGGCACGAGCGGATCGCGCGCGATCCCGCGGCCCTGTGGCTCATCGACATATTGGCGGGGGGCGGCAAGGCGCCATCCGATCATGCCTGAAAACAGCATTTCTACGGGGCAACAGCTGCATGACCTGGACTGACGGCTATATCGCCGATGTCTGCTTTCCGGCCTTCTTCTACAAGGAGATGCAGCCGGTCTGGCTTTCGGCCGTCGCCGGCCTGCAGCGATTTGCCGCGCCCGACCCGGCGCGGTCGTTCGCCTTGTGCGAGCTGGGCTGCGGTGTCGGAACGAATTTGCTGGTCGCGGCCGCATGTCATCCGGACGCGCAATTCGTCGGGGTGGACTTCAACCCGGAGCACCTGCGCATCGCGCGTGACGCGGCGGCGTCGGCGGGCATCCGCAATCTGGAATTCGTCCACGCGGACTTTGCGCAATTCGCTCGCGGCAATGACCGGCAGTTCGACTTCATGACCAGCCACGGCGTCTGGTCCT
>Ga0233377_1000866_pt1 | contig 12361 bp, 9 predicted proteins | sample ElkDunMinimDraft_6_FD_191540 | JGI IMG/M metagenome (GOLD analysis project Ga0233377, IMG submission 191540) | Fecal eukaryotic communites from dung pellets of Tule Elk in California, USA - Elk Dung E36 | ecosystem: Host-associated > Mammals > Digestive system > Large intestine > Fecal | place...
TCCGCGCGTGGGCCATCGCGGCGGGCGTGGACGGGCGCGCGCTCGAGGAGGGCCTTGAGAAGAAGAAGTGGGCGCAGAAGGTCGACTACGACATGAGCGTCGCGAAGCGGATCGGCGCGAGCGGGACGCCGATGTCGTACGTCAACGGCGTGCTCGTCGGCGGCGCCCAGCCGTTCGACCGCTTCAAGGAGGTGGTGGACGCCGAGCTCGAGAAGGCGAGGTCGCTCGTCGAGCGCGGCGTGGCCCGCGACAAGGTGTACGCGCGTCTCGCGAGCGCGAACTTCGAGGCGTCACGGGACGACGAGGATGACGACGACGACGACCGCGGCGCCGCCGCAGAGACGAAGGTCGTCTACAAGATCCCCGCCGGTAGCGGACCGGTGAGCGGTCCTGCGACTGCGCAGGTCACGATCATCGAGTTTTCGGACTTCCAGTGCCCGTTCTGCAAGCGCTCCGCGGAGACGGTCGCCCGCATCCGGCGCGAGTACGGCGACAAGGTCCGCGTCGTCTGGCGCGACATGCCTCTACCCTTCCATCCGCGCGCCGAGCCCGCTGCGCAGCTCGCTCGCGCGGCGCGCGCCCAGAAGGGGGACGCCGGATTCTGGACGGTGCACGATCTCCTCTTCCAGAACCAGCCGAACCTCGACGACGCCGACCTCGAGCGGATCGCCCGCGAGGCCAAGCTCGACGCCGCCAAGGCGATGGCCGCGGTGAAGGCAAAGTCCTTCAAGAAGGAGATCGACGCCGACGTCGCGGTCGGCGACGACTTCAAGGCGGCGGGGACGCCTCACTTCTTCATCAACGGTCGCCGCCTCGTCGGCGCGCAGCCATTCGAGAAGTTCAAGCCGATCATCGACGAGGAGATCGCGAAGGCGGACGCGCTCCTCAAGCAGGGGACGTCCCGCGCGGCCCTCTACGACACGTTGATCAAGGACGGCCAGGGGCCGATCGAGCTGGAGAGGAAGTCGATCGCTCCCGCCCCCGCGATCGCTCCTTTCCGCGGCTCCGCCAACGCGAAGGTCGTCATCCAGCAGATCTCGGACTTCCAGTGTCCGTTCTGCAAGCGGGTGGAGCCCACGATCGACGAGCTCCTCAAGGCGTATCCCGGGAAGATCAAGGTGGTCTGGCGCGACAAGCCGCTGCCGATGCACCAGGACGCGCCGCTGGCCGCCGAGGCAGCGCGCGAGGCACACGCGCAGAAGGGCAACGAAGGCTTCGCGAAGATGCAGAGGCTGCTCTTCGACAACCAGCAAGCGCTCAAGCGAGCCAATCTCGACGGCTATGCGAGGTCGATGGGCCTCGACATGACGCGGTTCGCGAAGGCGCTCGACACACACGTCCACAAGGCCGCTGTCGACGCGGACGATCGCGCGACGACCGACGCCGGCGTGACGGGCACGCCGGCCTTCATCGTCGGCCCCTACTTCATCTCCGGTGCGCAGCCGCTCGCGAAGTTCCGCAAGGCCGTCGAGCTGGTCCTCGCCGGGCCACCCGCGCCCGTCGCCGCGGCGGCTGGAGCGACGACGCTGGGAATCAAGGACGCCACTGTGGGCACCGGCCGCGCGGTGAAGGCCGGCGACAAGGTGAAGGTGCACTACGTGGGAACATTGACCGACGGCACGGAGTTCGATCAGTCGAGGAAGCGCGGCCAGCCCTTCTCCTTCGAGGTCGGCAAGGGTGCCGTCATCAAGGGATGGGACCAGGGCCTGGTGGGGATGAAGGTGGGCGGAAAACGCAAGCTGACGATCCCAGCCGATCTCGCCTACGGTGACCGAGGTGTTCCCGGAACGATCCCGCCCAAATCCACGCTGCTCTTCGACATCGAGCTGCTCGCGATCGAGTGAGATCCGGATGAAGGCGCTCGCGGCGGCGGCGCTGACGATCGCGGCGGTGTCCTTCGCCGCTCCGCCGGCGCACGCCATCGAGCGGCAGCATCATCTCGGGCTCGGACCGTCGCTCGGCATCCTCTCGATCGACGGCAAGTCGACGGCGAGCATCGGAGGCGGCGGCTCGATCCACTACGCGTACGGCCTGTCGGACCAGTGGAACCTCACGATCGAGGGCGGGAGCGTCGTCGTCGCGGCGAACCAGAAGCAGGACTTCGAGTACAGCCCGAAGAACCGCCCGTCCACGGTCGACCACGCCGGGATCGGCATCGCGTACGTGATCGACATCCTGCGCTGGGTCCCGTACGTCGGCCTTCAGGGCGGCATGTACCGGCTCGCAGGCGGCGACGCGCTCGCCGAGACGCTGTTCCTCCCCGGTGTCTCGATCGGCGTCGGCCTCGACTACCAGCTCAATCGCCAGTTCGCCGTCGGCGTGGCCGGGCGCCAGCACTTCATGGTCAGCAAGTTGGACACGTACCCGTCGTACACGACCGCGGTCCTGCGGTTCGAGTACATGTGGGGGTACTGACCGCGCGCTGCTTCGTGCTTCACGGCCGGGGGACGAACGATCCGTCGTCGACCACGAAGCATGACCATGGCGGGCGGAGGCCGAGCATGCCGGTCTCGCCCCTCTTCAGGACGGTCACCAGGCTCGCCGCGCTGAGGAGGCCTCGCGCGGAAGACACCGAAGAACGCCGGCGCGGGTGACCCCGGCGGCTACTTCGCCAGCTTTTCCTGGCTCAGGCCGAAGCCGTCGTGCAGCGCGCGGACAGCGAGCTCCGTGTACTTCTGGTGCACGAGGCAGCTCACCTTGATCTCGCTCGTCGAGATGACCTGGATGTTGATGCCCTCGGCGGCGAGGATGCGGAACATCTTGGCGGCGATGCCGGCATGCGAGCGCATGCCGAGCCCGACGATCGACACCTTCACGACGTCCTCGTCGTAGCGGATGTCCTGACCACCGAGGCGCTTGCCGACCTCCTCGATGAAGGGCTTCGCGCGGACGAGATCCGTCTTCGCGAGCGTGAACGTCACGTCGGCGCGATCGCCCGCGGCGCCCGTCGTCGCGTTCTGGATGATCATGTCGACGGAGACGTTCTTCTCCGCGAGCGAGCCGAAGAGCTCCGCGACGACGCCGGGCTTGTCGTGGATGCCGATGACGTCCACGCGTGCCTCGGACTTGTCGTAAGCGACACCTGCAACGACGACGTCCTCGAGCGACTTGTCCTCGCCGGTCACCCACGTGCCCTGGGAGTCGTTGAACGAGCTTCGGACGTGCACCGGAACGCCGTACTTCATCGCAATCTCCACGCTGCGGATCTGCAGCACCTTCGCGCCGAGCGACGCGAGCTCGAGCATCTCCTCGTACGAGATCTTCGAGATCTTCCTCGCGGACGGGCAGATGTTGGGGTCGGTCGTGTAGACGCCGTCGACGTCGGTGTAGATCTCGCACGCGTCGGCGCCGATCGCTGCCGCGACCGCGACCGCCGTCGTGTCCGAGCCTCCGCGGCCGAGCGTCGTGATGTCACCGTTCTCGTCGACGCCCTGGAAGCCGGCGACGACCGCGATCTGGCCCTTCTTCACCGTCGAGAAGATCTTCGAGCCCTCGATCGTCTTGATGCGTGCCTTCGTGTAGGCGCCGTCGGTGAGGATCTTCACCTGGTGGCCGAGCAGCGAGCGGGCGTTGCCGCCTTCGGCGTGGATCGCGAGTGAGAGCAGCGCAGAGGTGATCTGCTCGCCCGTCGCGGCGATGACGTCCATCTCGCGGGCGTCCGGGACCTGCGCGACCTCGTGGGCGAGCTTGAGGAGGCGGTTCGTCTCGCCGCTCATCGCGCTCACGATGACGACGACGTCGTTGCCTTCCTTCTGCGTGGCGATCGCGCGCTTCGCGACGTTGCGGATGCGCTCGACGGATCCAACCGAAGTGCCACCGAACTTCTGGACGATGAGTGCCATACGATCGCTCGGCCGCTCTCTACGGCCCCTCGTCGAATGCGTCAACAGCGCCCTCGAGCAAACCGCGGACTTCGCTCAAGCCCATCCGCGCGCTAAGCTTCCGGCCATGCGCCGCCTCGCGACCCTCCTTGCCCTGACTGCTGTGACGGCCTGCGGAGACGGGGGACTCTTTTCCATCTTCGGGGGTGGAGACGATGACGACGACAAGGGTGGGGGCACGGCTGCGGGGCCGAACAGCGGGCCGTTCGGCGGCCTCGGAGACGGGGGCGCGGGCGAAGGCGGGGCGGGCGACGACTGCAACCCGAACCTCACGGGCCTCGTCCGTGACTTCAAGGCCTCGAACGTCGCCGGGGGGCATCCGGACTTCCAGAGCTTCTCCGGCACGGGACCGACGACGGGCCTCGTCATGGCGCAGCTCGGACCGGACAAGAAGCCGGTCTTCGCGTCGACGACCGGGGACGGATCGCATGGCCAGCAGCTCACCAGCAAGGTCGCGTTCGACCAGTGGTATCGCAACACGGACGGCGTGAATCAGGCGTTCGAGTTCGTGCTCCCGCTCCAGCCCGCGAGCGGTGGCGTCCTCACGTTCTCGAGCAACGCGTTCTTCCCGATCGACGGCAAGGGCTTCGGCAACTCGGGCGAGGACGAGAACGAGCAGGAGCGCAACTTCCACTTCACGTTCGAGCTGCACCTCGAGTTCGTCTATCGCGGCGGCGAGACGTTCACGTTCACCGGAGACGACGACCTGTGGACGTTCTTCAACAACAGGCTCGGGATCGATCTCGGCGGTCTACATCCCGCGCACTCCGCGACCGTGAACCTCGATGATGTTGCGGAGGAGCTCGGGATCGTGAAGGGCGGCAAGTACCCGCTCGACGTCTTTCACGCGGAGCGACGAACGAACGCCTCGAACTTCCGGATCGACACGACGCTCGAGTTCGTGAACTGCGGCGCGATCATCGTCCCGAAGTGACGCTCGGCGACCGCCGAGAGCTCATCATCGGTCGCGCTCGCTCCCGGAGTCGCGCTCGCTCCCGGAGTCGCGCTCGCTCCCGGAGTCGCGCTCGCTCCCGGAGTCGAGCGGCTGCGCGCGACGTGTCTGCTCGTCACGACGATTGCAGGGATCGGCCGCGGACCGTCACGGTCGGTCCGAGAGCTCAGGATGACGGCAGACGCCCGGCAACGGATCGAGGTGCAGCACGCGTTGCCGGGACGGCTGCGTCTTCGGGCGCCGGAGGTCTATCGCCGCGCCGATCTCGCCGATCACATCGAGCAACACGCGGGCGAGCTCACCGGCGTGCTCGCCGTGAAGGTCGACACACGAACGGCGACGCTGCTCGTCCACTTCGAGCCGCACGTCACGGCCGCCGCGATCGCCGACGCCATCGCCGAGGTGCTCTCGGGAGACGCCGCGGTGGCTGTCGTTGCCGCTCCCGGGCCCGCGCTCACGCGACGACGCCAGCCCGCCCTCGGGACACGCACTGCGGCGCAGCTGAGGGCGATCCGGTCGGCGCTTCGCGGTCACGCGAAAACGCCCCGGGCGGAGACCTCGGAGCGCGAGGAACAGCACAGGTTCCCGTGGCACCGCCTCGACGTCACGGAGGTCACGGCGATCCTCGAGACGACGACCGACGGGCTCGCGGAGGAGAGCGCGGCGCTGCGGCTCCAGCATTACGGTCGCAATGTCCTCTCCCTGCGCGAGCCGAGGCGCATCGTCGCGATCGTGGCCGATCAGCTGAAGAGCGTGCCTCTGCTCTTGCTGCTGGGGAGCGCGGTCGTGTCGCTCGCGACCGGCGGCATCGCCGACGCCGTCGCGATCGCCGTCGTCGTCGCGGCCAACACAGCGATCGGGACGGTGACGGAGAGCGGCGCCGAGCGAACGATCCTCGAGCTCGAACGACCGGACCGGAGGACCGCGCGCGTACGCCGGGGGGGATCGACGTTCGAGATCGACGCCGAAGAGCTCGTCCCGGGCGACGTCGTCGCGCTCGAGCGGACCATGTTCGTGCCGGCCGACATCCGCCTTCTCTCCTGTGACGAGCTGACCGTGGACGAGTCGAGCCTCACCGGCGAAAGCCTGTCCGTGATGAAAGACCCGTCACGCATCGCGAGCGAAGGGTATGTCCCGCTCGCGGAGCAGCACGACATGGTGTTCCGCGGGACGCTCGTGACGGGCGGACAGGGCGTGGGCATCGTCGTGGCGACCGGACCATCGACCGAGCTCGGGCGCATCCAGTCGATGGCGGGTGCCCTCGAGCGCCCCGCGACGCCGATGCAGTCGCAGCTCGCGCACCTCGGTACTCAGCTGGCGATCATCTCGGGCGCGGTGTGCGCCGGCGTGTTCGTCATGGGCTGGCTCAGAGGCTACGGGTCGGTCCAGATGCTCCAGACCGCCCTCTCGCTCGCGGTCGCCGCGGTCCCCGAAGGGTTGCCGACCGTGGCGACGACCACGCTGGCGCTCGGGATCCGGCGGATGCGCGGGGAAGGCGTGCTCGTGCGTCGTCTCGACGCCATCGAGACCCTCGGCGCGGTGCAGATCATCTGCTTCGACAAGACAGGGACCGTGACCGAGAACCGGATGTCGGTCGTCGAGCTGATCGTCGGCGAGCGGCGGCTCGTCATCCGGGGCGGGATGCTCCTCGACGGTGACCAGCCTGCATCACCGGCGGATGATCCGGCTCTCGCGGCGCTTCTACGCGTGCTGCTCCTCTGCAGCGCAGTGACCGTCGAACCCGACGGAGCCAAGGCCCCTGCCGAAGCCCTCCGCGGAACGCCGACGGAGGTCGCGCTCGCACGGATCGCGATCGATGCCGGGCTCGACATCACGGAGCTGCGCGCGCGACATCCGGTGGTCCGGGTTCGTGAGCGCTCGGCGACCCGGATGTGGATGGACACCCTCCACGAAAGCGAGGAGGGGACCTTGCTCGCGCTGAAGGGGCGGCCGACGGACGTGCTCGCGCTCTGTGACCGCGTGCGGCGCGACGGCGAAGAGGTGCCCCTGGACGATCAGGAGCGCGACGCCGTGCTCTCCGAGAACGAGCGCATGGCCGGCGATGCGCTGCGGGTGCTGGGGGTGGCCTACGCCCGAGACGCTGAGGCGGTCGAGAAAGGACGGCTCGTGTGGCTCGGCCTCGTCGCGATGACCGATCCCCCGCGGGTCGGGATCGAGCAGACGCTCGAGCGCCTGCATCACGCCGGCATCGCGACGGCGATGATCACCGGTGACCAGAGCGCGACCGCGATCGCGATCGCGCGTCGGATCGGTCTCGGCCGCGAGGGCAAGCTCGAGGTGCTCGACTCCACGGCGCTCGAAGAGCTTCAGCCGGAGGTACTCCAGTCGCTCGCCCGACGCGTCCAGGTCTTCTCTCGCGTCAGCCCGGCGCACAAGCTCGCGATCGTCCAGGCGCTGCAGTCAACCGGACTCGTCGTGGCCATGACGGGCGACGGCGTGAACGACAGCCCTGCGCTGAAGGCGGCGGACGTGGGCGTGGCGATGGGCGCTGGGGGCACGCCTGCCGCCCGCGAGGTCGCCGCGATCGTGCTGAAGGACGACGATCTCGCGTGCATGCTCCCCGCGATCGAGCAGGGACGGACGATCCAGGCGGACATCAAGAAGGCGGTGCACTTCATCCTCGCGACGAACCTCGGCGAGATCCTGCTGACCACGGCGCAGGTCGGGCTCGGGCTCGGGACGACGCTCACGCCGATCCAGCTGCTCTGGATCAACCTCCTCACGGACGTGCTCCCGGAGCTCGCGCTGGCGGTGGAGCCTCCCGAGTCGAACGTCCTCTCGTGGGCGCCGCGGCCGAAGGGCCAGCCGATGTTCCAGCGTCGTGAGCTCGGGCTGATCGCGGTCGAGGGCGGCATCATCACGGCCGGCGCGATCGGCGCGTCCGCCTGGAGCGCGCTCCGCGGGGGAGGCCCAGCTCGCTCCGGCACCATAGCGTTCACGACGCTCGCCTGCGCGCAGCTCCTCCACACCATCAGCTCGCGATCGACCGAGCGCTCGATCTTCGACGTCCAGCCGTCGCTCGCGAAGAATCCCTACATTCCGATCAGCATCGCGCTCACGACCGGGCTGCAGCTCATCGGTGGCCTGTTGCCCGGTGCACGCCGGCTCCTCGGAACGGTGCCGCTCACGGTCGGGGACTGGGGCGTCGTCGGTCTCGGGTCGGTGCTTCCGCTCCTCGCGAACGAGGGGCTCAAGGTCTTGCGACGTCGCAATCATGAAACGAACGGTGATTCGTCATGCGTGACTCCAGCTATGTCTTCACGTCCGAGTCCGTGACCGAAGGACATCCCGACAAGCTCTGCGACCGCATGAGCGATGCCATCGTCGGGCGGTACGTCGTGCACGATCCAGCGTCGCGGATCACCGCCGAATGTGCGGTCTCGACGGGCATCGTCTTCATCTCGTTGAAGCTCTGCACGCGCGCGCAGGTCGACGTGCCGTTGCTCGTGCGCGACGTCATCCGTCGCACGGGATACCCGACCGGCGAGCTCGACGCGCGCACGTGCACAGTGATGACGAGCATCAACGAGCTCTCCGGTCCGGGGACCCCTCGCGTCCAGGCGCGCCTCGACGACGAGGCGATCGAGACGATGATCGCCGAGAACCAGGCGACGCTCTTCGGCTTCGCCTGTACCCACACTGCGGCGCTCATGCCGCTGCCGATCTGGCTCGCGCACAAGCTCGCGCGCCGCATCGCGTACGCGCAGAAGACCAGCCTCCACTATCTCTCCCCGGACGGTAAGACGCAGGTGGCCGTGGAGCTCAAGGACGGCCGGCCGCTCAGGATCTTCAGCCTGACGATCATCGCTCCTCCGTCGGGGAAGGGCGCCCCGAAGATGGGGCGACTCAGCCAGGACATCCACGAGCACATCGTCGGACCCGTGTTCGCGGACGAGGCGCTCCGCCCCGACGAGCGCACGAGCATCATGATCAACCCCGAGGGTAGCAGCAACGGCGGTCCTGCCATGCACGCAGGCCTCACGGGTCGCAAGACGGCGGACGACACGTACGGCGCCTACGCACGCGACAGCGGGGCAGCGCTCAGCGGCAAGGACCCCGGCCGCATCGATCGCATCGGCGCGTATGCTGCCCGCTGGGTCGCGAAGAACGTCGTCGCCGCGAGGCTCGCGGAGACGTGTGAGGTCCAGCTCAGCTACTCGATCGGCTCCGCTCGGCCGGTGAGCGTGCACGTCGATACGTACGGAACGGGGAAGGTGTCCGACCAGGAGCTCGAGCGCCGGATCGAGGAGGTCTTCGATCTGCGGGTCGGCGCGATCATCAAGGCGCTCCGACTGCGTGAGCTTCCACGCGCGGAGCACGGCGAGATGTTCGAGAAGCTCGCGGCTTATGGGCACGTCGGCCGGACCGACCTCGCGCTGCCGTGGGAGTCGACCGACAAGGTCGATGCGCTTCTGCGGCACTGACCGGAGCGCGAGATCATCCTCGAAGGGCGATCCCCGCTCCGTGCGCATTCCATGCGTTCGGCGGCGATGGCGTCCGCGCGTCGCATGTCATCACGTCACTCGACGCTCCCGGCCCTGTCGAAGAGGACGTTCATCGCTTCAGCCAGCATCGTGCCGCCTGCGGGCAGGAAGTTCCCTCGAGCGAGCTGGTACGCGCTTCCGCCGAGCAGCGCGGCGAAGGTGACGAGGCGAAGGTCGACGGCTCCGTTCGTCTGCCGCCGGATGGTCTCGTCGGCACGCACGAGGAACGCGCGTACGTGCACGGTGGCGCGTGCTGCAGTGGGCGAGGGCGGCGCGCCGTCGCTGGTCTCGCGCTGCTCCTCGACGTCGAAGAGATCGCTCTCGTGAGCATGGCGCGCGACAGCGTCGAAGGCTCCCGAGTGGCGGACGAGCACGCTGCCCGTGCGTGCGTTCACGTGCACGTCCTCGACGGGCGCGAAGCGGCGGAGCTCGTCCCTCACCCGCGCGAAGAAGCCGGCGTCACCCTTCACCGAAGGGAGCCGGAGCCGCGCTCGACCGCTCGTCGCGTGGACGACGTACGCTGCGACGGCCATCACCCGCCTCCCTGTCGCGACGGCTCGGCGAGGCCGTTCGCCTCCGCCTCGCTCGTCGGGCCGTTCGCGTGCGTGTGAGCTCGATCTCGAGCATGTGGCGTGGGCGGACCTTTGCGAAGGAGCTCGTCATCCACCTCGGCGCGGACCTCCGCGACGAGATCGGTGACGCTCTCCGCCGCGACGGCGAGCTTCTCCAGCAGCGTGTTTGCCATGAGGAGCGACCCCTTGAGGACGCTCTTCGCCACTGGCCGTGCCGCCGATGCACAGAGCGAGATGGCGAGCGGCGCCGCCAGCGTGCATCCGACACCGATGGTGAAGCCGAGCACGGTCTTCTTGTCGGGCATGGCCGAGGTGGACAGCAGCAATCGTACCGAGGCATGCGTCGTCTCGCCGTCCTCCCGCGCGATCGCTGCCGCGACCTACCTCCGTGCCACGGGGCATCCGAAGACGCCGCCGGGCAACGCTTGCGTCACCGATCGTCCTCGGCCATGCTGAGCATGACTCTCGGACCTTTCATGAAGACACTGCACTTCTCCAGCGCCGTCTTCTTGGCCTGACGGTTCCGACCGCCGGCACGAGAAGGTGAGGTTTGCCCAGCCGCGCCGCAGACGGCGCGCGCGAGGGCGTGACCAGCTCGCGCGCGTGGCGCACGGGCTGACAGCGTGGAGGGTCGTATGTCGAATCATGAAGGTGCGCGCGCGCTCGGAGCGGCGCAGGTCGAGGCGTTCGTCGAGAAGGGGTTCGTGAAGATCGAGGGGGCGTTCCCGCGGGCGGTAGCGGACGCTGCGCGCGCGCTGCTCTGGAAGGACACGGGCTGCGTGCCCGAGGATCCGTCGACATGGACGGAGCCGGTGATCCGGCTCGGGATGTACTCGTACGGACCGTTCGTCGAGGCGGCGAACACGGGCGTTCTCCGCTCGGCGTTCGACACGCTCGTGGGCCCCGGCCGCTGGCTGCCCTGCATGAGCATGGGGACGTTCCCGGTACGCTTCCCGTCGCCGGACGATCCGGGCGATGCCGGCTGGCACGTGGACGCGAGCTTCGGGCTCGAGAGTCCGGACTTCTTCGAGTGGCGTACCAACGTGTCCTCGAAGGGACGGGCACTTCTCATGCTGTTCCTCTTCTCGGACGTGGGTGAGAACGACGCGCCGACGCGCATCCGCGTCGGCTCGCACGTGGACGTGGCGCGTACCCTCGCTCCTGCCGGAGATGCAGGGCTTTCACTGCGCGAGCTCGTGAACGGCGGCTGCTTCGACCGAGCGGCGGATCGCGAGATCGCGTTCGCGACCGGCGAGGCGGGCACGGTGTACGTGTGCCATCCGTTCCTCGTGCACGCGGCGCAGGCGCACCGCGGGACGAGGGCGCGGTTCCTCGCGCAGCCGCCGCTCCTTCCGGCAGCGCCGTTCCGCCTCGACGGACCGCGCGACGAAGCGCCCGTGGAGGCAGCGATCCGGAGAGCGCTTCGAACGTGAGCGGGGCGAGGGCCCCGCGTGCGTTACAGATTCCACGTTCCCGCGTCGAGAAGGGTTGACCCGCGGGCCGCCCTCGTCGATGGTCTGCGGGCACGGGCACGGGCACGGGCACGGGCACGGGCACGGGCACGGGCACGGGCACGGGCACGGGCTCGGGATGGGGAGAGCAGAGTGGGGTCGTACGCGGGGTACATCGTCCAGACGATCGTGACGTTGCTCGCGGTGTGCGCGCTCGCGTTCGTCATCCTGTACGGGGCGCGCCGGCTCGGTGTCGGCAGGCCCCGTGGCCCGATCGAGCTCGTCGGGATGTTGCCGCTCGATGCCCGGCGATCGATCTACCTCGTGAAGGTGGCGGGTCAGGTCATCGTGGTCGGCGCGTCGGAGGCCGGCTTCACGAAGCTCGGCGAGCTTCCCGCCGGTGAGATCCCAGCGGAGGCGAAGGTCGAGAGCGCGCCCTTCTCCGACGTGCTCGCGCGCGTGCTCGGGCGACCGGCCGACAAGCGGCCGGTGACGAACGGCGAGTCGCAGCGCTCGCTCGCCGGCCGCGAGGGGGTCAGCGGCGAGGACGACCGCGCATGATGCTCGCAGCGCTCGCGCCGGGCGATGGCGTCCGCGTGGACGATCTGCTCGGCAAGCCCATCGCGCTGGTCGTCGCGCTCGCGCTCGTCTCGCTCGTGCCGTTCGTCTTCATGGGCGTGACGGCGTTCGTGAAGATCTCGACGGTGCTCCAGATCGTCCGGAGCGCGATCGGCGCTCAAGGCGTCCCCTCGAATACCGTCGTGATGGCGCTCGCGACGTCGCTCGCGCTCATCGCGATGGCGCCCGTGGGGCAGCGCATCCTCGACCGGGCCACGCCGCTCGCGCAGGGAAAGAACCAGGACACGACGTACCTCGTCGAGAAGGGCCTCGATGCCGTCCGCGAGCCGATGCGCGACTTCCTGAAGGTGAACTCCGCGGAGAAGGAGCGCGCGCGCTTCTTCAGCGTCGCGAAGAACGCGCGCACGGAGCCCGAGCGCGA
>Ga0233377_1000868_pt1 | contig 12348 bp, 8 predicted proteins | sample ElkDunMinimDraft_6_FD_191540 | JGI IMG/M metagenome (GOLD analysis project Ga0233377, IMG submission 191540) | Fecal eukaryotic communites from dung pellets of Tule Elk in California, USA - Elk Dung E36 | ecosystem: Host-associated > Mammals > Digestive system > Large intestine > Fecal | place...
CAGGGCTACGCCGTCTACACCCAGCTCGTCCCCGAGACGATCACCCCGAAAAATCGCCTGCTCATGGGCGAGCGCCGCCTCGATCGGGGTCGCTGACCAGCACCTTTGCGGCTTGTAGCGCACGCGCGCGCTCCTGCCGGTATGATGCAAGACGGAGCATCATGCGCAGAGCTGCTTTCACGATCGCCTGCATCGGTTCCGTCACCATGTTCTCCCTCGCAGGAGGCTGCGGTGGAGGTGACGAGTCGCTCTTCCTCGGCCGCGACGGCGACGGCGGAGACACACCAGGTCCTGGCCCGCTCATCGGCGCCGACGGGAGCGCAGCCGAAGGCGGCGGCTCGCTCGGCTGCGAGAACGGCTGCCCGGACGGATTCGTCTGCGTCGAGAACAGGTGCCTGCCCCCGCAGGGCGCGTGTGGCGCGGACGGAGGAGCCTGCCAGTTCGACACGTACTGCGATCCGGCGACGAGCACGTGCGTGCCGTTTGCTCCGGGCGGGAACGACCCGGCATGCAGCCAGCTCAGCGCCCCCGGCAACTTCGCGCCGAAGACGAAGTGCGAGTTTCCGACGGCGATCCCGATCGCGGGGGATGCGTTCCCGAACCACGTCGACGTGCAGACGACGCCCGTCGTCGTCCGCTTCGGACCGGCGACCACTCCCCCGAGCATCGTCGCGCCCTTCACCGAGCCCGTGCCCTTCACCGGCACCCTCGACAACTACACCGAGCACCTCGGGGTGCTCCGGATCCTCAGAGGGACGGACTGCACGCAAGAAGCCGTGCTCGGCGGAGTCGATCTCGACGCGGACGGCCACGTCGACTGGTTCCGGTCGTCGGCCGCGGTCGCCGTCGGCGATCTCGACGGCGACGGTCTGCCCGACATCGTCGCGTTCATGTCGAGCGGACCAGCCATCAACGAGACGCTGATGGCGTTCACGCGCAAGAGCGGAACCTGGCAGCCGCTCTGGGCGACGAAGAAGGCGACGCTCCAGGACGGGGTGACGATCTTCAAGGCGAACGTGCCCAACGTCGCGACGAGCGGAAAGGGCAACTGGGCATCGCCGAGCATCCACGATCTCGACGACGACGGCATCCCTGAGATCATCCGCGAGGGCTGGGTGTTCGATGGTTCGACCGGACGACTCCGTACGGCGCCGCCTGCCAGCTATGCGTCGTACCGCAACGGCCTCCATCCCGTGCTCGCGAACCTCGATGCGGACGCGAAGATCGAGATGACCAACGGGGCGCGCGTCTGGGAGTTCAACGGCGCCACGAACGCGTGGGTCGAGGAGACGTACTACTCACAAACCCAGTCGAGCCCTGCGGGCTGGGCCGCGGTCGCCGACTTCGACCGCGTCACGGCCACCGCTCAGGTGCCGGAGATCGCCGTCACGACCGTGTCCGGCGGGATCGGCACGCTGATGGTCTTCAGGACCGATCACAGCGTCTTCATGGGGATGTCGCTCTCCGTCCCGGGCGGCGGCGGCGGACCGCCGACGATCGCCGACTTCGACGGAGACGGGTTGCCCGAGATCGGCGTCGCCGGGCAGGCGTTCTACACGGTGTTCGATCCCGACTGTCAGGCCACCCCGCGCCCCACCGGGAAGTGCGCCGACCGCACCCATTGCGACCATGTCGCCGGCGGGGCATGCCCGGACAAGATCCTCTGGTCGCGCGCGACGCAGGACGTCTCGTCGAACGTGACCGGCTCGTCGGTCTTCGACTTCGAGGCCGACGGAAAGGCCGAGGTCGTCTACGCGGACGAGTGCTTCACCCGCGTGTACTCCGGCACGGACGGGACGGTCCTCTTCTCGAGGTACCGCTCCTCGTGCACGTGGAACGAGAACCCGATCGTCGCCGACGTCGATGGTGACTTCCGCGCCGAGCTGGTCGTTCCTTCCAACACCGCTTGCGGTGTGGTCGGCGTCGGCCGACCGTGCACCGCGCAGACCGATCCCTCGACCACCATCGACACGCAGTTCGCCGGCCTGCGCTGCCTCGCGAACAGCGACTGCGTCTCGAACGTGTGCGATGCAGGGTATTGCCGCTGCACGACCAGCGCCGATTGTTGCGGTGACAAGGACGTCACCAAGTGCGAGGCGTTCGGCACGCGCTGCGCGGCACCTCCGGCCGGCACTCCGGGCGCGGGCAGCACCTGCCGCGCGAATCGCCCCAAGGCGACGCAGGGCATCCAGGTCTACGAAGACGCCGCCGATCGCTGGGTTCGATCCCGGACGATCTGGAATCAGCACGCCTACGCGGTCACCAACATCAACGAGGACGGCACCGTCCCCAAGACGAGCGCCTGGCTCAGCAACTGGACCGAGGCCAGCCTCAACAACTTCCGCCAGAACGTGCCCGGCACGCAGAACGCCAGCGCCATCGGCGATCTCACCTCGCAGGCGTCGGCCACCCACGCGTGCAACGGCGGCGCGGCCGTCCTCGCGTCGCCCGTCTGCAACCGCGGGACGGCCCCGATCGGGGCTGGCGTGAGCGTGGGCTTCTACGTCGGCGGCACGAAGGTCTGCGGGACGAAGACGACGGGCGTCCTCCAGGTAGGTCAGTGCGAGACGGTGCAGTGCAGCTGGGCGAAGCCCCCGTCGACGGGGCCAGGGGCCGATGTCACCGTCGTTCCGAACGACGACGACGCGCTCCAGCAGTGCGACCCGAACAACGACAAGGGCCTCGTGAAGGGCGTGTTCTGCAAGGGCGTGAACTGAGCCCGTCGCCCGCTTCGCTGCCGCCGTCGTGGACGCCGCTCAGGCGATCTCGATCGTGAGCGTGAACTCGCCGCTCGGCTTCGCGCCCTTGTCGCCGGCCTTCTTGTTGACGAAGCGGACCTTGTGCTTCTGTCCGGCCTTGAGGAGCGCGCCGCCCGTCGACCACTTGAACTGGTGACCGTTCGTGCCTGGCGCGAAGCCCGGGATCACTTCTTCCTTCGGCTTGCCCAGCGTCTTGTCGTAGGCGTCCGCCGACCACACGGTGCCGGGATAGTCCGGCAGGAAGACGGTGACGCTGCCGCCGTGTGCCGCCTTGATGGTCTTCTCGGACTCCGTCTTCGGGTCCTTCACGGTGAGGACGACGTCCTTCGCATCCCCCGTGATCATCGATGTGCTCGAGGATGGGCTCGGCGCGGCCGACGGCGCTTCACTTGCCGCAGGGACGGCGGCGGCCGAGGCCTGCGTCGTGGTGATCGTGGCCGGCGCGCTAGCGCTCGGAGCAGCACTCGCCGCGCCGCCCGCGTCGTCCTTCTTTTCATCGCAAGCGAAGAGCAGCACGAGGCAGGTTGCGGCGATCGTCCGGGTCAGGTTCATGGAGTCCCCTTCGAAATGAAGACGCGCGCGACTCTCTCAGGAAGCCGCGCGCGTGTCCATCCGCATGCCGCGCATGCGATCTACGTGCAGGTGTGTCTTACTTCTTCTCGGGCGCCGGCTTGGCCGGAGCTGCCGCGGGCTTCGCGGCGACCTTCGTGAACTTGAGCGTCATGCGATCGGTCTCGCCGATTGAAACCAGCTTCTCCCGATCCTTGTCGCCGCCCTTGAGCGTCGGCGGGAGCGCCCAGACGCCATCGGCGTAGTCCTTGGTGTCCTTCGGGTTGGCGTTGATCTCGGACTTGCCGGCGAGCTTGAAGCCCGCGGCCTCGATGCGCTCGATCACCCACTTCTCCGGGAGGTAGCCCTTCTTCGCGCTCTCCTCCGGCTTCGCGTCCGGCGCAGCGCGGTGCTGCTCGATGCCGAGGACGCCGTTCGGCTTCAGGCTCGCGTGGATGGCGGCGAGCCACTCGTCGAGCTTGCCCGCATTGAACATGCCGTGGAGGCTCCGCATGATGATCGCCATGTCGACCTGGCCGTCCTTGCCGGCGATCTTCGGCGCCTTCGGATCGACGACCACCGTCTCGACCTTCCCGAACATCTCGGGAGAGCTCTCGAGCATCAGCTTCACGCGCTCTGCGTAGAAGGTGCCGCGCTCCTCCTGCGGACCGTTCGGGTCACCGTTCGTGACGACCAGCTTGCCCTTCTTCGCGAGCGCCGGAGCGAGCAGCTCCGTGTACCAGCCCTCGCCCGGGCCGTACTCGAGCACCGTCATCGTCGGCTTGAAGCCGAAGAAGTCGAGCGTCTCGACCGGGTGACGGTACTTGTCGCGGTCCGCGCTGCCCGGCTTACGCGCCTTGCTCGTGGCCGCCGCCTTGATGGCCTCCTTACCCGACGCGTACGACTTGTCCGCGAGGGCCTGGGCCTCTTTCTTGAGCTCGGGCGTCCAGCGCGCCTTCTCGGCCTCGTTGTCGGCCTTCATCTTCGCGCGATCCTTCTCGAGCTCCTTCAGCGCCTCGGCCTTCTTCTTCTCCTCCGGCGTCGGCTCGGCCGGCTTCGCGGTCTCCGCGGGCGGCGTCGTGACGGCCGGCGGGGGCGTCGTCTCCGGAGCGGGCGTCGTGCTCTCGGGCGGGGAGCTTCCGCCGCACGCGACGAGGATCGAGAGAAGAGGAGCCGAGACGAAGAGCCAGGTCGATCGCTTCATGCGGCCTTGTTACTGCTCCTGGCGCCGGACCTCCAAGGTTTCCCGCCGGCCGCGGGTGCGCTGATCCACCTGACGGGCATGATTCTGTCCGCACTGGATTCATAACCTATCAAAACCATTGAAGCGAAGGACGGGCACGATTTGTGGTGGATGTGGCGACATGTGGGCAACTCCTGCCTCGCGCGCGATCCTCGGGCTCCTCGCCTCCTCCTTCGTTTTCGCGGCGTGCGCCACGCCCGATGGCACCGAGGACGCTGACGGATCCGGGAGCGCCGTCATCGGTGAGCAGCAGGACGGCCCGCCGATCGAGCTGCCCGAGGCGGTCCAGATCCTCGTCGACAACCGGGCGCAGGACTACTGCACCGGGGTGCTCGTCTCGCCCACGCGAGTGCTCACCGCGGCGCATTGCACGGGCGGCGCGACGTTCCTCGTTCGGGCTCCCCATGCGCCGAAGACCAACGGACGCATCCAGGAGAGCAAGGCGCGGAAGGCGGGGTCCGTCGCGCGCTCGCACAACTACTACGAAGAGGTCTGGAAGGAAGACGCGGCGACGCTCGATCTCGCGACTCCGATCCAGATCGACACGTACCCGACGCTGGAGGACGTGGGCGAGCTGGGCGAGGAGACCCTCCGTGCCGTCGCGGTCGGGAGGAGCGCCGAGGCGCGCACCGCCTCGCTCGTGAAGAGCAAGGAGCTCGAGGTCAGGAGCGGCGCTCCGCTCGGCTACACCACGGGCCTCGTCAGCAACTACTACTCGTCGGGCGGGGACTCGGGCGGCCCGCTGTTCCTCGTCGACCCGGAGACCGGCAAGCCCACCCACGTCGTCATCGGGATCGAGCGCCAGCCCGATCCGCCGAACGAGTTCTTCACCCGCATCACCCCCGCGGTGAAGAGCCTCGTCGAGCGCTGAGCGCGCTCGCGGCGCGACGGTCACCCCCACTCGGCGCATCCGCGAGACGGATACGCATTCGCGTCGGCAGCTCCGGCCTCCTCCGGCTTCGAGGAGAACGCCGCCATCGTGCGCCGCAACCCCGTGATCGAGTCCCGCGGACTCCAGCTCCAATCCGCCTTTCGGGCGGTCCGTGGCCAAAGGCGCGAAAAATCGGATGGCCCGTTTGTTTCATTCTTCCCGCGCGTTGAGGCCTTCCCGGCGCCTCTTGTGAGGGTCGACGACTACCACCTCAACATACCTATGCTACCTCGCCCCACGTGCCGATGATGAGCTCTTCTGTTGTCGGGTCCGAGGCGTCCCCTCTCTCGCCGCTGCTGTCGCTCCGCGAGGGAGACCTTCTCGCGGAGCGGTACCGGATCGAGTCGCTCGTGCAGGCGCGGTCGGCCATCGTTCACTTCGCGGCGACGGACGTCACGCGCGGAACGAGGGTCTCGGCTCACGTCCTCGTCGCGCCCGCATCACGCGACCCGCGCCGCTCGGGCTCACTCGAGCGAGATCAGGACTCCGCAGGCGTCGCGCTTCTTGCCGGCGCTCGTCGTGCGAAGGCGCTCGCGAGCCCGCACGTCGCGCGCGTGCTCGATGCGGGCGTCACGGCAGACGGGCACCCGTGGATCGTGCGCGAGCATCTCGAGAGCGCTCCCCTCGCCGCTCACCTTCGCCAGCAAGGCGCGCTCGGCACCCACGAAGCCGTCGACGTGGCCCTCGCCGTCTGCGACGCGGTCGCCGAAGCACACGCTCACGACATCCTGCACCTCTCGGTCGGACCACACGCCGTTCACGTCGCCTGGTCGGCCTCCGGGCTCGTCGACATCAAGGTGATCGGGACCGGAACGGCAAGGGCGGAGGCGACGCTTGCGCTGGGCTCGACCGACGATGTCGAGCCTTTCCTGCGCGCACCCGAGCAGCTACGGAACGGTTCGAACGTCGACCGACGCGCGGACGTCTGGGGCATCGCCGTGCTGCTCCACACGATGCTGGCAGGAGCGCCCCCCTTCTCCGCCGATACTCCGTCGGCGGCGAGCCTCGCGGTCGTGGTCGACGACGCGCCATCGCTCGCGGGCGTCCCCGACGAGCTCGCAGACATCGTCGAACGTGCGCTCGCGAAAGATCCGGAGCAGCGGCCCCAGACGGTGCTCGAGCTCGCCGAGTCGCTCGTCGCCTTCTCTTCTCGTCCGGACGTCGAGCGCGATCGCATCGCGCGACGGCGCCGCCCGCTCGATCCCGTGCTGCCGATCGAGAGCGATCCCACGCTCGTCATCGATAAGCGCGCTTACGACGCGCTTGCACTCGAGCAGACCGTCGCGAAGCTCCATCCGCCGGCGCCGCCTTCGTCGGTCGATGTCCTCGTCGATGTCGACGTCACGCCGTCCGCGCGCGAGCTGCCCGTCGCACCGCCATCGCGGCCCGCGCTCCCCACGCTCGCGCCGCTCGTCCAGGCGCTGGAGTCACGAGACCTTCCCACACGCATCACGCGGAAGCCGGACCGATCCTTCCCGCGCCGCCAGGTCTTCAAGGTCCTCGGGCTCGTGACCGCCGCTGCATGCGTTGCACTGCTCGTCCTCATCGGTACAGAGGGCGCGCTGCTCTCGCGCGGCACGACGTCAGCCGCCGAGAGCGTGCCCGTCGTCGCTGTCGCGCCAACCGCGCCAACCGCCGACGCACCGCCGGTCGCTGCGATGGACCTGCCCGCTGCGCCGGCCGACACCGCCACGGCCTCCTCACCGGCCGCCCTGCCCGAGGCTCCGCGCGCCTCCGCAAGGCCCGATGCACCGAGGCATCCTCGACCGTTCGCTTCCGCCGCCGGCCCTTCGGTCACGTCGAGCCATTCTTCCGTCACGACGCCTGCTTCGAAACCCTCGCAGTCTGGATCCGCCGATGACCTCCGCCGCTTCCTCGATGATCGCCGCTGACGACAACCGGCGAGCCCGCAAGGCGATCTCGCTCGTGCTCGGAGCTTGCGTGCTTCTCGCGCCCGCGATCGCGCATGCGGCTCCGTCGCCCGCCGAGGCGCTGTTCCGCGAAGGACGAGCACTGCTCGACGCGAAGAAGTACGAAGAGGCATGCCCGAAGCTCGCCGAGAGCCACAAGCTCGAGCCGGGTGCGGGAACGCTCCTCGCGCTCGCGCTCTGTCACGAAGGCCAGGGCAAGCCCGCAACCGCCTCGAAAGAGCTGAAGGAAGCGAGCGAGCTCGGACGTCGAAACGGACGGAACGATCTCGCCGCCGCCGCCGACAAGCGCGCGAGGGCGCTCGAAGCGTCCGTCCCGCATCTGGTGGTACACCTCCCCGAAACGGAAGGCGCCTCGTACCTCGTCCGCTGTGACGGAGAGCCCGTCACGGAGCCCGGAGCACCGCTCGCTCTCGACCCTGGTGAGCACCGCATCGAGGTCGCGGCCGACCGCAAGGTGCCGCGAAGCTACGTCGTCCGCATCTCCGGCGCAGGCACGACCGAGATCGTCGTCGACAAGCTCGAGAACGTCGCCGCGGCCCCGACTGCCGCAAAGAAGGTACGGACCTCACGTCCGATCGTCACGACCACGGAGCCGCCGCCTGCCGCCGAGAACCGCGGCGGCGCGCAGCGCACGATTGGCCTCGTGCTCGTCGGGGCCGGGGTCGTCGGTCTCGGCGCCGGCGCGTGGTTCGGCGGTCAGGCGCTCAGCCAATCGGGGGAGTCGAAGCGTGCCTGTCCCACGGCGGAGGCGTGCGCGGACAGCGGGAACGCGGCCAACGACCGCGCCAAGGACTCGTTCAAGGTGAGCGTGGCAAGTCTCGCGGCGGGCACCGGCGCGCTGACGATCGGCGCAATCGTCTACTTCCTCGCGCCCGACGCGTCCTCCGCCCGCGGCGATGGAAAACCTCCGCGCAAGACGGCCCGCATCGTCCCGTCCGCAGGCCCGACCGGCGCGAGCCTCGGCGTCGTGGGCACGTTCTGACCGGAGCGACCGCGCTCAGTGACTCCTGGTCGACGCGTCGCCCTTGCCGGCGTCGGCTTCGGTAGGGTCGAGAGGCACGACGTTCGGAGCCTCCGACACCGGTGATCCGATCGCGAGCGCGCTGGTCGCGCCGCTCGTCGAGGCGTTCGTCGCGCGCGCTCGGCCACTGCGGTTCACGAAGGCGATCGTGGCGACGAGGAAGAGCGTCGAGAGGACCGCGAGCACCGCGAGGATGGGCAGCAGCACCGGCACGAACGGGCGGCGCTGAAGCGGCGGCTGCTGTGTCATCACCAGCGTCTGCTTCGAGACCGGGATGTCGCGCGCCAGCGCGGTCCGATTCATCGTGGCTCGAGTGAGGACGTCGAGAACGGCCTTCGCCTCGGGCTCGAGCGCGGCGCGCTGGAGATCCGGCGCGGAATGGCGCAGGTACGCCGCCCGTGACGCGAGCTGCTCGCCCGCGAGCTCCCGAACGAGGCGCCCGACCTCCTCGCGCGAGGCAGGCTCGGCCACGCTCGCCAGTCGCTTCGACATCTCGGCAGCCGTCGACCAGCGTGCGGCAGCGTCCTGGGACAGCGCTCGCGTGACGAGCGCATCGAGCCCGTCCGGAAGCCGCTCGCCCCGCGCAGTGCTCGGAGCAAGCGTCGTCCCGCGCGTGACGAGGAGAACGAGGGCCGCGTCCGTCGGCGCATTGAAGAGCCGTTCGCACGCGAGCGCCTCCCAGAGCAGGACACCGGCAGAGTAGACGTCCGTACGTCGATCGACGGCTTCACCGAACATCTGCTCGGGCGCCATGTAGCCGACCTTCCCGCGGATCTCTCCGGTCTGCGTCTGGTAGCTCCGGCCGGTGGCCTTCGCGACGCCGAAGTCCACCACACGCGCGATCCCGTCGACACCGACGAGGAGGTTCTGCGGAGAGACATCGCGATGAACGACGCCCAGCGAGACGCCGCTCTCGTCGGTGAGCTCGTGCGCCGCGTGCAGACCGTCGAGCAGATCTCGTCCGATGGCCGCAACGATGGACACCGGCAGCTTGCGGTTTTGCTTCTGCGCCGCGCGAAGGAGCACGGAGAGCGAGACGCCCTCGACGTACTCCATCACGATGAGCAGCTTCGTGTCGGACTGGACGATATCGAGCGTGGGTACGACGTTCGGATGGCGGATGAGCGCCGTGAGGTTCGCCTCGTCGATGAACATCGCGCGGAAGCTCGCGTCCTTCGCGAGCTGCGGATGCATGCTCTTGATGGCGACCGTCCTCGAGAACCCGAGCGGACCCCGCTGGCGACCGAGGTAGACAGTCGCCATGCCCCCGGTCGCAAGCTCGCCGAGGAGCTCGTAACGTTCGACCGATGTGAGACCGACGTTCACGTGCCCGGAATCATACGCGAATGGCGAAAGTTGTCAGCCGCGGGTCCACCTCCGTTGCGGGCGAGGGTGGCCGAGCGTCGGCGGATTTCAGATTTGTCCCCCCCAAGTCCGCTCCCCGGCACGGCCCGCGATCTGCCCCGGCGCTCGCGAAGCCGGGCAGGGGCGCGGCCACGGGCGCCCGGACGGGAGCACCGTCGCGAGCCCGTTCAGTTCTGGCGCTTCGCCTCGAGCGCCTCCGTCGCCAGCTCCTCGAACGACATCCGCGCGGCGCGTGCGAGCTCGTCCTCGCTCGCGAACCGCTCCATCAGCTCGGGCTCGGCCCCGACGATCCTCGCGATCGCGGCCTTCGCGCGCCTTCCGGTCCATCGCGAGTGATAGAGGTCCATCATCGTGTTCCAGAACTTCGCCAGCGGCAGCTCACCGATGCCGGGCTTCGCGCCGAGGAGCTGCATCCGTTTGAAGGCTTCACGGAGCCGGACGCCGGTAGGGTCGACACGCGCCATCGGACCGAAGAAGACGTCACGGAAGAACGGCTGGGCCCACCGGGTCATCTCGGCGAACGCCCTCGCGCCGGCGATCTGCTCGGGCACGCTCTTCCGGGGCTCCGTCTTCTTGCGGGCGCGGTACTCCGGCGAGGCGTAATACCCGACCATGAAGTAGTCGATCGCGATGTGACGCGATTCGTCACGATTGATGAGCTCCATCGCCTGCGCCGAGAGCGGGTCATCCACGAAGTCGTTGATCGACCTGAGGAGCGCGATGTCGAGCACGAGCTCTCCCGACGTGATGTACGCGTTCGCTACGTCGTCCGAGAGATGTCGGATCCCGTCCACGAAGGCTGGGAAGAAGCGCTCGAGGCTCGCGCTCGGTCGATAGACCTTCAGGCGCCGCACGTCGTAGTGGTCCGCGAGCATCTGGGCGGCGTGGGAGTGGCGCATCTCGTCGACGACGAAGGTCCCGAAGATCTCCTTCAGCACGGGGTCGGTCGCGCGACGCTCCTGCTCGACGAAGAGCGCCCCTGCGAGCCGCTCGATCTGGGCCATGTCGGTGAAGTACTGGACGACGGCCATCTCGTCGGCGGGCGACATCGGTCGTGGACGTTGCGAGAAGTCGAGGTCGCCGACCCTCCACTGACCCTCACGGCACATCCGGAGCATCCGCTCTAGGTCCATCACCACCAAAGCTTATCTCCCGTTCGCGGAGGCCGTCGCGGCCGGACGCCACACCTCGTACGAAGACCGAACACGACACCAGGTCTCGAGTGTCGCACCGCGCGGCGCGTAGGTATGCGCGCGACACACAGGTTGCACGACCTGCCTGGGAGCCGCTTTCAGGCGAACGATGTGCCCCGAGGTAAGAGCTCGGCTCGTCGCGCGGCGTTGCGAGGCCCGTACACTCCTGACCGAATTTTCCGGGAGGGCGCCCATCGTTCGCGCTATCACGCGCGTGGTCGCGAGCCTGGAACTGCGCGCCGCGAGGGTCTACGCCCTCGATGCGCGCCAGCGCCGGGGGCGCCCCCCTCTCCTTCCCCCAGTCTCCCCAGAAGACGCCGCGACTCTCCTATACTGGCCAGCCCGGTGCGACGCGCGCTGCACGACGACCACGATCTTCATCCGGGCCGAATTCTCGGGCCTTACGAGTTGCTCGTGCCTGTCGGCTCCGGAGGGATGGCGCATGTCTGGGCAGCGCGTCACCGCGGAGCCGGCGCCGTCTTCGCGCTGAAGATGTTGATGCCCCACCTCGCGGGCAACTCCGCGTTCCGGGAAATGTTCTTCGACGAGGCCCGCATCGCCTCGCGCATCCAGCACGAAAACGTCGCACGGACATTCGAGCTCGTCGACCTCGACGGCATCCTCACGCTCGTCATGGAGTGGGTCGATGGCAGCTCCATGATCCGCATGCTCAGGCCCGGCCCCGACGATCGGGACGACTTGCCCATCGTCGCCCTGCCCGTGCGGCACGCGGTGAAGATCCTCGCCGAGACCTGCGCCGGTCTGCACGCAGCTCACGAGCTCGTCGGCGACGACGGACGACCGCTCGCGGTCGTCCATCGCGACGTCTCTCCACACAACATCCTGCTCACGCTCGATGGGCGCGCGAAGGTGACGGACTTCGGCGTCGCCAAGGCGATCGGCAAGAGCCACATGACCATCGCGGGCCAGGTCAAAGGCAAGCTCGCGTACATGTCTCCCGAGCAGCTCGTCGGCGGCGGGCTCGATCGCCGGAGTGACATCTTCTCGCTCGGCTCCGTCCTCTACGAGAGCACGACTGGTCAGCGACCTTTCCAGGGCGAGCACGACCCACAGGTCATGGCCGCGATCGTGATGGGCAACTTCCGCCCGCCGAGCCAGATCGTCCGCGGGTACCCGAAAGGCCTCGAGGAGATCGTTCTGCGAGCGCTCTCCACCGAGCCCGAGGCACGCCATCCGACCGCGCTCCAGCTGAAGCAGGCGCTCGAAGCGTGGCTCGCGTCGAGCGGCCCCCCGATCGGGACCACGCAGATCTCGCTGCTGCTGCAGGAGCGCTGCGGTGGAGAGCTCGGCGAGCGCACGAGCGCGCTCTCGATCACGCAGCCCGCGCCAGCACCT
>Ga0233377_1000870_pt1 | contig 12329 bp, 8 predicted proteins | sample ElkDunMinimDraft_6_FD_191540 | JGI IMG/M metagenome (GOLD analysis project Ga0233377, IMG submission 191540) | Fecal eukaryotic communites from dung pellets of Tule Elk in California, USA - Elk Dung E36 | ecosystem: Host-associated > Mammals > Digestive system > Large intestine > Fecal | place...
GCGGTGTTGGCGATGTCACCAATGCGGTCCGATACGCCGATATGAACCCTGCGGCGGCCCAAAGGCTGGCCACACGATTCGAGAGGCACGGCACTAAGCTCGATACCCCGGAGCAGGCCTTCAAGGCCGTCCAGATCGCGGAGGCCGCGCTTTCGTCGGAGATATCCCGAGTGAGGAATGATTACAGCACTAACGTAGGCTGGGAAGGCAGGGATAGATCAGCCGGGCCGATGGACACCGCTGAAGCTATCCTCGGGCAAGGGGGCAAGCTCAGCGACAATCAGCTTAAAGGCCTTCGTGATGTTCTATCCGATAATCCTCATGGTCAGCGATACCTGAGCGCCATTGGGGAGCGCAGCGCTCTCAACGATCTCAAATCCAAGGGGCGGTTTGAGGATGGGTACTTCGCTGGTGGACTCTCAAGTTCCTCGCTGATGGAGGATAGCGTAAACCCGGCCAGCTGGCTCAGGAGCCCCACCAAAAGGGCCATCGGCTCCACGGCGGCGATCCTCGGCATGGGAACTGAGCTAGAGGCTGCCAGGGCGCTTATGGCTCCCACTGCGGCTGGGAAGATACTTGCGCTCCAAGGTGCGGCCTACGGAGGCGTCAGGGCGCTGGATGGCATCACCGGCAGCAGGAATCCCGTCAGGGAGTTCATTGGCCGCTTTGGCGATAACGGAGCTTCTGCAAGCTCACGGGAGGCCGACACCTCTCCAATGCAGAGGGCTCTCACGGACGCTGAGGACTTGCAGGTTCAGGAGACGGTCAGGAAGGCGGCTGAGAGCGCCGTGGAGGCCCAACCAGGCGCGTTGCTAGGCAAGGGTAGCTCAGTGGGCTCTAAGGCCGCCAACGAGTCTCCTAGGGCTTCTGGCGAGCGTATTGATCCAAAAATCCTACGTATCGAGGTCGGTCCATATGTCGCGGAGAGGCCACGAGAGGGCATAGGCAACGTCAAGGCATATGTTGCTAAGACGAGGTCCCGTATGGAGTCTAGAGCAGACTTTGGCTCTGATCTTGAGGTTGCCGCTGCTGGCCACGAGAGAAGCGTGCAGGGCTTAATCAGCCAGCTGAACACGAAGGTCAGAAGCTTCGATGAGGCCGCGTCACTGATAGAAGACGTTATCGATAAGCTGCCGTGGGATAAGCAATCCGCTGCATGGGATGCATTCACCAATCATGAGGCTCGCCTGAGGGGAACGTACTAGTCCCGCTAGGAGCCGCATTAGCAACTCACGGGCCTCTTGGAGAAATCCAAGGGGCTCTTGCTTTATGACCGCAGACAGGATGATGACGATGATTACTAAGCGTTTCGAGGAAGCTCGCGGGATCAATGAGGATACGCCGTTCTACGGCTTCTATGCTCGTGTTTCCGGTGAGAGCCGGGAGCTTCTGAAGCAAGTTCAGCGGAAAGCCGCCACGCAGTTGAAAGGCCAGCCGAGCAACGCGGTGCTGCTCGATGAGCTGATGAGGCACTATCTCAATGGGAAGGCATCGTGATCGGTCAAGCCGTTGCGCCTGCCAAGGCGATCTATGCGGCTCTCAACGGCAGGGTGGCGTCGAAGGAGGCTCGGGAGCTCGTGGATGGCCTCGCAAGCGGGCTTGAGCATCACGAGTGGAATACGACGGGCCGAGTGAATCGGCGGGGTCAGAAGACTCGTGACAAGCTCGTCTTCGCAGCTGGAGCCTTTGTCGCCGACTTGCTCGTGGCGGCCGGCAGGCCCGAGGCGGCAGGTTGGGTCTATCGGCCTATGAGGACTGAGGGCTTCTTTGATGTCGGTTTCAGCATCAAGACCTTCAGGCCGTTGGTCGGGATGATGGTGGAGCTGGGGTTCATTGAGCCTCATGAGGACAATGCGATCAGTAGCAGCGTGAAGACCAAGGCAGCGCGTTGGCGGGCCACAGACCGATTGCTGAGGCATGCGGCCGGGCGAGGGATCACCCCAGAGAATGTTTACGCGCATTTCCATCAGGCGCTTCCTGAGAAGCCTTTGGTCCTGAGGGCGGCGTCGAGGCGTGAGCAGAAAGATAAGGCTCGCGGGAAGCGCATGGCCTTCAGGGAGACACCGCAGACCAGCGCCTTGGTAGACGATCTCGAGCGCCTGAATGCCTTCCTCGATGGTTTTGAGATCGGCGGCGGCAGACACAGAGGCTACACTCGCATATTCAACAACGGTGATGTGGAAGGATATGGATGGGACCAAGGGGGAAGACTGTATTCTATTTGTGATCGTTCCTACCAAAGCATGAGCGGGCGCGAGCGGGCATGCATGACTATCGGTGGGGAGGCCGTCGCTGAGATCGATGTGAGAGCAAGCTACCTCACGATCCTCCACGGGAGAACCGGGAAACCTTTTGATGTGACCCAGGACGCCTATGATCTTGAGGGTCTGATACCCATGCCTCTTGGCAAGGACCTGACAAGATGGGCAGTGAAGAAGTGGGCCGTGGTAATCCTTGGGCATGAAAGCCACAGGACGCGCTGGCCTAACGAGGCCGTTGAGGAGTTCATGGACCTAACGGGCAAAGCGTTGGGGGAAGCCTATCCCATTCAGGAAATCAGGAGGGCCATGGAACTCAAGCACCCCATCTTCAAGGATTGGGGAGCGTTGGGTCTGTCATGGGGAGACCTCATGTTTCACGAGAGCGAAGCAATGCTCGGGGCCATGCTGGAGCTTATGGATGGCCACGGCATCCCTAGCCTCACGGTTCATGATAGCCTGATCGCCCGAGTAAGTGATGTTGATGCAGCTCAGGCAGTCCTCAAGGCCAGCTACAAGAAGGTGTGCGGATTGGAGCCGTTCCTTGTTGTTAAGTCGCGTGATGAGGGTATTTTTCAGCGATCCCGAGGTGCTGCGTTCTCTTAGGTGTGTATCTATGGTGATATAACCGATATATCCTAAGGAGCCTTAGGTACTTAAGAGAACTATCGCCACCATATACGGGAACTTTTCTTGTGTCAGGGAAATCGCTGGTCTCGCGGGGCTGTTGGAAAACCGTCATCAGCATAGTGGCTTTCGCGCCCAGATAGAATGATCCACAGGAGACTCAGGCGAGCCCGTACAGCGCGGTTGGGCGTTGTCGAGGACCTAAGTGGCCCAAAGCCTTTTATCTTGCTGTAGAGGCTCCTGTGAGTCTTCTAACAGAATGTAATATTGTTGCGTTGAAAAGTTTCGGCTGGGAAGCCCTTTATATCAACATGATCGCTCGGCCTCGTGGCTCACGGCCTTCTCAAGCCACGCCTGAAGCTGGGCTAGCGCATGGCCTTGTCCATAAGATCGCCCAATCGACCCTTGGCTCTTCCAGCCGCCAATCGCGTCCTGAATCTCCTCAGGAGTCTCCACCCGGCGCAGGCGATCCCTCATGGCGTGCCTGAAGGAATGGGTGGTCTTGTTGATCTCAAGGCCCTTGCGCAGCCATTTATTGATCGTGCCCGAAGCGTGGGTGGCTTTGATATCGCCGTCTTCGGCATATCGTGGGAACAGCCAACCGGCCTTGCGCTCCCCGTGGGCTTCCACCGCCCTCTGAGCGGCCCACAAAGCTATCCCAACCAACGGGACCTTCCGCTCGCTGTTGCCGTTCTTCAGCGTCCTGCCAAGGCTCTCATGAGGCCTGATTTGGATGTGAGGGACCGCGTGTTCTAGAGCCACTTCCTCGATGCGAAGTCCGACAATCTCGGCAATGCGGGCGCCCGTGTCCGCTTGCAGGGCCACCACATGGCGTATGTCATCGTCCTTGAGCTTGCAGGCGGACTCTATGGCCTCAAGCTCCTTGGTGGTGAACGACGCCTTCTCCTCAGCGTCTTCGCCCTCACCGGCTATCGGAAGGCTCTTGAAGGGATTCGAGGACGCGAGATCGAACTCACGCAGGCCATGATTGAATACGGCGGAAATCGCGGTGATCGTGCGCCTTGCGGTCCCTGTGGTCACTCCTGAGGCGAGCAGGTGATCCTTTACCTTGTGGGCGTGGTCGCGCCGATATTCCGTCAGCGGAAGGTCTCCAACAGCCTCTGTTACCTTCCCGATATAGGCGGTGTTGTCCCTGATGAATTTGGGCGAGGGGGTCTTTGGACGGTTCTCAAGGTAGTGCTTGAGAGCGTCGCTCAGGAGCACGCGAGGCTTGCTCGGGTCACTCATGACCAACCTGACGGCTTCGGCCTCTACAGGGGTATAGAAGGACTGTGGGGAGCCAAAATGCATCGCGTGGTCCATACGTGCGCGCTCGTAGTCGCTCCCATACACGCCAACGAAGTAGCCATCTAAGACGGCCACAACATCGCTGACTTGCCTGTGTGCATCAGGGCCGGTGCGATGGCCAGCGCCCGCAGAGAGGCCCCACCGGGCCATGAGAGCCTTGGCGCCCTCGCGAGCCTCTGGGGTGGTTAATCCCATGTCTTGGGCAGCTGCCGCCCTCAGCGATTTCCAATAGGCATCGTCTTGGGAGGCGAGCTTCGCGACCCTCTTCAAAGCCTCGTACTCATCAGTGGTTTTCAAGCTGACCACTCGAAACGGGCTCTTCCCGTAATGGCCCCTGAGTTCCGTGGGGATGCGCCGATAGTAGTAGAATCGCCCGGTTTTGCGGCGCTGGAGGTAGCTTGCGGACACCTTGAGAAAGCCCAGGCCGAGTATGATTTTCGGCACGTGTATCACCTCGTGTAACACATCACGAGCAACGAGACGATACCTAAGTGATTGCTGTGCAACGGGAAAAGGCGCTTAGCCTTGGTGCCCCTGGCCGGGATCGAAGTCAGCGAATTGCTTCATAATATCAATAAGATAATAAATCATGACCAGGAAATACCGTCAAATATACCGTCACTAAATTGCATATTATTTGTGCAATGTTTTGGCTGGGTCGGGTCGGGGAGATCACTAGATCTGTTGACAACAAGCAGTGACATCACACCCGGAAAATTCCCAGCCAAAAACGAAATCTCAAAATCAGTGGTGAAACGGTGCGCACCGTCGATGAAATTCGGGCTACGAAGCCGATTGGTCCTCGGCGAATGACACAGAGCACAACGGATGTGTTCGATCTGATGGAATGGAAATCTGTATCCGTCGTCCTTCCAGGCTGCCGGGCATGCAACCAGACCGCTTTGCATGATGCCGGATCTTGCGCCCTCTCCGTATGCGAATCATGCTTCGACCAGATTCATCCCGTTCGCTTCCCGTTCTCATACCTTGCTATTACTCATCCATTTGTCCTCCCTCCTATTGCGGCCTTGGCTCAGTCCCGCTATAAGCCATTTGGGACCTAACATCCGGGCTGGCAATGAGTGACTTGTTCAACCAAGGCGAAGTTCTCCTAACCGCCGCTCATATTCGAGCGCAGCGGGCCAAGCTTGATATTTATGCCGGAGAAATAGCCCGGCTGGAGAGGGAAAGGGGCGAAACGATAGAGTGGCTTAAGATGGTCGCAAAATTGATCGGTCCTGAAAAAGCTGCCGCGTTGGTGGGGCCTCTCGATGACCAAGCAACGGCCTCTTTCGCTGAGCGCCCCGCCCGACCAGAAAGGATCACTTGGACAGGCTTCATTGAGAGCTACGTCAATTCAGCAAGTCGAGGGGTCGATTATTCCGAGCTTCGGCAAGCGATAGCTAGCAGCGTGTTGGCTTCAAAACTGGAAAAGACCGACAAGAGCTTTTATGGAGCGATCGGAAAGCTAGTTGATGCGGGGAAGCTTTTTAAGGCAAATGGGCTGCTATTTAATCCATCGACATTTATGCGGCTTCAAGAGCAGATCAACAGTGGCGAAATCGCAGCGGATCGTCCTCCCGCCTACCGCGAATCGCCAATGGCCGATGCCATTTTGGAGGCCTTGAAGGGGGCTGGGGGAGGCATGACAAGCCGAGAGGTGGTTGCCTCAATACGGGCGATTGATGAATTCCGGGAGGTCGTCGAACGGAATGCAACGAGTGTATATAACGTCCTCACTCGCATGACCAAACGTGGGCAGATTACGAAAGATGGCAAGACATACCATCTTGGGTCAGAACGAAACGAAAACAGCGGCTCCGAACAGGAGGCCGCCGTTTAAGATCGAGCGCACTACGGTCGGCAGGCAAGCATGACCCGTAGTGCGGAACCACAAACAAGGAGACGGCAAGGGCCGTGTCTAAGCCTATGGTGTTAAGAGACTAACGAAGTCCCGCCGGTTGACGTTGCGAAGCAGCGGTGACCCGGCGGGCATTCTTATAACATGTTGATTCACACGCTCCAAACGACGTTTGATGAGCGTCTACACGATCGCGCAAAATGCCCAACGCCCTCCGCATGTATACTGCCTTGAAGGCAGTTGGTGTCCAAGACGATAAGGCGTTGGCCGCTGCGGCGCTCGTCGCAACGTCAAAGACGCCCGAAGCAATTTTTCGCGCAGAAGAGGCAATCGACCTGCTATTTAATGCGGGCTACGAAGAGCCCCTGGCCGAGGCAGTCGCGCGGGCAATCGCCAACTCGTTCCCATCCCAGCGGTTCACCGGAAATTACAACCGCGTCCGGTTGAAAACGGCGCTTGTAAGGGCACAGTGGGCAGCTGCTACTGCCGAGGTGTTTCTAGATGCGCTGGATAGCTGCATCGTTACACCGCGGGGATCTGCGGTTCGGGCGCCTATCCGCCACGCCCCCGGTGCTGGCAAGGTTGTGATGTGTGATTTCTCTTTTCTTCAGAAGCCGGAAATGCAGAAGGAACGGCGCGCGATCGTTGTGTCGTCTAGGTCTGCAAGCGCCAGCGGCCGATGCACCGTCGTTCCGGTTAGCAAAAGCAGGGCCATAGAGCCCAATTCGCATCATTATCGTTTCGAGCCAGGGAGCTACGGTTTTTTTCACCCGACTGACCCTGTTTGGGCAATCTGCGACAACCTATATACTGTGTCTCTTGCCCGGCTATGGCAGGTCAATCTGAGGGATCGGCCAACGCTTCCATCGATATCGGACTCCGATTTGAATGGAGTGCGGGCTTTGGCCGCAACCGCTATCGGCATTTCCGCATTGACAGAATAGCAACGAATATGGCTCTTGATGCATTACCTGCTGGCGCTCGCAAGAGCGGCAGCCGATCCAAGCGGGCTAACCCCCGTGCGGGTTGGGGAATGCCCACGGGCATTCCCCGCAAACCAAAAAGGGCGTGCTCTTCCAAGGGCGCGCCCTTTTTCGTGAGGCTCAGGTGAATCTTGCCGAAGCGATACTTGACCTGAGCGCGAAGCCATTTTTGCCTGCCGCGGGCAGGCGGCGCAGCAGAGCATTGAGAGATTGCTGATTTCAATCGCTTGGAAAACCCCATTTCGGGATCCGAGATGGATCGTTTCGGGCGCAAGACACTTCTCATCGATCAAAAGGTGATTGACCGTACAACGACGGAGTGGAACTGCAATTACCTCACGTCGCTTTATCGTAGTGTAGTTCGATCCCCTCTCTAAGCTACGAACCACAGCCGTCGAGGCATCGAACCACCGCCTCTGGCTTCCGAATTAGCTCTTTATCTCAATGACTTGATTTAATTCAGGAAATTTGTGTTTTGACGGTACTTCAGGCATTCGCCCTCTGCATACCGTCAAATATACCGTCAAACCGGCGCGGTAGGCCGAAAATGTGCTCTGAACACGCAGAGAATCACCAGAGCCCTCTCCGCAAGTATCTGATTTTATTGAAGCAACTTATAGTTGCATATGCAACCTATGGTGGTGGTGCCCCTGGCCGGGATCGAACCAGCACTCCTTGCGGAACTCGATTTTGAGTCGAGCGCGTCTACCAATTCCGCCACAGGGGCCCCTTGCGGGCCGGCGGACTATAGCGATCGGCCGGGCCCGGTCAATCGGTAGCCATGCCGCACGAACGTGATTGCGAAGGTGGCTGCGGCGGAGCCAATCCTGCTGTATTTCAGCGTCGAGTTGGCCGCGGATTCCGGCCTGCTCCTGTCCTGCCACGGCTAAAGCCATGATTCCGGTCTGCCCATGACATCGGTCCCCGCCGCCCTGCCGCGAGACATGCTCGTGCCGTCGCGCCTCATCCCGCTGATCGGGCTCTGCTGCCTCGCGCTGATCGCGGGAGCCTGGTTCTTCGAACTTGTCTGGGGTCTGCGGCCCTGCAAGCTCTGCCTCGAGCAGCGCATGCCGCATTATGCCGCGATCGGGCTTGCCGCAGCCGCGCTGGTGTTCGCCCGGTCGGCGAGGCTGCAATGGCTCGTCCTGCTCGGGCTTGCCGGGTTGATGGCCTGGAGCACGGGACTTGGAGCCTATCACTCCGGCGTCGAATGGGGCTGGTTCGCAGGCCCCAATGATTGCGGGGGAGCAGCGGCGCCTGCGGCTGCCGGCGTCCAGGATTTCATGAAGCAGCTCCAAACCACGCGCGTCGTGGCCTGTTCCGAGGCGGCGTGGCGGTTCCTGGGATTGTCGCTGGCGGGCTGGAACGCGCTGGCGTCGCTCGGCCTCCTAGGGCTGGCCGTCGCGGGTCTGGTCAGGCGGCGACGTGCTGTCCCATAGCTAACCCCGGTGTTTCAGACAAGCGAGAGAGCGCCGATCGCGACGAGGCTCATTGCCCAGATTGCATCGAGGTTGAACCAGCTTCGCGCTATGAATTTCAGTCCGAGATAGCGGTAGACCAACCACGCCAAAACGCCGGCCGTGACGAACAGCACGAGTGTATGGACCAGGCCTACCAACAGGGCGACGTCGAAACCGGAGCTGATCAGCACACCGGCGGCGCGGTGTCCGCTGTCCATGTCGGAAGAGCGACAAAGACCAAGGTAGATCGGCAGGAGCATGAGGCCGGCGCCGTGAGCGACCGCGACCGCGAACGACCAAAGCATGAGTTGCGATGGCGGGATCCGAGCCAGGGCACGGGGATGCCTTGGCCGGATGAGGAGAAAGCCGCCAAAGCCGATCAAGAGCAGACTGGCTCCGACCTGAACCTGACGCTGCCAATCCAGCAGGGTGGCCAGCAACGCAAATGGCAGGAGCACGGCAAGCATCGAGAGGAGATGGCCAAGCGCCAGGGAACCGAGTGCCGCCCATAATGCGCGCGAGCTTCGTTCCAGGAGGCCCGCAGACACGGCCAGTGGCCACCCCATCCCCGGATTAACACCGTGATAGGCACCACTCATCATCACCGCCGCCCATAACCCGGCTCGACCCCAGTCAAGCTCGCTCAACATCAGACCGACGGGTAGCAGAACGAGTCGGTCGAGCAGTCGCCACCCTCAAGCCGGATCTGGTGTGCCCGATAGCCGTCAGGGAAGCTCACCCAGTAGTCCTGAGCGAGTTCGAGGCCACCATCCGGGCTCGCCACAGCCATCACCTGCGCTCCTGGCACTCCGCCAGGATAGAACTGGTTATCCCAGGTCGAGTAGAGAGAGTTGGTCCAATAGACCCGCTTGCCATCGCGGCTGATCTCGACCATCTGCGGCCCGCCGGCATAGGCCTTGCCATTTGGATGCGGCGTGCGCCGGGCAATGCCGCCGATATGGACAGAGCCCGTCAACCTCGGCTTCTTCGGCTCCGAGACATCGTACTGGCGCATCTCGCCGGTGCCCCAGCAGGAGACGTAAAGGAACCGGTCGTCCATCGAGAGATCGATATCGGTGACCAATGGCGGCACGGCGCCGAAGCCCTGCAGAAGCGGGGGCAAATCGTCCTTCGCTGCAGGCTCGGCCGGAATGGTGGCCGTTTTCTCGATGTGAAACGTGCCGCCCTCGCGCCACCATGTCCAAATCGAACCCTCGAGGTTGGTCGTATCCACGACGACGCCGAGAAAGCCGTGCTCGCGACTTGGATCATGGGCCGGGCGTACCTCCAGTGCCATCTGATGGTTCGCGCCGAGGTCGATCGTCTGCACGTTGCAGCGCTGTCGCAGATCCCAGAAATGGATGCGATGGCCATATTTGTTGGAGAGAAGGTCTTCGGGGACGATGCCGTTCTCGAACTGCGGCGGCAGGGCCCACTCGCTCGACACCATGTAGTCGCGCGGCAGATTCCACCAGAAATCGTAGTGCTTGTCCTGCAGACCGCGATCGATCTCCCAGCGGCCCAGAATGTCGAAGGTTTGGCAGTCCATGATGAAGACTCCGGGAGGGCCGTCGGTGCCTTCCTTGCCGCCGCCCCCAAGTGTGCTGACATAGATGCCCTCCGGCCCGCAATGGATCGTATGGGGGCGCGAATATCCGGTCCGCTTGAACATCTCCTCGGGCTCGATGATCTTGTGAATCCTGGCCTGCGTCGGATCCGGTTTCGTGTCGATCACATAGATGCGCGAGGAGCGAATTCCCGGAATGATCAGATAGCGCCGCTCGAGGAATACGTGTCCGGTCAACGGCGACAGTGATGACGAGCAGGCGTTCCAACCGAAGTGATGAAACTCATCCCCCCTGTTGGGCATGGTCACGGTATGAACGACCTGCGCGTAGGTCGGCGAGCCTCGTTTGACGTCGACGACGGCGAGGGCGTCGGGTTTAGAGAAGTCGGGACTGAGCAACAGGGTGTAGGCAAAATTCTCGGCCGGTGCTTCCATCGCGAGTTTCGGCGACGCATGAAATGTCGGATCAGGCCGAATATTCATCGAGCTGCCTCCCATGCTGGGTTGGGGAGCGCCGAGCCATCCGATTTCGCGGCATTCCGCACTGGTCGGCGCCCCATCAAACACTACGCTCGGGCGGCGACATCAGACAACGATGATTATTCGTGCCCCGTCTATGCCCGGGCGCTACATCGGTCTTGGCCTTCCCAGCCGCATCGACGAGCCTGGGCCTCGTCGACTTCCCCGATCGTCGAAAGGGCCGCGGCGAACTCCTGAAACGGGGCCCGCCGCGGGCGCGCATGTCAGGCGGCGATGCGGTTCGCGTTCCACTGCCCCGCCTGGCTCAGGATCATGCCGGGATCGCTGAAGCGGCTGCTCAGGATCTCGCGATACAGTGCCGCCTCACGCAGCTTGCCGACGTCGCCCCTGGTTCCCGTCAGGATCTGCAGGGCCTGACGCAGAGCATCCACCGTTCCCGACCCTTCGTCGAACTGCGCCTTCTTGCGCCAGACGAGGTCCTCCGGGAGCAGGTCCCCGCAGGCCTTGCGCAGCAGCCATTTTTCCGTGGTCGGCCCCGTCGATTCCGCGATCGCAGGATCGGTCCGGCGGAGCTTGAGCTCGGCAGGGAGGGACTGGGCGAAGGCGATGAGGTCCCGGTCGAGGAACGGGGTTCTGGCCTCCAGGGACTCCGCCATGGTCATGCGATCGACGCGCTGCAGGTTGATGTTGTGCATCGTGCCGAGGCTGCGCGTCAGTTCGTCGGCCAGCGCCCGCGGCTCGTCGGCATAGCCATGGTGATAGGCGTAGCCCGCGAAGAGCTCGTCGGCCCCCTCTCCGGTCAGGACCGCTTTGACCTGGGTCCGTGCCAGCCGGGCTGCGAACAGCGTCGGGATCGCGCTGCGGACGAGGTCGATATCGGCGCTTTCGAGATGGTAGATCACATGGGGCAGTTCCCTGGCGATGTCCTGCGCAGAGAAGGTGAACTCATGGTGATCCGTGCCGATATGGTCGGCCACGCGCCGCGCCGCGATCAGGTCCGAGGACCCCGGCGTTCCGACGGCGAATGTCTTGAGCGGCCCATGACCCGCGCCGATCCTGATTTTCTGCGCGATCGCCGCAATGATGGAGCTGTCGAGCCCGCCGGACAGAAACGATCCGACTTCGACGTCGGCGACCATCCACTTCGCGACCGCCTCTTCCAGGCTGAGGCGCAGTTCGCCGGCCACGGCGTCGATGTCGAGGCCAGATTCGGCTTCGGCAGCCCCTGACGGGATGCGGTACCATTGCCTCGCCCCCATGCGGCTGTCGAACAATGCGCCAGGCGGAATCGCGCTGATCTCGTCGAAGCCGAGACCGTCGAACGCCTTGAGCTCCGACGCGAAGGCCAGGCCCTTGCCACGGCGGGCCATGTAGAGCGGCTTGATTCCGAGCGGATCGCGCGCGGCGATGATCCGATCCGGCGTCGCCAGCACGAATGCGAACATCCCGTCGAGCCGGTTGATCCAGCGCTGTGCACCGCTTCGGAAGAGATGCAGAATAGTTTCGCTGTCGCTTGCCGTATTGAAGTTTTCGACCCCCAGGATCGCTCTTATATCCTCGTGATTGTAGATCTCCCCGTTGGCGACAAGTATCTCTGAATCCAGAAGAATGGGCTGACTGCCATTGTCCGGCCCGATGATCGACAACCGGCAGTGGCCCATGACAGCCGGCCCACTCGTCAGGCGGGTAATCCGGGTAGCGTCGGGACCGCGGTGTCCAAGGCGCGACAGCATCGCGCCGATCAGCGCGCCGCTTTCGTCATCGATCTCCCAAAGGCATACGAAG
>Ga0233377_1000872_pt1 | contig 12308 bp, 14 predicted proteins | sample ElkDunMinimDraft_6_FD_191540 | JGI IMG/M metagenome (GOLD analysis project Ga0233377, IMG submission 191540) | Fecal eukaryotic communites from dung pellets of Tule Elk in California, USA - Elk Dung E36 | ecosystem: Host-associated > Mammals > Digestive system > Large intestine > Fecal | place...
TCGACGGTCCAGCCGAGAGCACCAGGTCGGCGTCTTTCCCTGCCTCGTAGCGCGGCGTGATCAGCGCTGCGGCCGCAGCTTTGGCCTCACGTGCGCTTCGGCGTCGGTGAGCGAGACGACGGCCTTTCCCTCCGTCGGCGCGTACGTCGCGACGAGCCGCCGGAACTGCAGGAGCTGCATCGGATCGCCGGAGAGGACGACGGCGACGCGCACCGACGCCTTCTCGCAACCGCGAAGCAGCTCGCCGAGCGTCTCGACGGTCTTCGGCCCTGCAACCACCGGGGCGTCACGGAGGTCGAGAACGAGTGACTTGAGCTGCGGCGTCAGCTTCCGGAGATGGAAGGTCAGCTCGTTCGCGCTTCGTGCGCCAGCTGCCGAATCGAGGTCGGGTCGGCGCCAGACCGCCGCGAGCGCATGCCCTCCGTCCACGGCAATCGAGAAGTTTTCTCCCCTCGCATACGGCGTCGACATGAATACGGCAGCGTACCCGAGCTTCGTCCGGATCGCTCCCCTTCCCGCGACGGTCGGCGCTCAACGGTCGACGCTCGACTCGCTCCGCCGCTCCGCCGCTCCCTGGAGCTCATCGAGTCGAGGACCGCGAGCTGGCGCTGCAGCTGGAGCTGCAGCTGGGCCTCACGCTTCCCCGCAGAGGTCCGGAGCGCGGGTGTGGCGAGCCAGTTCGGCAAGGCCGAGCGTGAAGGTCCGACGCTGCGTCGCCCCGCCCTCCGGGCACGTTTGTTGATCGATCTGCGTAGTTGCACGGCTTCGTGCACACATCACCAAAGAGGAGCCAGCCGCATGGCATTGCCGGTTCAGATCACCTTCCGCGATATTCCTCCGTCCGCCGCCATCGCAGCCCATGTGGAGAGACGGGCAGAAAAGCTGGAGACCTTCTTCCTCCGCATGTCGAAGTGCCACGTCGTGGTGGAAGAGCCGCATCGACACAGCCGTCAGGGAAAGAAATACCGCGTCGAGATCGACATGCACGTGCCTGGCCGAGAGCTCGTCATCTCGAAGAACCCCGAGGACAGCAAGGAGGACCTACACGCCGCGATCGACGTCGCGTTCGACGATGCAGAGCGCATCCTCGAGGAGTACGCCCGGCAGCTCCGTCCCGATCTGAAGACCCATCTCGCGCCCCCGCGAGGGGTCGTCTCGAAGGTCTTCCACGACCGCGGCTACGGCTTCATCGCCGCCGAAGGCGATGGGCACGACGTCTACTTCCACCGCAACAGCGTCCTCGACGACAAGTTCGAGAAGCTGAACGTCGGCACGAAGGTCCGCTACGCCGAAGAGGACGGGGACAAGGGCCCGCAGGCGAGCACGGTGCACGTCCTCAGCGCGAGCTGAGGACGTCGCTCGAGCTCGAATTCTTTCACCCTCGTTCGCGTCGTCGAGCGCCCGGGTCCTCCGGCTCGGGAGCGTCAGCCTCGTCCTCCGCATCGCCGGCGGGCGAGGCGGGCTCTTCGCCCCGCGTCTCGGAGCGGCCCTCGCCGGCGATCTCCTTGATCCCGAGCGCTTCGAGCAGCTCCTGCTGGACGTTCTCGAAAAGCTTGGCGACCTGGAAGGACGTGGCCGGCGCGTCGCCCCCGCTCAGAAGCTGGCCGGCGAACGCCTGCAACGTCTGCATGTCGATCGGCGGAAGGCCGCCGGCGGCCCATGCAGCTTCCTCGTCGCCAGACTCGCTCGTCTCGTCCACAAGGACGGGGATCCAGACGCCGCGGTCGCCGACCTCGGTCACCACGGCATCGTACGTGGTGGACTCTGGCTCACACGTGTCCGGGAAGAACAAGAGGCCGCGCGGATCATCGTGCACGTCGGGGAGCGCATCACCGAACTGCGCGAGCCAATTCTGCGCCTCGTCGGGATGCTGCTCGAATACCTCGAACGGCTGGAACGTGAACACGAGCATCGCCCCGTCGTCGAGCGCCTCCGCGTAGATGCCGTCACTCTCCTCCTCCTCGGACTCGTCGAGGTCGAGGTAGGGTCTCAGCTTCGCAGGGTCCTTCGGGCGGAAGACGACGACGGCATCGGCAGACATGGTCCTCCACCCATACGCCAGCGGCGCGGCGCGGGCGACCACGCCGGCATTTCACGCGGGCTCGGGTGCGATCGCCTGACCTCGCGCTCGCGCCGGAACGCCGGCGCGACGGGCCCGGACGGGGAGCGCACGTTCAGGCGCTGCGGGACGACGGCGGAGACGTCGAGAGGCAATCGAGGAAGCTCGACGCCGGCTCACGAAACGGCGTGTCCGCGGGGCCCGCATCGCTGCCAGTACGGGCCGGCGCCGCGGCTGCTCGGGCCTCGGGAGCATCGCCCCTACCTTCGGCGCCCTGGGTGCGCTCCGTCGGCGGCGCGGTTTGCTGGGCATGGGCTTCGTCCTCGGCGGCGCGCGCCCCTCGCTGCTCCTCCACCTCCGAGTCGTCCGCGTCGTCCTCGTCCGCGCTCTCGTCCGGGTCGTCCTCGTTCTCGTCCGCGCTCTCGTCCGCCTCGTCCTCGTCCGCGTCCGCGTCCGCGTCGGGTGCAGGGCTGTCCTGCGCGGTCTCGTCCTCAGGGGCGTCTGCACGCGCGCCGGCCTGGTCCGGTTCCGGCTCGGCTCGTGGCTTCGCGCCGAGGTCGGGAGCCCTCGAGCTCGGCGCGAGATCGACCGTTGCCGTCTCGGTACGGGGCAGCTTCTTCGCGTCGGCGTCCGTGGGCAGCCCCGCGGCGACCCACTCCTCGACCCCGCCCTCGTAGGCGCGGACGTGGAAACCCTCCTCGGCAAGCAACCGGGCCGCCTTCAACGACGCCGGGCACTCGCGGTTCTTGCAGTAGACGACGACGTCTCGCCCGCGATCCAGCTCGCCGAGGCGTGCCTGGAGCTCCGACAGCGGGATGTGGCGAGAATGCGCGATCAGGCGAAGGGGCCCTGCCTCGGGCGCCTCGAGGACATTGACCACCTGGACCCGATTCGAGGCGATCGCGTCCGAGAGCTCCTCTTTCCGGATGGCAGAGAACAGTTCCCAGTCGCTGCGCGGATTCGCCGTCATCCCGTGCGCGCTTGCCAGCAGCGTGCCGCCGCGCCGAGCACGACCGCGGTGCGGCGACATCGACCATCGTGCGGGCGCGCGCGCGCGAATACTCTCCGAACATGGTCATCGACGCCGCTCGCGGACGCATGGAGCTGCTCGACGCGGGCACCGGCTCACCGCTGGTGCTGCTGCACCCCTTCCCTTTCACGGCCGACGTCTGGAGCGGCCAGCTACGGACGCTGTCGTCGCGGAGGCGCGTCATCGCCCCGAACCTCCGTGGCTTCGGCGGCACGGTACCGTTCGACGCGACGACGCCTCCGTCGATCGACGCGATGGCCGACGACGTCGCTGCGCTGCTGGAGGCGCTGCAGCTGGACGGACCGGTCACGCTCGGCGGCGTCTCGATGGGTGGCTACGTCGCGCTCGCGTTCGCGCGCAGACACGCCTCGCGGCTCCGCGCGTTGATCCTCGCCGATACACGCGCCGAGCCCGACGACGCGGACGCGCGAGAGAAGCGCGACGCGTCGATCGCGCGCGTTACCCAGGGTGACGTGGCCGGGTTCGTGGAGGACATGCTCGGCAAGCTCGTGGGCAACACGACTCGCGCCGAACGTCCGGAGGTCGTGCAGCGACTGCGAGAGAACATGCTCCGGACGCCTGCGACGACGCTCGCGAGCACGCTCGCCGCGCTGCGCGACCGCCCCGACGCGCGCCCGAACCTCGGCGCGATCCGGGTCCCGGCGCTGGTCATCGTCGGCCAGGAGGACGTGGTCACACCGCCGGCTGCAGCGGAGGTGATGGCGGGGGCGATCTCCCGCGCGAAGCTGGTCGCCATCCCCGGCGCTGGCCACCTGTCGAACGTGGAGGCCCCGAACGCCTTCGACGAGGCGGTGGAAGTCTTCCTGACCACGCTCTGACGTCCCCGCGCGCTCTACGCCGGGGGCACGGGAATCTACGCGCTGCCGCCGCGCACCATGACCGGGGAAGCCGGAATGTCCGCACACTGCACCTGGCCACCGGCCGCGACGAGGACGCGCATGAGGCCGTCCTCGATCGGCTTCTCCGTCTCGGTGGCGAAAGGCTCGGCGTCGAGGGTGCGGAGGACCTGGGCGATCGTGTCCTTCGGTATCGCGCCGACGAAGCCCGGCATCTCGGGGTCGATCGGAGCATCGCCGAGCTGCGCGACGAAGAAGCGCGTGGCCTCGTCCGTCATGTCAGCGACCACCACGACGAAGTCGCCGACGCTCTCGCCGTTCTTGCGGACGGCATCGAGCACGAGCGCGATCGTGGCCTCGCTCTGCACATAGATGCTCGCGAACCACTCCGTCATCGGCTGCTGGCTCATGGTCCTCGTGGTTAGGGGACCAGCGAGCCGCCGTAAATCGCTTTCGCGAGGTAGCTCGTCCGTCCTAGCTGCGGCGGCGACGGAGCATCGCGGCGAGCGCAAGCCCGACCCCGCCGAGCGTGGCATAACCCGACGGCGCGGGCGCGGTCCGGCATCCGCACCCGTTGTCGGCGCGTCGCGTGAAGCCGTCGTCGTCGTCGTCGGTCGGCTCGGTCGACGGCGGCGCCGGCGAAGCCGGCTTCGTGCCGGTGCCCGTCACCTTGATGATCTGCACGGGCTCGTTCGGATCGTTGGACGTGACCGTGATCTCGGCGGATTGCGGCCCTTCGTTCGCCGGCGTGAAGGTGACGTCGAGCTCGAGCGTCTCTTTCGGCTTCATCGCCTTCGACGGCGCGACCTTGAACTGCGGGTCGGAGCTCTTCAGCGCGAGAACCGCGTCGAGCTCGCCGGTGTTGTCGATCGCTGCCTGCTTCTTCACTTCCGTGCCGATCACGGAGCTACCGAGATCGAGCGACTTGATCGCCTTCACGTTCGGCAGCGGGATGTGGATCGTCGTCGCCGGGAACACGACGTCGATCGGCGCCCCACCGCTCGCGTACGGGAGCTCGATGCCCGCTGCGGTGATGTCGAGGGTGAGCGGGAGCGGGAGCGTGAAGTCACCGATCTTCGTGATCGTCACGCTGGGCCGTCCGAGGAGCGTCCCCGTGTACGAGATCTTGCCCTTCACCAGCGCGGGCACGTCGAGGAAGTCCGCGTCGGTCGTCGGGATCGTCCAGTGAGCTCCATCCTTCGTGAGCGGATCGCCGCCCTGGAGGACGACCTCCGTCGTCGCGTAGTTGAACGTCGGCGACGTCGTCGCGTTGAACGCGATGGTGCCGGTGAGCGGCGGCGCCGCACCGCTCGTCCCCGGCAGCGGCATGCTGAACAGCTGCGCGTTCGCCAGCGGCGGGCCCTGGACCTTCACGATCGCGTACTTGGAGAACGCCCAGGGCTCGAACGTCGTCGTGCCCGTCCCGAGATAGTTCCAGGCCGAGCCCGGAACGAACTGGATGAGGGTGTTCGCGTCGTAGTCGTACGTGTACTTGAACCCGAGCACATCTACGAACAGCGTGATGTGCGGTGCAAGCGTGTGCTCGACCTTGAATGTCCCGTCCTGCGTCTTGCTCTCGACGAGGACGAGATCGATCGTCTTGTCGTCCGGCCACATCGCCTCGACGACGACGCTCTTCATCGCGACGGACAGGAGCGGCTTCGTCGCGTCCGCGAGCGGATCGAGGTTGGCGCTGAACTGCACCTGGAGCGAGACGCCGCCGACCTTGTCGCTCTTCGGTCCGATGATGGGCGTCCGGGTCCACCACGAAAGGTCCGAAGTGCCACGGGATCGGTTGGTGTCGGTCGCCGCTGCCTCGGCGGCAGAGGTCGTCAGAAGACAGGCAGCGGCGAGGACGGCAGGCCGAATCGCGAGACGCATGGGAGCTCCCCTTCGCGCCGCCCGACGCGGCGCGACACGGCCATACTCCGTATGGCAGAGCTCGGCAGCGAAGAGTTCGTCATGAGACGCAATCGTGCTCCCGCGGAAAGGACGGGAAGGCGCCCCACATCCGTACGCATCGGGATAGCTCGCCCGCCCGGAGGCGAGCGAGGGAGGGTTCCCGAGCGCCTACTTCTCGAGCGCCGCGATGTCGGCCAGGAGCACCCTCTCGTGGCCGTTCGGATCGACCTTCGTGTAGACCTTTCGCACGACGCCCTCGGGATCCACCAGGAAGGTCGTTCGGTCCCAGTAGGTCGTGCCCTTCCACTCGGACTGCCCCACACCGAGCGCACCGAGGAGCTTCTTGTCCGGATCTGCGAGGAGCTCGATCGTGAACGAGAACTTGTTGCAGAACGCCTTGTGGGACGCGACGTCGTCTTCGCTGAGGCCGACGACGACGGCGCCGGCCGCGTCGTAGTCCGCCTTCGTCGCCGTGAACGACTTGCCCTGGATGGTGCAGCCCGGGGTGTCGTCCTTGGGGTAGATGTAGAGGACGAGCCACTTGCCCGCGTAGTCCGCGCTTGTCCGCGTGACACCGTCCTGGTTGGGGAGCGAGAACGAAGGGAGCTTCTGGCCGACGTCGATCATGGCTCCGCTCGTTAGCATGAACGGAGCTGCCCATCAGCAGGCGGCGGGCGAAGTCGAGCCACCTCGCGCGCGTTGCGACGGACGGTCGCGTGGGTCCAGCGGCCGCCGACCGAGCCCGATGGACCTGTGTCCGCACGGGGACGCCGCCTGGAGGGCGTCGCCCGCACGGCCTTCGCGGTCGCCGACCGTCGCCGTGAAGCGCGCTCCTCAAGCGCTCACGCCGACGCGCGGCGGTGGTGCGCCGGGCGATGGCGTCGTCGGTCCGAACAGCGACCGTCGCTCCCACCAGGAATGCGCCATGCGTCCCGCGACGTCGCGAGCGCCGAGGCCGAACGCGAGCGCGCCCGCCACTGCGATCGCGCCAAGCGTGAGCATGAACGCCATGTTGACGATCTCGGGTGCGATCTGCAGCTCGCGAAGAGCCATGAAGGCACCAACGGCGATGATCGCACCGCGCACGAGTGACGGGAGGACGCGCGGCGTCCCCATACCGGCACCGCCCCCTGGTGCCCCTGCTGTCTCAGCAGCAGCGCCGGGGCGGAACACCCTGTCGCGGACCCAGTTCCCGATCAGCAGCGATGCGCCGAACACGAGCGCAGCGGCGATCGCGTGCGGCAGGTAGCCGATCACGGCCCCGAGCCCATTCGCGATGAAGTCGAGCTGCCACGCACGCGATGCCTGCATAATGGCCACGAGCATGACGATCGCGTAGACGGCGGAACCGAGCCAGCGGGACGAGCCTGACGACGTGCCGGTCGTGCCCTTGCGGACGCCGAGCCGAGCGACGAGGCCGTCGAAGCCGAGTCGGTGAGCGAGCGCGCGTGTCGCGCGCGAGAGCGCAAGGGCGATAATCCACCCGAGGAGGAGGATGACCACGCCGGCGATGAGGTTGGGAACGAATCCCACGACCCTGTCGAAAGCCGTGGTGAGCCATTCGATCGTAGTTCTCATGAGGAGCCTCCGAGCTACCGGCTACGCAATGCCTGTACCCTGCACGGCGAGGTGCACGGAACAGTCTACAAACGCGGCGGAGATCGGTCGGTTGGCGGAGGTAGACGCGCAGACGAGCCGACGTTCCGAGCCGGAGTGGACTCTTCTGGAGCACCTCGACGCGAGCGGCAGACGTCGTGGATGCATGCGCCCCCCGGCTCCGCTTTCTCCCACCATCCGTGGCCGCCGAATCGACACGACCGACGACACGTGGGAGCCTCGAACACTCGCCGGACCTCGGAAGGATTCACCAGGAACGACACCCGGAGCTCGCGACGGAAACTACACCCTCCACACGGAGCCGATCGCGGGCATGAGAATGAACGTGCACGCACGCTCCGAGTCGCAGTCGGGACGCCGACGTACACGTCTCTCGGCACGGAACCGACATCCGGCGGCGAAGGCTCGAACGATGCTCCGTTCACGACCCGACGCACGAGCTCGACCGGACGCGCGGCTTGCCCGTGCGCGCTCGGCGCTTACGATCGAGCGTAGTGCTCCCCCGTCCTCTGCGCTTCTCGCTCGTCGCCACCCAGCTCGTCGGGTTCGCGACGCTTCTCCGGAGCGTCGCGTTCGATCGCTGGATCACCGTGCTCATGTCCATGCTGCTGATCGCGGGCGCGATGGCTGCCCTGCGCCGGCGGACATGGGGCGTCGGCGTTGCGCTTGCGGCGGCGTGCTGGTTCCCGGTCGCCTTCGCGATCGGGATCGCGCCAGCGTGGTTCTGCATCGTCGGCCTTCTCGGCGCGCTTCCTTTCGTGCTCGCATCGCGGGCGCTCGTTCGCTTCGACGGACGGGCGACGGCGCTCCTCGCGGCGCTCGCCGCGGCGTTCGGCGCGATCGGCGCCGTCGCGTGGAAGCAGATCGCGTTCTCCGTCTTCGAGCGTTTTCCTGCGCTCACGCCGACGGTCGAGGTGAACCACGTCCTCCCCCTCGCCGCGCTCGTCGGAGCCGCGGCGTTCGCAGGCAGGCGCTCGCTTCGCGCCGCGGCGGCCGCGGAGGCCGGCGAGCCTGCGCGCGTTCGCGTCGCGGAGAGGGTCCGCGTGCACGGGGACGGCACCATGGCGAGGAGCGAGGTCGACATGGATCTCGAACCCGAGCTCCGGCGTTCGCGCCGCGCGTAGGCCGCCTGCCGTGAACGGGCTCGCGCATGCCGCTCGCCCTTGGTCCTGCGCGACGGAGTCACAGACCCTGCGCCGAGACCCATCGCATGCTCGGACAGCCGAATGTCTCGCCAGCCATGAGCTTCAGCGGCGATCGCTCGGGCGCGCAGCATGCTGGCGCTCGCGGTCGCGGACAGCTCGTCCGGGCGTCGCTCAGCGCGGCGGTGCCGTCTCTGCTGGAGCCGTGGGTGAGACTGCCTCGGGTGTGACGGCGCTGCGCGGTGGCGCGGGGAGGAGCGGCCTCGGCGCATCGTTCGGACCGATCCCGTCTCCGCGCTCCGCAGCCTCGCTCGCCGAGCGCGGCGTCCCGAGAGCGCGCTCGTCGGGGCGCGCCGGATGGTCGTCACCCTGACGCGTCGCGGGCGCACCTTTCGCCTTGCTCCCAGTCCCCGGCCCCGTCGTGTCTTTCGCTTTGCTGTCGCCGCTCTGCGCGTCATCCCCGTCGCGCGTCGTCTCCGGACCGCGCGGTCCGCCGGCCGACGTCTTCTGCGGCTCGTCGACCGAACCCCGCTCCGGCGCAGCGGCCATCGGAGCGGGCACGCAGCTCAGCCCCAACACCGCGTCCTCGCTCACGCGCTCCGCATGGGCGATCACGTCGGCATGCGTGATGGCCTGGGTCTCCGCCGGGTCGAGGTGCACGTCAGAGCCGCCCGACGAGGCGCACGCTACGCTGGCGATCGGCAAGAGCACCAGGACCGATGCTCGAGCTGCGATGACACCGGTTCGCGATCGCTCTGGTCGATTTCTCACGCTCATTCCTCCTGTCCTGTCGCCGTCAGCGACTCCAGAAAGCAACCCGCGTACCGTCTCGTCAGCTCTTCGACAGCGGGGCCCGGCTGCCTTCCCACGGACGGACCGCTGCCAGACGCGCGAGCGGCGCCCCAGCGCGAGCTCCGACGCATGTCGGACTCCAGGCGACACGCGAGAGGCGCTGTCAGTGGAGCGGTTCTGTGCAAGACTCGAAGCGGGGGAGGTTTGGGGGGATCCTTGAAACGGCAGGTTCTCGCAGCAGTCGTTGCGTTGTCGACGGTCAGCGGATGTTTCCTCGCGCTCGACACGACCGGTTTGTCCGGGGGAGAACCATCGACCGGCGACGAACGCCCGGTGCCATCCGTCGAGGCAGGGACGGACTCGAACACTGCACTCGATGCAGCCCCCGCCCCGATGCTCGCTCAAGACACCTTCTCGCGAACGACGACCGACGAGCTCGGCAGGGCAGAGATCGGCGGAGCGTGGAGCACCACAGGCAACTCGACGGCGTTCGCGGTGTCGGACGGCGAGGCGAGGATCCAGCTCGAGGACGCCTCGACGCGTACGGCCAGGCTCACGGCCGTGACGACGGACGATGCCGACGTGCAGCTCGTCATCACGACCGACAAGGTCACGAATGGCACGGCGTACCTCGGCGTCGTCGGAAGGGCGATCGGCAACGACGAGTATCGCTGCCGCCTGATCATCGAAGACGGGGCCGCTCGCGCTACCCTCACGCGGCGCGAGAGCGGCGACACACTCACGCATCTCGCCGCAAGCAGTCCGCTCTTCCCCGTGACCGCGGGAGAGCCGACGCGAATTCGATGCAGCGTGACGGGGACCGCGCCGACGCTGCTGCGCATGAAGCTGTGGCGAGCAGGGCTCGCGGAGCCAGACCACTGGACGCTCACCGCAAGCGACGCGACGCGAGCGTTCCAGACGAGCGGAGCCGTCGGCGTGCACCTCTACATGTCGGGCGCCTCGAACGGCGCGATGGTCGTGTTGCTGGATGATCTGTTCGTGCGGCCCGCCTCACTCATGCCGTGAGGACGCCGGCGAGCTCATGAGCCTCCGTGCCGGACGAGAGAGCTCGTGCGATGACGCGCAGCGGCCACCGCGGCATGTGCGTTGCTCGGTGTTCGCCGACACCAACGCGAGGTCGACGTCATGCGCGACGAGTACATCATCTGGATCGGGGTCGGACTGGCCGTGCTTGCGCTCGCGGTCATCGCGGCTGTCGTGGCTGCAAAGCGGGCGGGTCGGCGTGCGACGGCGCTCCGCGAGCGGTTCGGCCCGGAGTACGACCGCGCCATCCAGAAGTACGGCACGAAGCGGGGGCAACGCGCGCTGGCCGCACGCGTCGACCGGGTCGAGCAGATCTCGATCCGTGAGCTCAGCGACGAGGAGCGCCGCGGCTTCACTGCGTGGTGGGAGGCCATCCAGGCGCAGTTCGTCGATGATCCGCGCACCGCTGTGGCGCGCGCGAACGGCCTGATCAAGGACGTCATGCGGACACGCGGCTACGCTGCGGATGACCCGTTCGAGCAGCGGGCTGCGGATCTCTCGGTCGATCATCCCGACGTCGTCCAGCACTACCGCGCCGCACGCGTCCTCTCGAAGTCGGGCGCGGATCAGACCATGAACACGGAGGAGCTGCGCCAGGCCATGATGCACTACCGCGCCCTCTTCGCCGACCTGCTCCAGGCGTCGGCGCGCCGCCCGGAGGCGGCACCGGCAGGAGGGCTCCTGCACCCCGCCCGGGCATGACAGCGGCGGCTGCGAGCGAGGCGCGAGCGCTGCTAGAGTCCTCCCGCGAGGATCATGGGCGAACGTTGGTCGGACACGAAGAGGGGCGACTCCGCATCGAGGGTCATGAGCGCATCCGCGGAGACGATCTACCGGGCGTTCGTCGATCCGGAGGCCATCGTCGCCTGGCTCCCCCCGACGGGGATGACGGCGCGGCTCGACCTGTTCGAGGCACGCGTCGGCGGCAGCTACCGGATGGAGCTGACCTACGCGCAGCCAGAGCACGCTGGGCTGGGCAAGACCTCGGAGAGCTCGGACGTCGTGCAGGGACAGTTCGTCGAGCTGGTTCCTGGCGAGCGTGTCGTGCAGGTGGTCCGGTTCGAGTCGGCGGATCCGGCGTTTGCAGGCGCGATGAAGATGACGTGGAGCCTCGCTGCCGTGCCGGGGGGCACCGAGGTCACGATCCGTTGCGAGGACGTGCCGGAGGGCATCCGGAAGGAAGACCATGACGTCGGGCTCCGCTCGACGCTGGACAACCTCGCGACGTTCGTCGAACGCCGCTGACGGTCGACGCGCCTTCCGTCAGCGGATCGGGTCGAGCGGACGCGTGACGAGCTTCCGGTGCGCCATGCCTCCCGGGTAAGCGTAGCTCGACGCGAAGCCCCAGCCCCAGACGGTCGCGGTGAACGGACCTTCGCTCCTCATCCGCTGGAGGCCGTTCGTGCAGGTCTTGTCGCCGAACTGCTGCCCGGGCCCGTGCCCTCGCGCGAGATCGACGCGCATGAACTCGTATTCGCCGCGCGTCCCCACGGGCCGAAAATCCGCCAGCTTGCCCGCACACTCGAGCCAGACGTCCTCGAAGACGCCGCCTGTCTTCGCGCGCACGATCACGAGCGACGTCTCCGGGTACGTCGGGTCGGCGAAGAAGCTGTACGCGCTCTGGTACTGCCCGGCGGGGACGACGTTGACGAACTCGGGATCCCCCCACTGCCCGGTCGGCGGCGAGCCGAAGTAGCCGCCTTCGAACCCGGTCATGTAGGCAGCGAGATAGATCGGGTGCTCGGCATCCTGGGTTCGTACGACGAACGCATCGCCGGTGCCGGCGGGGAACGTCACCGCTTCACCCGCTCGGAGCTCGGTCGGCGCGCCTGGCGGGATCGCAGGGTCGTAGTCGAGACGCGTCC
>Ga0233377_1000874_pt1 | contig 12296 bp, 10 predicted proteins | sample ElkDunMinimDraft_6_FD_191540 | JGI IMG/M metagenome (GOLD analysis project Ga0233377, IMG submission 191540) | Fecal eukaryotic communites from dung pellets of Tule Elk in California, USA - Elk Dung E36 | ecosystem: Host-associated > Mammals > Digestive system > Large intestine > Fecal | place...
CCGGACAGAGCCCGACTCGTCGTCGCTGGCGACGCCCCGTCTGCTCGCTCGCATCAACGTGCATCCGGACGAGCTCGACGAGCGCATCGCGCTCTACGAGCGGGCGCTCGGTGTGGCGTGCGACTCGCGCACGCCGATCCCCGAGGTAGGTCTCGAGCTGGCGATGGTGGGAGGCCTGCTGCTGATCGCCAACCCGAACCCGCCGAGCGAGGTGGCCCGGGCGACGGCGTTCACGCTCCTGGTGGCGTCGGTGGCGGGCTACGTGGCGGACCTGGAGGGCACCGGCGCCGAGGCGACGGAGCCGATCACCACGTCGCCGGCGGGCCACCGCAGCCGAGTCCGATTCCCGGACGGGACGCTGGTGGAGATCATCGACAACCGCCCGCTCCCCGCTGAGGCCTGAGCAGCGCTTCCTCGACCGCTGGGGCGACCCATCGCCCCACCTGACCCCGACCCGTCAGGCGAACCGCCACCCCACGTACGACCACCGCCGCCGACGCGCTCGACCCCACCCCTCGCGGCAACGCCTCGCCGGCGACAGCTTCCCCTGGAACTGACGCCGAACGTGGTGGACCGCTAGCCCTGGCGGGCGACGACCAGCTCCGCGATCTGCACCGCGTTGAGCGCCGCGCCCTTGCGGAGGTTGTCGTTCGACACGAACAACGTGAGCCCGTGGTCGACGGTGGGGTCGCGGCGGATGCGGCCCACGTAGGCCGGGTCGGTGCCCGCCGCCATCAGCGGGGTGGGTACCTCGGCGAGCGCCACGCCGGGAGCGGTCGAGAGCACGTCGGTGGCCTGTTCCGGCGACAGGTCGCGGGCGAACTCGGCGGTGATCGACAGCGAGTGGCCGGTGAACACCGGCACCCGCACGCACGTTCCCGCGACCCGCAGGTCGGGGATGCCGAGGATCTTGCGGCTCTCGTTGCGGAGCTTCTGCTCCTCGTCGGTCTCACCACTGCCGTCGTCGACGATCGAGCCGGCGAGCGGCAGCACGTTGAAGGCGATGGGCGCGGCGAACTTGTTCGGCGACGGGAAGTCGACCGCCCCGCCGTCGAAGGCGAGGGCGGCGGCGCTGTCGGCCGTCTTGCGCACCTGCTCGTCGAGCTCGGCCACACCGGACAACCCGGCGCCGGAGGTGGCCTGGTAGGTGCTGATGATCAGGCGTTCCAGCCCGGCGGCGCGGTGCAGCGGGGCGAGCACCGGCATGGCCGCCATCGTCGTGCAGTTGGGGTTGGCGATGATGCCCTTGCGGACGTGGTCGAGAGCGTCGGGGTTGACCTCGGACACCACGAGCGGCACGTCGGGGTCCATCCGCCAGGCGGACGAGTTGTCGATGACCGTCACCCCGGCCGCGGCCACGACGGGAGCCAGGGCGCGGGACGTGGCGCCCCCGGCGGAGAACAGCGCGATGTCGAGGTCTGACCAGTCGGCGGTCTCGGCGTCCTCGACCGTGATGTCGGCGCCCTGCCAGGGGAGCGTGCGGCCGGCCGAGCGTGCCGACGCGAAGAACCGGATGTCGGACACCGGGAAGTCGCGCGCCGCGAGCACCTCGCGCATGACGCCGCCGACCTGACCGGTGGCGCCGACGACGCCCACTCGCACTGTTGACATGACCAGAGGCTACGGCCGGGTCACGGTCGTGCCCAACCGCGTTCAGACCTTGGTGTCGAGGCCGAACGCCGTGTGCAGGCTCTGGACCGCCTGCTCGATCTGACCCGCGCGCACCACGCACGAGGTGCGGATGGCCGAGGTCGAGATCATCTCGATGTTGATGCCCTCGCCGGCCAGGACCTCGAACATCGTGGCGGCCACGCCGGGGTTCGACTTCATGCCGGCGCCGATGAGGCTGACCCGGCCGATGTCGCCGTCGGAGGACACGCCGGCCGCGCCGATCTCCTCCGCGAGCAGACGGCACACCTCCGAGCCCTTCTCGAGGTCGTGGTTGGGCACGGTGAACGAGATGTCGGTCACGCCGTGGTCGGACACGTTCTGCACGATCATGTCGACGTTGACGCCGACGTCGGCCAGCTCGCGGAAGAGCCGGGCGGCGATGCCGGGGTGGTCGGGCACGCCCGTCACCGTGACCTTGGCCTCGCTCGTGTCGTGGGTGACCGCCGAGACGATCGCCTGTTCCATCGCGGGTTCCTCCTCGAGTACCCAGGTGCCCGGCTCCCACGTGAACGCGGAGCGGACGTGCAGCTTGACGCCCCACCGGCGGGCGTATTCGACCGAACGCATCGCCGGCTTGGGGCAGCCGGTGGCGGTCATCTCGAGCATCTCGTCGAACGACACCGCCGACATGCGCCGGGCCAGCGGAACGAGCCGCGGGTCGGCGGTGAACACGCCCGGCACGTCGGTGTAGAGCTCGCACGCATCGCCGTCGAGGGCGTGGCAGATCGCCACCGCCGTCGTGTCGGAGCCGCCGCGCCCCAGGAAGGTGACGTTGTTGTCGAGCGAGACGCCCTGGGCACCGCCGACCACCGGCACGCGGCCCGCGTCGATGGCCTTGCGCAGGCGGTCGGGCCGCATCTCGACGATCTTGGCGTTGCTGTGGTTGGTGTCGGTGATGAAGCCCGCCTGGCTGCCGGTGAAGCTGTCCGCGGGCACGCCGACGGAGTGCAGGGCCATGCACAGCAGCGCCATCGCCTTGCGCTCGCCGGCGGTGATCAACATGTCCATCTCGCGGCCCGGCCGGACGTCGGACACGTCGCCGGCCAGCCGGATCAGCTCGTCGGTCTCCTTGCCCATGGCGCTGACGACCACGACGGCGGAGTTGCCGTGACGCACCGTGCGCGCGACGTGGTCCGCCACCTCGCGGATGCGATCGGGGTCGGCGACGGACGTCCCGCCGAACTTCTGTACGACCAGAGACACGGTGGTGAAACCTATCGGTGTGGAGGCGCGACTCGCGAACCCCTTGCCGTGGGGTCGGGATCGTGATCGCCCAGCTCTCGCCCGCCTGGGCAAGCCCGCCAGGTGCGCCCTGGAGACCGGTCGATCCGTCAGGATCGACCGCAGGGTCAGGACAGCGTCGACGGGCTCTCGACGAGAGCCTCCCAGGCCTCGAGCCTGGCGACGGCGTCCGCGACGTCGGTTTGGAGCAGTGCGCAGATCGCCCGCAGGTCGTCCCTGCGGATGGTCAGCACACGGCCGTTGTAGTCGCCGCGCTCGACGATGATCGACCGGACGAACCGCTGGACGGGAGCCGCTTCCGGCACCTTCCCCAGTGCTTCGAGGTCGAGCACCAACTTGGGCGGGCCCTCGCCGGTCGGGGTCTGCTCGCCGAGCAGCACCGACACGGACACGTCGTAGAACTCGGCCAGCTCGTGCAGCCGGGGGAGGCTGAGCGTGCGGAAGCCGCGTTCGTAGGCGCCGATGGCCGATGCACTCCAGCGGCCCGACGACTGGCGTTCGACATCGTCGAGCGACATGTGACGGGCTTTGCGGAGCGACCGGAGCCGGCGCCCGACTTCGAGGGTCACGCTCGTCGGCGTGGCGTCTTCGTCTTCTTGGTGATTGTTGTTCATCTGGTTCTCGTGGTTGGGAGCACGTTGAACCGCCTCAGGTGGTCATTGTCGCACGTACGACCCCGAAGAGTGCAGTCCGAAGCCGTACGCGTGGTGAGCGCGTGGTACGCGCGACCTGCCGGGATGTCCCGGCCACGCGGTTGTGAGTACCCTCCTGCCCTCGTGGGAACAGAGAAGCGAGATCGCCAGCGCGCCGCCCGGTTGGAGAAGGAAGCCGCAGAGGCGACCGCCGCGAAGCGTGACCGAACCAAGCACTCAGCCGTGCGGATCGTGGTCGGTGCGGTCGTCGTGCTCGCCGTGCTCTTCGGCGTGTCGCAGTTGATGGGCGACGATTCCGACTCGGACGACACGGAGACGTCGTCCGACGCGACCGAGTCGACCGAGTCGACCGACGGATCGGACGGCGAGGAGGTCGACCCCGCGCTCGGGATCGACGGCGCCGACGGGTCGGGCGAGTTCGCCTACGGCACGACGCCGTGCCCGCCGGCCGAAGGCGGCGGCGAGCCGACCCTCAGCTTCGACGATGCGTTCGAGCAGTGCATCGACCCGGCGAAGACCTACACCGCCACCTTCGCCACCAGCGAGGGCGATGTCGTGGTCGAGCTCGACACGAACCTCACGCCGGGCACCGCGAACAACTTCGTGTCGCTGGCCCGCAGCGGGTACTACGACGGCACCGAGCTGTTCCGCACCGACCCGGGCATCGGCATCATCCAGGGCGGGTCTCCGCACTCGAACGACCCGAGCGACGAGGGCCCCGGGTTCAACCTGCCGGACGAGGGGGGCGCGTTCACGTTCACGCCAGACGGCCAGGGAACCGGTCCGTTCACCTACGCCCCGGGCCAGCTGATCATGGCCCGCAGCGGCGGTCCCGACGGTGCCGGCGCACAGTTCTTCTTCAGCGTGGACGAGAACGTCACACAGCTCGACAGCCAGGGCACCTACGTCACGTTCGGCAACGTGGTCGAGGGCCTCGACGTGCTCCAGACGATCATGGGCCTGCACCAGGACGACCCCACGAGCCAGCTCGGCGGGGGCCCGTCCCGCACGGTCACCATCGAGTCGGTCACGATCGACGAGTCGTAGACGGCCGGCGGCACGTCGCGGCGAGCTAGGCCAGGTCGGGCAGGTCCGGCACGTCGGCCTGATGGCCGTCGAGCCACACGCTGACGCTTCCGGCGCCCGCGGCCCGCCAGGCGTGGCCGCCCTCGCCGGCGGCCTCGCCGTCGCGGATCAGGGCGGTGCGCTCGTCGACCTCGACCAGCGGCACGCCGGACGGGGTGAGCTGCAGGGTGCGGTGCAGCTTGTCCTCGGACCACGTGTCGGCCCGGGCCACCAGCGTGAACTGGCGGATCAACCCCAGGCCCAGCGTCACCGCGCCGCCCCGGGGATCGACCGCCGGATCGCACAGGACCATCGCCCCGGCGCCGGACGCGGCGAGCACCGCACCGTCCTGCCAGGCCGCGACCAGGGCGTCCCACAGCGGGCTCTGCATCAGCACCGAGCGCAGGTGCATCGGCGAGCCGTCCGACAGGTAGATGAAGCGGGCGGCTCGCACGGTCGCGGCGTAGGCCTCGTCGTGGGCGCCCGTCCGGTCGACGGCGGGCACGCCGTGGACCCGGGCGTCGAGCGTCTCGAACCAGCGGGCGGCCCGCTCGACGGCGTGGTCGGGGTGTTCGTAGGCGGCGGCGGTCGGCAGCACGACCACCTCGTCCGTCCCGCTCGCCGCCAACAGATCGGCGTCGAAGTCGCACCCGGCCTGCCACTCGCCGCCGCCAACCAGGGCCAGAGGTCCACTCATGGGCCCGACGGTAGCGACCGGCCGCGCGCGGTCCGGTGCTCCGTACCACCCGTTCCAACCTTTGGTCGGTCTGACTTACCGTCGGTAGCCTCGTCCGATGGCAATCGAACGTGTGGGGATCGTCGGCTCGGGCATCATGGGATCCGGCATCGCAGAGGTGGCCGCCAAGGCGGGGGCGACGGTCGTGTTGCGGTCACGCAAGCAGGAGTCGGCGGACGCGATGGTGGCCGGGCTGGGCAAGTCCCTGGCCAAGCAGGTCAGCCGGGGCAAGCTCGACGAGGCCGAGGCCGAAGCGATCAGTGCCCGGGTGAGTGGCACCGCCGACCTCGAGGCGCTCGCCGACTGCGACCTGGTGCTCGAGTCCGTGGTCGAGGACCTGGCGGTCAAGAAGCAGCTCTTCGCCGAGCTCGACCGCATCGTCAAGGACGGTGCCATCCTCGCCACCAACACGTCGACCCTGCCCGTGGTCGAGATGGCGGTCGAGACCAACCGGCCCGAGCGGGTCGTGGGCGTCCACTTCTTCAACCCGGCGCCGGCCATGAGCCTGGTCGAGGTCATCCGCACGCTCGTGTCGAGCGACGACACCGTGGCCGAGGCCGTGGCGTTCGCCGAGGCCTGCGGCAAGGGCCCGGTCGTGGTCGAGGACCGGGCGGGCTTCATCGTCAACGCCCTCCTCTTCCCGTACCTGAACAACGCCGTGCGCATGCTCGAGAACCGCACCGCCAGCCGCGACGACATCGACGCCGCCATGAAGGGCGGCTGCAACTTCCCGATGGGGCCGCTGGCGCTGCTCGACCTGGTCGGGCTCGACACGTCGCTCGCCATCCTCGACGCCCTCTACACCGAGTTCCGCGACCCGAACTACGCGGCGGTGCCGCTGCTTCGCCGCATGGTCGTGGCCGGTCACCTGGGCCGGAAGTCCGGCCAGGGCTTCTACGACTACGCGAAGAAGTAGTCGCACCGAGGGGCGCAGCTCCCGGCGGGAAGGGATCGGCGGGGCGTGGGCATGGGCCACCGCCACCGGACAGAATCAGGCGGATGCCCGCACCCGCACCCGCGCCTGACGAGCCCGCCACCCCGGAGCCGGACCTGTCGGACACCCCGGACGCGCCCCACCTGCCGGACGAGCCCGATGTGCCCGGTTCGCCGGCCCCGATCGACGATGCCGGCGACAGCGACGAGGAGGGCCGCCGCGCGCAGATCGCCGCGCTGGCGGCGTCCGCCCGCCAGGCCGGTCGCCGCGCTGTCGTCAGCGGTCGCTGGCTGGCCGACACCGTCGTCGACGTCGCCCCGCGCCTGCCGGTGCGCGGGGCCGACGCACTGTCCGCACACCACGGCGGCCTCGTAGGCGACGAGCTGGCGCGCTCGGTCGTGCGGGGCGCGGGCAGGGTCTCGGCAGGATTCGGCGCCGCCGCGGGCGGGGTGATCACCGCGCAGGAGGTGTCCATCGCCGGGCTCGTGCTCGTGCCGTTCGAGCTGGCTGCCGTGACCGCCTTGGTCGTGGGCACCGAGATCAAGCTCGTCGCCGAGCTGCACCACGTCGCCGGCCGGTCCCTGCCGGGTGGGCCCCGCCAGCGGGCGGAGGGAGCCATCGTGTCGTGGATGTCGGGCCGTGCCGCCCCACCGAACGAGGTGGTGGCCACCGTGCGGGGGGACGTGCTCGGCCGAGCGGGGCGACAGCAGCTGCGCGACGCTCTGCGGGCGCGTTTCGTCCGCAACCTCACGGCCCTCGGCCCGCTGCTCACCGGGGCGGCGGCCGCCGGGTACCTCAACCGGCGGGCGACCCTCGACGTCGGTCGGCGGGTCGCGCAGGACCTCGGCTTCCGCCGGTGCTGATGCCGACGGAACCACCGCCCTCGCTCTGGTCGTTCCCGCCCGTCGACGCGGCGGACGAGGACGGGCTGGTCGGCGTAGGCGCCGACCTCGAGCCGGGCACGGTCCTCGCCGCCTACCGACGGGGCCTGTTCCCGATGCCGGTCGGCCGCCGTGGGTTGATCGGGTGGTGGTCGCCCGACCCGCGGGCGGTGATCCCGCTCGGCGGGCTGCGGGTCAGCCGCTCGCTGCGCCGCAGCATCCGCCGCTTCGAGATCCGGGTCGACACCGCCTTCGACGAGGTGCTCGACGCCTGCGCCGACCCGTCCCGGCCGCACGGCTGGATCTCGGCCGACGTGCGGACGGCATACCGGCGTCTGCACGAGATGGGTTGGGCCCACTCGGTCGAGGCCTGGGACGCGGAGGGCGACGAGCTCACCGGGGGCCTCTACGGGCTGGCGGTCGGGGGCCTCTTCGCGGGGGAGTCGATGTTCCACCGGCGCACCGACGCGTCGAAGGCCGCGCTCGCAGGGCTCGTCGACCTGCTGGGAGCGGGGGATGGCGGGCCCGCCGGCCGCCTGCTCGACGTCCAGTGGATGACCCCGCACCTGGCGTCGCTGGGCGCGGTCGAGGTCCCGCGCGAGGAGTACGTCCGCGGCGTCGCGGTGGCCGTGACGCTCCCCCTCCCTCCCGTGTTCAGCCGCTGAGCACGGGTGCCATCCCGCTCCGGTTGTGACCGGTGGGTAAGTCGGGGGACGATGGGGGCATGAACGAGGCCACCCTGCCCGAGCCGGACCGTCCGTGGCTGATGCGCACCTACTCCGGCCACTCGACGGCGAAGGCCAGCAACGAGCTGTACCGCCGCAACCTGGCCAAGGGACAGACCGGTCTGTCGATCGCCTTCGACCTGCCCACGCAGACGGGGTACGACCCGGACGATCCGCTCGCCAAGGGTGAGGTCGGCAAGGTCGGGGTGCCGGTGGCGCACGTCGGCCACATGGGCGAGCTGCTCGACGGCATCCCGCAGGGCGAGATGAACACGTCGATGACGATCAACGCCACCGCCGCGTGGCTGCTCGGCCTGTACGTCGCCAACGCCGAGAAGCACGGTGTGGCCTCGACGCAGCTCCGCGGCACGACGCAGAACGACATCGTCAAGGAGTACCTGTCGCGGGGCACCTACATCTTCCCGCCGCTGCCGTCGCGTCGGCTGATCGTCGACATGGTGGCGTTCTGCGCCGAGCGGATCCCCAAGTGGAACCCGATGAACGTCTGCTCGTACCACCTGCAGGAGGCCGGGGCGACGCCGACGCAGGAGATCGCCTACAGCCTCGCCACCGCGGTCGGCGTGCTCGACGCCGTGCGCGAGTCGGGCCAGGTGGCGGAGGACCGCTTCCCGCAGGTCTTCGCGTCGATCAGCTTCTTCGTGAACTCGGGCATCCGGTTCGTGGAGGAGACCTGCAAGATGCGGGCGTTCGGCCAGATGTGGGAGCGCATCGGCCGCGAGCGCTACGGCGTCACCGACCCGAAGGCGCTGCGCTTCCGCTACGGCGTGCAGGTCAACAGCCTGGGGCTCACCGAGGCGCAGCCGGAGAACAACGTCCAGCGCATCGTTCTCGAGATGCTGGGCGTCACGCTCAGCCGCGACGCCCGCGCCCGGTCGCTGCAGCTGCCCGCGTGGAACGAGGCGCTCGGCCTGCCTCGCCCGTGGGACCAGCAGTGGGCGCTGCGCATGCAGCAGGTGCTGGCGTTCGAGAGCGACCTGCTCGAGTACCCCGACCTGTTCGAGGGCTCGAAGGTGGTCGAGGGGCGCACGGCCGAGCTGGTCGAGTCGGCCTCCGCCGAGCTCGACGAGGTGCTCGAGCTGGGCGGGGCGTTCGAGGCCATCGACGAGCTCAAGGGTCGCCTCGTGCGCAGCCACGCCGAGCGCATCCGCCACATCGAGGACGGCGAGCTGACGGTCGTCGGCGTCAACCGCTTCACCGAGACCGAGCCGTCGCCGCTCACCGCCGGGGGTGACGCCGAGGGTCACATCCTCAAGGTCGACCCGGCGCTCGAGGCGCAGACCGTGGCCGAGCTGGAGGACTGGCGGTCCGAGCGCGACAACGACGCCGTGAAGCGCTCGCTCGACCAGCTGCGCCAGGCCGCCGAGGGCACCGAGAACATCATGGCGGCCACCATCGAGCTGGCCCACGCGGGCGGCACGACCGGCGAGTGGGCGGGGGCGTTGCGCGAGGTGTTCGGCGAGTACCGGGCGCCCACCGGCGTGGCCGCCGCGGTCGGCGCCGGCGGGGGCTCGACGGGCCTGCGCGCCATCGCCGAGCGGGTCCGGGCGCTGCCCGACGGCCCGCCCCGCCTGCTCGTGGCCAAGCCGGGCCTCGACGGCCACTCCAACGGCGCCGAGCAGATCGCCGTGGCCGCCCGCGATGCGGGTCTCGAGGTCATCTACCAGGGAATCCGCCTCACGCCGGAGCAGATCGCCGCCGTGGCCGTCGAAGAGGACGTCGATGTGATCGGCCTGTCGATCCTGTCGGGGTCGCACCTCGAGCTGGTGCCCGAGGTGGTGAGGCTCGTGCGCGCCGGGGGCGTCGACGCACCCGTCGTGGCCGGCGGCATCGTGCCGGAGGAGGACCGCCAGCCCCTTCTCGACGCCGGCGTCGCCGCGGTCTACACGCCGAAGGACTTCGAGCTGGTGCGCATCATGAGCGAGATCGTCGATCTGGCGACCGCCCACCGGGAGGCCTGAGCAGGCAACGTCCGAGCCGGTGGATCACCGGCCGCAGAGCTCGTCGCGTGCCTCGTGCGGGTCGACGGGGATGCTCAGGTCGTGCAGACGCACCGCGTCGACGATGTTGCCGAGGAACCGCTGTGGGTCGAGGGGTGCGCGGGTGTCGTGCACGAGCTCCTCCAACCCGCCGCACTCCAGCGCCCGCCGTGCCGCCCTCCTGTCCGCCGCGAACGACGCCTCGTCGACCTCGCGGGGGAGACCTGTGGCCGTCCACGTCCAGGCCAGCGGATCGATCGGCGCGAACCTGCCGGGATCGCGGATCTCGTGCCGGGTGTCGACGAACGCCGCAGCCACCCACGGGGCGCTGAGCATCTTCTCGTGTCCCGCGGTGCCGCGACCGTCGAGCTCGGCTCGCGCCACGACGGGGTCGGCGAGCCCGAGCCGGTCGTAGACCCAGATGTCGAGCGATGTCACGTACCCGGTCACTCCCAGCATGTACGCGGGGAGCACCGTGGCGTTCACCGACGGGTGCACCGGCAGGCCACCGCCCCAGCCGGGCGCGTGCCTCCGGGGGTCGTACCAGTCACCGTCGAGGTCGGGAGGGAGCTCGAGGGGGAACATCCCGTCCAGGTAGTCGTCGGCCTCGACGGGGTGCGAGCCGTGCGGGTCGGCAGCGGTGCGGCGGACGTCGACGATCCCCCGGAGGCCGCTGTCGTCGATCCCCAACCCGTCGAGCTGCCGCGCCGACAGGGTCTCGATGGTCGACGCGTTGAACAGCGTGCCGATGTCCGGGCGCAGCGTCGTCGCGGCGACGACCGCCCAGACGCCGATGACGATCGCCGGCACCGACGAACGACGGGATCGCAGCTCGCTCGCCCGGACGGCGAAGACGGGGAGCAGGAGGGCGAACCAGGCAGGGTGCAGGAGACGCCCGTGCATGTAGTCGCCGCCCACGCGCACGACGCCGAGGACGTGGGCGGCTGCGCCGAGCTCGACCCCGACGACCACCGTTCGCCATGCCTGGAGCGACGCGGCGTCGCTGCCGGCCGGCGGCGCGTCCCCCAACCACAGGGCCGCCAGCCACACGACCGCGGCGGCCACGGGGACGACCAGGAGGTACGACCCGGTGAACTCCGCGAGGTAGACCCAACCCTGGTCCCACCAGGACAGCGAGCTGGACTTGGCGTGCAGCGTGTTGGGGACGAGCTGGGCGTAGTAGCCCATGCGGAACACCTGGACGGCGAGCGGTAGCGCTGCGGCAGCGACGCCGACCGCCAGCAGCCCACGCACGCGGTTCCGGTGCCAGGCCACGACGCCGAGCGGCAAGGCCAGACCGGCGCAGAACGGGGCGAAGTCGGGACGGACGAGGACCCCCAGTCCCACCAGCACGGCGGTGGCCCGGAGTCGCCGGCGGGAGAGGGCCCCGTCGCCCGAGGAGGCATCGAGGCAGCACGCCACCACCACCGCCCAGAACGACCCGCCCATCCAGGCCATCCCGAGGCCGTTCTCCAAGCCGCCCGTGGCGAAGTCCCACGACACTTTCAGGGCCAGGAACGCGCCCGCCCCGACGGGGACGACCCAGCCGGTCGAGCCGGTGCCCCGGCGCAGCTCGGCCAGGCGGACGGCGCCGGCCATCCCGAGGACGAGGCCGGCGCTGCCGAAGGCGAGCTGGAGGACGAGCGCGGTCCACTCGATGCTCAGCGGGCTCAGCAGATCGCCGATGGTGAGCACCACCATCCAGGCGGTGCTGGTGGCGACCTCCACCCGTTCCCCCGTGTTGAAGACCGGGCCGTTGCCCGCCTCGATCTGCTTGACGACCCGGTAGTTGATGAACGCGTCGTCGAGCGTCCACCGACGGGACCACCCGAGCGCCAGGTAGGTCGCGGCGCCCAGCGTGGGCAACAGGAACGCGGGGAGCCGCTCCCGGGCGCGCCGGAAGCGAGCGGACCATCGCCGTGCCCGCTATTGCTCACGTGCCGGAACGCGGTCGTTCGAGACGCCGAGAGTGGTGCTGCCCATGCCCTGCCCCTGCCTGTGCCTGGGCGCACGGTAGCCCGGGGCGCTCCGCCATGCCGAGGTTGTCGCCGGGCGTGCCGCCCGGCTCTCAGTCGTCGTCGACGATCGTGCCGGTGGCCACCGGGTTGTCGACCTGGATGCCGCCGGAGGCGACGGCGAGCAGGCGGAACGTCTCGTCGGGCTCGGCTCGCCGGTCGCCCCGTACAGGGATCGCCAGGTCGAGCGTCGTCTCCCCGGCGGTGAGGGCGCCGCAGGCGAGCGTGAGCCCGTAGTCGAGGATCGGCAGCGCCGTGCCGCCCGCGGGCACCACGCACACGGTCGCGTTCGCCGCCAGCGGGCGGCTCACCGTCGCCGTGAACGCGGCATCGGTCCAGCCCCGGTCACCTTCGGTGACCGACACGTCGGCCACCGT
>Ga0233377_1000875_pt1 | contig 12292 bp, 9 predicted proteins | sample ElkDunMinimDraft_6_FD_191540 | JGI IMG/M metagenome (GOLD analysis project Ga0233377, IMG submission 191540) | Fecal eukaryotic communites from dung pellets of Tule Elk in California, USA - Elk Dung E36 | ecosystem: Host-associated > Mammals > Digestive system > Large intestine > Fecal | place...
GGCCCCTCCACAGGCAATGATATCATCTTGGCGCGCGTATTTGGAGGAAATTCACAACCAATGATTAGAATCCCCCATTTAAATTCCACAAATGCGGAAGCAATTTACAGTCTGGAGGCTAACCCATCTAATAGCCAATTAATCATTGGGGGAAGTCTAAACCAAAATTATACAAATTATGTAGGCGATATGTCGATGGGTCAACATCTTTATTCATACAACTTAACTACTGGATATGTCACTGTAAGAGGTTATTTCGATGAACCAGTCTATGCTGTTGAAGCGAATACAGGATTGCTAATGTTAGGCGGAGATTTTAATTCTTCTGCATATTCACCTTTAATCTTAAATCACCTTGCGAAAAATGAGCTTGTTCTAGGAATTGATGAACTATTGAGTAATGAAACCATCGCTGTCTTTCCAAATCCAACGACTTCAGAAATTAGAATTGATGGTCTTGAAAGTGCTGAATCCTGGTTTGAGATAACTGATATCAATGGTAGAACAGTTTTACCTAAACAGATTTATCAAGGATCAATTCAAGTTAGCAACCTAGAAAACGGAACATATTTCATAAAGATTATGAATGCTGGATCATCCGATTCATTGGCACGTTTTGTAAAAATGTAAAACAAGAAGACACTTGGATATAATTCTTAAAAGATCATGCTCAACTGACAATTTTCATCCGTCAATTGTCAGGCTGAGGCTCTAAAATCCTACGCTCCAAATTGGCGCAAGTGATGATCAAAATGCTTATACGCTAAGATGCCGACTTCCCCTTTTGTCATTACTCCAAAAAAGTCATGCAAAAATTTATCGTTATCAAAATCTTCAAGTTCTAAAACCAAATCTCTCCATTGCTGTTTTACATCGTCGAGTGAACCTTCCTTTTCACGAATTTTGAAACGACTTGATGTTGGTACATATTTAGGTAATGGCTTAAAATCACGAATCATTCGTTGAAGAGATTTTCGTCCAAATAACTTACCCATGATGGTTTGCTTTGTTGAATGTCCATCCTTGCCCAAAATCCATTCACTCCAAATAACGTTGTGTTTGACCATTTGGTATACATTCATCCTACCCCATTGATTACGGCTGTGTTCGTTCAACAATTGGATTCGAGATATTATTTCTCTTCGGTCTATTTGATTAAATATGGTTCTCATTGAATAGCAGTTTAAATGCTCATAAATTATCAATTGTAAAAATGCAATTTCAAATCATATGAATTTTAAATATAAGAAAATCAATTCGATAATCAAAAAAAGTTGAAATCAATTTTTTAATTTCAAGCACTGGTGAATGTTTTACATCAACATTTAGTGTTTTACTACCTCAAGAATTAAAAATCACATTTACTCGAATTAGTCAAGGGGGAAGATTCAACAAACAGCAATTGATTTCAAATTAGAAAAGTAACTTTATAAATTATAGAAAAATTCTTTGCTAAAGTAAATAAACCAAGGATTCATGTCTTCAAACGCAATAAAAAGAAAGCTTTATTTAAAACCATTTTGAATTATTTAATATTGTGATTATTTTATTGCCTAATAGCACAATTCTATTTACTTTTCCACTAAGAAAAAGAGCATTAAAATAAACCTAATGAATACATCATCCACTGTTGTTGAAGTGATTAATGCAAAAAAGACCTATCAATCTGGTGATACAACTATTACAGCATTGAATACTGCAAATGTTGGATTTGAAAAAGGTCAATTAACATTGATCATGGGACCGTCTGGATCAGGCAAAACAACTTTATTGTCTTTAGTTGGATGTATTATCTACCCTACTGAAGGCGAAGTTAAATTAAATAACCGTATAGTCAGCAACTTGTCTGAAAACGAATTAGCTGAAATCCGACTCAATACCATCGGTTTTGTTTTCCAAGCATTCAACCTCATTGAACCGTTAAACGCATTAGAAAATGTGATGCAACCAATGATCCTTCAAGGAGTTCCAAAAGCTGAAGCGAAACAAAGGGCAATCGTAGCTTTAACGAAAGTAGGTTTAGAGGGGAGATTAAAAAATTTACCCAAGAAGCTATCAGGTGGACAAAAGCAACGTGTAGCAATAGCACGTGCACTGGTAACCAACCCTGAGATTATCCTTTGTGATGAACCAACTGCTTCCTTGGACTCGAAAAGTGCCGGTGTCATTATGGAAGAATTAAGAGAATTAGCACATCAAGATAAAGCTGTAATAATTGTAACGCATGACTTACGACTTCGAAAATTTGCAGATCGTGTAATTTATGTAGAGGAAGGACAAGTTTCAAATACCATTTCAAATGAAGAAGATTATAAATAGCTTTCTCCTTGCATCACTAATGATGGCATGTGGAGGAAACAAAAAAGATATTCAACCCATCACCACAGAACCAACTTTTGCAGTTGGAATTGGGAAAGTATTACCTGAAGGCGGAATTGTCGACTTGTCAGTTGGAAGTCCTAATAAAGTAACGAAACTTTATAAAAAACTTGGGGATTCAGTGGAAGCTGGTGAAATACTGTTCGACATGGAAGCTGTGACGGAAGAAATACAAGTTGAGAAAAATCAAGCTGCGTTAAATACGGGTCAACAAAACTTGAAGGCCAGTGCAATCGATGTTCAGTTAGCCGAAACTAAGTTGGCGAAATTGAAGAAGGAATTTGAAACATCAAAACGCCTATTGCAAGCAAATGCAGAAACTGCACAAAAGGTATTTTCAGATAGCATGGCATATGTTGAGCAACTAGCAACGGTTAGCCGTCAACAGCAAAATTTACTGGCACAGCAAGCATCCTTGAAAGAACAACAACTCACAATAAAGGCAAGTCAAATAGCACTGAAAGACCAATCTTTCAAAGCACTGCAAGCTGGCACATTGATCCGCTTTGATGTTAATGTCGGGTTGATTCTCAATGCCAATAGCACGTTTGGAGAATTAGCACCAAATCTAGCTTTAGTAATTGAAGGTGAAATTGATGAACTTTACGCAAATAAAATCAAAACTGGTCAGAAAGTTGACATTGCTTTGGTTGGTCAATCAACAACAATCGCCTCAGGAAAACTGTCATTTGTTGGAAGTAGTCTTCAAAATAAATCCATTTTATATGAAACAAATGGAGAAGGAACCGACCGTAGAGTAAGACGTTTTACCGTTCAATTAGATTCGGGAGTTGAGCAATTGCTTATCAATCAAAAAGTAGAATGTAAAATCCACTTCTAATGTTTGGACTAGCTTGGAAATTTATTCGATACGATCGACCTAAATCCATCGGTATCATCACTGCAATTGTCATTAGTATATTTCTAATTGGACAACAAATCGGTTTACTCTTATTTTTGATGGGACTGATGGGAAATCTAGTTGGAAATGCAAATGTAGATGAAAGGGATATTTGGGTCATCGAAGCGCAAACTGTCAATGCCAACACGTTGAATAAAATCGATTCGAGATTTGTGCAAGAATTACGCAGTATGCCTCATGTTGCAAGCACCTACCCGGTTGTCGTTGGAAGTGGTGAAGCACGTTTTTTGGACGGCCAAACAGCTGGAGTGACGATTATTGGTAGCGATGCTCCTCAATTTGTTATTGGACCAACTCCAGATAAAATACTTGAAGGTAAAATAGAAGATTTGGTTAATCCTGAAGCTGTCTCAGCCGAATTTTTTAATGCTAAATCATGGGGAACAGATTTATATTTAAACAAGTCAATTGAGATAAATGGTAAAAGTGCAACAGTTAAAGTAATCACTAGCCAGGCGCAAGCTTTTGGAGGGAATTACATGTACACCAGCTTAGCAAATGCACGTTTACTTGGTAACATCACTCCAGATAAAGTAAGTTTAATTGTTGTTCGATTAGACGATGTTGCAAAAAAGGAACAAGTTATTGCTACAATAAATGAACGATTTAGCAAACTAAGAGCCTGGGATGTAAAGGCTTTGCAATCATCAACTGTCAAAGAAGTTCTTGTATCGTCAAACATGGGAATGAGCTTTGCAACCTTAGTGATTTTCGCTATGATTTCCGGTTTTTTCATCATCGGGTTAACCTTGTACTCATCTGCTTTAGACCGTGTTAAAGACTATGGAACATTGAAAGCCATCGGCGCAAAAAACAATTATGTCAATTTATTACTGATAACGCAAGCGCTGTTGTATGCATTGATTGGATTTAGCATTGCATTTCTATTGCTATTTGGTTTTGGTCAAGGTGTCAAAGGCAGTGGTTTGGATATTAATTTCAGTTTCGCATTTATCTCCTTCTTATTGGGGATAACTTTATTCATCTCCGTTGGAGGATCCCTTTTTGCCGTGCGCAAAATAGCAAAATTAGAACCCGCATCAGTATTCTAGATATGAAAAAAGCACTAAAAATTATAGCTATCTTATTGCTCATTTGTCACGATTCATTTGGACAAGAAATGAGTTTGGAGGAAGCATTAGCAAAGTCGAAGCATGAAACAAGTATTCAAGCAGATAAGCAACTAGAAATAGAAGCAATTAAACTTAAAATCCAGCAAAGTAAACGCATTCCACTTATTTATGGAGAAGCCAATTTGCAACGAAATATAATCGTCCCAACTACACCCGTTCCTGCAATTGCTTTTAACCCAAATGCCGCTCCTGGAGATATCATGCCTATGCGCTTTGCAACTGATTGGTCAGCTAAAGCGGGCTTGCAACTGTCATTCGATATTTTTAACCCAGAAATGGAGGGAGCGATCAAATTAGCCAAATTATCGCAGCAAAAAGCATCCTTACAACAACAAGATGCGCTTCGAAATGAAAAAAATGTAATTCGAGACCTTTATGCACAAGTTGTTTTGGCACAATCTCAATTGCAAGTTGCTCAAAAAGTAGCAAGTGATCACATCAGTACGCTGCAGATTTTAAAGGAACGTCACGATGCTGGAAGATTGGAGGAAATTCAATGGAACAACGCACTGCAAAAGGGAATGGAATTAGAACAATTGCAAGAGGAAGCAGCAATGGTTTTACTAAACACTAAAATTGCATTCTTACCCTATTTAGATCTTGACATAACCACCGTTTTCACAACTCCTTTGGAACAAATTATAATGAATGCAACTTCAAATCCATCAGATTTGGAGAGAGAAAGCTTGGTAGTTGACAAACAATTGAATGTCTTAAAAATTAAAAACATTAATAACAGTGCTATTCCTAAATTGACATTGAACGGATATTTAGGTTCACAATTCTTCAACAATCAACTGCGTATTTTTAATGCTGATAATTGGTTTGGAATCAGCTACATTAATTTGGCACTTCGACTACCAATCACAGAAGTATTTGAACGTAATTTGAATAAAAAACAATTAATCGTAGAAACAGCTATCTTGGATAGTAAATTAGAATTAACAAAATCAGACGATCAAGTAGTAGAACTGCAAAAGCAAAATGATTTATTGGTATTAAAACAGAAAATTGATAGACAAGCGAAAATAGTAAATTTAGCAACTTCCAATGTGGAAATTATCAAAGCACAAGTGGAGGAAGGAACAAAACTTGTAGCAGATCTCAATAAAGAAATAGAAGCATTGATCAATCAACAGAAAAAACTGTGGCAAGCACAATACGATTTATTGAAAAAATCGATTGAATAAACACGAATTCGATCGCAAGTACACTTTAATCCAAAGTTTATTGCTTTACCTTTCCTACAAAAATGTAAACTACAACTGCAATCAGTAGTAGAAACAAGTAATAACTGTGCTGCAATAAGTGGGGATATTGAATGGTTCCGTTTGAAAAACTCATCAAAATCAATACTTGCGCACCATAGGGAATTATTCCTTGTACAATGCAAGAAAAGGTATCTAAAATCGAAGCAGTGACGCGTGTTTTAATCTGGTACTCCTCACCTATTCGCTTGGAAAATTTTCCTACAATTACAATGGAAATCGTATTATTAGCGGTTGCTAAATCAGCTAAACTAACAAAAGATCCTATTCCGAATAAGGCCGAACGAGGTCCTGTTATTTTCTTTCGAATAAGATGCAACAAAGCTTCCAATCCTCCTGCTTTTTCCACCATGTGAGCTAATCCGCCAGTAAACAATGACAAAAGAAAAATGTCTGTCATGCTCGTGAATCCTTCATAGATTTTTTGTCCAAACGTAAGAAAGGTCAAATCTTGAATAACAAACCCCAAAATGCCACTTAGTGCAATTCCGATCAATAATACAGCAAAAACATTGAGTCCAAAAAAGGCTAAAAGAATAACAGCCAAATACGGAACGATGAGCCAAATGGAAGTCAATTCGGTTTGTATGTTTGTTGTTGCAACGTTATCTTGAAAGCCAACTAACAAATAGATAGCAAGCGCTATTAAGGCCGCTGGTGTAACAAAACTGATGTTATTTTTAAACTTATCTCGCATGTCGCAGCCAAGCAACTGTGTCGCAGCGATGGTGGTATCTGAAATGATTGACAAATTATCGCCAAACATGGCACCTCCAAGCAAGGCAGCACCAATAATGTTGGGATCAATCCCGCTCGACTGTGCTAATCCCATTGCGATTGGACCAAGTGCAACGATTGTACCTACAGATGTACCTGAAGCAATCGACAAAAATGAAGCGATTAAAAACATCCCAGCAGGATAATACTGCGGTGATAAATAATTTGTTCCGATGGCAACAATTGCGTCAACGCTACCAATCGATTTTGACAAAGTTGCAAATGCTCCCGCCAAAATGTAAATGACACACATCGTCAAAATATTCTGGTCACCACAACCAGCTAAGAAAGTTGCTGTTTTTTCCTTGACCGAGCCTTTCAATAGAAAAAATGCACTGATTACTCCTATCAATGCAGCTAATGGCGCAGGAAATACATAAAAATCTCCATAATAAATTCCACTTCCGAGGAAGAAACCAACGAATATTAGAAATGGTATAAATGCTGTAAGTGATCCTTTTTGTGCCATAATCTTGATTTTAAATCGTATCAAGAAAGATGAACGAGAAAGGCAATTGAACCAACTTTTTTTCCTATTCAGGCTTATCCTTTTTAGCACCTTGCTTGTTGTTGCAGGTTGCTATCCACAAATGTGGAATTCTTGATAACAGCTTCAAAATTAAAAATAAAAGTTTAAAAAAGACGTTTGATTTAAAAGTATATTACATTAAAAAAGGGTTAAATTAATAGTAACTAACGCTTTTTTTCTGTTAATTGCATAGCATAGATGTTGTCAAATTTTGAGAAAACGGTATATTTCTACTTTTGATTTTCAATTTTTTTGATAAAATCTCGTTCAAGCTAAGCCATTGAATGACGCACCTAAACAATTAAAACAACAAGGTATGTATAAAAACTTATCTTATTCGAAAGGCAGTACAAATACCCCATTAAAAGAAGTAACAATTGGTCGCAATTTATTAGTCACAGTGGAAAAATTCCCATCGAACATGGCTTTAATAGATGTGCAAAAAAATGAACGTCTTACTTATCTCGAATTTTGGAATTTAACTTCAATTGTTGCCAAATCACTCTTGAAATTAGGTTTAAAAAAAGGCGATCGCATCGGTATTTGTTGTCCAAATCGTTTTGAGTGGACTGTCATTCAATATGCGAGTTCACGAATTGGAGTCATCTTGGTTAACCTAAATCCAGCTTATCAAATTCGTGAATTACATTACGTCATCAACCACGCACAGATAAAGGTTATATTTACAATTGAGCAATTCAAAAAATCAAATTATAAAACAATGTTACAGCGCATTGCTCCTTTGTGTTCAACATTGGAAAAATGCATTTACATTGATGCTGAGTGGAATGAATTCCTTAAAAATGGAGCTTCAATAGCAATTGAAGAACTAGAAAAAATTGAACAATCGGTTCACCATTTAGAAGCGATCAATATTCAATATACATCAGGAACAACAGGCACTCCGAAAGGTGTAACATTGACCCACCACAATATTTTAAACAATGGATTTTTTATTGGTCAACGCTTAAACTACACAGAAAATGACCGAGTTTGTATTCCTGTTCCACTCTTTCATTGCTTCGGAATGGTTATTGGAAATTTAGCATGCACAAGTCACGGGGCAACGATGATTTTAACAGGAGAAAGTTTCGATCCAATTACAACATTATCAACTGTAGAAACAGAAAAAGCAACTTCGCTTTATGGTGTTCCAACGATGTTTATTAGTGAATTGCAGCAGTTGAATGAAAAGCAGTACGATTTCAGTAGTTTGCGTACAGGCGTGATGGCAGGATCTCCTTGTCCGGAGGAAATCATGAAGCAAGTGAAAGAAAAGATGAATTTGAGCGAGATCACAGTTTGCTACGGAATGACGGAGACCTCACCTGTTTCGACCCAAACAAAGATTGGAGTTCCTTTGATCAAACAAGTAGGAACAGTTGGAACGGTTCAAGATCACCTGGAAATTAAGGTAGTCGATAAGGAAACCGGAGAAATTCTAGCATTAAACCAAGAGGGAGAAATTTGCACGAAAGGCTATGCTGTTATGCAAGGTTACTGGGAAAATTCCTCCGCCACAAATGAAGTGATTGATGAGGAAGGTTGGATGCACACTGGCGATTTAGGTTTTATGGATGAAGATGGATACCTGATTGTTTCTGGCAGAATGAAAGATTTAATTATCCGTGGAGGGGAGAACATTTCACCGCGTGAAGTAGAAGAATTTCTGTACACGCATCCAGCTATTGAAGATGTGCAAGTGATTGGTGTTCCCAATTTTGTTTTCGGTGAGGTGGTAATGGCTTGGATTAAAATGAAAACGGGTTGTGAAGCGAATGAAGAAGAGATGAAAGCATTTTGCAAAGGAAAAATTGCGCATTTCAAGATTCCTCATTATTGGAAATTTGTTACGGAATACCCGATGACAGTTTCAGGGAAAGTTCGAAAGGTAGAAATGAAAGAGATTTCAATAAAAGAGTTGGGATTGTAAAAAAGCTTCGATTATTACCATTTATCGTGGCAATAATCGAAGTATAAATATTATGTTACTATTTCTTCAACAAGGATTGAATCGAGTATTTTCCTGCTCCAAGTAGCAAAATTACCACGTACAACAGCAAATACATCAGTGAAGTTTCTTTTGATTTAAATGGATCTCCAGCATGCGCAATGAAAGCAGCCACAAGCATCGTGACGATCAAAGGAATGGAAGATAAACGAGGTAAAATCCCAAGCAAAATAAAGAAAGCACATACAATTTCTGCAAACACAGCTAAAATAAGTGAAAGTTCTACACCCAAACCAAGTGGATCAGCAAATTGAAAATTACCATCCAACAGTTTAATCATTTTAGGGTAACCATGCGTTAGCATAAATCCACCTGCAATAATGCGAATAAGTAACAATGAAAAATCAACTTTTGCTCCGTAAGTTGGATTTTCTAACATTTTTTTAATCAGTCCCATTTTATTTCTTTTTAGTTATTAATTTTTTAATTGGTGTGATAACTATCACTACTAAAGTTCCTGCAACAATCCCAAAAATAGCATCTTTTAGCATCGCTGGTAATCCAGGTAATAGATCATGAAAATAGTCAATGTTATGTGTGAAAATTCCACCTGCTACTAAAATCAAAGCGATTGTACCAACAACTGTTAAAGAGCGAATGACAAGCGGAAGTCCCTTCACCAAACCATTTCCGATGACAGCCCCAAATCCTTTGTTATTTGATTTTTTAAGAATTCTAAAACCCAAATCATCCATACGAACAATTAGCGCAACAATTCCATAAACTCCAACAACTGCAATAAATGCAACAACGCTAACTGTCAGTATTTGCACAGGCATTGGCTCCCCAAGCACATTCGATAAAGCGATAATCACAATTTCAATTGAAAGAATAAAATCGGTTAAAATCGCTGATTTCACTTTTGTTTTTTCATTCAATTCCATTTCCTCTTTGCTTTGTTCCTCAACCTCAGCAACTGCAGATTTTTCACTTTTACGGTGTGTGAAATAGTGAATAATCTTCTCCATTCCTTCATAAGCCAAATAAAAACCTCCAACTATTAATATTGCAATAATTGCAGGTGGATAAATCCATTGTAGGAGAAAGACAATTGGGATAATGATTATTTTATTGAGAATGGAACCTTTAGTGATTTTCCACAATACAGGAATTTCACGATTTGATAAAAACCCTGTCGCCTTTTCAGCATTCACAGCTAAGTCATCTCCTAAAATTCCAGCTGTTTTTTTTGTTGCCATTTTTGCTGCAACTGCCACATCATCCATCAATGCCGCTATATCATCTAGCAATGCAAATATACTTCCTGCCATGTTATTTATTTTTTCTAAAAATATACAAAAGACGGCTGACTACAATAAATCCAATAAATCTTCTTTCGATAATTGCTTTAATACAGATTGATCCTTATGAATCAATTCGTTGGATAGTTCGCGTTTGCGCTTTTGCAATTCCATGATCTTTTCTTCGATGGTATTTGGAGTAATCAATCGAACGGCAACCACTTTGTTTTGTTGTCCAATTCGATGTGCACGGTCAATTGCTTGATTTTCTACTGCTGGATTCCACCAAGGATCAACCAAGAAAACGTATTCTGCTTTGGTTAAATTTAATCCAACTCCTCCAGCTTTCAAACTCACCAAAAATACGCGAACCTCATCTTTCTCTTGGAAATCTTGTACTTGCTGCTCACGGTCTTTGGTTTGACCTGTCAGATAAGCATAGGTGATGTTTGCAGTATCTAATCGGGCTTTAATTAAATCTAACATGCCAACAAATTGGGAGAAAACAACAATCTTATGCGCTGATTTTAATTGGTCAATTTGCGACATTAACTCATCCAACTTTGCTGATTGATCACCATAAAATTCTTCATCAGAAAGCAACGCAGGTGAATTACAAATTTGGCGTAACTTCGTTAAACCTTGTAAAACATGCAAACTTCCCGAATGTAATTCATCGGATGAAAGTCCAGCCAAATACTTCTGAAATTCCAATTTATACAAGTCATAAACACGTTGCTGCTCAGTATCCATTTCGCAATAAATCACCATTTCGGTTTTTTCTGGCAATTCTTGTGCAACCTGATCTTTGGTTCTACGCAAAATAAAGGGATGAATCTTCTGTTGCAATTCCTTCGCTCTCCACGTATCTTGAAATTTATCGATCGGAATTGCAAAGTCATCAGAAAAACGTTTTGCACTTCCAAGTAATCCAGGCATTGCGAAGGAAAGTTGGGCATACAAATCAAAAGTATTGTTTTCAATCGGTGTACCGGTAACAGCCATTTTTTGTCGACCTTTTAACAATTTTGCAGCTTTGTAGCGCTTTGAAGATGGATTTTTGATTGCTTGAGATTCATCCAAAATAATCAAATTGAACTTTATTTTTCTCAAGAATTCCACATCCGAAAGCATCGTTCCATAGGTTGTAATCACAACATTGTATGCTGAATAATCTGTTGCTAAAGTCGGACGGTTACTTCCATGCAGCACGATAAATTTTAGGGAAGGAGCAAATTTTTCTAATTCACGTTGCCAGTTGAACAATAAAGATGTTGGCAACACAACCAAATTCGGTTCCGTTCTCCCCTTCTCCAACTGCAATAACATGTAGGCAATCATTTGAACGGTTTTCCCTAATCCCATGTCATCAGCCAAAACTCCACCGAATCCAAATTCATCCAAAAAGTTCAACCAATTCAATCCTTCTTTTTGGTAATCGCGAAGTTTTGCTTTTAATGCTTTAGGAACAGAAACCTTTTTAATTTCGTTGAACCCCTGTAATTTATCTTTTAAAATTCTAATTTCTGATTGTACATCTTCACTCAAAAGTTCATTCTCAAACAATTGATCGATGATTTGAAAGTTACTTTTATGTGTTCGCAATAAATCACCTGCAATTTCTCCATTTCGGAAAAAAGACGAAAATTTACGCATCCACTGTTCAGGCAAAACTCCTTGCGTTCCATCACCTAATTCCACGAAACGACTTTTATTGGTTACCGCCTTTTGGATTTCCTTCAGCGAAACCTCTTGTTTTCCAAAGTTGATACGAATATCTGTATCAAACCAATCGATGCCTGACTTGACCGTCATTTGCACCTTCATTTTATTGGCGTTCAACTTATTTGTACGCAATTGATTGAATCCAAGAATGGCATATCCTTTTTGACGCCAATATTCGAATGCCTCCAAAAACCAATCTCCTTCCAGAAAAGCATTCTTATGTAGATAGAAAAATGGCGCTTGTGGTTCCTCCAAAAAATTTGGATGTTGTTTCCTAATATCGTCCAAAAACAATTGTTCAATAGCA
>Ga0233377_1000879_pt1 | contig 12263 bp, 9 predicted proteins | sample ElkDunMinimDraft_6_FD_191540 | JGI IMG/M metagenome (GOLD analysis project Ga0233377, IMG submission 191540) | Fecal eukaryotic communites from dung pellets of Tule Elk in California, USA - Elk Dung E36 | ecosystem: Host-associated > Mammals > Digestive system > Large intestine > Fecal | place...
ACCGCAAGCTCGGCGAGGATCTGCAGATCGAGGGCACGCCTTCGATCTTCATCAACGGCCGCCAGTTCGACGGTCACCAGGACCTCAACGATTGGCTCAACCTCGAGCTCCAGATGATGGGCAAGCAGCCTGCTGCCGCGGGCTCGGGCGGCGCCGAGGCGCCTGCCTCCACGGACGCCGGGGCGAAGGCCGCGGGCGACGCCGGCGACGCCGGTAAGGCCGCCGCTCCCGCCGCCAGCGCGCCGAAGAAGTAGCGGGGCAGACGAGTGACGCGCTCGCTCGGGGATGGGTGCGGGTGCTTCCCGACCGGGAGGCACTACCCGGGCATCGCGCATCTCCTCAAGGTCGCCATCCGCGGGCTCGCCGAAGGCTTCGCGCAGGACGCGCCGTGGCAGGAGCTCGACGTCGCGCTCCTCGACGTCGAGACGACCGGCCGCGACGCTTCGGTCGATCGCGTCGTCGAGGTCGGCATCGTCGTCGGGCGCAATGGCGACGTCGTCGCTCGCTACAACTGGCTCATCAATCCGGGCATCCCGATCCCGGCCGAGGTCGTCGCGGTCCACGGGATCACGGACGAGATGGTCAAGGACAAGCCTCGGTTCGAGGACGTCGTGTCGGAGATCGGACAGGCGCTGCGAGGCTGCATCCCGGCCGCGTACAACGCGCTCTTCGATCGTGCGTTCATGATGAGCGAGTTCGGCCGCGCGAAGGCCGACACGACGGGCATTCCAGCGCTCGCGCGTGAGGTCGAGTGGGTCGACCCGCTCGTCTGGGCTCGAGACATCCAGCACGACGAGAAGTCACGCGCCCTCGGCGACGTTGCGGCTCGGCTCGGTGTGAAGCTCGAACAGGCGCACCGCGCGAGCGACGACGCCGAGGCCGCGCTCCGCGTGATGTACGTGCTCGGCCGAGATCCGCGGGTGCCGCGCGCCTATGGGGCGATGGTCCAGGAGCAGCGCCGCATCTCGCAGGCGCAGGCCGACCAGCGCCGGATGTGGCGTAGCTAGGCGACGACGCCACACGCGGCATCGTCGCTCGTGATGCGGCTCTCGGCTCTGGCGCTTCCGCTCGACATGCGTTCAGAACCGCGGCGTCGGTGTCACCCGACATTGTTTTGTAGGGGTGACGCATCGCACAAGCTTCCCTATATTCGCGCTCCGCGCTTTTCCGTATCCGCAGAAGCCCTTATCGAAGGGCTTCTCCCGCGCCGCAGACTTCCCGAAGAGATAACCGTCGGGGGACCAGACGTGAGGACGTGAGGCACCCATGAGCGACAAGGTCGAAATCAAACTGAAGGACTCGACGTTCGAGGCACCCGTCATCGTGGGTACGGAGAACGAACGCGCGATCGACATCGCGAGTCTGCGCAACAAGACCGGGCTCGTCACGCTCGACCCGGCGTTCATGAACACGGCGTCGACGAAGAGCGCGATCACGTTCCTCGACGGCGAGAAGGGCATCCTCCGCTACCGCGGCATTCCCATCGAGCAGCTCGCCGAGCGGTCCAACTTCGTCGAGACGGCGTATCTCCTCATCTACGGGGAGCTGCCGACGCAGGCGGAGCTCGACCGCTTCCGCAGGCTCCTCACGCGCCACTCGCTCATCCACGAGGACATGAAGCACTTCTTCGACGGCTTCCCGTCGACGGCCCATCCGATGGCCGTGCTCTCCTCGATGGTGTGCTCGCTCTCCACGTACTACCCGGAGGAGCACGACATCGCGGACAAGGAGAAGATGGACGTCACGATCGCGCGCCTCATCTCGAAGGTGCGGACGATCGCGGCCTACGCCTACAAGAAGTCGATCGGCCACCCGTTCATCTATCCGCAGAACAACCTCAAGTACGTCGCGAACTTCATGCAGATGATGTTCGCGGTTCCGTCGGAGCCGTACGAGGTCGACCCCGAGGTCGAGGCAGCGATCAACCTCCTCTTCATCCTCCACGCCGACCACGAGCAGAACTGCTCGACGTCGACGGTGCGCCTCGTTGGCAGCTCGCGCGCGAACCTCTTCGCGTCGGTCGCGGCGGGCATCCTCGCTCTTTGGGGCCCGCTCCACGGCGGCGCGAACCAGGAGGTCATCGAGATGCTCGACCTCATCAAGGCCGACGGCGGCAACGTGAAGAAGTTCGTCGACCTCGCGAAGGACAAGAACTCGAACTTCCGCCTGATGGGCTTCGGGCACCGCGTCTACAAGAACTTCGACCCGCGCGCGAAGCTCATCAAGGCTGCGGCGGATCGCGTTCTCCAGAAGCTCGGCGTCGATGACCCGCTCCTCGACATCGCCAAGGAGCTCGAGGAGGCGGCGCTCAAGGACAGCTACTTCGTCGAGCGGAAGCTGTACCCGAACGTCGACTTCTACTCGGGCATCATCTACCGCGCGCTCGGCTTCCCGACGAACATGTTCACCGTGCTCTTCGCGATCGGCCGCCTGCCCGGCTGGATCGCGCACTGGAAGGAGATGATGGAGGACAACACGACCAAGATCGGTCGTCCCCGTCAGATCTACACCGGCCCGACCGAGCGCGCGTACATCCCGGTCGAACAGCGCAAGTAGACCCGAAGCGCCGTCGAGGACGGAACCTGGGACGCCGAGCCATCGCGCTCGGCGTCCTTCGTTCTTGTGGAGCGCGCCAACGGTCGAGGAGATCGCGCCGGCCGCGAGAAGTCGGGCGGATGACTCGTTGACGTTGACGTTGACGTTGACGTTGACGTTGACGTTGACGTTGACGTGGTCGTGGTCGTGGTCGTGGACATTGACGTGAACCTGAACGTGGACCTGGACGGCACGACGTTGACGTCAAAACATCTTGGTCAGCATGGCCACGACGGCTTCGAGGAGGCGGATGCCGTGATCGTAGCGTTGAGGTGTGACCAGCTTTCGGAGCCACATCACATCCAGCGAAGCTGCGCACTCCATCGCCTCGCCTCGGGCGATCTTGTAGTGCTTCGCGCTGTCAGCGTCTGACCAACGCCCTGCGCCCTCGGCGATGTTCCGGACTACGGACTCTGCAGCGCGGACGAGCTGGTCGCTTCGCTCCGAGTGGCCTTTCGGTAGGTCAGCGACGATGTCGCTAACGAGCGCGAGGAACTCGATGGCTCGCTGACGTCGAGACGCTGGAAGCTCAGCATATAGCTTCCTTCGGCCGCTTCCGGTGCAGTTGCCTGCAATCGCCGATGCGCCCGTCAACGTGCGACGTCCCCGTCCACGTTCACGTTCACGTCAAGGACCACGTCAACGTCAACGCCCACGTCAACGTCAACGACGGGGCGCCGCGGCGCTCATAGCGTGGGCACGGTCACGGTCAGTGGCTCGGTGAGCCCCACCGCGCTCAGGTCACAGGACGGGCCAGAGGAGTGGCATGAAGTGCTCCTTCAGCCACTCGCCTGCAAACAGCAGCTCGAGGATCGCCAGGATCAGGAACGGCCCGAACGGAATGCGGGCGCGCGGCGCCGCGTCGTGGTCCTCGTCGTCCGCCACGGCGGCGTCAGCGTCGCCCTTCGGGCCGTCGGGGATGGGCGGCTCCGCGGCCTCGTCCTTGCCGCCGAAGAGGCGGCGGAAGAACGAGAGGATGAACGCGTCATTCTCGTCCTCGGTGAGCGGGTCCTCGGCGAGGGCCTTCTTGGCCTCCTCGTCGCCCTCTGCCGCGGCCTTCTCGAGCTCGCGGATGTCCTCGAGCACGGCGTCGGGGAGCTTCGGCTCGATCCCGAGCAGGCGCGTGGTCCCGGCATAGATCGATCCCTGGACCGCCCCGGCGAGGAGCGTGAAGAGCGCGCCGGGCCACCCGAACCAGGCCCCCGCGAGCGCGAGCAGCTTCGCGTCGCCGAGGCCCATCCCCGTCCTGCCGAGGAGCCCCTTGTAGAGGAAGATGAACGGGATGAAGATCCCGAGGAATCCCGCAGCGGCGCCGATGAGCGAATCGACGGTCCCGAGGTCCCGCAACGTCGCCGTGAAGACGCCCACGATGGTCCCGCCGATCGTGATCGAGTCGGGGAGGAACATGTGCTCGGCGTCGATGAACGCGGCCGCGACGAGCGCGAGGCACAGCGAGAAGTCCGCGCCGTAGATGGCGAGCGCCCGACCGAACGGCGTCGTGCCTGGCAGGTTGAGGATGATCACCTCGAAGATCGCGATGGAGAGGAGACCTCCGATCAGCTCGACGAGCGGGTAGCGCGGGCTCATCCGCACCCCGCAGCATCGCGCGCGTCCGCGAAGCACGACGTACGAGATCACCGGGATGTTGTCGTACGGCTCGACCGGCTTTCCGCAGCCGGGGCAGTGCGATGCCGGTCGCACGACGCTCATCTCGCGCGGCACGCGGTAGATGACGACGTTCAGGAAGCTCCCCCAGAGGAGCCCGAATGCGAAGACCGAGCCGCGAAGCAGCCAGAGCGGGACAATCGCGAAGAGCTCGTCGAGACGCATCGAGGTGACGGTGGACCACGCTAGCAGGCCGCGTCATGGACGAGATTCAACTTTGCGCCGAAGACGCACCCGTCCGTGCACGGATGCACCAGATGCGCGCTTGCGCTCGCCCCAATGACGGCTGAGATCGGCGACGGGCGGGGCAGATCGCCCGACCTTCCCGCATCGCCGTCGCGGACATGCGCGCCGCGTTGGTGGCCGGATGGAGTCCCTCCCGGCTCGCAGCAGGTGCGCCCAGCGCAGCGCGGCCCGGCCCGCGAATGCCGCGCGCGTGCGCTGCGTACGTGCGTACGTCGCGCGTTCGTGAAAGCGTGACGCCGTGGTCGCGCTCGTAGTCGCGCTGCGTCCCTTGTCCTGGTACGGTGCGCGCCTTCCGGGAATCCGGACAGGTCCAGATGCTCGTTCAGGTCAATCCACTCCACCCGGAGCCTCGCAAGATCCAGCGGGCGGTCGACGCGCTGCTGGCCGGTGAGGTCATCGGCTACCCGACGGACACGGTTTACGGGTTGGGGTGCGACATCTCGAGCAAGAAGGCCGCAGACCGGCTCTACCAGATGAAGGGGATGGATCGCTCCCATCCGCTCGCGTTCATCTGCCCGGATCTGTCCGAGATCGCGAAGTACGCGATCGTCGACAACCAGGTCTACCGCATCCTCAAGCGGTTCCTCCCGGGCCCGTACTGCTTCATCCTCGAGGCGACGCGCGAGGTGCCTCGGATCCTCCAGACGAAGCGCAAGACCATCGGGATCCGCGTGCCGAACCACGAGGTGACACGCAGTCTGGTGCGGGGCCTCGGTCGTCCCGTCATCTCGACGACGGCCCAGCGTTCGGGCGCCGAGGTCCACGTCGACCCGAGCGAGATCGACGACGACTTCCCGGGCCTCGGGCTCGTCCTCGATGCCGGCGCCGGCGGTGTGATCCCGACCACGGTCGTCGACCTCACCGTCCAGCCTCCCGAGGTCATGCGCGAAGGCGCCGGCCCGGTCGACGAGTTCCTCGACGAGGCCCCCCGCTCTCTCCGCGGGATGCAGAAAGAGATGCGGCAGCTCAAAGAAGAGTGGTCGTAGCGCCGACCTGACCGGCCTTCCGGCCGTCGTTTGCACGCTGCCGGCGCCGAAGGATGCGACGGTCTTGTGCTGAGCGCCGCCGCAAGCGACTATACGTCGCCGATGCGACGTGACCGGGCCTCACGCGGAACGACCGCGTTCGTCGCTTCCGCTTTCGCTCTCGGCGCCGTGCTCTGCGTGGCGCCGCGCGAGGCGAGCGCCCAGTGCGTGGACGAGGAGCTCAAACAGGAGCTCGTCGGCGGCCGTCACTACCGCGGGGTGCAGGAGCGTCTCTTCACGAAGGCGTTCCGCCACGAGCTCTCCGGGATGGGCGGGTACTACGGGGCCGATCTCTACTCGTCGAGCTGGCTCGCGGGCGGCGCGTACACGTTCCACTTCAGCGAGGACCTCGGTCTCGAGGCGAGCTTTCAGCTCACGCGTTTCCGGACCGCCGCGACCGACTCGTACGAGCGGCGCTACCCGGAGGTGCAGGTCGAAGAGCGCACCAATCGCCCGGGCAGGCTCTACTTCGGGCACCTCGTATGGAGCTTCGCTTACGGGAAGCTCCGCTGGATGGGGGGCGGGATAAGCCGCTTCGACTTCAACTTTGCGCTGGGGGCGGGCGTCACCGACGACTCGACCTCGCAGGGGCTCACGGGGAGCTTCGGCTTCGGTACAAAGTGGTACTTCGGCAAGTGGTTCGCCGTCCGCCTCGACGTCCGCGACCATATCCTGAAGCAGACGCTCATCGGCGAGGAGCACCTCGTCAACGACATCCTCGTCACCGGAGGAGTCAGCATCTTCTTCCCGTTCGGCGGATGACCCGTAACATGGGGGCTCGGCCGTTCATGCGTATCCGTCGTCGTCCGCAGCGTCTGCTCTTCGCTTTGCTCGTCGCCTGCGCGCCGGCGCTCGCCACGATGGCGCTCGCGCAGACGAAGCGGCCCGCGGCCAGGCCGAAGCCCGCGCCCGCCGCCGCGAAGGTGGACGCGCAGGCGCCGCCGACCGACGATCCGAACGGTGCGAGCGCGGAGAGCGGAAAGGCGCAGCCGCAGGCGACCTCGCCAGCGACGACCGGTGAGATCCCGCCTCCGCCGGCTCCGAGCGAGGCGTCGGACGGTGGACGGCTCTCCCCGCTCAATCCGCAGCCGCAGGAGCTCCCGAGCAACGCGGTCGATGCGGGCGTGCCCGTCGACTACGACCGGCTCCTCGCCGACATCGCCGCCCTCCGGGCGCGCGTCTCTGCGGTCTCGGACAACCTCTATCAGTCCCGGATCTCCGTCGCCGTCCAGACCGACGGTGATCGCGCGAAGATCGCGCGTCTCACGGTGTCGCTCGACGACGGCGTGGTCTTCACGGCGCCGCAGGCGTTCGCCGCCTCCGACATGACCGCCATTTACGACCACGCGGTGGCGCCGGGCCGCCACGCCGTGACGGTGGACGTCGATCGAAAGGACGCACGCGACGAGGCCTTTCGCACGTCGCAGCGATCGCGCTTCACCGTCGACGTCCCGCGGGACCACAAGGTCGCCGTCCAGGTGAAGATCATCGATGACTCCTCGATGGGCGCCGACTTCCCGTCGGATCGAAGCGGCAAGTACGATCTCCGCTTCCGCGTGAAAGCGGTGGCGAAGCCCGTGGGGAAGTGATGCGCCGGTCGGTCGGGATCGCCGTCTGTTTCGCCCTCGCATCGTCGATCGTGATCGCTCAGGCGCAGCCCGCGCCGCCGCCCCCACCGCCCACACCAGCGGGAGCCACGATGGCGGAGGACGAGCCCGCTCCGGCTCCGCCGCAGGTCGAGAGCCCGCCCAGGCCGGCAGCGCCCCCGCCCGTGATCGATCCGACCCGCGGCGACCGGATGCGCGCCTACCACGAGGCGATGCTCGCGCGCCGCCTCGGCTCGCAGGAAGGCGTCACCGAGCGCCTGTCCGAGCGCGTGGCGGAGGCCGAGTCGTTGATCTCGACGGGACGCAACGACGAGGCGATCGCGAAGCTCACGGAGATCGTCGAGGCGCCGCGGTTCCAGGGCTCCGCCGAGGCGCCCGAAGGTCGCGCCGCGCTGTACCTTCTGGGGCATGCCCTCGCGTCGGCGGGCATCAACGAGTCTGCTCGCGCGTATCTCCGGCGCTCGATCGCCGCGAAGGGATCCTGGGAACAGTACGGTCCATACGCGCGGCGCGCCGTCCGCCGCATCGTCGAGATCGCGCTCGACACGCGCGCCTACGAGAGCGGGCTGAAGGACCTCGAGGCGGTGCCTCCGAGCGCACCCGCGGAGGTACGCGCGGAGATCAGCTACCTCCGGGGCCGCGCGAAGCAAGCAGCCGGGGATCCCGACGGAGCGCTCGCGGCGTTCGCAGAGGTCCCGCAGACATCCCGCTTCTGGTCGCAGGCGAACTATCTCTCCGGCCTCATCCAGGTGGAGCGCGGTCGGATGAAGGAAGGGGAGAACCTCTTCTGCAAGGTCGCGGACCCGAAGCGGCAGGACAAGACCGTCCCGGTGTTCGCCGACGAGCGCTTCTTCGCGGTGCGCGATCTCGCACGGCTCGCGCTCGGCCGTGTCGCGCACGAGCAGCTCCGGCACGACGACGCTCGCTACTACTACTACCTCGTGCCGCGCGACTCGGACCGCCTTGCCGAGGCGCTCTACGAGGCCGCGACGACGCGCTACGAGAAGAAGGACTACGACGGCGCGCGCGAGCTCCTCGACGAGCTGAAGGCGCTCAAGGTCCACCACAGGTACGAGGACGAGGTGCGCATCCTCGATGCATACATCGATCTCGCGCTGTGTCGCTTCCCCTCCGCCGACGCGAAGCTCCAGTCCTTCCTGGCGGAATACGAGCCCGCGCGTGATGCTGCACGGCGCCTTCGTCAGAGCGAGCGCGGGACCCGAGCGCTTCTCGCCGCGGCCCGGAGCGGCGCCGATGCGGCCGCGACGGATGCCTCCGGCGCGTCGGTCACGCCCGACCAGCTCCGCGTCGTAGCGGCGCTCGTGCGCGTCGATCCGGTGTACGGCGAGATCGCGAAGCGGCGCGCCGTGCTGGACCGCGAGACGAGCGGGCTCCGGCTCGCGCTCGGAACGATCGGCGACATGCAACGCAGCCTCGCCACGACCGGCGGCGTTCGCCCGGCGGTCGACGAGAACGGCGACCCGCAGGAGAAGGCCAACGACGCCCGCGCGGCGCTCGACGGCGTGCGAAGGCAGATCGACGATCTCGAGCAGGCGCGTGCGCCGATCGACAAGATCGCCCCGCTGAAGAAAGCGCTCGCCGAGCTCGAGGAGCGCTTCGGTCGAGGGTCCGTCCAAGCCACCGAGGCAGCCGCCGCCGAGGCGCACGGAAAGGACCTTCCGGAGCTCCTCCGGGCCGACGCCGCGCTTGCGACGGCGCTCGGTCGCGAGATCGAAGGCACGCGGAACGAGCTCGCGGCTGCCGAGAACGCGCTCGCGAAGGACGCACTGCACCGCCTCGACCTGCGCCTCTCGCGGCTGCTGCGGCGGGCGAGGCTCGGTCGCATCGAGTCGGTGCTCGGGAAGAAGCGAGCCCTCGAGGTGGAGATCGAGGCGATCCATGCCGGCTACCTGCCGAAGGACGCGATCGATTCGCTCGATGCCGCGCGGTACCTGCGCGACAACGAGGAGTACTGGCCGTTCGAGGGGGACGACTGGCCCGACGAGTTCGTCGGCACCGAGGGATTGAAATGAGCGTCTGGGCGGGAGCTCGTCGGAGCGCGCTCGTCGTGCTGGGCGGCCTCCTCCTCCTCGCGTGCGGCGGAGGCGCGAAGGGGAGCCCGATGGTCGCCGATCCGCCGTCCAGCGACTGGGACCCCGAGTCCTTCAGCGAGGACGCCGGGGTCGCCTCCGCGGAGATCGAGAGCGGTTCAGGCGGCGCGCCGGCGTCGGACCTCAGCGACACGCCCTCGAGCGCCGCGATCCTCCAGGCCAACGAGGACGGGGCCCGGGCCTTGCTCTCGCAGTTCGTCGCACCGAACGCCGACCACGCCGCGCTCACGCGCTCGCTGCGCCCGACTTCGGCGGACTACAAGACGCTCTTCGATGCGAAGGCGGCCGCCAAGATCGAGGCCGCCCACGCGAAGGGCTGGGACTCGAACAAGGCCATCATCAAGCCCAAGCCGGGGCAGACCGAGATCAAGGTCTGGAGCGCGACCGGCTCGGATCTCGCGAAGGGCACGGGGAACGCGCGCGAGTTCCCGGTTGGCTACAAGAAGGTCGCCAAGCACCTTGCCCCGTCGGTGCTCTTCTTCCGCTTCAAGTTCGTCGAGGCTGGAAAGGACACCGGGACCGCGTACGACGGTCTCGCCTTCATCAACGGGCACTGGGTCATCGCGCCGAAGCCCTGGCGCGCGATGGAGGGCAAGTCCGGCGGTGTGGAAGAGGACGAGGCCCCGCCGCCCGCGAAGCCCGCTGGCAAGAAGAAGCCCAAGCGGAAGAAGCGCTGACGCGATCGACGCGAGAACGACCACGGTCGAGCTACATTCCCGAGCCTTTTCGCCGTTCACGAGACCGGAGCGGCGTCCGACCCACATCGGAGCGCCGGGCCTCGTGAGCGCTCGCCCTTAATCGCAGCCGTAGTCCGGCCGTGAGAGCCGGTGTGGATTTACGTGTCGCGTCCTTCGTCGGCGGTTGCCTCCTCTTCTCGACGCTGGCCGCCTGCTCGGTCACCCCGCCGGGGGCGAGCGACGGCGACACGAAGGGGGGTACACCCGGGCCTTCACGTGCGGGCGCCTGTGACCCGCAATCTCCCGAGGAGGGCTGCCCCTGCTCGTCACCGGGGGCGGTGGCGGCATGCGGGGCGATCCACCAGGTCGTCGACGAGCGGGTGCTTTGCTCGATGGGATCCGCCCGCTGCCTCGAGGACGGCACCTGGAGCAGCTGCGAGAGCGAGCGCATCGTCGTGCGCGAGGCGCCCTCGCTCCGGACGGCCGGGCTCGGCGCGCCAGGACCGTGCGCCGACCCGTGTACTCCGAGCTGCACGACGACGGTCGACACGCCTTCCGGGCTGGACGTCCCGAGCGGTCTCAACACCGACGCCGGGGTCCTCACGATCACGCCTACGCCGCCTCCGGCGAACACTTGCACGAGGATCGCGATCACCCCCTCGGTCGCGCCGGCGACGGACGTCGTCGTGACGTCGATGACGACGCTCGCGACGAAGACGTTCACGAGCACCCTCATCCCGAACGGCTGCAATCCTTCGGCGCCGAGCGCGCTCTGGTACACCGACAAGTTCGACGTCGCGCAGATGGATCCGAACGCCGCGGGGAAGCTCACCGTCGTGGTGCCGATCGCGGGACCGGTCAACGTCGGCGCCACGCTCGGTGCGTTCACCGCCAGCGTCACCGCAAACATCAAGGTCGATGTCGAGGAGAGGGGAACGCAGAACCCGCCGCCCGCGTCGGCCTCGTTCACGCAGTTCCCGGACGAGACCTCCTCGACGCCCACCGACACGAGGCTCGAGCCCCTCTATCCGTACAATGGGACGCTCTTCCCGATGGGCCTTCCGGCGCCGCTCGTGCAGTGGCGTAACGGCGCGCAGGCGGCGACCAGCGTCGTCGTCACGCTCCGGTATCCGGCGACGGGAACGCCGATCTTCAGCGTCTCGCAGCTCGTGTCCGAGAGCATGACGGCGCCCGTTCCGTTGCGGAGCGCGCAGCCCCGGCACCAGATTCCGCAGAACGTCTGGTTCGCGTTCGAGCAGACGATCCATCGCAATCGCGTGACGGGGGGTGACACCGGCCGGATCGAAATCCGCCGGCGCGTCGGCTCGACGACCTACAGGGCGAAGACCATCGACGTCCGCATCGCTCCGGGCCAGCTCAAGGGCCGCATCTATTACAACTCGTACGGGACCGCGCTCGTCCAGAACTACAACGGCGCGAAGCAGACGACCGGCGGCGCGTTCCCTGGCGGCGCCTTCGGGGCAGCGACGCTCATGATCCCGCCCGGCGCCACGTCACCCACGGTCGCGGCCGGCTTCAACGGGAGCAGCGGCTGCTTCGTGTGTCACTCGGCGTCCGCGGACGGTACCACCCTGATCACGGGTGACCCCTCGCACAACTCGACGCGGTACACCTTCCCGGGCACGCCTCCCAACGGCGGCATCTCGTACGGCACGAAGGCGCTCAACTTCGGCGGGATCAATCCGTCGTCGACGCGCGTGTTCACGAGCTCCGGCATGGCGGACGCGGATAGCGTCTCTCGCCTGCTCACGATCGGCGGAGCCGTCGTGAGCGGAAACAACGCCCCACCCAATTTGCGTGCGGCGTACCCGACGTTCTCGACCAACGGCTCACAGGTCGCCTTCACCTATCGGAGCGGCAACGCACAGCCTCTCTCGAACCTCTCCGTCGGCAGCGGGACCTCGCTGTCCATGATGAGCTTCGACGGGAACCGCACGTTCTCGAGTTTCCGGAACCTCGTGACGCCCGCCGGCGGACCGGCCGTGTGGCCGGCGTTCCTCCCTGCGGGTCAGAACGGCGTCGTCTACCAGGTCGAGACGCGGACGACGCCGAACGGCGGCCTCGGTTACACGCGCCACGACATCGAGGGCTCGACGTACCTGGGCGCGACGGGCGAGCTGTGGTGGGTCACGACGGGCACGACTCCGGTCGCGACGCGGCTCCATCAAGCGAACGGATACAACGCGAGCGGCACGACGGGCGTGTTGCCCGTGGACCCCCCGAACGGCCATGCAGGTGTCGGCGGCACGATGGGACCGGCGGGCGCCGGCTTCTACGAGCAACGTTACAACTACGAGCCGAGCGTCCTTCCTCAGG
>Ga0233377_1000880_pt1 | contig 12257 bp, 10 predicted proteins | sample ElkDunMinimDraft_6_FD_191540 | JGI IMG/M metagenome (GOLD analysis project Ga0233377, IMG submission 191540) | Fecal eukaryotic communites from dung pellets of Tule Elk in California, USA - Elk Dung E36 | ecosystem: Host-associated > Mammals > Digestive system > Large intestine > Fecal | place...
GTTCGGCCCAGGCCTTCGCCTGTTTCGCCACGGCGTCCAGTTCGTCCGAGGTCATGCCGGTCGCCTCGTCCTCGCGGCTGGACATCAGCCGGGCGTAGGTAAAGTCCGCTGTGGGTTGGTCGATGCGCGGCCATTCGGGGGCTTCGTCGTCGACGGCGTAGACGATGGCCGCGCCGTACTTCGCCGCAAGATCATAGAATTCCTGGGTGTCGAAGGTCGGGCTGCGCACCTCCAGCGCGTGGCGCAGCCGCAGGCCGTCCTTTTCGCGCGGCAGCAGTTTCAGGAACCCCTCGAAATCCTCGGCGTCGAACTTCTTGGTGGCCATGAACTGCCAGTTGATCGGCCCCAGCTTGTCGCCCAGCGCGGTCAGTCCCTGATCCAGAAAGCGGTCGAAACTCTCCTTGCCCTCGCTCAGGACTTTCCGATTGGTGCAGTAGCGGCTGGCCTTGACCGAGAAGACGAACCCGTCGGGCGTCTCGTCGCGCCACTTCATCCAGCTGTCGGGCTTGAAGGTGGAATAATAGGTGCCGTTGATTTCGATGCTGGTCAGTTTGGAACTGGCGTATTCCAGCTCCCGCTTCTGCACCAGGCCGTCGGGATAGAAGACGCCGCGCCAAGGTTCGTAGGTCCAGCCGCCGATGCCGATGTGGATTGCGCCTGCCATGATGTCCTCCTGCTGTGCGGCTTTGATCGCAGGAATTTCGGAGAGGCGCTACGGAAAGCAGACTTGCCGAAACGTCGTCGCATCATCGACTCTACCGATACAGGTCCAGCACATGCCCATCGATGAAAACCTGTAACGGAGGACCGTTCGAAAAAACCAGAACCGCCTCTTCGGAAGGGGAGCCGGGGGTTTCGACGACGACGCGAGAGTCTGTCACGGACAAAGTCGAATACGGCGGTGGAGACAGGGAGTATTGCCCCACATAATCCGAGTCCTTGAAGATCAGGATGCGTTGACCCCCGTGCATGACGGCGGCGGCCATGACGCGATATCGATAGTCATAGACGGTGTAGCCCGAGCGGGTTGTACCCGAGAGAATGAAGGTTGATTCCTCGCCCGAACATACTGGCCCGCCGCTGAAACGCCCGGCGATGAGAGCTTCTTGCAGACCAGCCGGGCACTCGCTCGATACCCTTCCTTCCGGACCACTGAGCGTCGAGAGCATGGCCAAAGTGGCGGCGATCATGATTTTCGACATTCACTCAGCCCCTTGGGTGTCTGTTAGCGCGTCCTGACCCCGGAGCCTGTTATCTTGCCGTTTCCGGCAATCGGCAACGGGCCGTGAGCCGCCTTCTGCTGCCGGTCGAGCCGATGAAGCCGACGTCGCCATTGGCCGTTCGCCGCCCCGGGTCTATAGCGCCGCCGGGGACCGGAGCGCCGCGAACGTGTTTGAACTGACGCCTGAGATCATCGTCCTGTTGGGCGTCGCGTCGGTGATCGCCGGCTTCATTGACGCGATTGCGGGCGGCGGGGGGCTGATCTCCTTGCCAGCGCTGTTGTCGGTGGGGCTGAACCCGGTCGCGGCCATCGCCACCAACAAGGTGCAGGGCAGCGTCGGTACGGCTTCGGCGCTGTGGAATTTCTGGCGAAAAGGGCGGGTGGATTTCAGGCTGATCCGCTGGCCTCTGGCCTTGGTGGCGGTCGGAGCGACGCTGGGCGCAGTGGCGGTGACGCTGGTGGATACGCGCTGGCTGATGATCCTGCTGCCGGTGCTGCTGATCGGCATCGCCCTGTATTTCCTGTTCGGGCCCAAGGCGGCGGACGAGGACGCTCACGCGCGGCTGACGCCCCTGGCCTACGCCTTTGTGGCGGGCGGGATCGGCTTTTACGACGGCTTCTTCGGGCCGGGGACGGGGTCGTTTTTCGCGCTCAGTCTGGTCATGCTGCTGGGCATGGGGCTGACACGGGCGACGGCGCACACCAAGGCGCTGAACCTGATGAGCAATGTCGTCGGCATCGTGGTTCTGGCGGTGGGCGGCCATGTGGTCTGGGTGCTGGCGGGGATCATGGCTGTGGGCCAGTTCATCGGCGGGCGGCTGGGCTCGCATGCGGCCATGCGGTTCGGCCCGCGCCTGATCCGGCCGCTGCTGGTGGTCATCTCGCTGGCGATGACGGCGCGGTTGCTGTCGGACCCGGCCAATCCGTTGCGGGTGATGATCGCAGGCTGGCTGGGTTAGGCCGGTTCCGTCACCTGCTGGAGCGCAGCCAGCAGGGCGGCGGCGGTGACGGGTTTGGGCACATGCAGGTCGGCGCCGGCGTCGTGGGCGCTGTCGCGGTGTTCGGCCATGGCGTTGGCGCTGAGCATGATGATGGGGATGCGGGCAGCCAGGGATGCGGCCTCGCGTGCGCGGATGGCGCGGGTCGCCGTCAGTCCGTCCATCACCGGCATCTGCATGTCCATCAGCACCACATCGAACGCGCCGTCATCCAGCGCGGCCAGCGCCTGGGCGCCGTCGCCGACGATGACCAGTTCGCCGACATGGGCGCCCAAGATCAACTGGATGACCCGCTGGTTGACGGGGTGGTCCTCGGCGACAAGCGCCCGCAGCAGGCGGTCCGGCGCCGGGTGGGCGACAGGGACGGAGGCTGTGGCGCGCGCGTCGTAGTCGGCCAGGGCGCCGGCGCGCGACAGCGGCAGCTCGACCCGGAAAACGCTGCCGACGCCGGGCGACGAACGCCCCTCGATCCGGCCATCCATCATCTCGACCAACGATCGGCAGATGGACAGGCCCAACCCCGTTCCGCCGAAGCGGCGCGTGATGGTGGCGTCGGCCTGGCTGAAACGCTGGAACAACCGGGCGGCGTGGTCCGCGTCGAAGCCGACCCCCGTGTCCTCGATCTCCACGACCAGACGGGCGGGGGCGTCGGCGTCTTCATGCACGTCGATGCGGACGGTGACGGCGCCGTCGACGGTGAATTTCACGGCGTTGGACAGGAGGTTGCCCAGCACCTGGGCGATGCGGGTGCTGTCGCCGATGAAGGCGCCGCGAGCGGTCGGCGCGCGCTCGACGCGGAAGGCCAGACCCTTGTCCTCGGCGCGCAGGCGCAGGGTGTCCAGCGGAGCGATGACGGCCTCGTCCAGATCGAAGGCGCGGACCTCCAGCGCCAGTTGTCCGGACTCGATGCGCGACACGTCCAGGATGTCGGACACCAGCCGTTCCAGGGTCACGCCCGAGCTTCGGATCAGGCCGACCATCTCCGCCTGTTCGGGGGACAGGGCGGTGCGCGACAGGGCGTCGACCACGCCGATGACGCCGTTCAGGGGCGTGCGGATTTCATGGCTCATATTGGCCAGGAAGTCGGACTTGGCGCTGTTCGCGGCCTCGGCGGCGGCCTTGGCCTGGAGCAGGGCCTGTTCGGCGGCGATCTTGACGGTCACGTCGCGGGCCACGGCGTAGATGCGGTCGCCGAACCTCTGGGCGCGCCACTCCAGGGTGACGTAATGACCATCCTTGTGGCGGTAGCGGTTGACGTGGCCCATGATCGGGTCGCCGGCGCGACGTGTCTCGACCTCGACGACGCTGTCGTGCGTGGCGGGCAGGTCGTCGGGATGGACCAGACGCAGGATCGGCAGTCCTTCCACCTCGTCCGGCCTGTAGCCCAGTATGATGAACCAGGAAGCGCTGGCCTTGGCCACCACGCCCGACAATTCGCGCACCACCAGCAGGTCCAGTGAAACGTCGAAGAAGGTGTTCAGGTCGACCGTTGAACCAGCGCCGCCGACATCGTCGAGAAGAACGGCGAGCGAAGCGGAAGTCATGCGGGTAATCCTGCGGGTACGGAGGACAGCTAGCACCGACCCGTTAAGCTCGCCTTCTCAGTAAGCGAAATCTCGATAAATTCGGCTGACATCGCCCTGCCACTCGCCATGATATAGCTCCAGCAGACGGTCAGCCGGGGTGATCCCGCTGTCGGCGATGTCTTCAAGCTCCGACAGATAGCCGCGCTCATCGACCATGCCGCCGGAGAAGCGGGCGCGGTTCTTCAGGCCCTGCCGGGCGATGTCGACCATGTCCACGGCGATGTCGCGCACACTGCGGCCCGCCACCTCGGCCTTGAGGCCCAGGCGGGTCACGTCGCGTCGCAGGCGTTCGTGGTCGGCGATGTCCCAGTCCTTGACCAAGTCCCAGGCGGCGGCGAGAGAAGGCGCATCATAGAGGACGCCGGCCCATAGCGCCTGAAGCGCGCAGATGCGGCTCCATGGTCCGCCGTCGGCGCCGCGCATCTCCAGATAAGCCTTCAGCCGGACCTCGGGGAAAAGGGTGGTCAGATGGTCGTTCCAGTCCTTCAGCGTCGCACGTTCGCCAGGCAGGGCGGGCAGGCCGTCGGTCATGAAGGTTCGGAACGATTGACCGGACAGATCGACATAGGTTTCGCCGCGCTTGGCGAAATACATCGGGGTGTCGAGCGCGTAGTCGGCATAGCGCTCATAGCCGAAGCCGTCCTGATAGACGAAGTCCAGCATGCCGGTGCGGTCAGGATCGGTGTCGGTCCAGACGTTGGCGCGGGCGCTGAGGAAGCCGTTCGGCCTGCCTTCGGTGAAGGGAGAGCAGGCGAACAGGGCGGTGGCGATGGGCTGAAGCGCCAGGGATGTGCGGAACTTCAGCACCATGTCGGCTTCGGATTCGAAGTCCAGGTTCGACTGGATGGTGCAGGTGCGCAGCATCATGTCGAGGCCGAGGGACCCCTTTTTCGGCATGTAGGCGCGCATGATTTCGTATCGGCCCTTTGGCATGACCGGCACGTCCTCGCGCCGCCACAGGGGATCGAAACCGGCGCCGAGGAAGCCCAGGCTCAACTGGTCCGCGACCTGTTTGACCTCCATCAGGTGCTGGCCGGTCTCATTGCAGATTTCGTGCACGTCCTTCAGCGGCGCACCCGACAGTTCGAACTGCCCGCCCGGCTCCAGACTGATGGAGGCGGTCAGGCCATCAGAATTCTTGCGTTCCAGCGCGATGACGCGGCCGGCTTCCTCGACGGGGCTCCAGCCGAAGCGCTGCAAGCCTGTCAGCATGGCCAGGATGCCGTTGTCGCCCTCATAGGCGGGGCGGCGCAGAGTGGTGCGGTCGAAACCGAACTTCTCGTGCTCGGCCCCGATCCGCCACTGATCGCGGGGCTTCTCGCCCTTCGACATGGCGGTGATCAGTTGCTCTCTGGAAAGCGGCGCCGTGTCGGACATCTGTAACCCCTGCTGTCGCGGCTAGATGGTGGGAAAAGCCCTGCGGCTCAAGGGGGCGGGACGCGAGACGGCTATCTTTCCCAATCGCCAGCCGCCGCCTGCCACAGGGTCATGGCGGCGATGGCGGCGGTGTCGGCCCGCAGGATGCGCGGGCCCAGCGACACGGCGATGGTGAAAGGCAGGGCGCGCAGGCGATCGCCTTCCTCCGGCGAGAAGCCGCCTTCGGGCCCGATCAGTATGGCCCACGGGCCGTTGCCGGCAGCCGTCATGGCCGAGATGGCGGGCACGCCGCCTGTCTCGTCGCAGAACATCAGGCGGCGGCCGTCTTCCCAGGTGTCGAGAATGTCGGACAGCTTCACCGGGTCATCGACAGCCGGCACGTCCAGACGCCCTGTCTGTTCGGCGGCTTCCTCGGCGATGGCGTCGAGGCGGTCCAGGCGCAGGCGGTCGGCGTTGGTGCGCTGGGTCAGGGCCAGGCGGACGCGGCGGGCGCCCAGTTCGGCGGCTTTTTCGACGATGGTCTCGACCCGCGCCTTCTTCACCACGGCGACGATCAGCTCCAGATCAGGGCCGAACGTCTGGGGCCGCACCTGCTCTTCTGGCTTGAGGATGACGCCCTTCTTCAACACCTCGGCGATGACGCAGCGCCATTCGCCGTCGCGTCCGTTGAAGACCAGAAGCGCGTCGCCGAGCTTGAGCCGCATCACCTGGATCAGATAGCGCGACTGGTCGAGCGACGGGGCGACGGCGAGGCCGGGGGCGAGCGGTTGGGGAACGTGGAGGCGGATCATGTGCTGCAGACCTTAGCGCATCAGCCAGTCGATGTGATCAGCCATCGCCTGTCGCGCCTGATCTTCCGAAGCGTAGAGACCGGATTCGAAAACAGGAAACTCAGCCTCCCAGTCATCGAGGCCGGGCGCTGAAAGTCGTTGTCTCTTCCATTCGGCAAAACTGTAAAGGCCGTCAGTTCGGCGCACGATTTCCGCCCAGACCCCATTTTCGGGGCCATCCTGTTTCCAGACCACGTCCCTTTCAGGATGAGCGAAAGGTCTTGAGACAACACTGGGGGCTGACTTCAGGCGCTGGCTTATCCAGTCCCGAAATCGCTCCAACGGACTCTTTTCGATCAAGGCCACTTCACTCGCCCCGGATTTACAGCGTCCGCGCGATCAGCAGCTTCATGATCTCATTGGTGCCGCCGTAGATGCGCTGGACGCGGGCGTCCTTGTAGAGCTGGGCGATGGGGTATTCGTTCATATAGCCATAGCCGCCGAACAGCTGGAGCATCTCGTCGATGACCTCGCCCTGGATGTCGGTGACCCAGTATTTGGCCATGGAGGCGGTGGCGGCGTCGAGCTGGCCCTTCAGGTGCAGGCCGATGCAGTGGTCGACGAAGACCTTGGCCACGGTCAGCTTGGTCTTCACCTCGGCCAGTTTGAACTGGGTGTTCTGGAAGTCGATGATGCGTTTGCCGAAGGCCTTGCGGTCCTTGACGTAGGCGATGGTTTCGAAAAGGCCACGCTCGGCGGCGGCGACGCCCTGGACGGCGATGTTCAGACGCTCCTGCGGGAGTTGCTGCATCAGGTGGATGAAGCCCTGGCCTTCAGCGCCGCCGATGACGTTCTCCAGCGGGACCTTCACATCGTTGAAGAAGAGCTCGGAGGTGTCGTTGGCCTCCATGCCGATCTTGTGCAGGTTGCGGCCGCGCTCGAAGCCCTCGGCCCCGTCGGTTTCGACGACGATCAGCGACGTGCCCTTTGCGCCCTCGGCCGGGTCGGTCTTGGCGACGACGATGATGAAGTTGGCCAACTGGCCGTTGGTGATGAAGGTCTTGGAGCCGTTCAGCACATAGTGGTCGCCCTGTTTGACGGCGGTGGTCTTGACGCCCTGCAGGTCGGAGCCTGCGCCCGGCTCGGTCATGGCGATGGCGCCGACCAGTTCGCCCGAGACCAGACGCGGCAGCCAGCGCGCCTTCTGCTCTTCGGTGCCGTAGTGCCAGACGTAGGGCATGACGATGGCGTTGTGCAGGCTGATGCCGAAGTGGTCGGCGCCCTTCCAGCCCAGCTGGCGCATCAGCACGACCTCATGGCGATAGTCGCCGCCCATGCCGCCGTCGGCTTCGGGCATGGACAGCCCCAGCAGCCCGGCGTCGCCCGCGTCGTTCCACAGGCTGCGCGGCACGGAGGAGGCGGCGATCCACTGAGCGAACTTCTCCGGCGGAGCGTGTTCGTCGATCCATTTGCCGACGCTGTCGGAGAAGAGGGTGATCTCCTCGTCCTGCATGAAGTCGGGGTCGGGGCTGTTGAGGACGTTCATCGAGCTCTACTCTTCTTCAGCTTGGCTTCGCTTGAACCCAGCTTTGTGAAGCGCGGCGTTGGCGCGAAACCGCACTCTGCCACACTGGTCTTTTTCGGCCGCTGGCGTAGCGTCCGTGCAAAGGCAACGACGTGAAAGCCAGTCCAGATCGGCGGGGTCGAGCCACAAGGCGACCCGGCCTTTTTCGATCTCTTGCGCCGGCTCGGTGGCGTTGACTGCCCGCTCAGACACTCAGAACTGATCCGCCGGCAGGGCCATCAGCACGTCTGCGCCGGTCTTCAGCTTGGCCAGATGGGCGTCGGCGTCGGGCAGGATGCGTTCGACGAAGTAGCGGCCGGTGGCCAGTTTGGTGGTGTAGAAGGGGTCGTCCGAACCAGCGTCGACCTTGGCTTGCGCCGCCTTGGCCATGCGGGCCCAGAGGTAGGTCAGGGCGTTGACGCCGAACAGGTTGAGATAGTCGGTCGAGGCGGCGCCGGCGTTGTCGGGATTGGCCATGCCGTTCTGCATTAGCCACATGGTCGCCTCCTGCAGCTTCTTCTTGGAGTCGGCCAGGCCGTCGACGAAGGGCTTGATGGCGTCGTTGCCGCTGTTCTCGCTGACGAAGGCGTCGATCTCGCCGAACCAGCTCATGATGGCGCGGCCGCCGTTCGACGGCAGCTTGCGGCCCACCAGATCCAGCGCCTGAACGCCGTTGGTGCCTTCGTAGATCATGGTGATCCGCGCATCGCGCAGGAACTGCGAGGCCTGGAACTCTTCAGTGTAGCCCGAACCGCCGTGGACCTGCATGGCCAGGGAGGCGACGTGGAAGCCCTTGTCGGTCAGATAGGCCTTCAGCACCGGGGTGATCAGACCCATGAAGTCGTGGGCCTTTTGCGCCTCGGCGGCGTCCTCGGATTTCTGCAGGTCGGCTTGCAGGGCTGTCCACAGGATGAAGGCCTGACCACCTTCGACAAAGGCCTTGGCCTCCAGCAGCATGCGGCGCACGTCGGGGTGGACGATGATGGGGTCGGCGGGGCCGTCGGGGTTCTTGGGGCCGGTCAGGCTGCGGCCTTGCAGGCGGTCCTTGGCGAAGGCGGCGGCGCCCTGATAGGCGGCCTCGCCGATGGCCAGACCTTGCAGGCCGGTGCCCAGGCGGGCCTCGTTCATGACCACGAACATATTGTTCATGCCACGGCCTTCCTCGCCGACCAGCCAGCCGGTGGCGTCGTCATAGTCCATGACGCAGGTGGCGTTGCCGTGGATGCCCATCTTGTGCTCCAGCCCGCCGCATTTGACGCCGTTGCGGGCACCCAGCGAGCCGTCGTCGTTGACGAAGAACTTGGGCACCACGAAGAGCGAAAGGCCCTTGATGCCGGGTTGCGCGCCTTCGATGCGGGCCAGGACGGTGTGGATGATGTTGTCGGCGAAGTCGTGCTCGCCGGCCGAGATCCAGATCTTCTGACCCGTGATCTTGTAGGAGCCGTCGCCTTGCTGAACCGCCTTGGTGCGGACCATGCCGAGGTCCGTGCCGCACTGGGGCTCGGTCAGGTTCATGGTGCCGGTCCATTCACCCGACGCCATCTTCGGCAGGTATTTGTCCTTGATCTCGTCCGAGGCGCTGGCCTCGATGCCGGCGTAGGCGCCGCCGGTCAGGCCCGGATACATGGAGAAGGCGGCGGAAGCCGCTGCGGTGAACTGGCCCACCGACATCGACACCACCGCCGGCAGGCCCTGGCCGCCGTATTTCGGATCGGCGGCAAGGCTGGTCCAGCCCGCCTCGACCATCTGGTGATAGGCTTCCTTCCAGCCCTTGGGGGTGGTGACGACGCCGTCGTCGATGGTGCAGCCCTGTTTGTCGCCAGTCCAGTTGATGGGGGCGATGACTTCCTCAGCGAACTTGCCGCCTTCCTCGAGGATCTGGGCGATCAGGTCGGGCGAGGCGTCGGCGAAGCCGGGCTGGTTGGTGTAGCGGTCGATCTCCAGCACTTCATTCAGGATGAAGGACAGATCGCGGACAGGGGCCTTGTAAGCCATGGGTCAGGCTCTCGCTTTGAAGGGCTGGATGTTGTGGTCGGGGTTCATGCGCGCCTGCAGCAGGCTGGCGTATTCGTCGGCGCCGGGCAGCAGGTCGGGACGGTGCTCGCCCAGCTTGCGCTCCATGACGGCGCAGGCCTCTTCGGCGGTCTGAATGGCGGCGTCGAGGTCTTCGCGCTGCTGCTTCAGGGCCGTGATCTGGGCGCGGTGGCGGCGCAGGGCGACCGCCATCTGATGGGTGTTGTGGTTGTCGTGGTCGTAGAGGTCCAGCATCTCCTGGATCTCGACCAGGGAGAAGCCGATGCGGCGGCCGCGCAGGATCAGCTTCAGCCGCGCCCGGTCTCGCGCGCCATAGACCCGCGTCTGGCCCTTGCGGGCGGGGGTCAGAAGGCCTTTGTCCTCATAGAAACGCAGGGCCCGCGCCGTGGCCCCGAACTCGCGGCACAGCTGGCGGATGGAGTAGGTGCGATGATCGTCGGCGGTCGACATGGCTCCGTCATAACTTGACGTGCACGTAAAGGGAAGCCTTTCGGTCGAGGTTCATCTGGCAGACATGCGAAAACCGCCGCAGGGGCGATCCCGGCGGCGGTTTCCGTCTTGTGGTTAAGGCCCGATCAGCGGGTTTCGCGGGCTCTCAGCCAAAGCACCGGCGACGTCATGGCGATCAGCAGGGCGTTGGTGACAGCAGGGCCGACGTCCAGATTGAAGGCATGGAAGAGCAGCATCACGCTCTCCAGCGCCAGCAGGCCGACGGCGGCGGTGACCAGCAGGGGGCGTCCGTGCCTCCACGACACGACCGGGGCCAGCATCAGAACGGCCAGAACCATCTCTGTGGCGCCGAGGCCGCGCACCAGGGCGTCGGGGACCAGGGCCGGCCAGCGCATCAACTGGACCAGATTGGTCATGGGTTCGGTGATCTTGGCGTAGCCGGCGGCGAAGAAGAACATCGCCAGCCAGCCCTGCAGCGTCCACAGGGTGAGGTTGCGGTAGCTGGCGAACAGCCGGGCGCGGGCGGGGGTGAGAGCCTGAGAGGTCATGGATATACGTCCGGGGAGGGACGCTCTTTTTTGATTGGTAACAGCCGCGATATCGGATCGGTGTGATCCTTTCGCAAGGCCCATATAGCCGCGCTTGTTCAAAAAGTCATCCATGGATGACATCAGCTGATGACTTGGTCGATGACTTAATGTTTCAGACTCGTGACGACGTCAGGGCAGCCCCGCCGGGACCGCCCTGTGAAGGTCTGTAGCTCAGAGCCGTGTCACCGTTACGCCGCGCTGGGTCAGCAGCTGTTGCAGGCTGTCGTCGCCCGCCAGATGCGCCGCCCCGACGGCGATGAAGGCCGTGCCGGAGCCGTTCAGCAGGGTCTGGATCTGGTCGGCCCAGTCGGCGTTGCGGGTCGCCAGGAAAATCTGATGCGTCTCCTCCGATATGGCGCGCCCGTTTTCGTAAGCGAAGGCGTCCATGCTGCTGACATCGCCCGCAGCCCAGCCTGCGACGGCGCGCTCCATCTGATTGGCAGCGGTGTTCCAGGTCTTCAGATAGTGGCGCAGATAGATCATCTGGCCGTCGTCGCTCATGCGGGCCAAGCCGCCGATCTGCTGGTCCACGGTCTCGAAACCGTGGATGGCCTTGCCTTCGGCCAGGGCGCGGCTGCGCAGGTTCAGTTCGACGCCCATTTCGGAATCAAAGCCCGCAGCCTTCAACGGTCCGGTGGCGATCATCAGGGCGGCGAACCAGGGGCGGGCGGGGTCGATCTGGGCCGGGCTGAGGCCGACGGACCTTACAGCGTCGCCGAAAGCGGCCTGCTCTTCGCTGTTCAGCCAGCTGGAAAGCGGTTGGTCGGGCGACATGCCGTATTGCTGGAACAGCGGGCCCAGCGCCGACTGGTCGTTGGGATCAGTGACCTCGAACCAGATGTCGGAAGCGCTGGCGAAGGCGGCGTCCACCTTGTCGGAGCCCCAGGCCGTTCCCGGCTTCAGCATATGCACCGTGCCGAACAGATAGACGGTGGAGTCGGCGTCGCGGATCACCCACAGGGCGGGGCCGTCTCCCTGGGCGCGTGGGGCGGGAGCGGGAGCTTGTGCAGCGGCGGCCTGAGGCGGGGCTTCAGCGGCCTTGGCCTGACCTGCCGCCAGAACGGCGCAGGCGGCGAGCGTGACGCACAGGCCGGCGGCGAAGCGTTCAACACGGGAAGCGGTGCGGCCCAGCGGGCTGCGGGTCGGGGCGGAGGCAATGAAGTGGGGCATGGTCGTCATCCTGTGAAATGAAAGGGCGGTTCAGTGCGCAGATGCGGCGGCGGGGGCAGACAAGGCTGCAGTCGGTGCAGGCGCGGCATGGGCCTCGACGGCCAAGAGAACTGCGGCGGCTGCCAGAGTCAGGCACAGGCCCCCGGCGAAGCCTTCCAGGCATGAGGCTGCGCGCGCCCAAACGGATTGGGTGTTCATGGTCGTATTCCTTGATGAAGTTGAGTTTTCAGGGGGCGGAAGGCCCCAGGGTCAGGTCGGCTCAGGCCCGGAAGACGCTGTCGACCTGGCGGTCCAGAACGGCGGCGATGTGCAGGGCCAGGGCCACGGAGGGGATGTAGCGTCCGGTCTCTATGGCGCAGATCGTGCGGCGCGAGACGCCTAGACGGCGGCTCAGCTCCTTCTGGCTCCAGTTCTTTTCGGCGCGAAGGGCGCGAAGATGATTGGCTGGAGCGGGCGCTGTTTCGGTGTCGGCGCTCATCGGGCGGACGCACCTTGC
>Ga0233377_1000881_pt1 | contig 12256 bp, 10 predicted proteins | sample ElkDunMinimDraft_6_FD_191540 | JGI IMG/M metagenome (GOLD analysis project Ga0233377, IMG submission 191540) | Fecal eukaryotic communites from dung pellets of Tule Elk in California, USA - Elk Dung E36 | ecosystem: Host-associated > Mammals > Digestive system > Large intestine > Fecal | place...
CTATCCTTCTAAGACGTAGTTTTATACGAGTGAAAATTTTTATTCGTATTTTTTTATTTTTAAGCCTTTTGAGTCCGGTTTTGTTGTATGCACAACAGAAATTGGAAGGTATTGTATATGATAAAGATAGCAAACGAAGATTGGGAGAAGTCCAAATTAGAAACCTAAACACCCAAAAATACATTTATAATGATGCTCGTGGTGAGTTTGAAACTCCAGTGAATACGGGAGATGTTTTGGTTTTTAAAAAGTTAGGATATTTTACAGATACCATTATTTTCAACAATCAATCGGCCTTAATTGTAAATTTAAAGGAAAATGTTTCTGCTATTGAAACGGTAACTGTAATAGGTCGAAAGAACCCAGATGACGTTTTAAATGAAATAAAAAGAGATTATGGCAAGGCTTTTGATTTAGCTAAGCCCGGTGACTTGTTTTCTGTAGGGATGACGGGGGCAGGATTGAATATTAATTCACTCTATAATATGGTCAGTAAGGAGGGAAAGAACGCTAGAAGATTCACCCAATTTATTGGAAAGCTGCATGAAGAAAATATAATTGATTTTCATTTTACGCCAGAATTAGTCAGGAGTTTAGTAGGATTAGAAGGGGATGACCTGAGGGCATTTATGCAGTTATTTAGGCCAACTTATGAGTTTGTTACTACTTCTAACTATTACCAGATGGTAAAATATATAAAAAGTAAATACGAAGTGTTTAAACTACACCCAAATTTACGACCTTTGCGAGAATTACCAGATATTAAGTTGGATGTAAAAAAAGAAAATTAATATGAATATAAAACTTTACCTATTACCTCTTTTCATTTTTATTTTCGGAATCGTATCGGTTCAGGCTCAGGATTTACGTGAATTACGCGTAAAACCGGATAGCACTATTTCTGAACATAACGATGGCGAAGCCCTAACCATTAAAAATATTAATGTACCCATTCCTAAATTAGATCTTCAAGTCAATTACTGGAAACACTGGACTAGACTTGGGGTTAACTTTAATCAAGCTTCATTCAGCGAAAATTGGAAACTTGGGGGATTGAACTCTTATGCTATTGGTGGTATTCTTTGGCATAAATCTGAATTCAACAGAAACAACTTCAACTTTACCTCTGAGGTTGACATGAAGTATGGTAAAGTGAAAAATGAAGGACAATTAGCAAAGCCCAATAATGATCGTATATTTTGGGATAATAAACTTGCTTATAAATTGACCAAATCCTGGGCGGTCTATTTATCCTTAACCTATGAGTCTCAGTTTGATAATTCATTTTATTATGGAAAAGATGCTGATGGTAATGAAATTATCACAGGATTGAAGTCTTCATTTATGGCTCCAGGTTATTTTACGGAATCATTCGGTTTGGAATATAAACCAGATCCAACCTTCTCTTTAAGGTTTGGTACGGGTACTGCCAGGCAGACTGTAATTCTAGATAATCGCTTGAAACCATTAAATGGATCGGATTATTATAGAAAAAATGGAGTTTTCTTTAACCCAGATGATGTTACCAAAGGAACAGGACCTATTTTTGGTGTTGAGGAAGGAAAAACATTCAAAAACGAACTGGCTTTCCAGTTAACAGCAAACCTTGATAGGAATCTTGCTAAAAACCTGAATTTAAAAGCTCGTTATAATATGTTCGCAGATTATGAGGACATCTCTGATCCAACCCATCGTTTAGATGCAACATTAACTGCAAAGGTTACATCTTTGATTAATGTGGCATTAGGTGGTGTAGTTTTATATGATTCAGCATTGGATGGTAAGGTTCAATGGAACCAAATGCTTTCAATGGGCTTACTTGTTAATTTACCAAAATAGAATAAATGAGAAAAATTTCAGTGCGATTGATTGTTGCGGTGTGTGGGATGTTATTCTTGGTCGGTTGTTCAACAGCCAAGAAATCGAAGGTATTACAATCACAAACATCTGTTATTACTCCCTCAGTTATTGTAGAGAGCTCAGCTCCAAAATTAGATACGATAAACCGGACTTCAGCTGTTGTTGAACAGGCTAAAATTGCTCCGTCCTTATCTACAGATACTAATTTAACACCAGAACAAGTTGCCTGGAATATGTTCCTTCAAGGAACTAATAAGCAGTATGATTATGCGAGTGCAATGCATTATGATGTGCGTAAGCCCTCTTTTGTGATGATTCATCATACTTCACAGGCTAATCTTGCTCAAACAATACGTACATTTCAATTAGCACACACAAAGGTTAGTAGTCATTATGTGATTGGCCGTGATGGAAGGGTTGTGCAAATGCTGAACGATTATTTGAGAGGATGGCACGCCGGTCGTGGTAAATGGGGTGCTATTACAGATATGAACTCTGTTTCTATTGGAATTGAACTTGACAACAATGGCAGCGAACCTTTCCCAGATGCTCAAATTAACTCCTTGCTGATTCTTTTGGACACGTTGAAAACGAAGTACAGCATTCCTCAGAAAAACTTTATTGGTCATGCTGATTTTGCTCCAGGAAGGAAAGATGATCCAAATGTGTTTTTCCCTTGGCAATTGCTTTCTGAAAGAGGATTTGGAATATGGTATAATCCAAACTATTTGGTTGCTCCTCCAATGAATTTTAATCCTATCGATGCCCTAAAATTAATAGGATATGATATGACAAACCAGGAAGCGGCAATCAAGTCATTTAAAAGAAAATTCGTTAAATCAGATCTCTCCGGAGTACTGACTGAAAGGGATAAGGCCATTCTCTATGACCTCTATCGAAAATACTATTAGCTGAAAGCCGTTTAGAAGAAATTTTAAACGGTTTTTACTTTGCTGTTGTTTTGGCTAATAAAAAACTGAAGAATTAAACCAATAAGGATTAAAAGAACACATCCAATTAGGTTTAACCATAGAAAAGCTACAATATCAAGTTTCCAAATACCGATAATAATTATCTCTGTTATTACTGCTGACCAGAATACCGCTTTTCCGCCAATACTTTTTACATAAAATGCAACCAAAAATATTCCTAGAATTGTGCCATAAAAAAGGGACCCTAGTATATTGACAGCCTCTAATAAATTACCCAATTGACTTGAATAAAGGGCTATTGCAATTGTAAACACTCCCCAGCAAAAGGTTGATATACGCGAAACCTTAAGGTAATGGGCATCTTCAGCATTCTTTTTAACAAATCGTTTGTAGATATCAATTACAGTTGTTGATGATAATGAATTAATAGCACTTGCTGTGGCGCCCATGGACGCAAGGAATATAATCGCAATTAAAAGTCCAATTAAGCCTTTTGGGAAAGTGTCAGTTACAAATCGAAGGAATATATAGTTATTGTCATTTATGTCGTCACTGGGGTCATTTTTCTTAATAAGCTCAATAAGCTCAGTTCTTAATTTCTGATCGTTTTCATTAAACTTCAAAAGCTCGGTCCTAGCGGCATCGATCTTATCTTCTTGCTCTGTCTTTAAAGCATCTGTTAATTGATTGATATAAACCGTCTTTTCTTGACTTAAATCCTCATGTCTTTGCTTAATATCCTCATATTCCTCTTTATGTTTGCTATTCTCTAATTTCTCTATAACCTGATTGTTAAAAAATAGAGGTGGGGTATGGTATTGATAATATGCAAACACCAAAATCCCAATTAATAGAATACAAAACTGCATAGGGACTTTAAGAAGGCCATTCATCAACAGACCTAATCTACTTTCTTTAACAGAAGAACCCGTTAAATAACGTCCAACTTGACTTTGATCCGTTCCGAAATAGGATAATTGCAGAAAAAAGCCCCCAATTAGCCCGGTCCATACGGTATATTGATTGTTTAAGTCCAGTTTAAAATCTATAGCATTTGCCTTTCCTGATTTACCAGCTATATGCAGGGCTTCCTTAAATCCAATATCCTCTGGGAGAAGATGAACAACAAGAACCCCTGCTAACAACAAACCTCCAAAGATTATGGACATCTGTAGCAACTGCGTATATGATACTGCTTTTGTACCACCGTATACCGTGTAAATTACTACTAAAGAGCCGATCCCAATAGTTGTTAAGGTTAGATCTATATTGAGTATAGTTGATAGGATGATAGCGGGAGCAAAAATGGTAATCCCGGTAGATATCCCTCTTTGTAAAAGAAAAAGCGCTGCGGTTAAAACACGGGTTTTGATGTCAAACCTTTTTTCAAGGAATTCGTATGCCGTGTATACTTTGAGCTTATGGAATATAGGTACAAAGGTTATGCAGAGTACAATCATTGCCAAAGGAAGTCCAAAGTAGAATTGAGCAAAGCTCATTCCGGAGGAGTATGCAAGTCCGGGAGCAGAGAGGAAAGTAATAGCACTAGCCTGGGTCGCCATTACCGAAAGTCCTACAGTGTACCAGGGTAAAGAGCGGTCACTAAGGATATAGCCGTCAATTGTTTTGACGTTCTTGCTTTTGTAAATCCCATACGTCACTATGGTAAGCAAGGTAAGGATGAGTACTATCCAATCGATATTACTCATCCAAAATATTTAGTAAATATATACATTAGAACTATGCAAACGACTAACCAGAGGACTATTATCCAATAAAATTGTCTCCAGCTACGTACGAATGGCGGTAGTCCCTTATCTGTCATGCGGTTTATTCGGTAATAATGCAGTGATGAAGATGATAGCGAAAATTAATCCTCCTACTATTCCTCCAATTAATCCTAAAAATGTTCCTTTTGCAACCCAAGCAGTAATTGCACCTAAAACAACAGCTACTAATAAGATAATGCCTTTTACATTGATTCCGTTTGAGTTTTCGATTTGATTTTCCATTATGTTTTTTAGTTTTTTTCGTTCTTAGCGAGCAAATTTACAAATAATCTAGTTGCTCCGGGTACTCCAGCTGGCAATTGTCTGAAAAATGCCAAAGGCGTATAAACGAATTTACCCTTGCCGTACTTTGCAATTAATAGTGAGCCCTTATTTTGTCCCTCATTTTTATCTCCAATACTCAAAGGAGTACGATATTCTGGAGCGATATTCGTCGCGAAATATAAACCTCTTTCTTGAACCCAACCTTCAAAATCCTTCTCTGTGATCTTGTTTGGATAGTTCAAAACTGGATCTGTTGGGTCATTGAAAGTTACCTTTGCATCTTCTTCGGTTACTCTATCTCTGTTGATCTCAAAGGGATAAGGTCCCATATTCACAGTGCTCATCTTAGAATTTACATTGTATTGTGCTAAAACAGTACCCCCTTGTTCTACATAATTAAATAAAACGGGTAACCATTGATTGGCATTTGGACTGACATTATAAGCCCTGATACCGATTATGATTGCGTCGTATTGATTTAAGTTAGTGCTCGCAAGCAAATTGCTGTTCAACAAGTCCACTTGCACTCCAATGTTTTCCAATGCCGCAGGAACTAAATCCCCTGCACCATGAATATAGCCAATTTTTTTCAAAGGATTGTTAATTTCCAATGCTTTTACCTTTAAAGTTACAGGAGGAAACCAGGTTATATCTGGAATATGTTGATAGGCAATCTTCTTAAAATCATAGATTGGCTCTCCATTCAGTAGTGGCTGAATATCACTGATTGAAGTGTTTTTGGGATTTGAAATCTCAAAATTCTTAACTACTGTCTGGCCCGCAGGAACATCAATTGATAATTTATTCGGACTAATTTGAAGTCCATCGCTTTGTTTAAAGGTCAGTTCGGCTTTCTGATCTTTATCACTGTTGTTTTTTATAATTAAGGAAATGGTCTTCTTATCACCTGTTTTTAATAGGGCTTGATTAGAGCTTATCGAAGCCGTTAGAGCGGGAGAGATGGAGACGGGTTGATGGATTTCTCCACGAACTGGGTCAACAAAACGGTGTTCAATGGGTTTATTAATCTTAATTGGAAGGCCTTCAATCTCGATAACAAATTCCGTTGATGGATTATTTATATTTTCAGGATGTCCAAAATTAACATCATCTATGTCGAACTTTCCTAAAGAATGTGGTTTTTCCAACCAATAGGGTTGAGTCCAATGGTTAATAGTTTTGTTTGCGCTATATTTTTTTGTTTCACTAACAGGGATTGCTTCATTAATTTGTTTCCCATCGATAGAAATGACTTTAACCTCAATATTTGAAGCTCTTTTAATAATTTCGTTATTAACAGCGAATGATTGGTTGATAACAAAATTTGGCTGTGAAGTTATTGACTCGGCAACGATTCCCGCACATGAAAGCACAATGTCTTCTATGTCTTTTAGTTTGTTATCCTTATACACCGAAGGTTTTAGCGCTTTTATTAAGGCATGAAGCTCAACTAGGGACTTGATAGAATTTTCAGGATGGTTGATATTGTAATTGCTCTGAATAGACTGAATCTTTTCCTCTATGTTTTTCGTTGGTTCACCAAGTCTTTCCCAGGTTGTATTCACACCATCAAACAGGTCTTTATTTGCTTTTTCTCCGGCAACAAAGTCAAAGTATTCTGTTGTTGTACCACGATTAGAGGCAGATCCAAATCCCTGGCTTTTATGCTGTGATCTACTCATTGCAGATATTTCACCATAGGAATAGCCTAATAATGGATTATAGTCGCTTATAACGACTTTCAATTGATCATCTGAGGTGTTATTCATGCCGCCAAAATTCGCGGTGTTCCAAACCAGTCGTTTAGCTTTCCAAGGTTTAAGTTCCTTTAATTGCTCAGGATATCGAGCTGGATCTGCAGCCGCCTCATAAGCCTCCTTTGCCAAGATAGCTGAAGCTTGATGATGACCGTGACCACCACGACTATCTGGAGGAAACCGGTTAATGATTACATCAGGCTGAAGTTTTCTAATCAAATAAACAGCTTCGCGAAGGATATCATCCTTTTTCCAGAAACTGAATGTTTCTTCATGAGTCTTTGAGAACCCAAAGTCATAGGCAGCACTAAAAAATTGTTCGCCTTTATCGATTGCTCTCGCAGTAAGAAGTTCTTGAGTTCTTATCAAGCCCAGTTCAATTCCCTGTTCCGTACCTAATAAATTTTGGCCACCATCACCACGGGTTAAAGAAAGATAAGCCGTTCTATATTTGCGCTCATTGGCTAAATAAGCAATTAGTCTTGTGTTTTCATCGTCAGGGTGTGCGGCAAAATAAAGCGCAGTTCCCAAAGTTCCCAATTTGTCAATCTTGAGCTTAATGTTGGAAGCAGAGTTGCTTTGTTGAGCATTGGCAACAGTTAGAAAAGAAAAAAAGAGGAATAGGAGGCCTAAGAATCTGTGAATCATATTTTAAAAGTAATAAGATTAGGGCAAAAAATAAAAGGAATCAAAATAATTTGATTCCTTTTACCAACAATTAAAAATCTTCGACTTGAATTCATGGAGTTTAGTCCATTAGTTCGTTTTTTTTTAGCAGGATGATGCGCCTTTTTTTGGTCTAACCTTTAATAGTATAAAAGTAATATAATTCAATCTCTTTAGGCTAGGTATTTAAAAAAAACTTTTCCACAAAAACACAGTTATGCACAGGTTTTTGTGGAAAAGAATAGGAGCCATCTAAATGACTATATGAGTTGTTTATGTGAATTACTTGTCAATAGAACCCAAAACACGCTTCATAAACGTATTTAAGGCTTCTTTTTGTGGCATTCCCTCTTGAACTAATTTGTTTACTTCAATTGCGCCATACATATTTGAGATTAATTCACCAATAACATCCAGTTCCTCATCTTTAAGTTGAGAAACCTCAGTTAGGGATTCCAACGTTTCGATTGTTTCCAAAACGAAGTCAGCATCGTTCTCAGCGATAAACTCAGTAAGATGTTTAATTATTGGTAACTTCATTTAATAGATCTGATAATCCCTCGATTTTATTTGTTTGTACTTGATTTACCAATTTTCCGCCTTTGAATGCAGCGAAAGTAGGTAAGTTATTTACATTAGCTAGTTTTCTTGACTCAGGAAATTTCTCTGCATCAACGATAACGAACTTTACATTTTCGTTCTCACCAGCTAATTTTTTGAATTTTGGTTTCATAATGCGGCAGTTACCACACCAGGAAGCTGCATATTGAACCATCACAGTATCATTACTGTTGATGATCTCTTGTAAATTGTCTGAGCTTAATTCTTCTAACATGATATTTCTTTTTAATGGATAGAATAAAAAAGAGGAGGTATTTCCTCCTCTTCTGTTAGGGGGAATATTAGTTTTGTGATAAGTATGAAGCAACGCCATCACGTGTAGCGTTCATTGCTTCTTTACCCTCTTCCCAGTTTGCTGGGCACACTTCTCCGTGTTTTTGAACGTGCGTATAAGCATCGATTAAACGGATAAATTCTTTTACGTTACGACCTAAAGGCATTTCGTTTACTGATTCGTGGAATACTTTACCAGTCTCATCGATCAAGTAAGTTGCACGGTATGAAACAGCTGATCCTTCAACCAAAGTTCCGTATTCAGGATGTTGGATTTCTTTCATCTCTAAGATGTCCAATACGCTAGATAAGTTACGGTTAGTATCAGCAATAATAGGGTATTCAACACCTTCGATACCGCCGTTATCTTTTGCTGTGTTTAACCATGCAAAGTGAACCTCTGCTGAATCACATGATGCGCCGATTACAATAGTGTTTCTTTTCTCAAACTCTGCAACAGCCTCTTGGAATGCATGTAATTCTGTAGGACAAACAAAAGTGAAGTCTTTTGGATACCAAAATAATACGATCTTCTTGTTCTCTTGTTGTGCTTTTTCAAACAAATTCAATGTGAAGTTGTCGCCTAAATAGTCAATAGCATCTACTGTAATGTTCGGGAAATTTTTACCTGTAAAACTCATAATATTTTTCTTTTCTTTTTTGTGCCACAAAGATACGCTTTTTTAACCCTTTTTGCTATCGATATTTCTTATTAACTATCGGTTTTATCTATTTGAAATCTAAGTCACTTATAAATGTAATCTATATCATAATATCAATATCTGTTGATAATCAATATGTTTTGTTTATTGCCCGGAAATTTTAGTTGTGGTTTTTGTGCCGAAAAGAATTAATCCCTAAAATGAAATATTAAAACGGATTTAGTTTAAATTTTTCATTTCGATTGAAAATAAATTTGTGCATACTCCATAAAATAATAATTTTGCAGCACGGCCCCGTAGTTCAACGGATAGAATAGATGTTTCCTAAACATTAGATAGCAGTTCGATTCTGCTCGGGGCTACTTAAGGAGATCTTCAATATTTTGTCGATCTCCTTTTTATTAACGCATAAACTCTTCCTCTGCAAGTTCCTTATCTACCGCACTTCCACATATTCCACCAGTAAACACCGCACTGGCTATTGATCTCATTGTCGAAGAGTTGTCTCCACAGGAAAAAACTCCTTTTACGCTTGTTTTCTGAAAATTATCAACTTTTATATGACCTAGATTATTCATCTCACAACCCAATAGAGATGGAATATCAGAATGTTGTACAAAAGGTACCGAAGAATAGACTACATCAAAATTACTTTTGCTTCCATCTTTAAACATGATTTGATTAATGTTTCCATTGATATGCTGAAATTCCACTATTTCTTTTTCAATAATTTTAATCTTGTTCTTTTTAAGAATTTCTTGTTCTTCACTATTGAAATTTGCTTTCTCTGTAGAAAGGATCGTAACATCTTCGCTCAGGTTTCTAATTAAAGGACTAAAATGGTAAGCTTTTTCAGCATTTAGCATAATGCCAGTTTTTTTATGGTGAAATTCATATCCATGACAGTACGGACAATGAATTATAGAAATCCCCCAACAGGCTGAAAAACCTTTTATATCAGGCATGATATCTTTTATTCCAGTAGCTATAATCAATTTTTTGGAACTAAATTCTTTGCCGGTCTTTGTTTTAATAATAAAATCATGTTCTCCTTTTTGAGCATTTGAAACCAAGTCACTTATATGCTTTACCGTTTTGTATTTTAACACCTGATTGACAGCAATCGAAGTTATATCCTGCGGTTTTATACCATCTTGAGTAATAAAATTATGTGAATGTGGAGCTTGTCGGTTGCAAGGAACCCCACTATCAATGATTAATACCTTTCGTAAAGATCTTCCAAGAGCCAATGCTGAAGAAAGACCAGAGTAACTTCCACCTATTATGATTACATCGTAGCTGTTTGATTCGTCCACTTTATTTGATTTTAGTTTGGTCAATGATTGTAGCGGAAGGGATAGCATTGCAAAAGCTAATCCACCTTGTTTGATAATTTCTCTTCTATTCATTGCTAATTTGTTTTCTCATAATTATAATTCTTTCGGTAAAGATAAAAATAATATTTATTAATGCGACCAAATTGCATTAACTAGTCCCTTTAATTTTTATAGTTTTGTACAGAGAAATATTTATATGAATCGTTGAAATACAGCTTCCAAAAGAAGCCTTTTTAGATTTATTAATAGTGGGAAAACCGGGAAATATCCAAATTTGCGAACAAAGCTCTCCTCCTTGAAAACCAAATGGCAGGAAATAATTTGTAATTTGGTTGTATCAATAAACACCTAAGGGTTCATTATAGAACCATTAATTTTTAAAACAAATGCGAAAAATATCACTTTTTATTGCAATGAGTTTAGACGGGTATATTGCAAAACCTAATGATGACCTTACTTTCTTGAACCGCGTTGAAAAGGAAGGAGAAGACTATGGTTATAAAGAATTTACAGATACCATTGACACGGTGATTATTGGAAGAAGAACTTATGATTATGTACTTAAAAATGTCGGTTTAACTCATTACGACAATGGACATCGAGATGTTTATGTAATCACAAGAACTGAAAGGCCAAAAGTAGGTAGAACGACTTTCTATACAGGGAATTTGACTGAATTAATCAAGCATCTGAGGTCTGAAAAGGGTAAAAATATTTATTGTGACGGAGGAGCAGAAATAATAAATGAACTATTAAACCAGGATTTAATAGACGAGCTTATCATTTCGATAGTTCCCGTTTTATTAGGTAATGGAACGAGACTTTTTAAAGACGATAGACCAGAACAAACACTTGAATTTCTCGAAGTCAAAGCGTTTGAAACAGGATTGACACAACTTCATTACAAACGAAATAAATAATAGCACAACTAAATGGCTTTGTTTAAGCCTAATCCCCAAAAGAAAAAAGAAGCTGTCCAAAAAGGGCAGCTTCTTTTGTTTTATTAGGCTTTCATTTAATTATTTTACTGTTTCTATTTTTTAAGCTGCAAATCGATGAATTTTCGGTAATCTAATGACATCCTTGTTTAACATCCCATTATTTGACTTAATTCGTAAAAACAATGCTGGTATAGGGTTGTTTTTTAGTTTTTTGGCCCATTTTCTCAGATTATGACCAATTGCCATTAATGCAAACTCTATATCTATGCCATCTAGGCCACGCATGGTGAACCTAGTAAATTTATTGTTGCTTTTCATCTGACCAAATACCGCTTCGACTTCTACTGGTCTTTTGCTCCGATAGTATCTTCCCAGATCGGACATCAATCTTTCCCTTACCCTAGCTTTGAGCTCATTGAGTCTATGATTTACTTCGATCATCCTGTTTCCCATAGCTTTGTGGCATTGACCTCGTAACGGACATCCCTCGCACCGTCTGGCTTGATAACAGCTGACCTGTGCTTGATATCCATTGGTGCTTTTTCTGGTGAGGTTCCCTACAAATTCGAGTTTTTGCCCCATAGGACAGATATAAAAGTTCTCCTGGCTATTGTAATAAAGGTTTTGGGTAGCAAAAGCATTGTTCTTCTGGGCACGTTTCTGTTCCATATGGAAGTAATTATACTTGACATACGCTTCAATGCCTTTAGCTTCCATCATTTCATAATTCTCTTGGCTTCCATATCCAGCATCAGCAACTACTTCGGTGCTCTGCATATGGTATTGCTCCTGAAAACCGGTTAAATGGTCTTCTAAAGTAGTTGTGTCGGTAGAAATCTGATGGACACTATAATGGGTGATGAACTGTTCTTCGGTACTGATCTGTGTGTTATATGCTGGTTTTAACTGACCATTCTGCATATGGTCGTCCTTTAGGCGCATAAAGGTAGCGTCCGGATCTGTTTTACTACAGCTGTTTCTGTCTCCCAAAACTTCCAGTTGTTCTTCATATTTCTCCAATCGAGGCAGATAATCATCCTCAAGTTTCTTGAGCTGCTTATCGGTAGACTTATTGGTGCCCTTAAGCTTGGCATTTACCTCCTTGAGCTTTTCTTTCAACTCCTTACTGTCAATCGCTTTAGGAACTTCCTGA
>Ga0233377_1000882_pt1 | contig 12240 bp, 9 predicted proteins | sample ElkDunMinimDraft_6_FD_191540 | JGI IMG/M metagenome (GOLD analysis project Ga0233377, IMG submission 191540) | Fecal eukaryotic communites from dung pellets of Tule Elk in California, USA - Elk Dung E36 | ecosystem: Host-associated > Mammals > Digestive system > Large intestine > Fecal | place...
CAGGGCCATGGCGGCGTCGGAGACATAGGGGTTGCTGCGTCGTTCGGCGCCGAAGGTCGAGGTCGGGCCGTGGCCGGGCACGAAGGTCACGTCGTCGCCTAGCGGCCACAGCTTGGTGGTGATGGCCGTCAACAGAGATTGATGGTCGCTCTGCGGAAAGTCCGTGCGGCCGATCGAGCCCTGGAACAGCACGTCGCCGACCTGGGCGAAGCGGCCCTCGCGGTTGAAGAAGATCACATGGCCTGGCGTGTGGCCGGGGCAGTGCACCACCTGCCATGTCGTCTCGCCCAGCGTCAGAACGTCGCCGTCGCCCAGCCAGCGGGTGGGGGTGAAGCTGCGCGCGCCCTCCAGCCCGTATTTGCGGCCCTGTTCGGGAATGCCGTCGATCCAGAACTGGTCGGCGGGGTGGGGACCGATGATGTCCAGCCCGGTCTTCTCCTGCATCTCGGCGGCGCCGCCCGCATGATCCAGATGGCCATGGGTGATCCAGATCGCGTCCAGCGTCAGCCCCTGTTTGGCGACGGCGTCCAGCAGGCCGTCCACCGAGGCGCCCGGGTCGATGATCGCGGCCTTCATCGTCTTGCGGCACCATACAAGGGTGCAGTTCTGCTGCAGAGGCGTGACGGGAAAGACGGCGACGCCGATGGGGGGAGGGGACTGGTCCATGCGGTTCAGATAGCGACGCGGGCGCCGGCTGAACAGTCCGGGGCAAATCGGGGCGCTTGCGTTGACCTTTGGCCCCGTCATCGACATAAGGGCGGGCTTCAAAGGCGCCGCTCCGCAAGGGCGGCCCTTATTGCTTTTTCCATCTCGCGGCCGCCTCGCTTCCGGCGCCGCCCCAGAGCGTCAGAATCCCGACCATGCAAGTCGTCGAAAAGTCCACCGAAGGTCTCAGCCGCGTTATCGCCGTGACCATTCCCGTCGCCGAACTGAACAGCAAGCTGGATGTGAAGCTGAAGGAAGTCGCGCCGCAGATGAAGCTGAAGGGCTTCCGTCCCGGCAAGGTGCCCGTCGCCCACGTCAAGAAAACCTTCGGCCGTGATTTCATGGGCGAGATCATCAACGACACGCTGAACGAGACCAGCCAGAAGGCGCTTGACGAGGTCAAGGTGCGCCCCGCCGCCCCCGCCGAGATGAAGCTGCTGTCCGACATGGACAAGGTCATCGCCGGTCAGGAAGACCTGTCCTATGAAATGGCTCTGGAAGTCATGCCTGACTTCACCCCGGCCGATCCCAAGGGCCTGAAGCTGAACCGCCCGACCTATGAAGCCTCGGAGGCCGACCTCGACGAGGCGCTGACCGAGCTGGCCGGTCAGGCCAAATCCTACGAGGACAAGACGGGCAAGACCGTCAAGGCCGCTGACGGCGACGAAGTCACCATCGACTTCCTGGGCAAGCTGGACGGCGAACCTTTCGAAGGCGGCGCCGCCGAGGACACCCAGCTGGTGATCGGTTCCAACCGCTTCATCCCCGGTTTCGAAGAACAGCTGAAGGGCGCCAAGGTCGGCGACGAGAAGGTCCTGAACGTGACCTTCCCCGAGGACTACCAGGCCGCCCATCTGGCCGGTAAGGCCGTGACCTTCGACGTCACCGTCAAGGCCATCAAGGCTGAGGCCCCGACCGTCGTGGACGAGGACTTCGCCAAGCGCATCGGCATCGAATCGCTGGACAAGTTGAAAGAGCTGCTGAAGTCGAACCTGGATCAGCAGTACGCCAATGCCGCCCGCTTCAAGCTGAAGCGCGCCCTGCTGGACGAGCTGGACAAGGCCCACGACTTCGCCCTGCCGCCCAAGATGGTCGAGGCCGAGTTTGAAGGCATCTGGCAACAGGTCCAGGCCGACAAGGACGCTGGCCGCCTGCCGGAAGAGGATGCCAAGAAGTCCGAGAAGAAGCTCAAGGAAGAGTATCACAAGATCGCCGAGCGCCGCGTGCGTCTGGGTCTGGTGCTGGCCGAGATCGGCCGCGCCAACAACGTCCAGGTCACCGACCAGGAGCTGAACAGCGCCATCATGCAAGAGGCCCGCAACTATCCGGGCCAGGAGCGTCAGGTGCTGGACTTCTACCGCCAGAACCCCAACGCCGCCGCCCAGATGCGCGCGCCCATCTATGAAGAGAAGGTCTGCGACCTGATCTTCTCGACCGCCAACGTGACCGACACCCCGATCACCAAGGAAGAGCTTCTCAAGGAAGACGACGACATCTGATCCGACACGGATTGATGCGAAGACCCGACCCCCGCGCCCCACGGCGTGGGGGTTTTCTTTTGAAATGTGCACGTTTGGCTGAGCTATTGCGCCGCCGGGCGTCAGACCGCATCGTCCATGAGCGAACAATGGAAGGTGAGGACGATGATTGCTGCCGCTCTGATCGGCGCGGGTCTGCTCTGGGGCGCGCCGCAGACTTCACCGCAGGCTGCGCCGCAAACACTCCCGCAATCTGCGTCGTCCGCTGCTCCGTCTTTGGGTTCGGATGAGCCGACCGAACTGGGCGATGTCTTCGTCAACAATCGCCCTGTCGAGGCGGTAGCGCAGGCGTTTGTCGACGCTGTCGCCGCGCCAGCCCGCAGCCGGGGCCTGGCGCGCTGGTACGGAACAATCTGCGTCGGCGTGGTCAATGTCCGCCAGGATGTCGCCCAGCCATTGATCGACCACATCTCGAACGTGGCGTTGGACCTGGGGTTGCGGACGGGGGTTCCGGGCTGTCGACCCAACATCGTGATCGTCTTCGCCGACGAGGGAGCGGGAATGGCGACGGCTCTGGTGGATCGTGATCGTCGGATATTCCATCTGGGCGTTGGAGGGCTGGATCGAGGAAAGGTCGCGCTGGAAGCGTTTCAGACTGCGGACCGTCCTGTGCGCTGGTGGCACGTCAGCATGCCGACAGTCGGCGCCAATGGGGGGCGCGCCATCCGCATGCCAGGCGATGTCTCAATGATCTACGTGCCGGGCGAAGGCATAGTGAACCGGGGGCGCCCCATCACCGATTCGCTCAGCAAGGTCATCGTCATCGTCGACATCGACGATGTTCAGGCGGTCAATCTGGCTCAACTGGGCGATTATCTCGCCATGGTCACGCTGGCCCAGGTCGATCTGGAAGGTTCGACTGGCGATTTCGACAGTGTGCTCAATCTGTTTGAGCGCCCGGCGCAGACTTCGGGTCTGACGGAATGGGACCAGACCTATCTGGACGTCCTCTACGATGCGCTGCCCGAGCGGGTGAACCCCAGCCGCCAAAGCAGCGACCTGGCTCGACGCGTGATGCAGACCCGTCGGGCGGAGCACGCGGCGCAATCTTCAACGGAGTGAGTCGTAGAATCGCGGCATCCTTTTCTCACGCTATCTTGCGTGATCGCCCTTGCGACGCGATATCCCGTATAACCGGGCGATGACCGCTTTGAGTCATGCCCCTGGCATCCCGAAAAAGGCCTCCATGCGCGATCCGATCGAACTGATGAACATGAACCTCGTCCCCATGGTGGTCGAGCAATCCAGCCGGGGCGAACGGTCGTTCGACATCTTCTCGCGCCTGCTGCGTGAGCGGATCATCTTCCTGACGGGGCCGTTCGACGACACGATGGCGTCGCTGATCTGCGCCCAGCTGCTGTTCCTGGAATCGGAGAACCCGAAGAAGGAAATCAGCATGTACATCAACAGCCCGGGCGGACAGGTGTCCTCGGCGCTCGCGATCTACGACACCATGCAATACATCAAGTCGCCGGTCTCGACCGTGGTCATGGGCATGGCCGCCTCGGCCGGTTCGTTGATCCTGACGGCCGGCGCCGCAGGCCAGCGCGTGGCCCTGCCGAATGCACGGGTCATGGTGCACCAGCCCTCGGGCGGCTATCGCGGCCAGGCTTCGGACATCGAACTGCACGCCGCCGACATCCGCTACACCAAGAAGCGCCTCAACGAGATATACGTCCACCACACCGGCCGGACGTACGAGGAGGTCGAAAAAACCCTGGACCGCGACCACTTCATGTCGGCCGAGGAGGCCAAGGAATGGGGCATCGTCGACCACGTCTATGACCGCCGCGAGCAGGCTGACAGCGACGGTGTGAAGACCGTCTGAGGTCTTTCGCTCTAAAACCATCGTGAAGGGGCGCGCCGCGATCGGTGCGCCCTTTTTCATTTGTGCTATGGGGGCTTATGCAACGCACACGAGACAACAGCGGGACCGTCGAGGTCGATGGCGAGACCTATGAGTGGACGCTTCGCCGTCAACCGCGTCCGATAGACGGCGGCAAGTGGGAAGGCGTGGCCCTGACCCTGCGGCATATGGACTTCAAGCGCGAGGCGATCATACAATTTCCGCCGCCTCTACGTCCCAACGGCCGTCCGGACGTGGAGAAGCAACGTGTCGATGTGGACGCCGTCCGCAACGCCGTGAAGTCTTCGATCGAGGCTGGCTGGGACCCCGCGTCGCGCGGCAAGGCCATGGTCTTCGATGTGGACGCCGACGGCCACTAGGGCCGTTCAGCAAACACCCGGAACCCCGCCTCCTGCGCCATGGCCAGCATCTCCGTGTCGCCGGAGGTGTCGCCGTAGGCGGCGGTCAAGGCCATGTCGTCGCCATAGGCCGCCTTCAGCCGCAGAACCTTCTCCTGTCCCCGGCAGTTGGGGCCGGTGAAGGCGCCGGTGACCCGCCCCTGAGAATCGAAGGCCATCTGTGTGCCGATCAGACCCTCGGCGCCCAGTCTGCGGGCGAAAGGCGCGACGGTCAGGGCGGGCGATGCGGTCACGATCACGCGATGAGCGCCCTTCGTTCCCCAGTCCTTCCAGCAAGCCAGGGCGTCCGGGCGAATGAAATCGTCCCAGACGGCGTCGGCGAAGACCTCGGCTTCGGCCTCCAGTTCGGTGCGGGTCATGTTCTTGAGGAAGTGGCGCACCGAGGCCGCCTTGATGCGCCCCCGGTCACGGTTGAAAGCGTAGCTCACGGCGGCAGGAACCAGCGCCAGCAGGCCCATGGCCCAGCCGACCGGCCCGGCGCGACGGCGCAGCAGGGCGGTGAAGCTGTCGTGCGTGGTCAAGGTGCCGTCGAAGTCGAAGGCGACGACGGCCTGGCCTGGCGAAAGGGGCTGGCGAAAGCCCTGAATGGTTCCCATGTCAGACATTCGCCGCTATCCGCACGGAAACTGTCCGGTCCGCAACTGTTTCCTGTCCCGCTCGGGCGGGGTTGTGGCAAACGCCCGTATGGGTGATTGTCAATTTTTGAAGACCTTTGCGCCCAGAGTATGGGAATCAACGCGAGGGATGCGTGTGCCGCCCATATCGGGTCGGACGCGGGAGTGAGAAGGCCTAATGACCAAAGCCGCCGGCACAGACGCCAAGAGCACGCTCTACTGCTCCTTCTGCGGAAAGAGCCAGCACGAGGTGCGCAAGCTCATCGCCGGGCCGACCGTGTTCATCTGCGATGAATGCGTCGAACTGTGCATGGACATCATCCGTGAAGAGCACAAAATCTCCTTCTCCAAGACGAAGGACGGCGTGCCCACGCCCAAGGAGATCCGCGACGTTCTCGACGACTATGTGATCGGCCAGGCGCACGCCAAGAAGGTCCTCTCGGTCGCCGTCCACAACCATTACAAGCGCCTGAACCACGCGACGAAGAACAACGACGTCGAACTGGCCAAGTCGAACATCATGCTGATCGGGCCGACCGGCTCGGGCAAGACGCTGCTGGCTCAGACGCTGGCGCGCATCATCGACGTGCCGTTCACGATGGCCGACGCCACGACCCTGACCGAAGCCGGTTACGTGGGCGAGGATGTCGAGAACATCATCCTGAAGCTGCTTCAGGCGTCGGACTACAACGTCGAGCGCGCCCAGCGCGGCATCGTCTACATCGACGAAATCGACAAGATCAGCCGCAAGTCGGACAACCCGTCGATCACTCGCGACGTGTCGGGCGAAGGCGTGCAGCAGGCTCTGCTGAAGATCATGGAAGGCACGGTCGCCTCCGTGCCTCCGCAGGGCGGCCGCAAGCATCCGCAGCAGGAATTCCTGCAGGTCGACACCGCCAACATCCTGTTCATCGTCGGCGGCGCCTTCGCCGGCCTTGAAAAGGTGATCTCGGCGCGTGGGGCAGGGGCCTCGATCGGCTTCGGCGCCAAGGTCAAGGAAATCGACGAACGTCGCACGGGCGACATCCTGAAGGGCGTCGAGCCGGACGATCTGATGCGTTTCGGCTTGATCCCCGAGTTCATCGGCCGTCTGCCGGTTCTGGCGACGCTGGAAGACCTGGACGAAGAAGCCCTGGTCACCATCCTGACCGAGCCGAAGAACGCCCTGGTCAAACAGTACAAGCGCCTGTTCGAGATGGAGAATGTCGATCTGACCTTCACCGACGACGCGCTGATCGCCGTCGCCAAGAAGGCGATCACGAGGAAGACCGGCGCCCGCGGCCTGCGTTCCATTCTGGAAGGCATCCTGCTGGAGACGATGTTCGAACTGCCGACCTTCGAAGGTGTCGAAGAGGTGGTGGTCAACGCCGAGGTCATCGAAGGCCAGGCCCAGCCGCTGCTGATCTACGCCGAAACCAAGGGCAAGAAGGCCGCGACGCCCGACAGCGCCGCCTGAGCCACCTGTTGCAAGACTAAGCAGGGCGGGGCCGGAAACGGCTCCGCCCTTTCGCTTGAGAGGCGAAACGGCCTTGCCGTCTGTGGATGGAAAAGCCCGTCGCCGTCCGGCAGCGCTTGAACCCGGCGCAAGCCAAACCACATACTGATCCGAAGGCCGCCGAATGGCGGGTCGAGTCGAAACGGCGGAGCATCGCGTTCCGTCCGACGGCGCGGCGGGTCAGAGATGAACGACGACCCCGGAAAGCACATCATGACTGAGACCAAGACCCTTCCCGTCCTGCCCCTGAGAGACATCGTCGTCTTCCCGCACATGGTCGTGCCGCTGTTCGTCGGCCGCGAAAAGTCGGTGAAGGCGCTGGACGAGATCATGAAGGGTGAAAAGCAGATCCTGCTGGCCACCCAGAAGAACAGCGTCGACGACGATCCGGCGGCGGACGCCATCTATCCGATCGGCGTCGTGGCCACCGTTCTGCAACTGCTGAAACTGCCGGACGGCACCGTCAAGGTGCTGGTCGAGGGCAAGAGCCGTGCGCGCCTGACCCGCTTCACCGACCGCACGGAGTATTTCGAGGCCGAGGCCGTCGAGATCGAGGAGGACGCCGGCGAACCGGCCCAGTCCGAAGCCCTGCTGCGCGCGGTGATCGAACAGTTCGAAAACTATGTGAAACTGAACAAGAAGGTGCCGCCTGAGGCCCTCAGCTCCATCCCCCAAATCACCGATCCCTCCAAGCTGGCCGACAGCGTGGCGGCTCATCTGTCGGTCAAGATCACCGACAAACAGGGCCTGCTGGAGACCTTCGCCGTGCCCGAGCGGCTGGAGAAGGTCTATGGGCTGATGGAAGGTGAGATCAGTGTCCTGCAGGTCGAGAAGAAGATCCGCTCGCGCGTGAAGCGCCAGATGGAGAAGACCCAGCGCGAATATTATCTGAATGAGCAGATGAAGGCGATCCAGCGCGAGCTGGGCGAGACCGACGACAGCCGTGACGAGATCATGGAGCTGGAGACGCGCATCCGCAAAACCAAGCTCAGCAAGGAAGCCCGCACCAAGGCCGAAGCCGAGGTGAAGAAGCTGCGCAACATGAGCCCGATGTCGGCGGAATCGACGGTGGTGCGCAACTACCTCGACTGGCTGCTGTCCATCCCCTGGGGCAAGGCCAAGTCCAAGCCCATCGACCTCAACAAGGCCGAGGAAATCCTCGAGGAGGACCACTACGGGCTGGAGAAGGTCAAGGAACGGATCATCGAATACCTGGCGGTGCAGGCGCGCACCAACAGCCTGAAAGGGCCGATCCTGTGCCTGGTCGGCCCTCCCGGCGTCGGCAAGACCTCGCTGGCCAAGTCGATCGCCAAGGCGACGGGGCGTGAATACGTCCGCATGTCGCTGGGCGGCATGCGTGACGAAGCCGAGATCCGCGGCCACCGCCGGACCTACATCGGCTCCATGCCCGGCAAGATCATTCAGTCGATGAAGAAGGTGAAGACCACCAACGCCTTCATCCTGCTGGACGAGATCGACAAGCTGGGCGCCGACTGGCGCGGGGACCCGTCCTCGGCCCTGCTGGAGGTGCTGGACCCGGCCCAGAACAATGCGTTCGGCGACCACTATCTGGAGGTCGATTACGACCTGTCCAACATCATGTTCGTGACCACGGCCAACAGCATGAACATGCCTCAGCCGCTGCTCGACCGGATGGAGGTCATCCGCGTCGCCGGCTACACCGAGGACGAGAAGGTCGAGATCGCCAAGCGTCACGTCCTGCCCAAGGTGACGAAGGACAACGGCCTGACACCGGCCGAGTTCATCGTGCCGGACGACACGATCCGCGACCTGATCCGCTACTACACCCGTGAAGCGGGCGTGCGTTCGCTGGAACGCGCCCTGGGCGGTCTGGCCCGCAAGGCGGTGCGAGAGATGTCCAAGGAAGGCCTGTCGTCGATCACCGTCGATGAGGCCAAGCTGGCCCAGTATGCGGGCGTGAAGAAGTTCCGCTATGGCGAGACGGACGAGGAGGATCAGGTCGGCATCGTCACCGGTCTGGCCTGGACCGAGTTCGGCGGTGACATCCTCACTATCGAGGCGATCAAGATGCCGGGACGCGGGCGCATGACCGTGACCGGCAATCTGAAGGACGTGATGAAGGAGTCGGTTTCGGCCGCCGCCTCATACGTCCGGGCCCGCGCCCTGTCGTTCGGGGTCAAGCCGCCCGTGTTCGAGAAGACCGACATCCACGTGCACGTGCCGGACGGCGCGACGCCCAAGGACGGTCCCTCGGCGGGCGTGGCCATGACCGTGGCCATGGTCTCGGTCCTGACCGGCATCCCGATCCGCAAGGACATCGCCATGACCGGCGAGATCACCCTGCGCGGGCGTGTCACCGCCATCGGCGGCCTGAAGGAGAAGCTGCTGGCGGCGCTTCGCAGCGGCATCAAGACGGTGCTGATCCCCGAAGAGAATGAGAAGGACCTCGCCGACGTGCCCGACAATGTGAAGTCGGCGCTGGAGATCGTCCCGATCAAGACCGCCGACGAAGCCCTGAAATGGGCCCTGACCGGCACCCCGACGCCGGTGGAATGGGACGAGGTCGCCGATCCTCTGCCCACGCCGCAAGCGCCGCAGGATCCCGGCGGCGCGACCGTCGCGCACTGACGACAAAAGCCCTCTCCCATTGGGAGAGGGCTTGAGCGCACGAGAGCGCAGCGATCGTTCTTGCGCGAAAGGGTGAGGGTCGAATGTGGGCTGGCGGCTTCGCCGCCACACGCACCCGACTCTCATCCGACGGGGCTCCGCCCCGCCACCTTCTCCCATCGGGAGAAGGATTCAGCGCGAGTCGACCATCACCAGTTCAGCGTCTTCCTTCGCCGTGATCGTGATCACCGGCTCGCCGATGATGCCGGCGCCGTCGCGGGCGTTCAGCGTTACGCCGTTGACGTCCACCTGACCCACCGCAGGCACCAGATAGGCGCGGCGGCCGTCGGACAGGTCATAGGTCAGGCTCTCGCCCGCCTTCAGCGTGGCCGCGAGGATCTTGGCGTCGGCGTTGATCGACAGGGCTTCGTCGCCGGGATCGCCCGAGGCCACGACGGTGAACCGGCCCGAGCGGTCGTTCCTGGGGAAGTCGCGCTGGCCCCAGCCGGGCGCCGAGCCGGGCTTGTCGGTTTCGATCCAGATCTGGAACAGGGTGGTGGCTTCGTCTTCGAGGTTGAACTCGGAGTGGCGCACGCCTGTGCCCGCGCTCATCACCTGGACGTCGCCGGCGCCGGTGCGGCCCTTGTTGCCCATGGAATCCTCATGGGTGATGGCCCCAGTGCGGACATAGGTGATGATCTCCATGTCGGCGTGGGGGTGGGGCGGGAAGCCCGATTTTGCGGCGATGGTGTCATCGTTCCACACACGCAGCCGGCCCCAGCCCATGCGGTTTGGATCATAGTAGTTGGCGAACGAGAAGTGATGTTTGGCGTCCAGCCAACCATGGTTGGCGCCGCCGAGGGTTTTGAAGGGTCTGACGTCGATCATGGGGATGCTCCCGAGAATCCGAGGGTTAGGAACCTCGCTGAGCCCTATATAGGTAACAGTGTCAGTGGCGGAAAGGGGGCCGTGAGCAAGGCTGTCGGTCTGCTATCCCTATGACGTGCCGGTAGCCCCACCACTGCTTCACGCGTGTGACTTTGACAGTATCGCCGATCCGGCAATCCAAGCGAGACGAGACGGCGATAGTGTCTTTGGAGCGGCCTATATCAATGTGCATCACGCGGTAGGAGCCTGTTGTGCTTTCTCGCACGCCAAAGCCCGTCACCGTGCCTTTCCCGTTGCTGGAGGGGCCTGTCGGGATGATGACGGCGACCACGACAAGCACTAACGCAGAGCCGACAGCGAAGGTTACTGGCACGCCTAAAGCCGCAGCGTTGTAAGAAACCCAAGCTTTAAAAGGAATTCTCACCCCACCTGCGCCCTGTGCCGCAGCATCGCGTCAGCCAGCACACAGGCGGCCATCGCCTCGACCACCGGCACGCCGCGCAGGGCGACGCAGGGGTCGTGGCGGCCCTTGGTGCGCAGGTCGGTCTCGGCGCCGTCACGGGTGATGGTCTGGCGCAGGGTCAGGATGGAGGAGGTGGGCTTGAAGGCCACGCGCGCGGTCAGGGGCTGGCCGGTGGAGATGCCGCCCAAGACGCCGCCTGCGTGGTTGGACAGGAAGACGGGCTGTCCGTCGTCGCCCAGGCGCATCTCGTCGGCGTTGGCCTCGCCCGACAGTTCGGCGGCGTCGAAGCCTGCGCCGACCTCCACCCCCTTGGCGGCGTTGATCGACATGAGGGCGGCGGCCAGTTCGGCGTCCAGCTTGCCATAGAGGGGCGCGCCCCATCCGGCGGGAACGCCCGTGACCTCCAGCGCCACGACGGCGCCGATGGAGGAGCCGGCCTTGCGCACCCCGTCCAGATAGGCCTCCCACTCGGGAACCACAGCGGCGGAGGCGGCGAACAGGACGTTGCCGGAGACAGCGTCGAAGTCGATCTGGTCCGGGGCGATGCGGTGCGGTCCTAGCTGGACCACGCCCGCGCGGATGCGGACGCCTTCACCCAGCACCTTTCGCGCCACCGCGCCTGCCGCGACCCGCATGGCCGTCTCGCGCGCGCTGGACCGTCCGCCGCCGCGATGGTCGCGCACGCCGTATTTGGTCTGATAGGTCAGGTCGGCGTGGCCCGGGCGGTAGGCGCGGGCGATCTCGCCATAGTCCTTGGAGCGCTGATCCGTGTTGTCGATCAGCAGGCTGATCGGGGTGCCGGTGGTGACGGGGCCGTCTCCGTCGTTAAAGACGCCCGACAGGATGCGGACCTGATCGGCCTCCTGGCGCTGGGTGACGAAGCGGCTGCCGCCGGGCTTGCGCTGGTCCAGCCAGGGCTGGATGTCGGCCTCGGTCAGGGGGATCAGCGGCGGGCAGCCGTCGACGACGCAGCCGATGGCCGGGCCGTGGCTTTCGCCCCAGGTGGTGACGCGGAACAGATGGCCGAAGGTGTTGTGCGACATGCCTTACGGCTTAGACCATTTTTGCTTCAGGTCGAGCCGACCTGAATCCAAAAAATGGTCCAAGAATCATGCTTGGAGCGAAATCTGAGCCGAGTGGGACGCAGTCCACCTCGACCGATTTCGCTCTAAGCCGCGATGCGTTCCGGCGTCCAGACCCGTGTGAACCGCATCAGCAGGTCTTCGGCCGAGGACGGGGCGTCGGCGCAAGGCGTCAGGGCCACGAACAGATGGCCTTGCGGGCGTTTGCCGCGCGCAGGCAGGCCCAGGCCCTTGAGACGAAGCTGGGTCGTCGGTCCCATCGTCCCGGCGATGATCCAGGCGGAACGCAGGCCCGCATGGGTCTCGACCTCGACCCGGCCGCCGTCGTCCAGCAGCCGCTGCGGCACGGACCAGCGCATATAGAGGTCGTCGCCCATGACCCGCAGCGCCGCCGTGGGCCGGATCAGCACGGGCAGGTGCAGGTCAGAACCGTCCGGCCCCGCGCCGCGCAGGCGCAGATGCTCGCCGGTGCGCAGACCCGCCGGGACATGGATGTTCAGGGTGCGGCGGCCCAGACTGATGCTGACGTCGCCGCCTTGCAGCGCCTGCATCGGCGACAGGGGGATGACGGTGGTGAGCGACGGGCGCTGTCTGGGGGCGG
>Ga0233377_1000883_pt1 | contig 12218 bp, 6 predicted proteins | sample ElkDunMinimDraft_6_FD_191540 | JGI IMG/M metagenome (GOLD analysis project Ga0233377, IMG submission 191540) | Fecal eukaryotic communites from dung pellets of Tule Elk in California, USA - Elk Dung E36 | ecosystem: Host-associated > Mammals > Digestive system > Large intestine > Fecal | place...
CCGAGGAGACTGTTAGGCCCAGCGCGACGCTGCCGGACGGCGCATCCGAGCCATCATAGGCAATGCCGCCGCCACCACCGATGCTCTGGGCCAGAATGCCGATGGAATGGGAGCCGCTGGTCGACACACTTGGCCAATCGTTCAGGTTGACCGTGACGAGACCACCATTGGTGCCTGTCCCACCACTGCCATTGAAACCCAGCGTCGTCGACGCGTAGATTGAAAGCTGGGCGAAAGCGGTGAGATCGCTGTTGGCGCTGCCGCCGACGCTCTGCGCCACCAGTCCGGGCGCGAAGTCGCCCTGTGTCGCAATCGAGCCGGACAGATTTGCGGTGACCGTGCCGCCGACGCCGCCAAGCCCGCCCATGCCGCCGATCGACAGGGTCGGCGAGATGTTAATCGTGGGAAGCGGCACGCTCTCGATCGCGAGAGCGACGGCCGGCGTCGCCGATGTGCTGGGGGATGTCGTGGCGCTGGGAGCGAAACCCGCCGTTCCGCCGACGCCGACCGATTGTGCGAGGATGCCAACAGCATTCTTGCCCAAGGTCGTCAGCACGCCAGCATGATTGACGACGACCGTTCCGCCATCGCCGCCGGCACCGCCGGTGCGCCCGACAATCATGGTCGGCAAGATGGAGATCGTCGGCGTGACCTGAGTACCGGCAACACTCTTGGACCAGCTCAGGAGCCCGCTCGCGCTGAACGATCCGCCAGAAGCAACGCCGCCGCCACTGCCGATCGACTGTGCGAGCAATCCGGTGGAGCTGACGCCGTGTGTTGTGATCACGCCATCCGTGTTGACGCTGGCGGTCGCCGCGCCGCCATTGCCGCCAGTGCCCCCGTTGGACCCCGACGTGATGGTGATGCTCTTGGTCGAGCGGGTCCCGATGCTGTTTGCATTCGCCGAGCCGGCGCCGGCATTGCCGCCGCCGCCGCCAATGGACTGCACCACACCGGCGCTCGAGAAGTCGCCATAGGTGATGATCTTCGATAGCGCCGTAGCGGAATTGCCGACGGTCAATGTCGCTCCGCCGCCATTGCCGCCAGTGCAGGACGTGGCGCAATTGCCGCCGACGGCCACGCTGATATTGACGTCCATGCTCGACAGGGTATTGCCCGGAATATAGCCCGAGCCAAAGCCGATCCCGGCCGCCATGGCGGAACTGTCTCCGCCTTGCCCGCCGCCGCCGATCGATTGAGCCATGGCGCCGTTACTTCCGGTGCCATAGGTCACGACCTCGGTGCCGTCGCCCAGCGCGATGGAAGCGGCAACCGCATTCTGGTCTGCCGAGCCGCCATTGCCGCCCGAGCCGCCGGTGGCGAGCGCGATGCTTAAGGTCGGGGTGCCGCTGATCCCTTCATCAGACGGATACGGGAGTGAGATCGAGGCCGCCAGCGCCGAGGCGCCGCCCCCTACGCCGCCGCTCCCGCCGATGGACTGCGCTAGCACGCCGACCGCATCGAACTGGTTGCTTGAGGTTCCGCTTCCGCCCTGGCCAAAACCGGTCGTGATGGTTGATCCCGACAGCGTGACGCCGACATTCCCCGGTGCGCCGCCATTGCCGCCACCGCCGCCAACCGCAACCGAATAGCTTAGCAACCCCGAGGCACTGGTGGCGTAGGCCGCACCGCCCGCACCGCCGCCACCGCCAATGGATTGGGCAAGCAGGCCGATTGCGCCGCTCCCTGTCGTGTTTGCGGTCAGGTTGGTTGCCCCCACGACGACGGCACCGCCAGCGCCGCCGGCGCCGGCCGTGCCACCGATAGAGACGACACTGGCGAGGCCCGACCCATGGGCGTTGCCGCCGATACCGCCGCCGCCGCCGATCGATTGCGCGACGATCGCATGGGACAGCGTACCCGACGTCGACAGGCCGGTCCCGGGGCTGCTGCTGGAGAGGGTCAGATTAACCGCTCCGCCTGCGCGGCCGCTGCCCGCAGCGCCACCTTCGACCACGATCATGCCACCCGCGGGGCCGCCGGCACCGCCGTCGCCGCCGATGGACTGGGCGACGATGGCCTGCGAACTTTCGCCGGTGGTGGTGATCATGCCGGAATTGGTCACGTTGATCGACCCGCCAGCCGATGCAGCGGCGCCGGTACCGCCCTTGTCATCGAAGATGCTTCCGGAGGCGCTGCCGGCCGCGCCGCCATTACCGGAAATGGATTGGGCGAAAATGCCCTGGGAGTAGCCGCCCGAGGTGATGATCGGACCCGTATTGGTGATTGTAATGGCGCCAACGTTGCCGCCGTTTCCTGCGTTTCCGGCTGTCGAGCCGAATGCGCCGGTCCCATACCCGCCTGCACCGCCGGCGCCAGATGTCGCCTGTGTCAGGATTCCACGGGAGGTCTGACCCGCGGTCGTGATCGCCGCTCCCGATGTAACGGCAATACCACCCGAATTCCCGCCCGTGCCGCCATTGCCGCCGTTGCCAGTCCCGACTCCCGCGTCGACATTCGCGCCGTTGCCGGCATTGCCACCAATGCTGCGGGCCGTGATGCCGTCGGATGACTCCCCCGACGTGGTCAGCGCCACGCCAGAGCCCAGGGTGACGTTCACGAGCCCGGTTATGCCTCCGGGCGCGCCGGGGTTGGCGTCGGCAAACGTCGAGGTAGCATCGACGTAGCCCGCGTTTCCGCCTTGACCTCCCTGCGCTTGAGCCAGGACAGCGCTCGACGTCGAGCCGCTGGTCTTGATCGTTGCGCCCGTTCCGAGATTAACGGTGATGGGGTCGCCCCGTCCCCCCGAGCCGCCAGTGCTGGGATTGATCAGCGTCCCGCGAGCCTCGCCGCCGTTTCCACCGTTCCCGCCTTTGGTTGTCGCTTCCAGGCCGGCGGACCCGGTCCCGCTTGTCGTGATCGAGAGTATCCCCGTGCTCGTGACGGACACCGCAGTCTGATTGACGCTACTACCGGAATTTCCGCCGTCGCCACCATTGCCGGGTGTAACGTTGACGCTGACACCGATCCCGTCATCGCCGCCGGTGCTGCCGTCGCCGGCGGTGGACGCCACGAGAATGCCGGGTGCGCTATGACCCGTCGTCGTCAGGCTGTTGCCAGCTCCGCCTTGTTGGGACAGCCTCAGCGTCAGTGAGCTGCCGCTGCCCCCGTTCGCGCCATTGCTGTTGTCGTATCCGACCGCGGTCCCGGCATTGCCGCCATACTGGTGGCCGATAAGCGCTGCGACATTGTCTCCGCCGGTCGTGATGCTGGTGTCGGTCAAAGTCAACGACATCGCATCGACTGCGCCACCGCGGCCGGCCGACATCTCGTGATAGCCCGTGCCTCCATCCCCGCCACGTTGTTCGACCCTGACTGCCGCCGCATTGCCGATGCTGGCGTCGGTCGTGACGTTTATGGAGCTGTTGCTGAGGGACAGGGTCGAGGCCAAGGCCGTGCCGCCGGGGGCGCCACTGTTGTCGTGGCTTGTACTGCCTCCGCCGGAGCCGCCCTGCGAGGTGATGTACAACCCGAACAACGCGTCAGGATTCCAGCCTGCCTGAGTGAAGTTGAGATTGAGCGTCAAGTTCGAGAGAATGGCGGTGGCGGTCCCTGAGGACCCTCCCACTGCTGGGGCGTCCGCATTTGGAGCCCCCCCCAGGCCGACTGCATGATTCCGCCGATCGGACCCTTCTGAGCGATCGATCCCTGGCCGGTCAGGGACACGTTTGCGCCCGAACCTGTAAGCGACAGGTTAGCCCCATTGAAAGACGAGGGATTGCTCTGCTGGAGTGCAAACGGAACCGTTCCGTAAGACGGGAAGGGTAGCATTGCGGTGAAATTATACGCGTAGGAGCCGCTTATCGATGCGGTCGTGGGCAAATTTTGCGGCGCATTAGAACTCTGCGCCCATGCCGCCGCCCCATAAAATCCAGGCAGCACGGCAAACAGTGCCGAAACGGCGAGGGGTTTGGAAATCTTCTGCACGGGGAGGCTCCGTTGTATCAGCGCGGTTCGGCGCGGCGGCAAATTCAAGAGAACCGGATCGCGACATGGCGGCAGACCAGCGGGAAGGGGCGCACGCCCCCGTTCGAGGCGGGGCGGACTAACCGGGAGGGGCAGTCGGCACGCGAGGCGGCAAAGGTGTGATGCCTTCGGGGAGGGGCGCTGGCGGTCGGGCGGGCACAGGCGAGGCGAAGCTGACGCCAGTGTCCGCATGCGGCGATCTGGTATCCGATTGAAGCCTGGCCACGCTGGTCATCCGCCCTTCCCATCTTGTTCAGGCCGTTGGCAGGGGTGACGATAGGAAACTCGCTCAACTTCCGGAGTAAAATCCAAATCTCGTCGATCCCTGGCGCGCCTCAACCGGCACCTGCCGGAGCAGATGCTCAATGGATATTAGAGGGGGAATTTTTTGTAGGCTTAACCCTCAAGGGTTAGTTATCGTCGATGAGGAGGAATCAAGCTGCGAAGGATTTGATCGCTTAGCGAATCCTTACAGAAAATCGACTATTTAATTGAATTAATCCACGCAATGCTGCCGGCGGTTTGTCATCCGGCCGGGTCGAGCAGCGCGGCCCCGGTCTCCCGAGCAAAGGGTCACTCCGCTGCCTGGAGCGCCGAGGTCTCGACATCATGACGTGCGAGCGGGCGGTTCCCCGCCAGCTTGCGCATCAGCACGTAGAACACCGGCGTCAGGAAGATGCCGAAGGCGGTGACGCCGATCATGCCGGAGAAGACCGCGATGCCCATGGCCTGGCGCATCTCGGCGCCCGCCCCAGTCGAGATCACCAGCGGCACCACGCCCATCACGAAGGCAAGCGAGGTCATCAGGATCGGCCTCAGCCTCAGCCGGCTGGCCTCGATCGCAGCCTCGACCGGCGTTCGCCCCTCGAATTCGAGCTCGCGCGCGAATTCGACGATCAGGATCGCATTCTTCGCCGATAGTCCGACCAGGACGACAAGGCCGATCTGGGTGAAGACGTTGTTGTCCCCGCCCGTGAGCCAGACGCCGGCCAGCGCCGCCAGCAGCCCCATCGGAATGATGAGCAGGATAGCGATCGGCAGCGTCAGGCTCTCGTACTGGGCCGCCAGCACCAGGAAGACGAGCAGGATCGCCACCGGGAAGACGATCATCGCCGAATTGCCGGCCAGGATCTCCTGATAGGTCAGCTCGGTCCATTCGAAGACGAAGCCGCGCGGCAGCGTCTCGGCCGCGATGCGCTCCACCGCCGCTTGCGCCTGGCCGGACGAGAAGCCCGGTGCCGCGCCGGCATTGATGTCGGAGGAGAGGAAGCCGTTATAGCGCATCGCCCGCTCCGGCCCGGCATCGGCGCGCACGTTGAGCACCGCGCTGAGCGGGATCATCTCGCCCGTGTTCGAGCGCACCCTGAGCTGGCCGATATGCTCCGGCAGTGCGCGATAGGGCGCGTCAGCCTGGACGCGGACCGTGTAGGTGCGGCCGAAACGATTGAAGTCGTTGACATAGGTCGAGCCGAGATAGGTCTGCAGCGTATCGAACACCTCCGTCACGGCTACGCCGAGCTGGCGGGCCTTGGTGCGATCGATATCGGCATAGAGTTGCGGCACGTTGACCTGGAAGCTCGAGAACATGCCGGCGATCTCCGGTGCGGTGCTCGCCTTCGCCATGAACGCCTTGGTCGCCTCGTCCAGTGCCTGGTAGCCGAGGCCGGCGCGATCCTCGATCTGCAGCTTGAAGCCGCCGATCGTGCCGAGACCCTGGACGGGCGGCGGCGGGAACATCGCAATGAAGGCCTCCTGGATGCCGGCGAACTGCTTGTTGAGGTCGGCTGCGATGGCGTTGCCGCTCAACGCCGGGTCCTTGCGCTGGTCGAAGGGTTTCAGTCCGACGAAGACGATGCCGGCATTGGACGAGTTGGTGAAGCCGTTGATCGACAGGCCCGGGAAGGAGATCGCGTTTTCCACTCCGGGATGCTTCAGCGCGATCTCGTCCATGCGGCGGATCACATCCTCCGTCCGGTCGAGCGTGGCGGCGTCCGGCAGTTGCGCGAAGCCGACTAGGTACTGCTTGTCCTGGCCCGGCACGAAGCCGGACGGCACCGCCTTGAACAGCACGCCGGTGAAGCCGAGCAGCACGACATAAAGCGTCACCATGACGGCCTTGCGCGAGATCACCCGACGCACGCCGCTGCCATAGGCTTCCGATGAGCGATTGAAGAAGCGGTTGAAGCCGCGGAAGAACCAGCCGAGCAGCGTGTCCATCACGCGCGTCAGCCTGTCCTTCGGGGCGTGATGCCCCTTGAGCAGCAGCGCGGCCAGAGCCGGCGAGAGCGTCAGCGAGTTGATCGCCGAGATCACCGTCGAGATCGCGATGGTGAGCGCGAACTGGCGGTAGAACTGCCCCGTCAGGCCGGAGATGAAGGCGAGCGGCACGAACACCGCGACCAGCACCAGCGCGATCGCGATGATCGGGCCGGAGACCTCGCGCATCGCCTTGTAGGTGGCCTCGCGCGGGTTGAGACCGCCCTCGATATTGCGCTCGACATTCTCGACCACGACGATCGCGTCGTCGACGACGATGCCGATGGCGAGCACCAGCCCGAACAGGCTGAGCGCGTTGATCGAGAAGCCCAGCAGGTACATCACCGCGAAGGTGCCGACGACCGAGACCGGCACGGCGACGAGCGGGATGATCGAGGCCCGCCAGGTCTGCAGGAAGACGATGACGACGAGCACGACCAGCGCCACCGCCTCGAGCAGCGTCGTGATCACCGCCTTGATCGAGGCGCGCACGAACTGGGTGGTGTCGTAGACGATCGAATAGTCCACGCCCTCGGGCATGTTCTGCTTGATCTCGCGCATCGTCTCCTGGACGCGGTCGGCGATCGCTATGGCGTTCGAGCCCGGCGCCTGGAAGACCGGCACGGCGACCGCCTGTTTGCCGTTGAGCAGCGAGCGCAGCGAGTATTCGGCCGCGCCCAGCTCGATGCGGGAGATGTCCCTCAGCCTGACGACGGCGCCGTCGGCACCGGTCTTGACGATGATCTCGCCGAACTCCTCCTCGCTCTGGAGGCGGCCCTGCGCGTTGACAGAGAGCTGCAGGTCTAGCCCCGCCGCGTTTGGCGAGGCGCCGATGACGCCGGCCGCGGCCTGGACGTTCTGGGCGCGGATCTCACGCACCACGTCGCCGGGCGCGAGCCCGTGCTCGGCGACCTTCTGCGGGTCGAGCCAGACACGCAGCGAATAGTCGCCCGAGCCGAAGAGCTGCACCTGCCCGACACCGTCGATCCGGGCCAGCCGGTCCTTGACGTTCAGCACCGCGTAGTTGCGCAGATAGGTCATGTCGTAGCGGCCGTTCGGCGAGGTGATGTGCACCACCATCGTCAGATCCGGCGAGCTCTTGATCGTGGTGACGCCGAGGCGACGCACCTCCTCCGGCAAGCGCGGCTCGGCCTGCGCGACGCGGTTCTGCACGAGCTGCTGCGCCTGGTCCGGGCTGGTGCCGAGCCGGAAGGTGACGTTTAGCGTCATCACGCCGTCCGTCGTCGCCTGGCTCGACATGTAGAGCATGCCTTCGACGCCGTTGATCTGCTCCTCGATCGGCGTCGCCACCGTCTCGGCGATGACGCGCGGCGAGGCGCCGGGATATTGCGCACGCACGACGATCGTCGGCGGCACCACCTCCGGATACTCGGAGATCGGCAGGGCCCTGATCGACAGCAGCCCCGCGAGGAAGATGAGAACGGAGAGGACCGCCGCGAAGATCGGCCGGTCGATGAAGAATTTCGAGAGGTTCATGGGTCGCCCCCCTTTGGAGCGGCGTTTGGTTGTTTTGTGAGGAAAGCGTTATGCTCGGGCATGAAGCGCGTCATGCTCGGGCCTGCCCCGAGCATCTCTTCGACGAGTTTCTCGGGCCTGCGCTTCGCTTCGCCCGAGAATGACGGGAGCGCGTCAGCGCTGGGCGAGCTCGGTGGGCTTCGCCCTGATCTCGCTCTTCTGCGCCATCGGCACGGTCTCGGGCGCAACCGTCGCACCCGGGCGGATGCGCTGCAGGCCGTTGACGACGATGCGCTCGCCCGCCTTCAGGCCGCCGGTGACGACGCGCAGTCCCTGATGGGCCGCGCCGAGCGTGACCTCGCGCCAGACAGCCTTGCCGTCCTCGCCTACGACGAAGACGAACTTCTTGTTCTGGTCGGTGCCGACGGCGCGCTCGTTGATGACGAGCTGCGCCTCGGCCTTCGCCTGTCCCAGCTGGACGCGGACGAACTGGCCTGGCATCAGCCGGCCGCCGGGATTGTCGAGCAGGGCGCGCACCCGCACCGTGCCGCTGGCGCCGTCGATGCCGTTATCGACGAAGTGCAGGCGGCCCTCGACGCTGGCGGAGCCGCCGGCCGCGGTGGTCAGCCTGACCGGGATCTGCTCGAGGGCGCGCGGACCCTCGGGCAGCGAGGCCAGCGCATCGATCACGCTCTTCTCGTCGGCATTGAAGGCGGCGTAGATCGGATCGATCGAGAGCAGCGTCGTCAGCACCTGCCCGCCGGCGGCGATCAGGTTGCCGGTGGTGACGTCGAGCCGGCCGATGCGCCCGGCGATCGGCGCGCGGATCTGGGTGTAGTCGAGGTTGAGTTGCGCCGTGCGGCGCGCAGCCTCCGCCGAACGCAGATTGGCCTGCGCCTCCCGCAGGCCGTTAATGCGGGTGTCGAGGTCGCGCTGCGACAGGTTGCGGCTGGCGATCAGCTGCTGGCCGCGCTCATGTTCGGTGGCGGCCAGAGCGACGCGCGCCTCGGCGGCGAGCACCTGCGCCTCGACCCGCTCCAGCTCGGCGAGATAGGTCTCCTGGTCGATGCTGACGAGCAGGTCGCCCTGCTTGACCAGATTGCCCTCGCGGAAATGCACGGCCTCGACGACGCCGGCGACCCGCGAGCGCAGCTCGACGCGCTCGATCGCCTCCAACCGGCCAGAGAATTCGGCCCAGGGCACGATCGGGCGCGCCTCGACCGTGGCGACCGACACGGCGATCGCGGCCTGGGGGGTGGTGTCGCCCTGCGCGGGGTTTCCGGGCAGGCCGACGGTGACGATGGCGGCAAGTGCGACCGAGGAGGCGAGCCCGGCCAGCAGGCCATGACGGGTCGTTCCCTGAATCATGGGTCGAATCCTTCTTGAAGAGCGAAACGGAAAGGTTGAACCGGGCTGCGCCGGCTAGGGCGGTGCGGTCTGGGCGTAGAAGGCGGCGATGGCGCCACGCGTATCGCAGAGGCAGGAACCTTCCTTCGGCGCCTCCGCATAGGCCTGCGGCCAGCGGGTCGGCGCCGCGAGCTCGACATGGTGGGCGGCGACGCCGGCCTTGCTGAGGCGGAATGCATATTGCGCGGCCTCGTCGCGCATCGGATCGTCCTGCCCGCTGATCAGCAGGGCCGGCGGCAGCCCGGCGAGCCGTGCGGCCTGTAGCGGAACCGCGTAGGGATGGGCGGCGCGCTCAGGGCTGCCGAGATAGGCCGCCCAGCCATCGGCCCAGCGGCAGCCGACCGGCCCGGCCTGTGCCTCGCGCAGCGAGGCGGTGCCGAGGCAGGCGTCGAGCATGGGCGAGAACAATATCTGCCCGGCCAGCGGAGGCCCGCCACGATCGCGCGCCATCATCGCCAGAGCAGCGGCGAGATTGCCGCCCGCCTCTTCGCCGGCGACATAGAGCGGCGCCTTGCGGGCGGCCCAGCGTGCGCGCCCTCTGGAAAGTGCCTCCAGCGCCGCATAGATGCGGTCGAGCGACTGCGGGAACCCCTGTTCCGGCGCGAGCGGATAGGACAGCGAGAAGACGATCGCACCAGCTTCGGTCAGCGCGGTCGCGACAGCCTGTCCCTCAGCGGGCGAGCCGCTGCTGAAATGGCCGCCATGGAGATGCAGCACAAGACCTGCATCGTCGGGCACCTCGGCGGGAACATAGAGACGGCCCTCGAACCTGTCCCCGCGCAGCGTCAGGCTCTCGTTCCGCCAGAAGACGGAGAGCACTGGCTGAAGCTTCTGCAGGGCGATCCCGGGCATGGCTACCCCTCAGGTGTTGCGTTGCAGCATCGAGATAGGGGATCGCCTTTCCGGAATAAATGGTCTATCTGCTCATTCATTACTCACATAAAGAAACAATAGCAGGAAAGATGGACCAGCTTTCGGCGATGCGCGCGTTCGTCAAAGTCGTCGAGACGGGAACCTTCACCCGCGCCGCCGATCTGCTGGACATCCCGAAGCCGACGGTGACCAAGCTGATCCAGCAGCTCGAGGCACATCTGCGTGCCCGGCTCCTGAACCGCACGACGCGCCGCGTCACGGTAACACTGGACGGCGCCGCCTATTATGAACGCGCGCTGCGCCTGCTCTCCGACCTCGATGAGCTCGACGGCAGCCTGACCTCGGCGCAGGCGCGCCCGAGCGGCCGCCTGCGGGTCGACTGCAGCTCCTCCCTGGCGATCACCGTGATCATTCCGGCCCTGCACGAGTTCCACGAGCGCTATCCCGACATCCAGCTCGATCTCGGGCTCAGCGACCGGCCGGCCGATCTCGTCGCGGAAAACCTGGACTGTGCGGTTCGGGCCGGCGAAATCGCCGACCAGAGCCTGATCGCGCGGCGCATCGGCGAGATGCAGATCATCACCTGTGCCGCGCCGGACTATCTCGCACGCCACGGCACGCCCCGCCATCCGCGTGAGATCGAGGACGGCCACCGGATCGTGGCCTACCGGCCGGCGCTGGGAGGGCGGGTGCTGCCGATGATCTACCAGAACCATACCGAGACGATCGAGATCGCCGGAAGCTACATCATCTCGCTGAGCGACGGCATAGGTTATCTGGCAGCCGGGCTGGCGGGCCACGGCATCCTGCAGCTACCGACCTTCATGGCCCGGGAGGCCATCGCCGATGGCAGGCTCGTGCCGATTCTTCTGGACTGGTGCGCGGGTCCAAAGCCGCTCCACATCGTCTATCCGCCGAACCGGCATCTCTCCAACAAAGTGCGCGTCTTCGTCGACTGGCTGGCTGAGCTGTTCGCCAAGGGCGGCCTCGACTTGACACGAGCCACGCCGGAGGGGGAGTGCGCGATGACACCGGTGTCTGGCGTCCGGTAGACGCTAGATTGAAGCTGGATCACTCAATCGGGGCAGGCCAGTCAAACGTCCTTCAAAGTTGCCCCCCGATTGGAATGCGCCCCCTGAGGCGGAATGGTGACGGAGCACTTGACCGGGGAGCCGGGCTGTCGAAGGTTGAACGCCCATGGCCCCACCCTGCACTCACAGAATTGAGTTCAAGCGCCAGAGAGCCCAGGATTCGGTCGAGGAGACCAAGGCCCCGGCCAATCCCGACGCCAATGCGTTCCTCGAGTATCTGCGCAGCGCCGCGGCCAAGCCGTTCTTCGACAAGCAGGTCGCCGTGTCGAACAAGCCGGCTACCGCCTCGTAACGGACGCTGGAGCGACCTGCCGCCACCAACGCGGTCGTCACGGAGATTGAACATGCGACGACTAGGCGTCTGGTGTTTCGGTGTCCTCGTCCTCTGGCTTGCGCTACTTGGTTCGAACCAGGCCCGAACGGTGACGGACGCCGCCGGGCGTGTCGTCGAGATTCCGGAGACCGTGCCACGGGTCTTCGCCGCCGGCCCACCAGCCTCCGCATTGCTCTATGTCCTGGCTCCCGAAAAGATGATCGGCTGGACCAGCGCCCCGCGTGATGCCGAAAAGCCGTTTCTGAACCTCGCAACCCGCAACCTTCCAGAGCTCGGCCGCCTGACCGGGCGCGGCAATACGTTGAGCTTGGAGAGGCTGCTTGCGGCGAAGCCGGACCTGATCGTCGATTTCGGCACGATCAACGACACATATCGCTCGCTGGCCGACCGCGTGCAGGCGCAGACCGGAATTCCCTACCTGCTGATCGACGGGCGGTTTGAAAATATACCGGCAGCGTTGCGCCTTCTGGCCGACGTGCTGGGGGTGCCGCAGCGCGGAGAGAATCTCGCCCGCGAAGCCGAGCGCATCTTCGCCGCGGTCGACGAGGTGGTCGCGCGCGTGCCGGAGGCGCAACGCCCCAGGATCTATCTCGCCCGTGGGACAGACGGGTTGGAAAGCGGCACGCGCAGGTCGATCAACACCGAGCTGATCGAGCGGGTCGGCGCCCTCAATGTGGTCGACGGGCTACGCGAGAAGGGCGGGCTGGTGCGTGTCGGGGCCGAACAGCTCCTGACCTTCGCGCCCGACACGATCATCACGCTGAACCGCGGCCTTCGCGACACATTCGCTACGAGACCGCCCTGGCCGCAACTCG
>Ga0233377_1000884_pt1 | contig 12215 bp, 12 predicted proteins | sample ElkDunMinimDraft_6_FD_191540 | JGI IMG/M metagenome (GOLD analysis project Ga0233377, IMG submission 191540) | Fecal eukaryotic communites from dung pellets of Tule Elk in California, USA - Elk Dung E36 | ecosystem: Host-associated > Mammals > Digestive system > Large intestine > Fecal | place...
AAGGCGCGAGACGCCGCCTCGACGGCCGCCGTCGTCTCGGCCTCGCCGAAGCGCGGAACCTTCGCCAGCACGTCGCCGGTCGCGGGATTGTCGACCGTATCGACGCTCTCGCCGCTCCAGGCACCATCGACATGGCACTGGGATTTCAGAAGGGTGGGATCGTTCAGCTTCAGCATGGCAGCCTCGGTGACGCGAAGGGGGGAAATTTGAGCCTGCTCTAGCACGCCGGCAGCCACGCTGACGACCGCCAGCAGCACATGGCCGCAACAGGTCCTGCCTTTTTCGCGCTGCCGGGCGGCGGATTATTTCGCCTGCGGCGTGCACACGGTCTTGTCGTCGAAGACATAGCAGACGCTCATCTCGCCCGTGCGGATATTGACGCGGAAGATGCCGCCCTCACGCTCGTGGCGCGAGGGCATCAGCGCATAGTCGCTCGGCGGCTGCGGGCCTGCGCCCTCCCCGGCCGGGAAGCAGACGGTGAGTCCGACGCCGCCCTCCTTGAGCTGAAACTGGCAGGCGGCGACCTCCCCCGTCGCCTTGTCGATGCGGTAGACGCGGTTGAGATCGCTCTGCGGCGCGGGCGCGAATTCGAAGGGCGCAGCCAGAGCCACTCCTCCCAAAGCCAGCAGGCTGCCGAGAGCCAGGCCCGTCAATCGTCCCAGGTTTTTCGACACCGCAACATTCCTTCCACGAATCGAGGGAACGATAGCACCATTGTCCGGCCGAAGGATGGCCCGCGCACGGCACGGTTCGACGCGCTGCGGCGCTTGCGGGGCTGTGCCGCAGCGCTTGCAAAGCCTCGTCCGAGCGCCTTTAAGCAGGCAGCCCGGCCCGCCAGGAGAAGCCAGCAGATGAGCCTGCCCCCCATCGTCGTCTTCGATCTCGACGGCACGCTTGCCGAAACAGCGCCCGACATCATGCGCACGCTGAACGTCATCCTGGAGCGCGAGGGGCTGCCCGCACTTCCGCTCGAGCGCGCCCGCGAACTGGTCGGGGCCGGCGCGCGCGCGCTGATCGAGCGCGGCTTCCGCGTCTCGGGGCGTCCGCTCGACACAGAGACGCTGGAGCGGCTCTTCGAGGATTTCCTGCTGATCTATGCCGATGACGTCGCCTCCCGCAGCCATCTCTTCGACGGCGTGCTCGGCGCGCTGGATGCGCTCGCGGCAGACGGCTACGCACTGGCCGTCTGCACCAACAAGCCGATCCTGCACACGCGGCTGATCCTCGACCATTTCGGCATCGCGAAGCGTTTCGCGGCTGTGGCCGGCCGCGACAGCTTTCCGTACCACAAGCCCGATCCGCGGCACCTCACCCTGACCATCGAGGCCGCCAAGGCTGACCCTGCGCGGGCGGTGATGATCGGCGATTCGCGCACCGACATCGCAACCGCGCGCGCCGCCGGCATTCCGACGATCTGCGTCCCGTTCGGCTATACCGACGTGCCGATCGAGACACTGGAGCCGGATCTTGTGATCCAGCACTTCGACGCCCTGCCCGACGCGGTGCTGCAGATACTCGGCCAACGGAGCGACGCGGAGATCGACAGGAAGGTCGCAGCTCATTCTTGACGCCACCGCGCGCGCCGACTAGGAGAGGCGCCGGTGCGGGCGACTAGCTCAGCGGTAGAGCACTCCCTTCACACGGGAGTGGTCACAGGTTCGATCCCTGTGTCGCCCACCATTTTCCTCAATATGTTCAAAGGGTTTGCTGGTAAGCACTTCCCTTTCCCCATCTCGCAATACGTGAACATCCCGCAGCTTCCCCAGCGAATCTGGGGAAAATCCGGGGAAATGCCGGAACGATGTTCGCCGGCTGTTCGTCTGTCGGCGTTTGGAGGCGGCAGGCAGACTAACCCTGCGCCGAGCCTCCTGATTAAGGGGACGACTGCGAAACTGGCCCAACTGATACTGGATCACGGGCATTTCGAGTTCGAAGGCTTCCGTTGCGGTTGATGGGAGTACTCCGAATGTGAGGATAGGCGGCGTTGTGCCGCCGGCTATGATCCGACCGCTTCTGCGGCTGGAACAGTGCGTGCTCTTGCGTTTCGGGTAGAACTTGGAGGTGCGTATGGATCAGGTCGAGTTTCGTTGCGAAACATGCCAGTCGCCGCGCGTGTCAGTGCCGCCGGTCATCGATCCCGACAGCTTGGTAAATTGCGGGCAGTGCGGCAGGTTCGTTGCTACCTGGGCAGATTACTGTCTCGCGATTTCACTCGTAATCAGCAGCGCTAATGCGAGGACCGCGACCGCCTCGGACCCAATGAGGCCTCGGGCTTCGCTCGATGCATCTCCTCGACCAGGGGGTGCCCCGTTACGGGCCATCAGCGCTGCAGTTGTCAGGCCTTCGCCTTCGCACCCGCTCTGAACGCGTCCCGCAGGTCTTTGCGCATGGCGGCAGCCGGCGGATCAGTGTTCGCATAAGAAAGCGCAAGGACAGGCAGCAGCATCGACGATACTGATTGCTTCGGTCATTTTGGTTCTGGGTCATCGCCTCAAAACGCTTCACGAGCGGAGGTCGAACGTTATGCCGATGATCACGGGTGACTGCACGCTCTGGCGATTTCTGAAAGATCTGCCGCCGCGCGATTTCGAAATGACGCTCGGCTTTGACACAGGCCGACTGCAAAGCGGATTTGTCGTTCTCGTTCTTTCCCCCCTCGAAAATATCAATTTCGATGAGATCGAACTTGAGGGATCAACGCGATGGTCGAATAATAAAATAGGCAAAAACGCGTTGCCTATGGAGCAAGTCATTCGCAATCGTGGCGTAGACCCGGCGGCTTTGCGCAAGAGGTTTTGCAGCTTCATAAACCGAGGAGGCGACAACGCGCCCGCAAAAATTCTACCAACCCGTAAGCACGAGCTAGGCATGGCATATCCTCACGCCAACGCTCTTGGGCTTGGTATCCGCAGCGGCGTGCCTGCCTTTAAGCTCAAGGTTGCCAAGGCATTTGAGGTCGCAAAGACATTCGGCGCCGACTATGGCGGGTAGCAGGGGCCGGCGGAGCGAGAAGCCCCTTTTCTGAAGAGAAAGCGCCAGATCCCGCTGTAGAAGCCCCGGAAGGAAGCGACCCGACCGAAGCTCCACTCGTCGTCGATAACGGGCTGAGAGAAGCCGCATGCCGATCAAATCAGGCGGCCGGGCCGGCCCTTGCGGGCATCGAAGCTGGCTCAAGTCTTGGCGGCGACAGTCAGCTACCGGTTGCGAGTCCTGCCCTGGGCTCCTGACGGCAGATAAAGTGGCATACGGCCAAGCGGCATACGGCGCGCCTTTTCATTGCGGCGCGTTTGACGTCGACCTCCCAATCGCTGACGCCCTTCAGTGCGACTGCCATCGCTTTTTGGGTCCGGCCTCAAGCGGTCTCCGCAGCCTGGACACTGGGACCCCTCATCGGGCCGGGATCCACGAATCTGGAAAATTGGGCGAACCTCCGCGATAGAACCGGATTCTCTTCAGATTGTTTGCGCCGCCGAGATGTATTGTGTGTCCCCTGATGAAGGGCACAAAGAAGGGCATGCCGAGCCCAACGTTAACCCAACCCAAAACATCGCCGCCACCATTGGTCAAGAATAGGCTTCCCGCGACGATCAGGAAATCAGTTCCTGCACCTCCCTCGGCGACATTGCACCCGTCGAAATATATGCGGGCGGCACGCGGAAATAGAGAGGCATACCCACTGAACGTCGACTTCAACGTCTCCTTGTTCAGAGCGTCGTTGCCGAACCAAATGCGGCCGGACCCGCCATGCGTTTGAAAGAGTGCACGATTGAAGACGTAATTTTGCTGAACAAGACTGTCGAACGTGCTTTTGAGTTCGGCAATTCCCTTGTCTATGCCGATCTGCAGGACTTCGCCGGCGCCGAACCGTCCGGCCGCCTGCCAGCGATCAATTCCACTGCTGCGGTCATATATGTATAGTTTCTGAAGTTTTCTGGCTGGCTTGGGCTTGGGCGGAACTTTCTTCGGAACTGGTTGCTGATTGGCTCTGGGATGGACCCACAGATAAACCGCACGATCCCGCGGATCATCCTTCGCGTGGGTCGCGGCCTGAGTTTCCCCGATGGCGTCCGCTTCGATCTGGTCCAGATTTACATCTCTATCAAGCAAGTACGCCTGAATTTGACCTGCTCGTACCATGGAAGTCGTCATGTTCCAGCCTGTCGCGCCAATTTGGCTTGCTGACCCTTGTAGCCAGACATTGCCTCGGCCATTTTCGACCAATGGCAGAACGCGCGCGCTCAGGAAATTGGCGTGCTCCGGCTTGAGCGGGCGAAACGTCCGTCCAGAGAAATCATCGAAATCGAAATTGTAAAGGAGAGCTTCTAGTCTTCCAGCAATTCTATCCTCGGAAATTACCTCCACTTGTCCCGGCCCAGTCGCTCGATACATCGAACCCTCCGTTCTTAGCGTTGGACAGCATTTAGATGGCGGATCGTTCAGGCCAGCCGCAAACCGTTCTGAGAAACGGGCGGCTCTTTAGATGTCACGCAAGGCGTCTCGGGGCTTGGTCATTTGACCAACTATCTTCGACGGCTACATCTCGGCTGTACTGTCACCCGCCGCCATTGCTGGCCGCCCACTGAAGAGACGCCGTAGTGGGCTTGCCGCGTTACTCGGATCATCCATGCAGCACCTCCTCGGCGCTTCTGCTCCGGATAAACAAGGACCATCCTACGCCCGTCTTCAGGGGCCCGCCATCTCTCGCCTGACCGGCCTCCCAGTTCTCGCCACGTAGCTTGGGCTGGCTGATAGCCGGGGGCGCGTTGCGCGGCCTTCACGGCTCGAGCTGCTGCCCGATGGCGATGCGATCCGTGCTCATGCGGCCCTCGCCAATTGCATTACGTTGCGGCAGGATTGCGACGACGCGGGGGGCCGGCCGTGAAGCAGAACGATGATCTGGCTATCATCGCATTCGTGCTCGTCATGGGCGGAGCAGTCTGCCTCGTCATCCTGACCGAAATCACCGCCCCGCTTTGCGACCCCGCGAAGATCCGGAGCATGACGCCCGACAAGCTGGAATTCGGCTGCCTGGAGTTCTGGATCAATCGCTATCAGGCGATGATCGGTACCATCGCGGCCTTGCTCGCAGCGCTGTTCGCGTGGAAGTCGGCCACCATGCAGGTCGACGCAAACCGGGAGGCAGCTGCCGCTGCGCAAAAAGCCCAGGCCGACAGCATCGCCAACGCCTTCTTCTACGAGTTGCAAGAGATCAAGATGGATCTGGATCTCAGGATCAAGCCGGCGAACGGCTTCCCTGCAGACGTGGCGCCGGTGAAACTGCTGCCGACCGGCGTCTTCCACGCGCTCGTGGGCGAAATCGGCATTCTGCCTGGCGATGTCGCGGTCTTGATACGCCTAGCCTATTCCCAGCTGACCTATCTCGATCCGGTATATCTCGGATCGGCCGAGGACGCGCAATACATGACGAGGGTCAGGAGCCAGGCGCGGGTCTGCGAGCACTTCGTGAACGACGCACTTGCGGCCCTTGATCGTCACGGCCCGGCCGACCGCACAATCATCGATCGCGCGCCAGGCTGACATCGACGCTCCCAAGTGAGCCCTGTAGATGGAAGACTGGTCTTCGCTCATTCCGCCGCCTCGCATGCTGAGCGTCGCCTTCTTGGCCGCCTGCTTCAGCCGGTTCTGCTCGACCGTGACCTGATACAGCGCCGCGACAGGCAGCGAGCGGATCGTGGCGACATCCGCCGCGCGCCGGCCGATGACGCTTGTGTCCATGCTCGCGACGCGATCCGCGAGGCGGGGTACGGAGCGATCTGGCACGGTCGGAAGAGCTGGAACGGCGTCGCGATCCTGGCCCGCGTCATCGACCACATCCTGCTGAACTCGCAACTTATAAAGCTGCTTCAGGCGGCCGGCGTGGACCGCGAGGTCAGGGGTTGGCCCAAGGCGAGCGATCACGCGCCGGTCTGGGGGAAACTCTCGAATGGCAGACGCCGCCGCGGCGCTCGCAGCGCCAACCCGGTCAGCCGCGCTCCTCATCCGCGCGCTGCATCTCCCACTGGCGGTTCAGCCTAAGCGCCAGCAGGGTGACGATGGCCCCCGAGAGGAGGTAGGCGCCGGCCGAGATCAGTCCGAAGCGGGTCGAAAGCACGAGCGCTGCGAGCGGCGCGAAGCCTGCACCGAAGAGCCAGGCGAGATCCGAAGTCAGGGCCGAGCCGGTGTAGCGATAGGTCGGCGAGAAGGCGGATGCCACCGAGCCGGAAGACTGGCCGAAGGACAGCCCGAGCAGGATGAAGCCGCCGACCATGTAGACGATCTCACCGAGAAAGCCGCCGTCAAGGAGTTGCGGCGCGAAGCCGCTGAAGACGGCGATCGCGATGGCGCAGCCGCCCAGCAGAGCCCGTCGGCCGATGCGATCCGCGATAATGCCGGAGACGACGATAGCGGCGGTGCCGAAGACGGCCCCTACCGCCTCGATAACCAGGAAGCGCGCCGGCCCTTCCTGCGTGAAGAGATAGACCCAGGACAGCGGGAACACCGTCACCATATGGAACATCGCGAAGCTGGCCAGCGGCGCGAAGGCTCCGATCAGGACATGGCGCCCCTCGGCCCGCAGGGTGTCGCCGATCCGCGCAGGCTGCAGGTCGCGGCTCTCGAACAGCCGCTGGTAATCCGGCGTCACGACCATGCGCAGCCGGGCGAACAGCGCCACCACATTGATCGCAAAGGCGACGAAGAACGGGTAGCGCCAGCCCCAACCGTAGAAGTCCTCGGCCGCGAGATTGCCGACGAAGAAGGCGAAGAGCCCGCTGGCCACGATCAGCCCCAAGGGGGCGCCGAGTTGCGGGATCATCGCATACCAGCCGCGATGGCGCTGTGGCGCATTCATCGCGAGCAGCGAAGCCAGCCCGTCCCAGGTTCCGCCCAGCGCGATCCCCTGCCCGATGCGCGCCAGCGACAGCAGCCAGACCGCGGCAATGCCGATCCGCTCATAGCTCGGAAGGAAGCCGATCGCGCAGGTGGACGTGCCGAGCAGGAAAAGGGCGAGCGTCAGCTTCGCGCTCTTGCCGATACGACGGTCGATCGCTGTGAAGATCACCGTGCCGAACGGCCGCGCGATGAAGGCCAGCGCAAAAACAGCGAAGGAATAGAGCGTGCCGGTCAGCGGATCGGTGAAGGAGAAGACCAGCTTCGGGAAGACGATCACCGAAGCGATCGCATAGACGAAAAAATCGAAGAACTCGGAGGTGCGGCCGATGATGACGCCGATCGCCATCTCGCCGGGGTTCACCGTACCGTGACTCTCGCTGAGATGGCTGGAGTCCCGTTCCGCCGTCGTCGACATCTGGGCCATGTCTGCACCGCCGCGCGCGTTTGCGGGCGAAGCGGCATCTAGCGTTTTGCCGCGGAGCCCTTGCTGGTGCATTATCCATCAGGAAGGCGGCATCGGGCAAATCGTCGACGCGCCTCTGCCACGATGCAGCCAACGGTCCGGCCGTCACAGCCTTGCGAAAGGTGGATGCTTTGAGCCGTCTGCGTCTCCTCGCCCTGCCTCCGCTCCTCGCCGTCCTCGGCGGCTGCAACTTTGTGGTGATGTCGCCGGCGGGAGACATCGCGGCCCAGCAGCGCGACCTCATCGTCATCTCCACCTTCCTGATGCTGCTGATCATCGTGCCGGTGATGGTGCTCACCGTCCTCTTCGCCTGGCGCTACCGGGCTTCGAACAGCCATGCGACCTACGAGCCGGACTGGGACCATTCGACCGGTCTCGAACTTGTGATCTGGGCGGCGCCGTTGCTGATCATCATCTGGCTCGGCGCATTGACCTGGATGGGCACGCACCTGCTCGATCCATATCGCAAGCTCGACCGCATCGCGCCCGGCCAGCCGGTTCCCGCTGCTGTCAGGCCCCTCTCCGTCGAGGTCGTGGCGCTCGACTGGAAATGGCTGTTCATCTACCCCGAGCATGGCGTCGCAACGGTCAACGAGCTGGCAGCGCCGGTCGACCGGCCAATCCATTTCCGCATCACCGCCTCCTCGGTGATGAACGCCTTCTACGTTCCTGCCCTGGCCGGGATGATCTATGCGATGCCTGCGATGGAGTCGCAGCTCCATGCCGTGATCAACTACCCCGGCCGCTATGAGGGTTTCTCGGCCAATTTCAGCGGCGCCGGCTTTTCCGGCATGCGCTTCACGTTTCTCGGCCTGTCCGACGGCGACTTCGAGGGCTGGATCGCCAAGGCGAAGGAAGCCGGTGGCACGCTCGACCGCGCCGCGTATCTCGAGCTGGAGCGGCCGAGCGAGAACGTTCCGGTGATGCGCTTCGGCCAGGCCGAGCCGAAACTCTTCGACGCAATCCGCAATCTCTGCGTCCAGCCCGGCAAGATGTGCATGAGCGAGATGATGGCGCTGGACGCGAAGGGCGGCCTCGGCCTCGCCGGCATCACGAACACACTGCCGCTGAGCGGCGCCGAGCCGGCGCGCGTCAGCGCCATCTTCGGGGCCGAGCCGCGCTATGTCGCCTCGATCTGCACCGTCGAGGAAGCGCAGGCGATGATGGCGCAGGCTCCGGCCGCTGCCGCGTCGCGCCGGGGGTCGCCACTGCGCGGCCTTGGCCTGCCCCTGCCGCGGTTTTCGCCGCGGGATTTGCCGTCGCTCTCGCAGCTATTCGCCCCGCCCCGGCCCTCCAATTCGTGAAGCGAGTTTTCCGGTGCCCGAATCCTCTGCTCTCACCAAGGCGATCTTCGGACGGCTGAGCTGGGAAGCCTTTCCCCTCCACGACCCGATCCTGGTCGGTACCTTCGTCGTGGTCGTGCTTGGCGGGCTCGGCCTGGTCGGCGCGCTGAGCTATTATCGGCTGTGGGGCTATCTCTGGCGCGAATGGTTCACCAGCGTCGACCACAAGAAGATCGGCATCATGTACATGGTGCTCGGCCTGGTCATGCTGCTGCGCGGCTTTGCCGACGCGATCATGATGCGCCTGCAGCAGGCGATCGCCTTCAACGGCTCCGAGGGCTACCTGCCCGCCCATCATTACGATCAGATCTTCACGGCGCATGGCGTGATCATGATCTTCTTCGTGGCCATGCCGCTTGTGACGGGGCTGATGAACTACGTCATGCCGCTGCAGATCGGCGCGCGCGACGTCGCCTTTCCCTTCCTCAACAATTTCAGCTTCTGGATGACCACCGGCGGCGCCGTGCTCGTGATGCTCTCGCTGTTCGTCGGCGAGTTCGCGAAGACGGGCTGGCTGGCCTATCCGCCGCTTTCGGGCATCGCCTACAGCCCCGATGTCGGGGTCGACTACTACATATGGGCACTACAGGTGGCGGGCGTCGGTACCACCTTGTCCGGCATCAACCTGATCTGCACGATCGTGAAGATGCGGGCGCCCGGCATGTCGCTGATGAAGATGCCGATCTTCACCTGGACCTCGCTGTGCACCAACGTGCTGATCGTCGCGACCTTCCCGGTGCTGACCGCCGCTCTCGCGCTACTCTCGCTTGACCGCTATGTCGGCACGAACTTCTTCACGAGCGATCTCGGCGGCAACCCGATGATGTGGGTGAACCTGATCTGGATCTGGGGCCATCCTGAGGTTTACATCCTGATCCTGCCGGCCTTCGGCATCTTCTCCGAGGTGACGGCAACCTTCTGCGGCAAGCGGCTCTTCGGCTACACTTCGATGGTCTATGCGACGGTGGTGATCACCATCCTGTCCTACCTCGTCTGGCTGCACCATTTCTTCACCATGGGTTCGGGCGCCAGCGTGAATTCCTTCTTCGGGATCACGACCATGATCATCTCGATCCCGACCGGCGCCAAGATCTTCAACTGGCTGTTCACGATGTACCGCGGGCGCATCCGCTTCGAGGCGCCGATGATGTGGACGGTCGCCTTCATGCTGACCTTCGTGATCGGCGGCATGACCGGCGTGTTGCTCGCCGTGCCGCCGGCCGACTTCGTGCTGCACAACAGCCTGTTCCTGGTCGCCCATTTCCACAACGTCATCATCGGCGGGGTGCTCTTCGGCCTGTTCGCCGGGATGAGCTACTGGTGGCCGAAGGCCTTCGGCTTCCGGCTCCACCCGCTGCTCGGCACGTTCTCATTCTGGTTCTGGGTCATCGGCTTCTGGGTCGCCTTCATGCCGCTCTACGCGCTCGGCCTGATGGGCGTGACGCGGCGCCTGCGTACCTTCGACGATCCGTCGCTGCAGATCTGGTTTCAGATCGCCGGCATCGGCGCTGTCCTGATCCTGCTCGGCATCGTCGCCTTCCTGGCGCAGATCGCCTACAGCATCTGGAAGCGGGACGAGTTGCGCGACACCACCGGCGACCCGTGGGACGGCCGCACGCTGGAATGGGCGACCTCCTCGCCCCCGCCGCCCTACAACTTCGCCTTCACGCCGGTCGTTCACGACAACGACGCCTGGACCGACATGAAGCGGCGCGGCTATGTGCGGCCGCTCGGGGGGTTCAGGCCGATCCACATGCCGAGGAACACGGCAGCGGGGATCGTGCTTGCCGGCTTCTCGACCGCGCTCGGCTTCGCACTGATCTGGCACATCTGGTGGCTGGCGGCGCTGAGCTTCGTCGCCATGATCGCCGCGGCGATCATGCACAGTTTCAATTACCGGCGCGACTTCGACATCCCGGCGGAGGAGGTCGCCCGGACAGAGGCCGCGCGTACCCACCTTCTCGCCGCATCGAGGGCCTGACCGTCATGGCGACCGCGATACCAGCCGTGCAGAAGGGCGAGGCACCCGTCTTCTACCTCGCGGAGGAGCACGCGCATCCCGAAGGCCACAGCACGCCTCTGGGCTTCTGGATCTACCTGATGAGCGACACGCTGATCTTCGCGGTCCTCTTCGCGATCTACGGCGTGCTCGGCACCAACTATGCGGCAGGGCCCGGGCCGAGGGACCTGTTCGAACTGCCGCTCATCGCGCTCAATACGGCGATGCTGCTGTTCTCCTCGATCACCTACGGCTTTGCCATGCTGACCATGGTGCAGGGCCGGGTCGTGGCGACGCAGAGCTGGCTTGCCGTGACGGCGATGTTCGGCCTCGCCTTCCTGAGCATCGAACTCTACGAGTTCCACCACTTCATCAGTATCGGCGCGACGCCGCAACGCAGCGCCTTCCTCTCCGCGTTCTTCACGCTGGTGGGCACGCATGGGCTGCACGTCACCTTCGGCACCATCTGGCTGTTCACGCTGATGGTGCAGGTAGCGAGGCGCGGGCTGATCACCGCCAATCGCCGCCGGCTGATGTGCCTGAGCATGTTCTGGCACTTTCTCGACGTCATCTGGATCGGCGTCTTCACCTTCGTCTATCTGATGGGGATGCTGCGATGAGCACCAGCACAGACGTCCGGCATCACACCGGAGGCGGCCATGACGAGATGGAGCCGGCGCATGGCTCCTTCCGCGGCTACATGATCGGCTTCGTGCTCTCGGTCATCCTGACGGCGGTGCCGTTTTGGCTGGTGATGAGCAACGTCCTCGACGACAACCAGCTCACCGGCTTCGCGATCATGGGGCTCGCCGTCGCCCAGATCGTCGTGCACATGATCTACTTCCTGCACATGGACGGCCGCTCGGAAGGTGGCTGGTCGCTGCTTGCACTGACCTTCACGCTGATCCTGGTGGTGATCACGCTCGCCGGCTCGCTTTGGGTGATGTACCACCTCAACAGCAATTTGATGCCGGCCCACCAGACGAGGCAGATGCCTTGAGCCGGCCCGCCGCGGCGTCCGCGCCACGGCCTCTGCCCGCCCTCACCCTGGCGCTGGCGACGTTGCTCACGCTGTTCGGCGTCGCCGGGCTGACCGGGCTCGGTGTCTGGCAGCTGCATCGCCTCGCCTGGAAGGAAGCGCTGATCGCTCGCGTGGAGTCCGGGGTTGGTGCCGCACCGGTTCCTGCCCCCGGCCCCGCCCGCTGGCCGCAGATCGCCGAGGACGAATACCGGCGCGTCACGCTGCGCGGGCGCTTCCTGCACGACAGTGAAACGCTGGTGCAGGCGGTGACCGAACGCGGCGGCGGTTTCTGGGTGCTGAGCCCACTGGCGACGGATGAAGGCTTCACCGTTCTGGTCAATCGCGGCTTCGTCCCGCCGGACCGACGCGATGCGGCCTGGCGCGTCGATACGCTGCCGACCGGTGCGACGACGGTCACGGGGCTGCTGCGCCTGAGCGAGCCCGGCGGCGGATTCCTGCGCGCGAACGCACCCGGAGAGGATCGCTGGCATTCGCGCG
>Ga0233377_1000885_pt1 | contig 12201 bp, 8 predicted proteins | sample ElkDunMinimDraft_6_FD_191540 | JGI IMG/M metagenome (GOLD analysis project Ga0233377, IMG submission 191540) | Fecal eukaryotic communites from dung pellets of Tule Elk in California, USA - Elk Dung E36 | ecosystem: Host-associated > Mammals > Digestive system > Large intestine > Fecal | place...
TCTCCTGCGTATGCCATTCCGCCAAGGGGCCTTGCTGCCTGCGAGTGGTCGGCGCTGCGACCAGTTTCCGTGATGTTACCAAAGGCTTGGACCGCGTGCTCGCTTGGCTCAGAATGCCGGCCATGCGTAGGACGTGGCTTGCAGCAGCTCTCGCTTTTACCGCGGCTCTCGCGGCACCTGGGGTGGCGAGTGCCGACGAGTCGATCATCAAGAACCCAGGGGATCATCCCCTGTACCGGTTCGAAGCGGAGCCGCACGGGCTGATCGGCTTCGGTGGTCCGTTCCGAAACGGGCGGGGGGAGCTCGGGGCAGGTTTCCGGGGCACGATCATCATCGTCGACAACGGCTTCGTGAAGTCGATCAACAACAGCGTCGGCATCACGTTCGGCGGCGATCTCTTCTTCGGACGGGGGACGCTCTTCATCCCCGTCGCCATGCAGTGGAACTTCTGGCTGTCGACGCACTGGTCGGTGTTCGCCGAGCCAGGCATCGGCTTCGCCGCCAACCGTGACCGAGGTCGCGACGTCGTCCACCCCCTCCTCATGGTCGGAGGGCGCTACCATTTCAACGACAAGGTCTCACTGACGATGCGCCTTGGTTATCCCGCGTTCTCGATCGGCGCGTCGTTCTTCCTCTGACCGGACCGGACCGGACCGCGCGCGGTGCGGGGAAAGGCGCTGCGCCTCTCCCGGCACCGCGTCGCCGAGTGCACGATCACTTCTTCGTCCCGAGCAGCGCCTTCCTCAGCGACGGCGTTCCCTGCTCGCGGAGCGCCGCGCAGAGCGTGACCGCCTCGAGGGCGGCAGCGAACGCGCGTGATGTGCCCTCGATCGCCGCGACCTTCGGTCCATAGAACGCCGCGCGCTGCTCGGCCTCCTCGGTGGTGCAGCCAACGGCGGCTGCGCGTACGAGGCCGCTGCCGAGGCGCCCCGGTAGCTTCTTGCGGAGCTCGTCCCAGCGCGCGCGGACCCACGCCTCGGCGATCGGGCGGGACGTCCGGCGTCCGAAGGCGGACTGGAGGACGTACCGCATCTCGTTCGCCTGGACCTCCTCGCCGAGCGTCGCGTCGAGCGCTGCAGTGAGGCGCGTCTCGTCGTCGAAGCCCATCATCGCGCGCAGCGCGACGATGCGGTCCTCCCGGTTCTTCGCGTTCTTCGCGGCTCCGAGCAGCGCTGTCAGACGTGCTTCACCCGCCCTTCGAGAGGCGAGGTCGAGCGCGGCGGCGCCGGCATCCGCGTCGACGCTCGACGGATCGGCCAGCCACTTCGTGGCGACCTCCTCGGCTTCGCGGAGCGTCGTGTCGTCCTCCGCGATGTCGCCCAGCGCCATGAGCACGCTCCGGCGGACGAGGGCCTCGTCACCGGTGGTATCCGGCTTCTGCGTCCCGGTCGCGGACGGCTTCGCTCTCGGGTCCTTCGGGGTGCCCCAGCCGAGCGCCTTCTTCCGCTTCGCGAGCCGGCCGAGCGCGAACTTGCGGAACGGCGCGCGCCCGTCTTCGTCGACCACTGTGTCGCTCATCGCCCCGAGGATGCCGATCACCTGCTCGACGACCTGACGCGTGTCGTCGTCGTCGAACGCTGGCAGGATCCTGAGCATCGCCTTCGGCTCGAGCGCTCCGCTGCGCACCGCGGCCCACGCATTCGACAGGAGCGAGACGCGGGCCGGGAGATCGAGCTCCTTGCGGCCCTCGGCCATGCGGACGAAGTCCCTCTCGGGGACCGACCAGCGGTAATAGGACGAACCCACGTTCGGGGTCACGAACGAAGGGCAGCGCCCCTGACCCGCGACGAGCGACGGAGCGCCCGCGACGAGCTCGGCGCACGTATCCTTCTTCTCTCCCTGCGCGCGGACGCAGATCGGGATCGTCCACGCTCGCTCCGTCTCCTCGCCGACCTTCGATCCGAGCGGCCGCCACGGCTGCGAGCTGAGCTCCATGTGCCAGCGCCCGCCGCGCTCGCACGCGAGCTGCGCCGTGACGTCGGGGACGCCCGGCTCGTCGAGGTACGAAGCCGCCATGCGGCTGACGTCCTTGCCAGAGGCGCGGTCGAGCGCCGAGAGCAGCCGTTCGGCCTGCACGCTCTTGAACGCGTTCTCGCGGAGGTACTCGGTGAGGCCGCGCCGGAAGTTGTCCTCTCCGATCCACTTCTCGATCGTCGAGAGGAGCGCTGCGCCCTTCTCGTAGGTGATGTCGTCGAACGCCGACTGCGCGTCGTCGACCGAGCTCACCGGCTGGCGGACGGCGCGCGCGGATACCAGCCCGTCGACGTCCATCACGTTGTGCGCGGCGACGACGGCGTCGAGCCGAGCCCCGTAGGCTGGGCGCCACTTCTCGACGATGCGCCACTCCATCCAGGTCGCCATCCCCTCGTTGAGCCAGAGGTCGTTCCACCACGAAGCGGTGACGAGATTGCCGAACCACTGGTGGGCGAGCTCGTGCGCGATGATCAGCGCCTGTCCCCGTCGCGCGTTCACGGATGCGCGCGCCGGATCGAGGAGCAGCCGCTCCTCGCGGAACGTGACGAGGCCCGGGTTCTCCATCGCGCCGCTGCGGAAGTCGGGGATCGCGACGATGTCGAGCTTCTCGTACGGGTAAGGGACGCCGAGGAAGTCCGAGAGCGCGTCGACGATGCCTCCGGTCGCCTCGAGGGCGAGCTCGCCCATCGCGCTCTTCCCCTTGGTGGTGACGATGCGGACCGGTGGCTTCGAGTAGCGCGTGGCCTCCTTGATCTCGAGATCGCCGACGGCCAGCGCGACGAGGTAGGTCGGGATCGGCTGCGTGCGCGCGAAGCGGAACCGGAGCTTGTCTCCGACCTCCTCACGAGAAGTCTCGGGAGCGTTCGCGACAGCGATCATCGAGCGAGGCACGGCGACGGTGACGTCGAATGGCACCTTGAAGCCCGGCTCGTCGAAGCACGGGAACGCGCGGCGGGCGTCGGTCGGCTCGAACTGCGTGTACGCGTACGAGCTGCCGCCGTCCTTCAGGCGGTAGAGGCCGGAGAGCGAGTCGTCGAACGGAGCTGTGTACTCGATGACGAGCTGCGCGCGGCCCGGCGGGAGCGGCGTCGGGAACGCGAGGACGAGCTCCTCGGGCGTCTTGCTGCCGTGCGCCGTACGCGTCGAGACTGTCGCGACGACGCCGGGCCGCGGCGCTGGCAGGAGCGCGCGAGCGGCCGTCACTTCGAGCGCTCGACCGTGGAGCACGATGAACGACGTCTGGTGCGGGACGTCGACATCGATACGGACGACGCCTCCGAAGCGTGGCTTGTCGGGATCGACGTCGAGGTCGATCGCGTACGCGACCGGCACTGCGAGCGCAGGCAGCCGGCCGTCGGGCCGTGGCGGCGGGAGAGAGTTGGGCGTCTCCGCGACCGCCGGCGTACGAGGTGCCGGCGGGGGCGGATCTCCCGGGCACGCGACGAGCAGAGCCGAGAAGAGCCCCGCCGTGGAGAACGCGAGGAACGAGGAGCGCCGCCGCATGGGCCCGACACGCTCGATCACCAACGCCGATCCGTCAACACCCACGGTCCGAGCGCAGCCTTGCCGAGGGCATCACCGCCGCAGCGGGACCTGCCCACACCCCGGCAGGTCGTCGTATCAGGCGAAGGACGACGCCTGGGCGGAGCAGCCGCTGGCCGCGAGCGGCGCGAGGCCGCTGGCCGCGAGCGGCGCGAGGCCGCTGGCCGCGAGCGGCGCGAGGCCGCTGGCCGCGAGCGGCGCGGGGTTCCGAGAGGAGAGGAGTCGCGTCATCGAAGGAGGTGCGGGGCGCCGCACGGTGGGAGGCGCGTGGCCGGCCACGTCGAACACGTCCGAACGCTCGGGCGGCGTCGCAGGTCGCTCGATCGTGCACGAGAGGGTGGGCGAGGTGAGGCACAGCGCCTGATCGTTCGTGGTGATCACGGCGAGCGCACCAGGCCGCCATCGCGGCGAGAGCGACCAGAGCCCGCCCTCGTTCGCGAGGAACCCGATGAGCTCGACGCCGCGCATCTTGGGCGGCGACTCGAACGAAGCGTCCACGGCCCTGCGCGCACGGCCCGAGAAGACCCCATCCTTGAAGCGGTACGTCGTGTTGGCCGTCTCGAACGTGGTGTCGCCGAGGAACGCCTCGCCGCGCATGTGCCGCCAGGTCGCCGCGCTCTGCCGCGCGAGCTTGAGGAGTGCCTTCTCTGCCGCTGCCCGATCCATGATCCGTTGGTCCTCCCGGAACTGTCCTACAGCCGCCTACTTATGCATCCGATGTGCCGACGCCCTCCCGCGCACGAACGCAGGCAAATGACGCGGGTTACGTTGCCACTGGACCGCTTGCGACGGGCCAAGCGACCGGACCTCGCGGGTATGCGCTGGCTTCGTGATCCAGGATCAACGGGCTCACCACGCGGGCGAGCGTTGCGCACTCCCGGTCAGCGTGAGGAGAGCGTCATTCGATGCAGATCGCGCCCGCGTGCATCGACGAAGGTGACGGACAGCACGCCCGTTCGCCCGTCGATCCGGAGCAGCCCGAAGTGCTGTGCGCCCGTCGCGGGTGAGCCGAGCGTGTCCCAGTCCGCGCTCGACCAGGCGACCTCGGGCCCGAACGTGTCGTCGAGCGGCTTGCGCGGGAACGCTGTTGCATGCATCGGCCCGGCGACGAGCTCCCAGAACGGATCGAAGTCCTTGAAGGCGGCGCGCGCCGGACTCATCCGATGCGCGGCGGCGTAGTGGACGTCGGCGCTGATCCAGACGACGTTCTTCACGCCGCGAGCGCGCATCCCCGAGAGCAGCCGCGCGAGCTCGAGCTCACGCTCTCGCGGCGGACCGTTCTCGTTGCCCCATCCGTCGTTCGCCTGTGGGATCGTCCTCCCTTTTTCGGAGATCACGAGGGCGATGGGCATGTTGCACGCGATGACCTTCCAGGTGGCGCGCGACGCCGAGAGCTCGTCGAGCAGCCATGCCGTCTGCTGTGCGCCGAGCAGCGCTCCTTCGAGCGGAGCCGGCTCGTTCGGCGTCCGGTACGTGCGGCCGTCGAGGAGGAAGACGTCGAGGGATGGCCCCCAACGGACGACCCGGTACATCGGCCCGGAAGGCGACCTCAGCGTCGGGGCGTACTCGTGCATCGCGCGGCGGGCATGGCGGGCGAGCGCGTCGACGTGACGTTCGTTGTATCGGGCGTCGTCGATCTCCTGGCCCGGGAACCAGTTGTTTCGGACCTCGTGGTCGTCCCAGATCGAGAACAGCGGGACTGCTGCCGACACCGCCCGCACCTCTCTCGAGGCGCGAGGGTAGAGGTGCGCACCGCGGAAGTCGTCGAGCGTCTGGGCGACGTGGTCCTTCGCGGGATGGACGATGTTGTTCCAGGTGGTCCCGTCGGGCAGCTCGATCCGCGGGACGATGGGATCGTCGGCGTAGATCGCATCCCCGCAGTGAATGAAGAGGTCGGGCGCGCGAGCGAGCAGCGCCGTGTACGCCGGCATGCCGCCGCGTGCAGGATCGATGCCCCAGCCCTGACCGTTCGTGTCGCCCGACCATGCGAGCACGACGTCGCGCGCGTCTTGCGGTGCCGTCGTGAACGAGCCGGGAGCCCACGTGGAGTCGTCGAAACGTACGCGATAGTGGATCCTGGTCCCGCTCGGCAGACCGGAGAGCGCGACCTTCCCGGTCAGGTCGCTGCTGGCATCGACCATCGGGCCTTGCGCCCGAACAGGGCGTTCGAATGCCGGCGAGAGCGACCACTCGACGACCATTCGCGATGGGACGTCCGCGCGCGACCAGATGACGGCGCGCGACGTCGTCACGTCACCTGCCTGCACGCCCCATGACAGCTCACGAGCCGGCGTTGGCGTCCGCGCGGCATGCCGTGGAGCTCCGGCGCAGCCCGTCAGCGTGAGGGCAACCGCACCCTCGAGGACGCCGCGCCGGCTGACGGTTGCACCACGTGTCGAACGGGCGTGATAGCGTTGGTGCCCGCGCATGCGCCGCTCTTACCATGCCGTGGTATTCGCGCGGCTCGTCGTCTTCGTCGTCGCCGCCCTCTCGCTCCTTCTCGCTACGCGCTCGTCGCGTGCGCAGGAGCTCGACGCGGCGCCGTCGCCCGTCGACGCTGCTGCAGCTGCCGTCTCTGCTTCGCTCGCGACGTCGACCGCGACGGTCGTAGTGGCACCACCACCACCGCCACCGCCACCGCCACCGGCGGTGACCGCCAGGCCGGCCCCTCCGAGCAGCTCGTCGCCTCCCGTCGCGCCGCCGCCGGCCCCGGAGGTGTCGGCGAGCACGGCGCCGCCGCCCTCGGCGAGCGAGGCGCGTCCTGCAGCGCACGAGGTGAAGGTCCGCGACAAGGTCGTCTTCACCGTCCGCGTCCCGCGCGGTGGGCGCGCGCCCGGCGATCGTGCGAAGGTCGCCCAGGGCGCGCTCGACACGCTCATGGCGCACGGCTCCGAGCTCGGTGACGTCCGCTTCGAGGAGACCAAAGGCTCTGCCGTCGTCTACGTCGGCACGACCCCGGTGCTCACGCTCGGACCCGAGGACGTGGAGGCAAGCGGCGAAGCGAGCCTCGGAGTTCTTGCTGCGCAGGTGACGTCGCGCCTCTCGGATGCGGTCTCGAGCGAGCGCAAGCGGAGCGCGATCGCGACGACGGTCTTCAACGTCTCGCTCCTCGTCTTCTCGGCGTTGATCGCCTTCTGGCTGCTCGGACGCGCTTCCGACCTCGCGGAGAAGCTCCGCGTCTGGATGGTCGACAACCCGGAGCGGCTCGCGGCGATCCGGCTGGGGAAGATCGAGCTCGTCAGCGCCGGAGCCGCGCGCGGCGGCTCGTCCATCGCGCTGACGCTCGGCTACCGGCTGACGCAGCTCACGATCGGCTACGCGTGGCTCATCTTCGGGCTGTCGCTCTTCGACTCGACGCGCGGGTACACCGAGAAGCTCACCGGCTTGATGCTCACGCCGCTCTACGCGCTCGCGACGCGCGTCGGCAGCGGACTCCCTCTGTTCCTCGTCGCCGGCATCGCCGTGCTCGCGGTCAGCGTGCTCGTGCGCTTCGTCGGGCTGTTCTTCGACAGCGTCGCCCGCGGCGACACCAAGATCACCTGGCTCTCGCGTGATCTGGCGCGGCCGACGAGCACGCTCGTGCGCTTCGGCATCGTCATCACGGCGCTGGTGTTCGCGTCGCCGCTGATCAGCGGAGAGAGCGATGGAGCGCTGTCGCGCGTCGGTCTCGTCGCGCTCGTCGCTGTCGCGCTCGCGTCCACTCCGTTGCTCGCCTCCGCGACGGTAGGGGCGGTCATGATCTACGGCCGGCGCCTGAAGAAGGGCGAGCTCGTCGAGTTCGGTGGACGTGCGGGCCGCGTCAACGAGGTGCGCCTGCTCGACGTCCGGCTCGAGGATGCGGGCGCCTGCGACGTGAGCGTCCCGCATCTGCTCGGGCTCTTCCACCCGACGCGTGTGCATCGCCATCCGCCACTCACCTCCGTCGACGTCATCGTCGACCCTTCTGCGTCGCAGGCCGCCGTGGAGAAGGTGCTCCTCGAAGCGGCACGCAGCATCAGCTCGCGCGGGCGCGTCGAGCTCGTGTTCCTCGACGGGTCGGGTGCACACTGGCGTGTCCACAGCGCGACGCACCGAGGCGAGACGACCCTCGGGCGCGCCGTCCAGGACGCGCTCGAGAGGCTCGGGGTGGGCCTGGGCAGGCGCAGCGCTGCCGATCGGAGCGAGGCTCGACCCCGGAAAGAAGAAGGGACCAGCGAAGCGTGAGCGCGATCGCCCTGCTCATGGGGTTGCTCGTGCTCTCGTATCTCGGGAGCCTTCTCGTCGGTACCGGCAAGACGCGCGGCCTCGCGTCGGGCATCGAGTTCATCGGGCTCGGTTTTTTGGTTGGTCCTCACGCGCTCGGGCTCGTCGAGCGACCGATGATCACCGAGTTCGAGCCGATCGTGCAGGTCGCGCTCGGATGGTTGACGTTCGTCGTTGGTCTCGACTTCGGACGCGTCGAGGGACGCCGCGTCCAGACGACGTCCTCTGCGCTCGGGATCGCGTGTGCCGTCGTCACCGGGGCGATCGTGGCGGCGGCGGTCGGCTACCTGGTGAGCACGCGGCACATCCCGGGCATCGACGGGATCGGCGCGGTGGTCCTCGCGGCCGGGGCAGGAGCGGTGAGCGCCGAGACTGCACGCAACGCCGTCGAGTGGGTGCAGGGGCGATGGGGCGCGAGGGGCCCGGTCTCCCGGCTCCTGGTCGACATCGGCGCCGCCGACGACCTCGCGCCGCTGGTCGCAGCGGGCGCGATCTTCGCGTTCGCCCCTGCGGCCGGTGTCACGCTCTCCCTTCCGCCGTGGGGCTGGTTCGGAGCGAGCGTCGCGCTCGGCGCGCTCCTCGGGACGGTGACCGCGATGCTCCTTCGGGGCGCGGAAGGGGATGCCGTGTGGGGCGCGCTCATCGGCACGCTGCTCCTCGGCGTGGGCGCGGCGGCGCGCTTCGGCCTCTGCACGATCTTCGTGACGTTCGTGATGGGCATCGCCCTCGCCGGCGCATCTCCGAGCCGGCGCGTGCTGCGCAAGATGGTGAGCCCGACGGAGAGAGCGGTGCTCTATCCGTTGCTGCTCCTCGCGGGCGCTCGGCTCGATCCGACACCCATGATCGAGAACCGGATGTTGTTCGCGCTCGTGGCGCTGGTCCTGCTTGCCCGCATAGGCGGCAAGGTGCTGTCCGGCTTCATCGTCCGCGCGACGGCGTCGTCCGCACGGCCTGCCGGCGCATGGCTGGGCATCGTGCTCCTCTCTTCCGGTCCCGTATCGACGGCGTGCGGCTTCGTCTTCGCGCTCCGGTTTCCGGGCCCCGTGGGAGACACGCTCCTCGTCTGCGCCGTCGCATCGGCGATCCTCGGCGAGGTCGTCTCGACCCTATCCTTGAAGGCGATGCTCACCGAGGCCGGCGAGATCCTGCCAGCGCCCGTGGCGTCTGCGCCGCCCATGCAGGCGGGGGCGGCCCGAGCTCCGTCGGTGCCGCCGCCGCCGCCGTCACCGCCGTCGTCGAGCGAGATCCTGCCAGCGAGCCCGGAGGAGGACTCGGCGGGATGAGCTCGAAGGAACGCGCGAAGGGAGTGAAGACGCGTGCGCTCGATGCGCTCAGTCTCGCCATCGTCTTCGGGCTGCTCTGGATCTGCACGAAGCTCACGCCTGGACTGGAAGACGATGCCAGCCTCGTGGCGGGGCTCGGCTTCCTCCTTCTCGCCGGGACGCTGACGAGCGAGCTCATCGAGGTCTTCCGGGTCCCACACCTCACGGGATACTTGCTCGCGGGGATGGTCGCCGGGCCGCACGTGCTCCATCTCATCGATCACGAGTCCGTGAAGCGGCTGGAGCCGGTGAACACGCTCACGCTGGCGCTCATCGCGCTCGCCGGTGGGTGCGAGCTCAGGGTGGACGCTCTCAAGGAGGGCATCCGCAGCCTGGCCGTGGCGATGGTCCTCCAGTGTGTGCTCGGGCTGCTCTTCGTCGGCGGGATCTTCATGATCGCGGCGCCGGTCATGATCCCGTTCGCGAAGGACATGACGCCGATTGCCGTGTTCGCGGTCGCGTTGCTCTGGGGAGTGCTCGCCATCTCGCGCAGCCCGTCCGCGACGCTCGGCGTGCTCTCGCAGACGCGCGCGAAGGGGCCGCTCACGACGTTCACCCTCGGCTTCGTCATGTCCTCGGACGTCGTCGTCGTCATCCTCCTCGCGGGGGCGATCGGCGTCGCGCGTTCGCTGATGGATCCGGGAGCCGTCTTCTCGCTCCAGGCGTTCGGCGCCCTCGGCCACGAGATCCTCGGCAGCGTCTCCGTCGGGACGACGTTGGGTCTGGTCCTTGCGGCCTACCTGAAGCTCATCGGGCGGCAGCTGCTCGTCGTCCTGATCGCGCTCGGGTTCGGCGCGACGGAGGTGCTCCGGTACCTGCACTTCGATCCGGTGCTCGCGTTCCTCGTGGCCGGCTTCGTGGTGCAGAACCTGTCGAAGCAGGGCGAGCGCTTCATGCACGCGATCGAGGGGACGAGCGGCGTCGTCTACGTCGTGTTCTTCGCGAGCGCAGGCGCTCATCTCGATCTGCCGCTCCTCAAGGAGCTCTGGCCGGTCGCCGTCCTCCTCGCTGGATCGCGTGCGTTCATCACGTTCGTCGCCGCGAGGCTCTCGAGCCGTATCGCCAACGATCCGCCGCGCATCCGCACGTGGGGATGGGCGCCGCTCATCTCGCAAGCGGGCTTGACGCTCGGTCTCTCGGCGCTCATTGCCCGCGAGTTCCCGGCGTTCGGCGGCGCCTTCCGTGCGCTCGCGATCGCGACGGTGGCGTTGAACGAGATCGTCGGGCCAATCCTCTTCAAGCTGGCGCTCGATCGCACGGACGAGTCGCGGGGCCAGGCGCCCGCGCTCGAGGAGGGCGGCTTGGAGGAGACCGAGACGCGCGCGGCCTGAAACGCCGACCGTCGTGTGGAACCCGTGGTAGCGTACGGCCTCCATGGCGCAGGCCGTCGCCAACAACGCACTCCCCGTTCGTCTCGCCCAGCTCGCGCGCACGCTCGAGTCGCGCTTCCTCGGCAAGGACGAGGTCATCCGGCTGCTCCTCATCGCGGTCGTGGCGGGTGAACATGCCGTCCTCGTCGGACCTCCCGGCACCGCGAAGAGCGCGCTCATTCGGATGTTCGCGCGTCTCCTTCAGGCGAACTACTTCGAGTACCTCCTGACGCGCTTCACCGAGCCGAACGAGATCTTCGGCCCCGTCGACATCGCTGCGTTCCGCGAGGGCCGCTATCAGCGCCGCGTCGAGGGGATGCTGCCGACGGCGGAAGTCGTCTTCCTCGACGAGGTCTTCAAGTCGAACTCGGCGATCCTGAACGCGCTCCTCACGCTGCTCAACGAGCGCCGCTACACGTCGGGCGGCGTCGTCATGAAGTGCCCGCTGCTCTCCTGCTTCGGCGCCTCGAACGAGGTGCCGACGGACGAGACGCTCACCGCCATCTTCGATCGCTTCCTGCTCCGCATCCGGTCGGACAACCTCGACGCGTATCACTTCCAGGATCTGCTCACGAAGGGCGTGCAGCACGAGATCATGGCGCTCACCGACGCGCCCATCCAGCCGATCGTGTCGGCGCGCGAGATCCAGGATCTGCACCGTGCGTTCGCGCAGCGCATGCGCTTCACCGAGGAGTTCTTCAGCCAGTACAAGGGCCTCGTCTTCCAGATCCGTGCGGAGGGCGTGAGCCTCTCCGATCGCCGTGTCGTCAAGCTGCTCAAGCTCTTTGCCGCGAGCGCGTTCCTCGACGGCCGCGCGCAGCCGGACGCGAGCGACTTCTTCGTGCTGAAGCACATCTGGAACAACGAGGACCAGGCGGCGATCCTCGAGTCGATCGTCACGCCGGTGCTCGAGGCCCACTATCGGGATCACCCGAACGCCCGCCGCGTCGGCGCGGCCGGCATCGGGATCGAGGCGCTCGCCGGCGAGATCGATCGCGTGCGTCAGGTCCTCACGGGCGGCGGTGGTCTCTCCGACGTACAGCTGTTCAGCCAGCTCAAGGCGCTGAACGAGATCAAGGCCGCGCTCGGCGCCTCGCCGGATCCGCGCGCTCCCGAGCTCGTGCAGCGTGTCGATCAGCTCCTCGAGGCGGCGTTCCGCAGCGGCCGCTTCGCGCAGCTCTGAGTCGGAGCGACGAGCGACGGATGAAGGTGTGCGCGCTCGACACGTCCACGGCGCTCGGGTCGGTGGTCCTCCTCGAGGACGATCGGGTCGTCCTCGAAGACGCGCGGCGCGTGTCGAACGCGCACGGAGAGTCTCTGCTGCCGATGATCGACGCGACGTTCGCGCGCGCCGGGTGGAAGCCGGGCGACGTCGAGCGCTGGTGCGTCGGGATCGGCCCGGGATCGTTCACCGGCGTCCGCATCGGCGTCGCGACGGTGAAGGGGATCGTGCTCGGCACGGGCGCCGAGATCGTCGGCGTCGGCTCGCTCGAGGCGCTCGCCGCGCTCGTCCCGGATCAGGACAAGCCCATCCTCGCGGCGGTGCAGGCGATCCGCGGTGAGCTGTATTTGCAGGTGGCCGGCGCCGCGCGCTCGGAGCCGGTGTGCCTCGCGCCCGACGCGATCGCGGCATGGCTCGAGACCATCACGCCGAGCGCTGTCGCCCCGGAAGTGATCCTCGTCGGTGAAGCGGCGGGGAATGTCCCGGCGCTGCCGTCGCGGAAGGTCACGCTGCTCTCGGCCGGGGATAA
>Ga0233377_1000886_pt1 | contig 12201 bp, 9 predicted proteins | sample ElkDunMinimDraft_6_FD_191540 | JGI IMG/M metagenome (GOLD analysis project Ga0233377, IMG submission 191540) | Fecal eukaryotic communites from dung pellets of Tule Elk in California, USA - Elk Dung E36 | ecosystem: Host-associated > Mammals > Digestive system > Large intestine > Fecal | place...
CCGCCGTGCTGCCGCCCGAAGACCTGACCATCGCGGTCAACACCGGCGACGATTTCGAGCATCTTGGGCTCACCGTCTGCCCGGACATCGACTCGGTCGTCTATGCGCTCGCCGGGCTCAACGACACGCAGCGCGGCTGGGGCGTCGCCGACGAGAGCTGGAAGGCGATGGAGAACCTCGGCAAGCTGGGCGAGGCGACCTGGTTCAACCTCGGCGACCGCGACCTTGCCATGCATATCGCGCGAAGCTGGCGGCTGCGCGCCGGCGAGAGCCTGTCCGAAGTCACCGCGCGGTTGACCGGCGAACTCGGCATCGCCCACCGTGTCGTGCCGATGACCGATGCACCGGTGCGGACGCAGGTGCAGACCGACGGGGACGGCTGGCTCGACTTCCAGCACTATTTCGTGCGCGAGCAATGCCGCCCGGTGGCGAAAGCGATCCGCTTTGCCGGTACGCCGGGCGCGAAGCCGTCGCCCGGTTTCGCCGAGGCGCTGGCGCGGCCCGATCTCGCCGCCGTGATCCTGTGCCCGTCCAATCCGTTCCTCAGCGTCGATCCGATCCTCGCCGTCGACGACGTGCGCGAGGCGCTGGCCGCGCGCGACGTTCCGTTCGTGGCCGTGTCCCCCCTGATCGGCGGCCAGTCGCTGAAAGGCCCGCTTGGCAAACTGCTCGGCGAACTCGGCCGCGAGAACAGCAACCGCGCCATCGCCGCGCACTATGCGGGGCTGCTCGACCACCTGATCATCGACGAATCCGATGCCGCCGACGCCGAGGGGTTGCGCGCCATGGGCATTTCGGTCACCATAACCGGAACAGTCATGTGCGATGCCGATGATCGGGAGCGGCTTGCGCGCGTAGCACTGTCAGCAGCCCCGTATGGAATAGGATGACATGGCACTTGCTGACCGTGAACTGATTGCACGTCTACTCAACGACCCCCTCGAAGACATTCTGGCCGAAGCGCGCGCGCGCCGCGATGCGCGAGGTCCGGCGCGAATGACCTATTCGCCCAAGGTCTTCATCCCGCTGACCCGGCTCTGCACCGACGTCTGCCACTACTGCACTTTCGCGACGACGCCCTCGCAGCTGCACGCGCCCTACCTCACGCCCGAGGAAGTGCTCGACATCGCCCGCGCCGGCGCCGCCGCCGGCTGCAAGGAGGCGCTGTTCACATTGGGCGACGCGCCCGAGCGCCGCTATGCCGCCGCGCGCGACTGGCTGGCCGAGCGCGGCTTTGCCCGCACCATCGACTATGTCCGCCACTGCGCCGAACTGGTGCTGGGCGAAACCGGGCTGCTGCCCCACGTCAACGCCGGCGTCCTCGACGAGGACGACTACCGCATGCTGCGGCCGGTGGCGCCCTCGGTCGGGCTGATGCTCGAATCCACGTCGGAGCGCATCTGCGAAAAGGGCGGGGCGCACTACGGCTCGCCCGACAAGGTGCCGGCGGTGCGCATCGCCTCGCTCGAAGCGGCGGGCCGCGCCCGCGCGCCAATGACCTCGGGCATTCTCATCGGCATCGGCGAGACCCCCGAGGAACGCATCGAATCGCTGATCGCGCTGCGTGACATCCATCTGGCGCACGGCCACCTGCAGGAAGTCATCGTCCAGAACTTCTGCCCCAAGCCGGGCACCAAGATGGCCGAGGCGCCCGAGGCGACCGAGGCCGATTTCCTGCGCGTGATCGCCGCCGCCCGCATAGTGCTGCCCGATGAGGTCTCGGTGCAGGCGCCGCCCAATCTCAACGACGAGCGGCTGGTCGAACTGATCGACGCCGGCATCGACGACTGGGGCGGCATCTCGCCCGTCACCGCCGACCACGTGAACCCCGAGGCGCCCTGGCCCGAAGTCGAACGGCTCGAGGCGATCTGCGCGGCCGCCGGCCGGCCCCTCGTCGAACGCTTGACGATCTACCCGCGCTTCCTCGCGACCGACGACGACAGCTGGCTCGACAGGACGCTGCGCCCGGCGGTGCTCAAGCTGTCCGATGCCGAAGGACTGGGGCGCGACAGCCGCTGGAGCCCGGGTCTGGCCGAGCAGGCGCCGGCAACCCCGCTGCTGCCGCTGGGCAGGCGCTACGACGGCCCGACCTCGCCCGAACTGCACCGCATCCTCGATCGCGCCGCCAACGGCACCGAACTGACCGAGGCCGAGATCGTCTCGCTGTTCGCCACCCGAGGCGCGCAGGCGCAGGCGGTGGTCGAAGCCGCCGACGCGCTGCGCAAGCAGACCCAGGGCGAGACGGTGACCTATGTGGTCAACCGCAACATCAACTATACCAACATCTGCACCCACCACTGCTCGTTCTGCGCCTTCTCGAAGACGAGCATCAAGGCGGGCTTCCGCGACAAACCCTACAACCTCGACCTCGAAGAGATCGCCGAGCGCGCGCGCGAGGCGGTGGCCAAGGGGGCGACCGAGGTCTGCCTGCAGGGCGGCATCCACCCGACCTATACCGGCGAGACCTATCGCTCGATCGTGCGCGCGGTGAAGGATGCCTGTCCGGACCTGCACGTCCACGCCTTCTCGCCGCTCGAGGTGACGCAGGGCGCGAACACGCTGGGCATTTCCATCGCCGACTACCTGCGCATGCTCAAGGACGAGGGGCTGGGCTCGCTGCCCGGCACCGCGGCCGAAATTCTCCACGACGACATCCGCAAGCAGATCTGCCCCGACAAGCTGACCAGCGAGGAATGGCTGGGCGTGGTGCGCGACGCGCATCGGGTCGGCCTGCCGACGACCTCGACGATCATGTACGGCCACCTCGAACGGCCCGAGCACTGGGCCGCGCACCTGCTGGCGCTGCGCCGGCTGCAGGGCGAGACCGGCGGCTTCACCGAATTCGTGCCGCTGCCGCTCGTTCACATGGAAGCGCCGATGTACCGCAAGGGGCAGAGCCGCAAGGGTCCGACCTGGCGCGAGGCGCTGATGATGCATGCGGTGGCGCGGATCGTGCTCCACACGCGGATCGATTCGATCCAGTGCTCGTGGGTGAAGCTCGGCGTCGATGGTTCGGCGGCGGTGCTGGGCGCGGGTGCGAACGACCTTGGCGGCGTGCTGATGAACGAAAGCATCAGCCGCGCGGCCGGCGCGGCGCATGGTCAGGAAGTCGGCGTGGACGAACTGTTCCGCGCAGCCGCCTCGGCCGGGCGTCCGCTCAGGCAGCGCACGACGCTCTACAAGGACGTGGTCGAGCGCGAGACGGCTTGAGGCCAAATCCTCCCCGTTTGTGCTAGGCAGAAACGGGGAGGATTTTCTCACATCGCGCGGATCTGATCCCAGGCCGCGTCGGTCATCCACGTGTACTCGAGGTAGTGACCGAACTTCTCGCGCCCGTCGAGGTACAGGAACTTCAGGTTGTCGCCGCCCATGTCGCGCTCCATCGCCAGCGGCAGGTCCTGCTGGTCGACGCGGGCGCGGAAGTCGGCCCAGTCCTTCACCCGGAAGCAGACCTGGTGGAAGCGCAGCGGGCCGCCGTTGGCGGGTGCGTTGGCATAGATGCCGAGCGGGTCCTCGATCGGCTGGATCAGCTCGTACTGGATATCGCCGATCCAGATGAAGCAGAGCCGGATCTTGTTGATCACCTCGCGGCCGTCGGGCGCGTTTACCGGCTGGTCGACCTCGATGATATGCGGCTCGTGCGTCATGCCGCGACCGCGGAAGCTGGCGATGCCGTCCTCCAGGTTGTCGCAGACGAAACCGAGCTGGTAGAGTTGTCCTTCGAGCATCCTGCTTTACTCCCAAATCCGTCCGCCCTGAGCTTGTCTAAGGGCTGCTGTTTCTTTTGTGACGTGTCGCCCGGATCCAGGACAGGACAGTCCTTCGACAAGCTCAGGACGGGCGGCCGGTAAAGTCGCTGCTAGGCCCCTTCGAGCGCGACGTCGTACCGCGACAGGTAGCGTTCGAACATCGGTTCGAGCTGTTCCTTGCTGACGCCGTACTGCGCCAGCTTGTATTCGTGCTTGCCGAACTTGTCCTGCGGGTTGTCGTCGAGCCAGGACTGGATGCCGGCCTCGGCCTGCGGCGTCCAGTCGTCGCCGAGCTGGGCGTAGAGCCGCTTCATCGTGGCCAGCGGATCGTTGATCATGTCGGCGTACTGGACGTCGATGATCCGGTCCTCGCCGTACTTGTCGCGGAAGTCCATCGCCCGTTCGGCATGCTGCTGCGCCTGCCACGGATAGTCCTGGCCCAGCCATTCGGCGTCGATGCGGCCCATCAGCATGCGGTGGCTCATCGAGATGATCGAGCACAGCGATCCGGCGGCGGCATAGGGATCGCGGTGCGTCCAGATGATCCGCGCGTCGGGATATTCCTTGATCAGATATTCGAGGTGCAGCGCGTGGCTGGGCATCTTGAGGTTCCAGACGCCCGGCGCCTTGTGCTGCAGCGCCTGGAGGAACTTGCGATGCCAGGCATAGGCGCTGGTCATGTCGGCGCCGAAGATGAAGTCCTTGTATTCGGGCAGGACGCCCTTGGACTCGATCATCAGCGTCTTGAAGTCATGCGCGAGAAACCAGACGCACTCGTGCGGATAGACCGCCGACGAACGGTAGATCCGGCCCATCTCGGGATGGGCTTCGAGCATCGCGCGCTCGCGGTCCAGCCGGGCGAGGCAGCGCGGGTCGGTCTTGAGCGTGGCGGTGGTGGCGGGCGGCACCGGCTCGTCGATTTCCCATTCCAGCGGCGAGCGCCGCGTCGGATCGGCGGCGAGCAGGTTCGACAGCAGCGTCGTGCCGGTGCGGGGAATGCCCATGACGAAGACAGGGCGCTCGATCTTGCGCTCGAGCAGTTCGGGATTCTGCTGGAGATAGTCCCAGACGCGCAGGCGGTTGCTCAGGTAGTGGTGGCAGTCGTCGCGCACCCGCTCGATGCCGGTGTCGAGGTAGAGCCCCTTGGCGATGCCGTTGTTGAAGTCGCGGACGAAGACGTCGAGACCTTCGCGGTAGCTGTCGCTGTCGAACGCATCGATGCCGGTGATCTTGTGCGCCTGCTCGACGATGGCGTCGGCGGATAGCGGTTCGGCCATGGGTGTCCTCTTCCCGAATGTGCTTGTTGTCCGCGAGTAACCCCGAGCGGGGTGGGCTTGGCAATGCGGATCGCCTGCGTGATCGGGCCAAGAGGTGGAAATCGGGCCAATACCCGCTCAGCGGGTCTGAACGCCCCGAGTCTGGCGCTGGCGGAACTGGCTCGGGCTGATGCCGACGGCGCGCCGGAAGGCGAAGGTGAAGCTGGACGGGGAGGAGAAGCCCATCGTGAAGGCGATCGTCTTCACGTTCTCGCCATCGACGAGCAGCCGCTTGGCGCTCTCCATCCGGCGGGCCTCGATATAGTCGCCGATCGAGCAGCCGCGGCTGACCTTGAAGCCGCGGGTGAGCTGGCGGACCGAGATGTTGCACAGGTCGGCGAGGTCGCCGAGCGTGGGCGAGGTCGGGACATCGGCCAACCGCTCGTCGATCAGCCGCAGCCGCCAGCCGGCGAGGCCGCCGATCGCCGGCCGCTCGTTGACCTCGAGGCAGAAGCGGCTGAGCTCGATGACGAGTTCGCCGGTCAGGAAATCGAGCATCTGGTCGGCGGCGAAGCCGGGGTGCCGGACTTCCTCGGCCAGGCGGAACAGCAGGGCGCGGATGCGGGCGCTGGTCAGGTCGATCGTCGTGGCCAGCTTCTGCTCGGTCCAGACGAGGTCGTGCCCGACGACCCCGGCGATCGCGGCGCGATCGAGATAGCAGAGCAGCGAGGCCTGGCGGCCGCTGTCGCCCTTCACGAAAAGCGCCTCGCCCGGCGGGATCAGGAAGATGTCGCCGAGCCGCTCGAAGCGATGCGGACCCCAGTGCCGCTGGTAGCTCGCCTTGGCGTTGAGCGGGCGCGGCGTGAGGCACATGTTGATCTGGTAGCAGTCGGAGTCGACCAGCGTCGATGCCGTCGGCGCCGGGATGTCGTAGCGCACGAGTTGCGCGACCGCCGACCTGCCGCGCAGTTCGGCATCGACGAGAATGGTCGCGGCTTCTCCCGCGTATGGCTGTTGCCCCTCCGGCATCGTCCCAATTTGTCCTTGATTATATGGGCTGTCCTGGAATCTACAGCTAGCGGGGTTGCGGCGCAAGCGGGGCGAGACGAACATTCGCAACCAGAGAAAAGCGCGCCGCAAACCGCGCGCTCCCACGATAACTTAAGGAGAGGGATTGATGGCGAACGGCCTGTTCGACTGCACCGGCAAAGTCACGATGGTTACCGGCGGCAACGGCGGGATCGGCCTCGGCTTCGCCATGGGCTGCGCCAAGATGGGCGGCGATATCGCCATCTGGGCGCGCAATGCGGAAAAGAACGCCGCCGCCAAGGCGCAGCTGCTCGAAGCCGGCGCCGGCCGCGTCGAAACCTACATCGTCGACGTGTCGTCCGAGGAAGCCATCGTCGCGGGTTACGACCAGCTGATGAAGGACTTCGGCCGCATCGACTGCGTCTTCGCCAATTCGGGCGCCTCGCCGCGCTACGATTCGGTGTTCGACCTGCCCACCTCGCACTGGCACGAGTTCCAGAGCGTCGCGCTGGACGGCGCCTTCTTTACCCTGCGCGAGGGCGCGCGCCACATGGTCGATCGCGCCAAGGCCGGCGAGCCGGGCGGTTCGCTCGTCGCCTGCGGCAGCCTTTCGCTCTACCAGGGCCTGGCCGGCAAGATGGAATATGCCGCCTCGAAGGCCGGCACCGCCGCCGTCATCCGCTGCCTCGCCGCCGAGCTGGGCCAGTACAACATCCGCGCCAACGTCGTCGCGCCGGGGCTGATCATCACCCCGATGATGGGCGACAACCCGGCCGTGGAGCAGCATCTGTCGGGCGTCTATTCGCCGCAGACGCCGCTTCGCCGCCTCGGTTACCCCGAGGATTTCGAGGGCATCGGCGCTTACCTGTGCAGCGATGCCTCGTCGTTCATGACCGGCGAGACGGTGATCATCGACGGCGGCTACATGGTTCGGCCCTGACGGCCGCCAAGATCGGGAGAGAGACGATGAAAGTCCTGAACATCCACGAAGTCGGCGACGTTCGGCTCGACGACTACGAGCTGCCCGAGGCCGGTCCCAAGGACGTCGTCGTCAAGATGAAGGCCTGCGGCATCTGCGGTAGCGACCTGTCCTACATCAAGTGGGGCGGGATCATGCGCAAGCCCGGCGGCGTCACGCCGATCGGCCACGAAGGTGCGGGCGAAGTGCTGCGCGTCGGCAGCGAGGTCACGGGCATTGCGCCGGGCGACCCGGTGATCATCAACCCGATGAACACGCCGAGCAACGTCGGCAGCGGCGGCCCCGAGGGCGCCTTCGTCGACGAGCTGCTGGTGCGCGAGGCGCGGCTCGGCGATTCGATCCTGCCGATCCCCAAGGGCATCCCCTATGAAGTCGCCGCGCTGTGCGAGCCGCTGGCGGTCGCCATGCACGGCGTCAATCGCATGGAAGTGAAGCCGGGCGACAAGGTCGTCGTCTTCGGCTGCGGCCCGATCGGCCTCGGCATGATCCTGTGGCTGGTCGATCGCGGCATCACCGATGTCATCGCGCTCGACCTTGCGCAGGAACGGCTCGACCGCGCGCTCGCGCTCGGTGCGCGCGCCGCGTTCAGCCCGCGCGATGTCGATATCAAGGAAGAGATCGGCAAGCTCCACGGTACCGAGATGTGCATGCACAAGCCCGCCGTGGGCACCGATGCCTTCATCGATGCCGCCGGCGGTCCGACGGTGATCGCCGACGTCATCAACATGGCCAAGTACCACGCGCGCCTCGTCGTCACCGCGGCTTACATGAAGCCGCTCGAACTGCCGTTCGGCACGATGCTCACCAGCGAGATGACCATCACCACCGCGGTCGGCTATCCGACCGAGATGCCCGACGTGATCGCGGCGATGCCGCGGCTCAAGGACAAGATCCAGTCGCTGATCAGCCACCGCGTCAGGTTCGACGACGTGCTCGACGGGCTCAAGCTCGCCGCGCAGTCGGACTCGGCCAAGGTCATGGTTCATTTCGAGGAAGCAGGCGCATGAGCACTCAACCGAAACTTGCCGAACTCGTCCGCTCGGGCGACGCCCAGACCGAGGCGGTCGAGATCACGCCGTTCGTGTTCATGGCCCACGCCGTGTCCAACGCCTATCTGGTGACGACGAGCGACGGCGACGTCATCATCAATTGCGGCCTGCCCGAAGACGGCGCGCGCGCGGCGAAGCTGTTCGCCCCGCACCGCACCGGGCCGCTGCGCTACATCATCCTGACGCAGAGCCACGCCGATCACTTCGGCGGCGTGCCCGATCTGCTGGAGGAAGGCGCCCACATCATCGGCGGACCCGACTATGTCGGCGCGCGCGACGACATGATGGGGCTGCAGTCGTTCTTCGGGAAGCGGACTTTCAAGCTCTGGGGCACGACGCTCAAGCGCGATGCGCCGCCCAAGCCGATTCCGCACATCACGCCCGACATCTTCGTCGACCGCGAGCTGACGGTCGAGGTCGGCAATCGCACCTTCCAGCTGATCCACGCTCCCGAGGGCGAGACGGTCGACAATATCGTCGTGTGGATGCCGAAGGAGAAGGTCCTGTTCACCGGCAACACCTTCGGGCCGGTCTGGCTGTCGATGCCGTTCCTCAACACGCTGCGCGGCGACAAGCCGCGGCTGGTGAAGACCTACCTGAAGTCGCTCGAGGCGATCCGCGATCTCGATGCCGAGATCGTCATCACCGGCCATGGCGAGCCGATCGTCGGCAAGCAGAAAATCCGCGACGATCTCGACCGGATGCATAGCGCCGTCAGCCATGTCCGCGACTATACGCTCGAGGGCATGAAGGCGGGCAAGACCGTCCACGAGCTGATGAGCGAGTTCGTCTGGCCGCATAACCTCCAGATCGGCGAGTTTCACGGCAAGGCGAGCTGGGCGGTCAAGTCGATCTGGCGCGAATATTCGGGCTGGTTCCACTACGAGGACGGCACACCCGAACTCTACGGCGTGCCGCGGTCGAGCGTCGATGCCGATCTGGTCGAACTGGCCGGCGGGGCCGACAAACTGGCCGAGCGGGCGCGGACCAAGCTCGATGCCGACAAGCCGCTCGAGGCCTTGCATCTCGTCGCCATCGCGCTCGGCGCCGAAGCGGACAACCGCGCGGCGCTGACGGTGAAGAAGGACGCCTCGCAGCGCCTGCTCGAACAGTCAGGCCAGAGCAACCTCAGCGAGACGATGTGGCTCCGCTCGGAGATCGCCGAGATCGAGGCCATACTGGGCGAATAGGTCGCCGTGCAATCCGTCCGTCCTGAGCATGGCGAAGGGCGGACGGTGCTTTCGGGCCTGTGGATGCCTCAGGCGAACGGGGTCAGTCCCGTCAGCATCATCCGCACCAGATCGGCCTGCCCGCAGGCGCCGGTCTTGGCGTAGATCCGCTTCGAATAGTTCCGCGCGGTTTCCTGCGTCAGTTGCAGCTCGGCACCGGCCTCGACGATCGAGCGGCCCTGGCTGATCGCTTCGGCCAGCGCCGCCTCGCGCGCCGACAGGCCAAGCGTCTGCATCGTCACGCGGGCGGCGCGGGCCGGATTCTCGCGAACGTCGCGGCGGATCAGGCCGACCGCCTGGGCGCCGCTCGGCAGGGCGCCGGGGACGGGCGGGGCCGGGCGGATCAGCAGGTCACTGGTCGAACGTCCGTCGATCGCCAGGACCTGCCGCGCGGGTCCGTTGGCGCGTGCCATCGCCGCGCAGGCATCGGCCAGAGCCTGCGCCGTGCTGCCGCGCAGCTGCATGTGGCCGTGTGGCGGTATGGCGAGTTCCGCCGTCGCGATATCGTCGGCGGCGATCACGCGCCCCTCGGCGTCGAAGGCGGCCTGTCCGACGCCGAGCATCGCCAGCGCGTCCTCTGCGACGGCGGTCCGCAGGCGCAGCTTCGCAGTGTCGAAAAGCTGCCCCAGCGCCAGCGCGACATGTGGGGCCAGGGCCGAGAGCAGGGCGCTGACGCTCGCCCCGAAATCGTTGAGATCGCGCAGCAGGATCAGCCAGATGTCGTCGTCGGTCCGCGCCGGGATGCGCATGAAGCGGGCGTGGGTGATATCGGCCTGGACCAGCATCTCGCGCTGGCGCCGCGCCGAGTCCGCGCTGTTCATCATGATCGTCTCGTCGAGCGAATAGACGCGGTTCGGGCGCAGCGAGGCATAGGGCAGCAGTCCCGCATCGCTGAACGCCTCGATATCGAGCAGCGCGGCCTTTTCCCCGCGCGGCGCGATCACGCGCTGGAACCGCGGCGGGCCGATCTCGCCGGCCGGCCGCAGCAGCATGCAGATCTTGCTGGAGCGGGTCCGCGCGAGCAGCCGGTGGAGGAACGTATCCCACAGCGGGTGCTCCTCGACGCCGGCGTAGAGCGGCAGAAGCAGGTCGCGTTCGTCCGATGATCCCAGGCTCATGAACTTTGCTCCCATATGGGAGAGGTGCAGTCAAGCGCGACTCGCCAAGTAATGGTCAACCGACCGCAGAAGCGGGGGCTGGTGAGAGAGCAACATATGTCGAAAACATTGACTCACCTCGAGCGTCTCGAGGCCGAATCCATTCATATCATCCGTGAAGTCGTCGCCGAGGCAGAGCGTCCGGTGATGCTCTATTCGGTGGGCAAGGACAGCGCCGTCATGCTGCACCTGGCGCGCAAGGCGTTCTACCCTTCGCCGCCGCCGTTCCCGCTGCTGCACGTCGACACGACCTGGAAGTTCCAGGAGATGTACAAGCTGCGCGACCGCATGGCCAAGGAGTCCGGCATGGAACTCCTCGTCTATCACAACCCCGAAGCGCAGGAGAAAGGGATCAATCCCTTCGACCACGGTCCGCTCCACACCGACATGTGGAAGACCGAGGGCCTCAAGCAGGCGCTCGATAAGTGGGGCTTCGACGCGGCCTTCGGCGGCGCGCGCCGCGACGAGGAGAAGAGCCGTGCCAAGGAGCGCATCTTCTCGTTCCGCACCGCCTCGCACGGCTGGGACCCGAAGAACCAGCGGCCCGAGCTGTGGAACCTCTACAATTCGAAGAAGAACCGCGGCGAATCCATCCGCGTCTTCCCGATCTCGAACTGGACCGAGCTCGACGTCTGGCAGTACATCCACCTCAACGACATCCCGATCGTGCCGCTCTATTTCGCGGACAAGCGCCCGACCGTGGAGCGCGACGGCATGCTGCTGATGGTCGATGACGACCGCTTCCCGCTGCAGCCCGGCGAGGAGCCGGTGATGCGCTCGATCCGCTTCCGCACGCTCGGCTGCTATCCGCTGACCGGCGCCGTCGAGAGCGAGGCGAAGACGCTGCCCGAAGTCATTCAGGAAACGCTCCTCACCACCACGTCCGAGCGGCAGGGCCGCGCGATCGACAAGGATGCCGGCGGTGCCGGCATGGAGAAGAAAAAGCAGGAGGGGTACTTCTGATGTCGGACACCAATACGACCCAACTATCCGGGGATCCCGTCTACGTCACCGAGGCCCTGATCGCCGAGGACATCGACGCCTATCTCGACCAGCATCAGCACAAGACGATGCTGCGGTTCATCACCTGCGGCTCGGTCGACGACGGCAAGTCGACGCTGATCGGCCGTCTGCTCTACGATTCGAAGATGATCTTCGAGGACCAGCTCGACGCGCTCGAGGCCGATTCCAAGAAGGTCGGCACGCAGGGCCAGGAGATCGACTTCGCGCTGCTCGTCGACGGTCTCGCCGCCGAGCGCGAGCAGGGCATCACGATCGACGTCGCCTACCGCTTCTTCAACACCGAGAAGCGCAAGTTCATCGTCGCCGACACGCCCGGGCACGAGCAGTACACGCGCAACATGATCACCGGCGCCTCGACCGCCGACCTTGCCGTCATCCTGATCGACGCGCGCAAGGGCGTGCTCGTGCAGACGCGCCGGCATAGCTATCTGGCGCACCTGATCGGCATCAAGAACCTGGTCCTCGCGGTCAACAAGATGGACCTCGTCGACTACAGCCAGGAAGTCTTCGACAAGATCGTCGCCGACTATACCGAGTTCGCCAAGTCGATCGGTATCGAGAGCTTCGTGCCGATGCCGATCTCGGGCTTCAAGGGCGACAACATCATCGGCCCGTCCGACAATACGCCCTGGTACACGGGCCCGAACCTGATCGAGCATCTCGAGACGGTCGAGGTCAATTCGGCGGTCGATGCGGCCAAGCCGTTCCGTATGCCGGTACAGTGGGTGAA
>Ga0233377_1000888_pt1 | contig 12165 bp, 8 predicted proteins | sample ElkDunMinimDraft_6_FD_191540 | JGI IMG/M metagenome (GOLD analysis project Ga0233377, IMG submission 191540) | Fecal eukaryotic communites from dung pellets of Tule Elk in California, USA - Elk Dung E36 | ecosystem: Host-associated > Mammals > Digestive system > Large intestine > Fecal | place...
ATCGGCGAAGGCTCCGAGCGGGTGCTCGTGAAGTGGCCCAACGACGTCGTCGTCGCGAGTCCGCCGGGCGGGACCGGCTTTCGCAAGATCGCCGGCATCCTCGTCGAGTCGGCGCTCACGGGCTCGAAGGTAGAGCACCTGATCGTGGGCATCGGGGTCAACGTGCACACGCGCGAGCTCCCGGACGGCCTCGAGGCGCTCGCGACGTCGATCGCCCGCGAGAGCTCGCGCCTGCCTGACCGCGCAGAGATCCTGGCGGACATCCTCGAGGCGCTCGAGCGCGACATCGAGCCCGCCGCGCATCGCGGCCTCACGGCGGTGATCGCTCGACTGGCGCCGCACGATGCGCTGAACGGGCGCATGCTCGAGAGCGAGGACGGCAGCGTCACGGGGGTCGGATGTGGGGTCGACGTCGACGGTAGGCTGCTCCTGCGCCGTTCGGACGGCGTCATCGTGAAGGTCGCATCGGGGGAGATGCGCCTGCGCGCGGTCTGAGCCGAGCCTGTACCCCTTCTGGTGGTCGGGGAGCCTTTGCTGGTGGCGACCGGATGCGAGCCGGGCGTGGTAGCTTCCCGTGCGTGACGCCGCTCGAAGAGCTAGCCCTTCTCCTCCGTCCTGCAGGTGGTGGCCTGTATCTCGTCTCGACCGGGCGCGCCGAGCAGGAGCAACTCCAGCGGCGCTTGTACGGCGCGTCGGACGCAAGCGAGGTCGATGCGCGGTTTCGTGAGGCGCTCGGGCGAATCTCCGGCGCGAAGGCGATCCTGCTCGGCATTCCGTCCGACGTCGGCGCCGGCTACCGCCGGGGCGCGAACCTCGGCCCTCAGGCCATCCGATCGGCGCTCATCGAGGAGCTTCCTTCGTTTTCCGCGCGCGCTGCAGAGCTTGGCATCGTCGACATCGGAGACGTGTTCGTGGTCCCGCAGCTACTCCACGACGAGATGCTCTCGGAGTCGCAGAAGGCGGTGACGCGTGCCGCGCTCTATCCCTCCGTGCCGGAGGGCGTCCGTGCGACGCTCCCGGTTTCGCCGCTGTCGATCGCGGAGCGCGCGCTCGACCTCGTGTTCCAGCTGAACCCGAGCGTGGCGCCGGTGGTGCTCGGCGGCGATCATTCGACGGCGTGGCCCGTGGTCTCCGCGCTCTCCCGGGCGCGGAAGGACCGCTGGGGCGTCGTCCAGCCCGACGCGCACACCGACCTGCTCGAGCATCGGCTCGGGATCAAGATCTGCTTCGCGACGTGGTCATGGCACGCGAACGAGCTGTTCGGACGCGACGGGCGGCTCGTACAGGTCGGGACCCGCGCTTCACGCCATGAGCGCGGGCACTGGGAGTCGTCGCTGGGCGTGCGTCAGTTCTGGGCGGAGGAGTGCAACCGGGATCCGGCGGGCGTGCTCGATGCGCTCGTCGCTCACCTGCAGGAGCTAGGCGTCACGGGCGTCTACTTCTCGAACGACATCGACGGCACCGACAGCGCGTGGGCGGATGCGACGGGCACACCGGAGGCTGGCGGGCTCGAGCCTACGTTCGTCGTCGAGCTCATCCGCCGACTCGGCAAGACCGTGGGCATGATCGGCGGTGACGTGATGGAGGTCGCGCCGCCCCTGCGCGATCGCCCGGACTCCTCGGAGCGCACCGTAGCGCTCGCGGTCCGCTACCTGCGCGAGACCTTCGGCGCGATCCTCGGCCAGCCCGTCTGAGCGCAGACTCCAACATCGCCCACGCGCCAGGAACGCCACGCGCCAGGAGCGGCGGGCGTCGGCGCCGCACACCACGAAGGGGCGCGTTCGCGGCGTGTCCGCGTGGCCGCCGTGCCGTGAGGAGGCAATGGCGGGGCACGGCGTGGAGCCGGGCGCGGTGTATAGATGAGGGCCGATGCGACTCACCTACGTGCTCACCGCCGCTCTGTTCGTCGTCGCCTGCGAGAAGAGCAGCTCACCGACCGGCGCTGTGCGACCGCAGGACTCCGCGTCGTCGCAGGCGGCCCCTCCGCCGCCGTCCGGGGCCGACGCGGCAGCGGCGACGACCGCAATCGCGGCTTCGACCGGGACGACCGAGGCCGTAGGGAGCGCGCACCCCACGCCGGGGACGGACGCTGCTCCGGGCACCGCCCTCTCGACGCTCGCCGCGGCGGACGGAGGCAAGGGCGGTGACGCCGGCGGACCTGCAAGCAGCCCTTCAGCGCTGAAGCCCGCCAGCAAGCACATCGACGGCAGCAACTTCGCGCTTGCTCTGGCATCACCAGGCTGCAAAGCCGGCATCGAGTGCGCGATGACCATCAAGCTCGTCGCCACCGCCGACTACCACGTCAACAAGGAATACCCGTACAAGTTCGTCGCCACCCCGACCGCTTCCGTCGCGTTCCTCGGCAAGCCCGACGCCACCACCTTCACCAGAGCTGCCGGCGACTTCACCGAAGAAGGCGAGAAGACCGGCACCATGACGATCCGCTTCAAGCCCTCCACCCCGGGCGCCATCACCATCGCCGGCACCTACAAGTTCAGCGTCTGCTCCGCGGACCAGTGCCAGATCGAACAAGAGAAGCTGGAGCTACCGATCGCGGTCCAATGAGCAAAGGCGCCAGCATCTCGACGGGGCCAGCATCTCGACGGCGGTGAGAATCGCGGTGGCGTCGCGCCCACCTGGAAGCTCGACGTCGGTGGAGCAACGTCGCGACGTCGCGACGTCGGTGAGCCCGATGGTGACTCGTCATCGTCGATCGATTCGGTCGGGCGCAACATCGGCGAGGTCGTCGCACTGTGCGCGCGGGCGGCGCCGCAGTGGGTCAGTCGCGGGCGGCGAGTGCCTTCTTCTCGTCCGTGTCACGGACGACGCCGACGGCGCTGGCAACTTCGACGGCGGCGTCTTGGCCGAGGTCGTCTTCGCGCGGGAGCACGCCGGTGATGGCCGTGATGGTGCGCTCGAGGGTCTCGAAGAAGCGGATGGCGCGGAGTGGGCCGTTCATCCAGCCGACGGTGATGCAGTAGTTGCGATTGTAGGGGGCCGAGTGATGCTTGTCGTGGTGTTCGGGAGACAGGACGAGGCGTGCGCGCTGAAGGAGCGAGACCATCTTCGATGGCCTGTCCTGGTGGGCCCACTTGTGGATCTGGCTCGTGAACGCCGTGAAGACGGTCGCGCAGAGCAGCGACATGCACACGAAGACGCCGGAGAGCGTCACTGGCTCTTCGGAGCGAAGCACCAGGAGACCGCTCAGGCTGTAGATGGTCGTCAGCGAGATGTTGTGGCCGTTCGTCTCGATGAAGTCGTGCATCGTGATGGCCTTCCGGTCGGCATGATGATGCCGGAAGGTGCGGATCGCGAGCCGACCGAACACCGGGGTATCGAGGTTGCCCCACGTGTCGAATAGCCAGTGGACGAAACCCGAGATGAAGTCGCTCAGCAGGATGCCGACGAGCGCTGCGAGCGGAAGCCACCATCCCGAGAGGGGAGGCGCCTTCGCGACACGGGCAATCAGCCAACCACTCGTGGCGATCGCGACGAGCATCCCGCAGATCTCGTACGTGCGATGCTGGGACGTGTACCCCGCCGCAAGCTCCGAGGCATCATGTTGCTTCGTAGGTTGTCCCATTCGCGTGCATCCTTCATCGTTCGCACCGATTCGGTCCGAAACGGCGCCGACGCCGAGCCCCGCTAAAGAATCGCGCGGCGCACAGCCGTAGACAAGCAGGAATGTCGCGGGGCGAGGGGGCTGTACATCGTCGCGGCCCCCGCGCTGGCGGTGCATGCGGCGCGTCCATTTCATGGCGCGCGCGTGCTGCTGCCGTTGCGCGCTTGGCCGCCGGGGCCCGTGCACGCGACGGCACGAGCTCACCCTCGCTTCGCGAGATCCTTCCGTGTGTTCGCCGTGTTCCCCACCACTACGCGCGACACGCACGGCCGGATCGCGGTCGCGATCGACATCTACACGCGCCCTCGCGTTGTCCGATCGCTGCCGCTCGGCGCCACCCGTTGGATCGCGCGCATGTCGTCGCGCTCCGCGACGGCCGCGGAGACGTCGACAGTGGAGACGCTGCCCGGATCGACCGCCTCGAGCCCGCGCGACCGAGCGCTCATCGGCATCGACGAGCGCGGTGGCGAAGGTAGGATACGCGCCCCGTGCCAGGTCCCGTCAGACGTGCGTCGGTATGATGAGCGGCGGCTTGCCCGCCGTCGATCGAAGGCGCTGGACGCCCTCCTGGATCTTCGGGCGCTGGAGCAGCCAGCGGATGACGTGATGTTTGATCCGTAGGTCGACGATTGACAGCCCGATGAGGGCGGTGATGATCCCTTGGCCCGGGAGGACGAGCATCGCGATGCCCGCCGCGATGAGCGTGAACCCGAGGACGTTGCGCGCGACCTTCTTCGGCAGTGAGTGCTGCGGCGGAGGGCGAACGAAGTGGTCGGCGGGGAGACGACGGACCAGCCAGGGAATCGTCGCAAGCGTCCCGACAAACATCGTGATACTCACGACCCCGATAATGACCTCCACCGTGCGCGACATCGAGCCTCCGCGGTGGAGTCTGCAATCGATGCGCCACGAGTGGTGCGGATCCTGCGTTGACGGAGCACCGTGACGGAACGAACACAGACCCGGGAAACGGACAGAGATCATTATAGCGTGGCCTCGCTCGGAGTGCGCACGATCGCCTCACCGCTCGGTCTTTCCACGGCCGATGGTGATCAAATTCCGAACTACGTTCCGGAAGGGACGCGCGTTCTCGACCAGGTGGAGCTGGTCCCCGGAGGGGCGGTCGACGAGGGAGCCTCGCTCGAGAAGGCCGGGCCGCGCGAGCTCATCTTTTTCGATCCGAAGAAGACGCGCGCGGGCATCGTCACGTCGGGCGGGCTTTGCCCGGGCATCAACAACGTGATCCGTTCGATCGTCTTCGAGCTCGTGCACAAGTACATGATCGAGAGCGTGACGGGCTTCCGCTTCGGGTTCGCGGGCCTCGTCCCGGACGCGACCGGCATCGAGCCGATCGCGCTCGGTCCCGACGAGGTGCGTCACATCCACACGTTCGGCGGCACGATGCTCGGAACGTCCCGCGGGCAGCAAGAGCCGAAGGCGATGGTCGACACGCTCGTCGCTCGTGGCATCAACGTGCTCTTCACCATCGGCGGCGATGGGACGATGCGTGCCGCGCATGCGATCGCTCAGGAGGTCGAGCGCCGCGGGGAGAAGATCAGCATCGTCGGCGTTCCGAAGACGATCGACAACGACATCGCCTTCGTCGACAAGACGTTCGGCTTCGAGACCGCGGTCGCCATGGCGCGGACCGCGATCGATGCGGCGCACACCGAGGCCCTCTCGGCGATGAACGGCGTCGGCCTCGTGAAGCTCATGGGCCGCGAGGCGGGCTTCATCGCCGCTCACGCCGCGATGGCGAGCCACGACGTGAACGTCTGCCTCGTCCCCGAGGTTCCGTTCCGACTCGACGGTCCGACGGGCCTGCTCGCGCACCTCGAACGCCGTCTCGCCGAGAGACATCACGCGGTCGTCGTCGTCGCCGAGGGATGCGCCACGCACCTGCTGCAGGGAATGGACGCGAAGGACGTACCCCGCGATGCGTCGGGCAACGTCCGCTTCCAGGAGCTCGACGTCGGGAAGTTCGTGCAGAGGGCGATCACGCAACACTTCGACGAGCGCAAGATCCCGATCACGCTCAAGTACATCGACCCGAGCTACATGCTTCGCGGCGTGCCGGCTGGCGCGATCGACTCGGTGTTCTGCGCGGAGCTCGCGCGTTACGCCGTCCACGCAGCGATGGCCGGGAAGACCGACATGATGATCGGACGCCTCCATCGCGCGTTTACCCATGTCCCGCTCCCGCTCGTGCTCTCGGAGAAGAAGCGCATCAATCCGGACGGCGAGCTGTGGCTCGCCGTCACCGAGTCGACGGGCCAGCCCAGGTTTGTCTGATCAACCAGCCCATTCGAGGACGCCATGCCGAACACGGTCGCTGACATCATGAATCCGAAGTTGCTCTACATCCGCGACGGCGATCGCGTCGCGCTGGCGCGGCGGCAGATCATCGACTTCGGTGTCACCGCCGTGCCTGTGCTCGACGAGACGCACCGCCCCGTCGGCGTCGTCTCCCTCCGCGATCTCGCAGGTGACGAGGGGGAGCACTTCGAGCCGTCCGGGACGGTCGCCACCGTCAAGGCGAGCACGAGCGTCGAGGAGGGAGCCAAGCAGCTCGCCGAGAGCGAGTACCACCACCTCGTCGTCGTCGACGACAAGGGCGTTGCGGTGGGGATGGTCAGCTCGCTCGACTTCCTGCGGGCGCTCGTCGGGCTTCCGCCGCGGCACCCCGCGAAGTTCGACCACTTCTGACGAGCTCTGCGGGGGGGCGGCGCGCCGAGCGCACGCTAACCCGTCCCGGTCGGGCGGCGGTCGTGGTAAGTCCCTGTCCCCCGCCATGCTCTACACACGCGCTCTCATTCCCACCGTCAAGGAGGCTCCCGCCGACGCCGCGAACGCGAGCCACAAGCTCCTCGTGCGCGCCGGATACATCCGCAAGGTCGGCGCGGGCATGTACGACTACTTGCCGCTCGGGCTCAGGGTGCTGCGCAACATCGAGAGCATCGTCCGGGAGGAGCTGAATCGGGCAGGCGCTCAGGAGATCCTGATGCCCGCGCTCCTGCCGGCCGAGTACTTCAAGGAGACGGGGCGCTGGGACCTCTACGGTGACACGCTCTTTCGCCTGAAGGATCGGAAGGGCGGCGAGTTCCATCTCGGGCCGACCCACGAGGAGATCGTCACCGACATCGCGCGCCGCGAGATCCGCAGCTTCCGCGACATGCCGGTCAACCTCTATCAGATCCAGTCGAAGTACCGCGACGAGCCGCGTCCGCGCGGCGGCCTCCTCCGTTGCCGCGAGTTCCTGATGAAGGACGCGTACTCGTTCGACGTGAGCGAGGAGGCTGCGAAGGAGAGCTACGAGACGATGCGCCAGACGTACTGCCGCATCTTCGATCGCCTCGGGCTCACGTACCGTCTCGTCGCGGCCGACCCCGGCGCGATCGGTGGCTCGACGAGCGCTGAGTTCCAGGTCCTCGCGGACTCCGGCGAAGACGCGATCGTCGCCTGCGACACGTGCGAGTACGCCGCGAACGTCGAGATCGCGACGGTGAAGGCTCCGCCGGTCGCGGACGAGAACGAGGCGGCCGAGGACCGCGTCAAGGTGCACACGCCGAAGGTCGGCAGCATCGAGGACGTCTCGGCATTCCTGAAGAAGCCGAAGAGCAAGTTCCTCAAGTCGCTCGTGTACACGACGGGCAAGGAACTCGTGCTCGCGGTCGTGCGTGGCGATCACGACGTGAACGAGATCCGCCTCGCGCGTGCGCTCGGCGTGGACGAGGTGTTCATGGCGACGGACGCCGACGTTCAGAAGGCGACCGGAGCGAACGTCGGTTTCGCCGGCCCCGTTGGCTTCAAGGGCAAGATCGTCGTCGATCGCGCTGCCGCTGCGGTGACGAATGCAGCGACGGGAGCGAACGAGACCGACCAGCACTTCACGGGCGTCAACCGCGGTCGCGACTGGGAGGGCGAGATCGCCGACATCCGCCTTGCGACCGACGGCGACGGTTGCCCGAGCTGCGAGAAGGGGAAGCTCAAGACGTACCGCGGCATCGAGGGCGGTCACATCTTCATCCTCGGCACGAAGTACTCGCAGGCGATGGGCGCGACGTACAGCGATGACAAGATGGAGAAGCAGCCGATCGTGATGGGCTGTTACGGCATCGGCGTCTCGCGCCTGGTCGCGACCACGATCGAGCAGCACAACGACGCCGACGGCATCCGCTGGCCCGTGAGCATTGCGCCCTACAAGGTGCACCTCGTCACGATCGGCCAGGACGAGCCGGTGATCGCGGCCGCTCGCAAGCTGTACGACGAGCTCAATCAGTCCGGCATCGACGTGCTCTGGGACGACCGCGACGAGCGTCCCGGCGTGAAGTTCAAGGACGCCGACCTCCTCGGGATGCCGTTCCGGGTGACGATCGGCGCGAAGGCGCTCGCGAACGGGAACGTGGAGCTGAAGCCTCGCACGGAGCCCAACCCGAAGAACGCGGAGCTCGTTCCGGTCGCCGAAGCGGCGCGCGTCCTTGGAGAGCGTGTTCGTGCAGCGCTTGCGACGTCCGTGAAGGCCTGAGGGCGGCGCTCGCAGGCGTAGGACGAGCCTGACGTCGATCGCGCGAGCGCGCGCTCGACGTCGGCGACTACCAGCGCTGGGTCTTCGGCGAATAGTCGACCGCTTCGCTCGCGAGATGGGGCAGCTCGGCTCCAGAAAAGCCTCGAGGTCCTTCCGCTCCTGGGCTCCCACGAGGACCCGCGGCGCCCGGCGGGCCGGCCGGGCCTGGCGGGCCTTCCGGGCCTGGCTGCGGTGAGCGGTTGATCTCCGCTGTACAGCTCGAGGACCGCCGCTCGACCTCGAGCGAGGAGGAGGCTCCTGTGCGCGAGCCTCGCGACGGCGTGCGGCGCCTGTCGTCGACGGCGCGAACGGCCACAGCGCCCAGGACGAACCCGATCGCGGCCCCGCCGACGATACCGAGAGTCCGCAGAGCGCGCGATGTCATCGACTTCGGTGACGCATGGAACGAGCCACCTTCGAGCGCGAGCGACGGTCAGTCGATGGCTGCATGCCTCGAGCACCGTTCCTCGCCATGACCTCATCGCAAGCGGTGCCAGCATGCCGCTCCGGAAGGTCGAATGACGAAGCATGATGCCCCGCGCGCTGGCGGAGATGGCCGCGAGCATCCGGCCCGGGGCGCGTCGGGTTGACGCCACGTTCCCCCGGCTAGATGGTGTCCCCGGATGGCCGAGCCGGGAGACCGCATCGCCGACCGGTACGAGCTCGTGTCTCCCCTCGGGGAGGGTGGCATGGGCGTCGTCTGGCGCGCGCGGGACGTGCGGCTGGGGCGTGCCGTGGCGGTGAAGGTACTCACCGCTGCGTCGGTCGGAAGCGATACGGCGCGCGTCCGGCTGATCCGCGAGGCCCGCGCCGCAGCTGCGCTCGAGCACGATGGGATCACTCGCGTCTACGACGTCGGGGAGCTCTCCGACGGTGGCGCGTATCTCGTGATGGAGCTCGTTCGTGGCAAGAGCCTCCGGGACGAGCTCGAGAAAGGTCCGCTGTCGCCTCGCCGGTGTGCGCAGATCATCGTCCAGGTCGCCCGCGCGCTGCAGGTTGCGCACGACGCCGGCGTGGTTCATCGCGACATCAAGCCGGACAACATCATGCTCCGCGGCGGCGACCGCATCATGATCGTGGACTTCGGGGTAGCGAAGCCGGTCGCTACCGACGTCGTGACGAACGCGGAGACGCTCGCAGGTGTCACCAACACGACGCTGACCGGGGCAGGGCAGATCGTCGGCACCCCGGCGTATCTCTCGCCCGAGCAGGCTCGCGGTCCCGACGTCGGCGCGGAGACCGATCAGTTCGCGCTTGCCGTGACCGCGTTCGAGGCGATGACCGGCCGCCGGCCCTGGATCGCGAAGACCGTCGTCGAGGTCGTGGCCGCGATCCTGCGCGATCCGCCCGCGTCGCTCCGCGAGCTGGTTCCGTTGGCGCCGGCTGCGCTCGAGGCCGCGATCAACCGCGCGCTCGCGAAGGAGCCGAAGGACCGCCATCCCAGCATGAGCGCGTTCGCCGACGCGCTCGAGGAGGCCATCTCCGGCCTCACCGAGAGCACTCCGGCGTCGGGGAACGTGCCGAGCGCGCGAGTCGGGTCGACCTCGACAACTCCGCCGTCACACTCGTCGGCAGCGACCACGACGGCGACCGTCTCGACGCATCACGGGCAGGTGCGTACTCCGCCCGAGCCGCAGTCGAGGAGACCTGGCGGTCTCGCGCTCGTGGGCGTCGCGCTGCTGCTGGTCGTCGGCTTCTTCGTCGTTGCGAGCCGCATGCGAGGCTCACCCGGCGTCGCACCTGCAGCGTCCGCGCATGCAGAAGGCGCGCTCGCTGGCGTCGTATCGTGCCCGCAGTTCGACGTCTCCGGCGTGGATGCTCCGTGGCTTGGAGCGGCCGCGGCCACGCTCGCATGCGAACGGATCCAGATCGCGCGTGGTGGCTGGGACGCGGCCACGCGGACGCCCGCAGAGCTCGCTGGCGTGCCGCGGGAAGTGACGCCCGGAACCACCAGCGGCGTATTCGACGCGCCGGGTAGCCGTGACAAGGCGATCGCCACGGCAGGAAGGTCGCGCTGGGTCGACGGCAAGGTCGAGAAGCAGGCCGAGGTGTATGTCGTCACCGCGGTGTTGCGTGGCCCCGGCGGAGCGGAGCTCGCTCGCGGAGAGGGCCGCGAGCTCGAGATGTTCGAGGCGCTCCGCTCCGCGATGATGCCGATTCTGCGCACCCTGCCTTCGCCCACGCCGGAGGAGCGCGCGGACCTGCGCGAGTGGCTCGACGTCGACTCGGTCGAGGATGCGCTCGCGCTGCTCGATGTCCGCACCGCGCTGTTGCTCGAGGACCCGGTCTCGTCGAGCACCGCCTGCGCTGCGCTCGAGGGGAGACCAGGCCTATCGTCACGAACGCTGTACCTCGCGCGCAGCACGTGCCGGCGAAAGCTCCGGACGGGGCCGCTCGCCGAGCCCCCGCCGCCGCTCGACGAGTCCACTCCGGGCGCGCTCATCACGACCTCGCTCGCACAAGGCGCGGCCGGAGGTCCAGCGGCGCTGCGCGCACGCGCGCACAAGCTCGAGGCAGCGCGTGACCGCACAGCCGAGCCCGAAGGCAAGGCACGGCTCGCCGCTGCCGCCGCCGAGCTCTACAACCTCGTCGCCGACGAGCGCGCCCGTGACGTCGCTCGGAGCGCCGTCCGCTCGTCGACGAAGGCGGTCGACTGGCGCACGAGCGCATGGCATCGGGTTGCGTTCTCCTCCACGGGTGACGCGGCGCTGGCGGCCGCTCTGTCGACCTGGCATCCGTGGGAGCCGGTCGCGCAGCTGCACTGGGTGGGGTCCCTGGGCAGCGGCAAGAGCCATGCGCGTTCGGTCTTCAACGCCTACCTCCTCTCGCGTCGCGGGCCGTACGCGAACAGCTACGCGGATGTTCTCCTCGAGCGAGGTGACATCGAGGCCGCGCGCGGCGTCGCCGAGCTCGCGAACGACGACCTGCTCCGCGTATCCGTGCTGCTCGCCGAGGCTCAGTACGGCGCCGTGCTCCTCAAGGTACCTCAGCTCATTCGCGAGCTGCCCGTGAGCGACGCGACCGCTGCGCGCGCCTTCGGGCTCGCGTACCTCGGCGTGCGCGCCAGCGTCATCCTCGAGCGTCCCGCCGACTTCGTCGATCTGGTGGTTACGCGCTACGTGCTGTCCGAGCCTCACCACGTGGTGGACGGCGCGACGCCCGTCATCTCGCTCGTCCACGCCTGCACGCTCGCGCCTCGCCCGACCGGCCGTCGCTGCATCGAACGGCTGGAGGAGCTCCGGCGCGCCGGCAAGCTGCCGACGATCTTCAGCTTGACCGAGCCCGTTCTCGCCGGAGCAGCGCGGTTCGTCGCCGATGACTACCCGGGCGCGGCGAAGTCATGGCGCACCCTCTTCCGTTCGGGGGCCTGGGTGCAAGGACCGCTGCGTGAGCCGCTGGCGATGGCGTTCGACCTCGGAGGAGAGTCGGAGCTCGCCGAAGAGGTCGAGGCGCCGATCGTGGCGCTGGTCGATCTCCCTCGGACGGCGGACATGGCCTGGGTGCGCGCCGCGAAGCGGGCATACAAGCGCGGCGACCACGCCCAGGCACGAAAGCTCGCGCGCGCCGTCGTCGACAAGTGGCGATTCTCCGACGAGAAGGTGCCAGCGGCGCAGGAGATGAAGGAGCTCCTCGCGAAGCTGCCTCCCTGATCTCGCGCGCGCACGAAGCGCCTGCGCACCACGCCAAGCCATTCGACGACGGAGTCGCCACGTCGACGGGCGTCGAAAGGTCAGAAGCCGGTCGCTGCGCCGTAGGCGGAGAGCTGCGAGGCGAGCGGGGCCGTCGCGCCGGACACCGGGTCCACCGTCTGTGCCGCCTTGTCACCGAACGCGATCAGGACGGCGCCGTCATAGGCGAGTCCCAAGAGCTTCGCGGTGCCGGCGTCGGCGGCGACGGTCGTTGCCGCGCCGGTGTCGGGATCGATCCGGCTGACGCGGTCGTTCCCGACACCGGTCGTGAGGGTTGCAAAGAGGCCGTG
>Ga0233377_1000891_pt1 | contig 12135 bp, 15 predicted proteins | sample ElkDunMinimDraft_6_FD_191540 | JGI IMG/M metagenome (GOLD analysis project Ga0233377, IMG submission 191540) | Fecal eukaryotic communites from dung pellets of Tule Elk in California, USA - Elk Dung E36 | ecosystem: Host-associated > Mammals > Digestive system > Large intestine > Fecal | place...
ATGCTGATAATAAAACCGGCGTTCACGCGCTCGGACTGACCGGCAACCAGGACAATGAGGGGTACTTCATAGCGCTGTCCAACGAGCGCGAAGTTGGCGAGGCGAGCCGTCTCGACTGGTTCGTCAGTCACAATCGCCAGCGCGAACTGATTCGACACACAGCATGCTACACCCCGGAAACGATAGCGGGCGTGCTGAATTCGATTGACGACCCAGACCTTCAGGCGGGACTGCTAGCACCCACTCTCTTTGTCCCCGCTCTCCTCAGGACGTCGCTTGCCGAAACGTGCTTTTACACCGACCTGGATGTAGACGCCAAAAAAACCGAAGTGGAAGTGGAGTACGAGTCGCGCCGCGGATCTTGGCGCTATCTGATTGGCGGCTCCGGATCGCGTGTCTCCGCATCCAGTGCTGCGTCATTTGCCGGCATGGACCAGACCCAGGACACATACCGATTGTTTGGTGAATCAGCCGTTTCCTTCGGCCGGCTACACTCAAGCTTGGGATTCATGGCCCAAGACTCAAGCAATGTGGAAGCGGTGGAGTGGGGATGGCGGGCAGCACTCAACTGGCAACTGCGTGAGAACCAGATGCTGCGTTACTCGTTCGCGCGAAGCGTTCGAATTCCCTCGCTTATTGAATCTGAGACCTACTGGACCTCTCAATACTTCTTCGGCCGCCGCGGCGAACCATTCTCGACCTATCAGTTCAGTCTGTCATCTCCAATCGAGACGAATGATGTAACCGTGGAGCCCGAAACAATCGACTCGCATGCGCTGGGCTACTTCGGGATGTTCCTGCGCTCCCGCCTTAATGTCGATGTAAAGGTATTTGAGGAGCGGGTTCGTGATCCGGTGGAAGCCGGACTCAAGTATTTCTACCCGCCTCCTTCCAACGGACCTTCCTTCACGCTTCGTGGCGGGGAAATGGAAGTGTCGCTTCGACTGACTGAGCGCTGGCGCGCTCAGGGACAATACTCGTATCTTGACAACAGCGCGACGATCTTCCTCGAGCGCCTGCTCCACGGCGATCATGCATCATCACTATCTACTTCGTATCGCATGAGCGACCGCCATGCGTTCACAGTCGGCTACTATGGCAACAGCAGCATCTCCGGTCACTCCTACGATCGCTACGACTTCGTCTGGAACTATCAACGAAACTTTGGCGACACCCTGTTTCGCTCGCAGTTCGTATTTCAACATCATATTGGCGGTGCGGATGGAATCCGAAGCGATGTACCTCTCATATCGAATGAGGGATACTTCGCCGACCTGAACCATCTATACCTGTTCCTCGAACTATCATTTTGAGCACGATGTGGCGCGCCCTCTATACGACCTCCGTATCCGTTGTCGCGTTGGCAGCAGTCGGTGTCACTGCGTTTATCGCCTTTCCAACACAGGCGGACCTTGAATTGCAATCGCCGCTAGTTGCTTGGCACCCGCAAGAGCCGCTTCAAAAGGAATATTCGCAGGATTTTTCAGCTCTCAGGGCCGGGTTCACACCACAGCAGTACCGCTCGTTCTGCGGCCCTGCCAGTATCGCGACGATAGTGAAGGCGTATGGCTCCGGCCCCGCTGACCAGCTTGAGCTCCTGCCATCGATCAGCGAGAAGATCCGAACGTTCTACACTGGAATGTCGCTTAGCAGGCTGGCAGCTCTCGCGGAGAGTGCCGGCATGTCCACGGAGCTGGTCTACGCGGATTCGCTAGACGTTAGCGCCTTTCGGGAGCGACTCAAAGAGAACATGCAACAAGCCGGCAATTTCGTAGTGATCAATTACGACCGTCGTGTTTTGAACCAGGCCGGCGCCGGGCATATCTCGGCTATAGGGGCCTACGATCCCGAGCGCGATGCATTTCTGATACTGGACGAGGCGTCATTCAAGTATCCGTTCACATGGGTGCCCACCGACTTACTCTACGCAGCGGCTCGCACGAAGGCTGGTTCTCACTATCGCGGCATACTGATCATCCATGAGCATCGCGACCGCGGCTGATGTTCGCTGAATCGATTGTTGCCCGGATCACCTGGATGAGCCGACTGTAGTAAAGCGGCTTTTGGATAACGCCCCGAAACCCCAAATCTAACAACTGCTCCGCGAGCGACTCGCTGATGGTGCCTTGCGGACAGATCGCGATGAGGCTGGCAGGCACCGCATCCTTGGCTCTCATCAAGTCGAGTGTACGAAGTCCGTCGGCGATGTCGCCGGACATGTCCAGGAGCACCGCATCCTCTCTTCCAAGCGCCGGCAGATTCGAGTGCGCTCTGGCGAAGGTCACCAGCTTGACATCATTGTTCGAGATATCGCCGCGCAGGGTCAGTCGCAATAGGGACGAATCGTCGCTGATCAATGTCGCCGAGACTGGCCGGGACTCAGGAGGCCAGTCGGGGCCCGCGGGCGACGATGAGGGCTCTTGGATGCAGGCGCATGTCATCGTCAGGCTCACAGCGGCGGCGCCGCTCGGCAGCGCACTCACGGTTTGAGCCGCGCCGACCGCCCGCAACAGATAGTCAACGATCTTTGATTCTCGCTCCGTCAGCCCCGGAGGCTTCATTGACGATGGACCGTCTCGCAGGACCTCACCGGCCGCAGACGCTGCTGCAAGATTCTCTCGTGGATCGTAGAACGCCTTGATGTGTATCGCGAGATGAAGCTGCCCACCGGACAACCTGATCACTTCCAAGGTTACATAGATTCCATTGCTCAAACTGTATCGTGCCATCGCCCGGACCAGCAGGACGATGACCTTCCTCAATCGGATCCCGTCGATGTCCAGGACAGCATCCCCGACGAAGGCCTCATTGGGCTCGCCTGGCGCCGTCACGCCAAAGTGAATGGGCCTCGGGTCGAGCTCAGAGATTCTCTTGAACTCGCTTCGAATGTCATCAAGCAGCGCGGTAAGATGACGAGCAGCTGATCTCCGTGGGTCCTGTGCGCTCGTGGCCACTTCGATGATATCGGCGAAGTCGCTCTGTGCGTTCTGAAGCGTGGCGATTACGCCCTTTATGCGATCGCGCAGCTTTGGGTCCTGGTTGGCAATTGCGATCGCAGTCAGCTCGGAATGCATGTGATTGATGGGACGTTCAAGATCCTCAGTGAGCGACCTGATCAGTCCATCGCGCAACAAGTTTGCTTCGTCCGCGTCTTGAAGCGCGCGGTCGGCATCCTTTCGCCGGAACTCCAGCTCGCGAGTGTACGCCTCCGACTCCTGGATTGTGCTGTTCACGGCGCTTGCGAGCAGAGTCACTTCATCATTTCCGAACGTGGGGACACGCGCCGTATAGTCGCGAGCGCGGAGCCTACCTAGCGCCCAGCCAATCCGCTGCAGCGGTTCGATAAGGCGTACTTTCAAGATTCTCCCGACGAGCCAGACTACCCCGCCTATCAGTATCAAGCTCGCCGCGAGCTGGATGAGAACCTGCCTTCTGTCTCTTTGAACGCCATCGTCCTCTACCACGATGCCCAATGATCCAATCTCGGACAGTTGCCCCGTTCGTGGAAAATCCGAAAGCGCATCCGACGCCACCGTCACAGGGGAATACGACGCGTGCTCGGCCACACGACTGCATTCACCGATCTGCACCACGACAGCCGGTGTAGCGTCCCGCAGAGTCACGCAAGCGAGCCAAGGCGACGACTTAACGACATCCTGTACTGCTTTCTCGAAGCCGCTAATGTTTCCGACCACCAAAGCATCCACCGCCGGCGCATGGAGCAGGGCTGCCGTCACCCTCTGCGCGTTGCGCAGCGTGTCGCTAGTTTCCTGTATGCGCACGACTCCATTCACGATCACTGCCGCCACAGCAAGCAGCGCCAGCGGCAATATTCCTATTACGTAGATCCGCTGCTTGATGGTACGGATCACGGCACACTTCTCCGTGCGTCCCGTTTCATTTTAATTTCCTGCACAGTTGCAGCCTTTTCAGGCAGTGCAATGTTCAATGAGCGCGCAAGCTGAGAGTTGAACGCGACGCTTATCTCACTCAAGAACGCCGGATCTGGCAGTGCCCCTTCGTCTGCGTATCGTTCGATGATGGTCGTAACGTTCCGAGCGATATCTCTTGGACTTCCGTAGACGGATGCGAGACTTCCCACGCGCGTCAATGCAGAGGAGTACCCAATCAGAACCGACCGTCGCTGGTAGAGAGTCCGCACAACATGATTGATGTTCGATGGATTCAGGACCGAGCCGTCCGGCAAGGCGAGTATCACGTCGACGCCCTGAGCGGCGCGGAGTATCGCATCGATGTCCCGGTTCGGACGGGCAGGTATGAGCCGTACGCCGGTCCCCGCCAGACGTGAGGTCAACGTTTGAACAGCGGGCGAATCGAACACGCCGATCGCTGGTCGGCCGAGCAGAAGTTCCGCTAACGCAACCTGGTCCAGCGGATCAGGGTTAGAGAAGACAGCGGTTATGTGCGGCGGTCGCTTTCTACCACGAAGTGCTTCCTCGAAGTCGGTGCTGGTCAGATACCCCGCCACGACGGGGCGTCCGTCATCACTTTCGAGAGCCGCACGAAAGGCTTCGGCGCCGATCGCGACTCGGATCTCGATCCGCTCAGCTACCCCTGAAGGAATGCGCGAGAGTTCCTCTCGAAGTTCCGCAGCCAGCGACGCCACCTCGGCGGTCGGAGCAACCGCAGGACTGATTTCCACATCAGCAACGCCACGCACCGGCGCAACTCCAAGCGACGCACCGGCGATCAAGGGCCAAATCCAGGCTGGAGGGGTCCGTGCCACTCGCAATTGACCTTTTACAATCGCTTCATTATAACTGACGCCAGCACTGCATTTTGATTGACAGATTCTTGTCAGTAAAACTGCAATAGCCCGACCAGCGAGCAGTATATGGCCGAAGCCGAGCTTAGCCCTGCATCCACTGCGAATGTCGTCAGTGGATTCTCAGAGCGCTTCAACGTGCTTATGGATCGCGCCGGGATTCCAAAGCGGAATCGCCTGTCGATCGGCAGCAAACGCTTCAAAGTTGCCTTGAACACCTTCAAGAGCTGGTGCCTCCACGATCGCATCCCCGGAACGCATGCCGACCGCGTGGCGGTGGTTGAAGATCTCCTGAACGACATCCCCGGGCGCCACAACACGATGGCCGTTGTAGCTTGGCTGCTGGCCGGTTCAGCGGTTCCCAATCCGTTCGAGCGCGATGTCGGCGAGCTTGCACTCGTTGATCTGGGATTGCAGATCTCCCGGCTCGCTCAAGAGGCAGGCATTGATTTTCAGAACCTTCCCCGCGAGGTCCGATCTCTCGTAATCCGTCGCACCCGGGAAAGATTGGCGGAGATCAACAAGGATCCATCGTTTACATCGCTGGACAGCGCCACATCGGCGATGGTTGTTGGAATGTTAGAAACCGCACGTGCAATGAGTTGAGAGCGATGTAGGAGCTGATGCCGACCAGGGGGACGTCTGCGACGGATTGCCGATGAATGCGAAGGTTCATTACTGTCCTATAGAAGCCGCGATTCGCTGGAGCGGCTTGCAACGGCACGAGCACCAGATACTTCGACTCGGAAGTCGCGCCGGCATGATCCACGACATCGGATATCTGCTGCAGCTGAGCTACTCGCCGAACACCTGGGTCAATATCGTAAGTCGCCTGGAGAATGAAGAACGTGAGCGGGACAACGCGCCGCACGAGTTGCAAAGTGAGGAACTCGGGCGATCCTGGTCACTACCTGCTCCAGTTGTTGCTGCCACCAAGGCGCACCACGAGCCAGACAGCTGTGCCGACGCGCAAGCTCGGTGGTTATCTGGTGTCATCGGTTTGAATGAGGTGCTCCTCCGGCGCACATCGAGCCCAACCAAGATTGCAGCAGGCTGCTGGTCGGCCGAAGGCCTCCGAGGCGAGCAGGACATCGCGCGCGAGTCGCTGCCAGCTCTACGTGCTGAGGCGCTGTAGGTTTGGGGCGTATGTATTGCACTTGCCGTGCATTCTGACAGCGCGAGGGCTATTCCGCGGTTGCAGCTAGTTTGACTGAAGGAAGGACGGGTTACGTGCGCGCGTAGCTCAGCGCCTACCCAAACGTAGGAGACGAAATATAGTTCGTTGTGGGGCAGAGAGGGAGCATCTAGGAGGCGAGATCGTATGCGCATTACAGACGAGCGCTACCGCCGTGATCTACGACGGCTACATGTCGCATGGCGGATGATCCTGTTGGGGGCTCGCACTCCAACGATCATGCGTTGGACGAGGCTATCCAAATACAACGTGCGGAAGCTTCGGAATGAATACGGTGGCGATGGCGTGCCCCGAGAGGGGCTCAGAGGTAAAGCTCCCTTTCGTATCGAATTCTTCTGCAAGTCGCCTACCCTGCGGGCGGAAACGCCGGCGCTGGTCGGCCTGCTGAGACATCACCATGCGCTGCCTTCGGCCGGGGAAATCAGTGTGGACGAGTTACCCGATCTGATGCGGGCAGAGCGTCTGTGCACCGCCGTTGAAGAATTTCGCGCTCTGTGTCCGACGAGCGAGATCGACTTCGAGCGTATCGTCATCCTCATGAAGGAACTTGTGCGCGGCGAGTTGATCCGGGTGACTTCGTGCTCGTTGCACCCGGAACTCGTCGTTCACGACTGCTTGGTCGCGCGAGAACCGAGTTGTGCGCATTGTTGGCGTGAGGCACATCCAAACTCGTCGTACTTGCGATCACGAACCTCGTCCAGCGACGGCCTCCGCGAGCCGGATAAGGAGACTTTCGCAAGCGGCGACTACCAGCGCTCGCTTTTCTGATGAAGATACTTCGCCCGGCGTCGTCCCAGTCATCGCGTGCGCTCGAAGTGCGCCGCCCCAGAGTGGCCTCTATGTACCCAACGTCCGCCTGGGTCGACACCCAAACTCGTGTGCCGTTGTTCCACCCGACGGCGCTGCGCCCCTTGCATAACCTCAATCGCCGCCTGTTCGATACCTTGATTGATGAGTTGCGGCGAAGTCGCGAGATATCTCCCGCCACAGCTGTCCTAGGCGCGAAGCTCGCGCCATTGGGTGACGACGCACTGTGGCGCCTCGCAAGAGTGCCCATCTGCTGGGTGGACGCCGAGTTCCTGAACGAGACCATCTGGACCGAAACCGCTTTATCGAGCAGAACTGCCCACGCGCTCCCGGATTCGCCACTTCCGCGCGCACGAGCCTTGGAGTTCGCTGGGCTGACGTATGCGCTGGCCTCTAGTACTGCCAAGTCGAGCGCGGATGCGGCGTGCATCATGTTTGGCATGCGGCCGGCGGTAGCAGATGCGTTCGCAGGATTTTCAGTGGAGATGATCCATCGGCTCGGACAGAGCCGCGCACATTGGGTGCGACCCCGCTGGTTTGATACGCCTCAAGACTGGCAGCGCCTGATTGCGACTGCAGAGAGCGCGGAAGCGACGCGCTTGCCGCCGGTTTCGTTGCGCGCGCTAAACCGCTTGCTCGTTGATCTTGAACCTGCACCATGAATAAGGGCGCAAATTCGTCACTATTAGCAGGCGGGCTGAGGCCGATGTATGTGCCAACTTTGCTCCCAGTATGGGCAAAGGTGTTCGCGCATCGAAGTTGACTTCCCGCGGCAACCCGGCCGCGCATTTGGCAGGGAGTGCCACTGCACCCACACAGCTCTCCCTGCCCTTTTTTTCATCGATTGAGCCGAGCGCTCGGCCACCGGTGAATGTGGCCGACAACCACCTCGCACATATATCGTCCAGAAAACCTGCGCCGCCCTTGCCTGCACTGGACCGGCTTACGGTGCGTGAGGTGTTGAAGATCGTCCCGATCGATCGTTCGACTCTGTTTCGATGGGTTAAGAATGGGCGCTTCCCCAAGCGCCATAAAGCCGGCGGCTGGCTTCGCGCTGATATCGAGAGATGGCTGACGGAACACGAAGGCGATGGGCGCTGACGGAGGATCGACGTGAGAAAGATCGACGACCGCATCGCGACGATGGAGCAGAGACTGAAGACGCTGAAGGCGCGCCAACAGGTGCGAGCCGCAAAGCAGAAGCGCGAAGATGATCAGCGCGCGAAGCGCAATGAGGAAAGGCGAAAACTGCTCACAGGAGCGGCGATTCTTCAGAAAGTTGAGCAGGGCGAGATCACGAAAGCGCAGCTGCTAAAGTGGCTCGATGGCGTCTTGACACAGCCACGCGATCGAGCCCTCTTCAATCTGGAGTAGCAATGTCGCTCGCCGCTTACCTCGGCGCCTTCTTCTCCGCCGAAGCATTGACCTCAGAGGAAGTTGGGAACTCGAGCGGCGCCATTCTCTTGCGAGACCCGATACTGTGCTGCTGGGCTGCGGCTTTCACATTGACGCAGTCCGGATGGTCACGGAGTTCGCCAGGGTTGCTCACGCACTCGCGCATCTTTGCTTCCATCAACTCGGGCCGAGATAGGTATTCGTCGACTGTGTAGGCCGCCTTTGGTGGATCGGCTTGCTGAGAACAGCCGAGGACCGACGTGATCAGAATGACAATGATGCCAACCCGAGAAGGTGAGCGGCGGAAATCACCACGCATAGCTGCGAAACCTCCTGTGTCGCTGGAAAGTTGATATTGCACTGATCAACGGAGTTCAGCCAGTCGAGATCTGCTCTCAGATCGGCGGCGGTAGGGGCCTGGGAATAGCTGTTCAGGGAGCAGTCACTCGGGAGGGAGTTCGCTGATCAATTGAGAACGAACTTGAAAGGCTAGTGAAGACCCGCATGTTCGGCTGGTTCAATTGGGCACCCTCCCCTTCGGTTTAGGACCCGCATTCGCCAAATCCCGGACCAGATCAAACGACACCTCAAGTCCGGCGACGAAGCCATCCAAGTTGCGAAGGTCGGAACGATCCGGCACCTGCCATGATAGTCGTGGGTGACATCGAGAACGGACGGCCTTGTGCTCTGGAGATCTCCGCTAGCACCGACGACAACAAGCTCGCCGGTCTGCGCAGCTTTCTCCCGTACAACTTTCCCTAGAGGCCCGTGGACGCAAACAACCGCAGCGCCCTCTATGACAAGAACTTCGACGCATCGTTGTCTATCTAACCGATGCACAGAGAAATCGCCCCCGGATGCACGCACCACCACACTGTCTGCTCGCACAAACATGGGACGTCCATTGTCAGGTTCCGCTCGAAACCGCGCTTCTCCCGCCACGAGAGTCAGATTGCGCCGCACGTCTGTAAGGTGGGCGTCCAGAATCGAACTTGAGTTCAACCATGCCCTCGATCCATCACTAAGCTTGTGCGAATCAATTTGACCGGCGACGGTTGCGTATCGAGTGGGATCATTGAATCAGGGGTTGTATAGGTCGACATGCGGGCTGCGATGAGTCGGGCGAAGCTATCGACATCGCCAGCGTCGTGCCGGAGGGCTTCCCCTGCGGTAGGAGACGCGACGCATTCATCAAAGTGGCACATCGCTCGCAGGGCTGATCGTGCAACTGCGCATTCTTCACAGCGTCCAGTCGGGGCCACGTCTTCGACAGTTTTCAAATGATCAATTCGTTCCACCACGCGACCTGCGACAGCTCAAGTTTTACTTGTACGCCCGAGTGCTGCTCCCAGATCTACAAGTACCCGACCCGCATTTTCGCCAAGCCCTGTTTCCGTTACTCAAGATTAGGCGGCGCAATCCGGTCATCACCACTCAGCCGAGAAACCCGCGTATTCCGTCACGCGCGGAGCCCGCAGTCGCAGGGAGTCGCAGCCGGTCGCGAAGCGTCGATACAGCCGGATCTGGCATGCGAACACCTAGTTTTGCAAGATCGCGAGCGGCAGTGACTGGTTGCAACCAGGCGCAGAGAGTGGCAAGCGGTGGCATCGGGTCGGGAGACCAAAGCAACGCGTAGATGCGCGCGTTCTCGTCACTAATGCGGCTGCCGCCCATGGCTCGCCCGGGATGATCCTCTGGCGCAAAGGGAGTTCACGCGTCCAGCCGCGCAATGCTCGACCGGACAGTGATCTTCCGCTCAAGCGCACGAGGAGAATGGTCATGACTATGGATGCAGTCGGCGCTGATGCGATAGCTCGTGCTGCGAACGATGAGAAGATGCCCGTAGCTCTGTCTGAGTGGGTGAACGACAAATCACCTTCGCTGGGAGAGATTCTCTCTGCGCGGGACGTCGCTCGGCTCACGCGGAGACATCGCTGGATGATTCGCACACTTACGCTGTTCGGGAGATTCCCGAAGCAGCGCGTCTTCCACGGTCGCTCGATCGGATGGGCGAAAGACGAAGTGCTGAGTTGGCAAACTGAACGCACCGTTTCACAAAGCCGTGCGCTCACTCACCGCCGGATCGATTGTTCAGAGACCGCGGAGCGGCCGATGCCATCACACTCACCTCATCGTCGGCACCTCTCTCCATGCTCGAAGCGGCGCAAGGGGGGTGAACTGTGAACACGGGGCTATCAGTGGTCGGAAACGGCGGTGCCGGTCCGCCCGTAGCTCATCAGGCACCAGCAGTAGTCCCTGGACGCTATGTGTTGCTGTCGCTCGCTTCGTTGGTGACGGGGTATACGGTGAAAGCCATGGAGCGAAAGATCGAACGCGGCGACTGGGTGGAAAACAAAGTTTGGCGCCGGGCACCGGATGGCAGGATTCTCATCGATCTGGTTGGCTACCAGAAATGGGTTGAAGGCGTTTAGCGCGAACTCGACATGACTCTCGTGCGTAGCTGGAGTCCAGACATGCGTCGCGAATCAGTTGTGCGAAATGCGCGTTGCCGAGATCAGCGCGCATTTTTCTTCGGAACTGTCGCCCGTGGCTTCACCTTGTGTTCGATCTCCTTGCCTGCGGCGAGCTCGGCCATATGCAGATCGTACTTCGCCTGCAACAGAAGCCAGTTGATCGGCTCACCACCGAAATATCGCGCGAGTCTCAGGGCCGTGTCGGCCGACACGCCCCGCCGTTTCAACACGAGTTCGTTGACGCGCGGCGGGTGCACACCCAAGGCGTGTGCGAGCGCCGTCTCGGTCAGCCCCATGGGCAATATGAAATCCTGCTTGAGAATCTCGCCCGGATGCCGAGGTGGTGACTCATTTTTACTCATCAGTATCCACCCCGCGCCCTCTCTCGCCACGCGCAGAGCTTACTTGAAGACTGAGCCGACATCCCGTATAACGGGATGCGGGATAAAGATATGAGCGTCATCTTTGAATTATCCGTGATCGCGAGCAATTTGCGAGCAGTCAACGGTTTTCCCATGGAAGCCAGGGGCAATTGCATCAGTCCGTATGCAACACCCCCCGTCCTCATCGACGGGTGTGTCGGCCGTGGGTAAGCGAGCGCAATACAGTGGCGTCCGACCCAAGGGCACCGACCGGATCGAATTTGAGTTCTGGTGCGATGGTAACCGCTACCGTCCCACTCTGCTGCGAACCCCAAGCGAAGGAAATCTTCGGCGCGCCCACAAACAACTGCTTGATATCAAGAAGCGCATCAAACAGGGCGACTTCAACTTCGAAGACGAATTTCCGGACTACAGGTTCAAGCACGCCTTGCCAAAAGCAAAAGGCGGCGCCGCGGAAGAAGAAGTCGAGCAGAAGCGCGAAACCTGCGACCAAGTATTCGATCGTTTCATCGCCCACTGTGAACTTCGTGTGAGCAAGGACGATATGGCCTTGTCGACGCTCCAGGGTTACCAGGAGATCCTTGATCGCATCTTTCGACCTGAGATTGGCAGGGAGACGTTCGAGGCGGTCCTGTATTCGCGGTTGGACGAGGTTGTCGCAGCTCACACGCGGGAATGCAAAAAGAAGACATATAACAACATCACTAGTGCGATCAGAACGGCTTTCAAGTTTGGGTACAAGGATCTACCTGGCAGGCCGAATCCGGCAGTCGCGCTCCCCTCATTCCGGATCACCACGAAGGACCGCCCGAAGGTCGACCCGTTCACGATTCAGGATGCCGAGTCGATCATCGCGGCGGCCCATCGCATGCATGGGGAGTGGTATGGGAATTACGAGGAGTTCCGGTTCTTCACTGGTCTGCGCCAGTCCGAGCAATTCGCGTTGCAGGTCGATGACTGCAACTTGGCGGACGGCAAGATCAACGTCACTAAAGCCGTTGTAGTCGAGCAGATGAAGAATCGCACCAAGACGAATAAGGACCGCGAGATCACACTGTGTCCGCGCGCATTGGAGGTGTTGCGCGCCCAGCTCGC
>Ga0233377_1000892_pt1 | contig 12133 bp, 13 predicted proteins | sample ElkDunMinimDraft_6_FD_191540 | JGI IMG/M metagenome (GOLD analysis project Ga0233377, IMG submission 191540) | Fecal eukaryotic communites from dung pellets of Tule Elk in California, USA - Elk Dung E36 | ecosystem: Host-associated > Mammals > Digestive system > Large intestine > Fecal | place...
GTGAGCGAACAGCCGTACCAGTAGTTCGCCGATCTGCCCTTTGACCCAAGGCGACTTGAGCAGGCCGATGAGCAATGCAGCCGGGATAAACCAAGCCAGCATGCCCCAGACCTGTGCAATGACAGGGGAAAAATCCATTTCCTAACCTTCGGTAATCCGTAGTTAACCGGATAGTACCGAAATCTGGCGTGATGGCACGATGATATTTAACAGCTGTATTTGGATCAGTTCGTGAGCCGAATAGCCGGCTAATCGGCTCATATGGTGTCGCAGCGCACGGTTGCTGGGGGAGTGACCTGAACCAGTTGGTCCCACGTTATGGTTTCAGGGCTTCTTTGCCAGCAACTCAGAACGGCCGATCACCTCTCGGCTTGGCTCTGGTTTGCGCGGCCCTGAGAAGCCAGCTTCTTCGATGGCGGTATCCAAGCCGCGAAAATGCGGGGCGGCTTTGGGGCTGCGCAAGGTTTCCATGCCTTCGTTCCAGGCATGCACCATATGTTTGGCCACATCGCGCCAGGCAGGCTCGTTTTTCGCGGCTTCAATCACTTCTGTGCCGACCTCTACGGCGGATTCGCAGAGTTGATCGACCATGGCCGCATACTGGCGCGGGGAAATGCCCAGCACGGCCTTGAAAAATGTTTCCAGCGAGCGGCCCGGTGTCCAGGTTTGTCTTCCGCCTACGGATAGGCCGGGTGGGTTGCTGGCGAAGCGCGGGTAGGCCTGAGTGGTCACCAAGTCATAGACCGGAGTAAAGGCCACGTCAGCACGGGAGGTATAGAACAGCGCGATGTTCTTCGAGTGGCAGTCGGCATTGCGCACCACGTAGTTGGTCAGCAGCTGCCAGCCCAGGTGCTCGCGTTGCGTTTGCAGACGGTCAGCAGGAATGTAGGGCCGTGTGGCATTCCACACCCGCTCGGTGGTGGGGACGTACTTTTCATGGGGCGGTAAACCCAATAGCCCACAGGCGTCTTCGACGCCGCAGCGGGGGATGCCTTGCTCATCCACGTCGAAGCGATCCACTACCAGGACTTTGCCGTCTTCAGACATGCGACAGGCTGCGACTGGCACAACATCAAGCCGCGCCAATACGCGCATGGTGTAGAACTCGTTGAAGCCCAGATATGGGGTAGTGTCGTCGGAGCCCTTGATGATGTGAAAGCCGGTGCGCAGGGTCGGTTTGCCAAGCGGCTCCCGAGGTTCGGCAGCGTCGGTGGCAATGAATTTTGGCACGACCCCCGACACGGCTACCCGAGCGTATTGCCGCACCAGTGCGGCGAACCGTTCGTTGGTATTTTCCGCTTTGAGCAGGTGTTCTATCTCCAAGGGCGCCATCTCGACGCCAGGCTGGACGCCTTCAGGCGTGACCGAGACTCTGCCGATGCCGGTGCCTCCCACCACGCCCAGCAGCGACAGGTCGGTGCCATCGAGCAGCGGGCCGAACTCTTCGCGGATAACGCCCAGCAAATATCCCTCGGGCAGGTTCTGCCGAAAAAACGGGAACAGGTCGCGGGGCCAGCGCCATGCTTCTTCGCGAACCGGCATAGTCAGGCTGACAAAGTCTTCCACTGCGGTGCCTGGCAGGTATTTCAGCACGTACTCATCGCGCTCCCGGTAGAGCTTGGCCACCAGCCTTGAGCTGACGCGGACATCGAGGATCATGCTCAAGCGCTCCCTGACCGCTGCTCGCTGAGGATGTCTTCAACCGTGCGCTGGTGTCCTGCCTTGACCAGCTTCAGATCATAGCCGGCCGCTTCCAGCAGCCGAACCAGCACTGAAACGCTCATGTCGCCTTTGGCGAGTGTTTCCATGCGGGCCACAGTGGTGCGCGAGACCCCGGCACGGCTGGCCAGCGCTTCCTGGCTCAGCTTCGCGTCACCACGCGCCTGTTTCAGCATCTCGGAAACATCGTAGAGAGAAGTCATTTGTAGCCCTTGGGCGTCAAAATTTGGATTCAATGCCAAAAATGTAGCGCTGTAGCTACATTTGAACAAGTGCTACGGGTATTGATTTGTATCTCAGGGGCCACAAAATGCGCTGATCAGAGCTGCTTGTAGCCTATAGGCTACAAATTCTCATCCAAGGGTGTGTGAGATGGCATTTGGCCGGCTGAGAAACCTTCATGCAACTGCTGTAGGCGGTGTAATACCTCTTCGCAATGCCGTGGGTAGTAGATCCAGTTCCTGAATTTGGGGTTGTACTCACCGCCCAGCTCGTTACGCCAGGACTTAAGGATTTCAATGATCTGCGGGTTGTATGACCAGGAGCGCACGGCAATTGAGCCCGTAGGTAGTACACGGGCAGACACCCACATGCCTATGACCGTGAATCGGTGTTCGACGCATTTGGCCTTAGGTTCAGCTACGGGCAGCTGTTCTGGGATCGATTGCCAATCAATCGCCAGTGCCAACGGCATTGGCCGCTGTTCGGGGTAGATCCATGATTTGTTATGCGTCTGCTCTAGGATCTGGGTTTTGACTTCTTCCGAGGGAATAGGCTGCTTGCTGAAAAGCAGCTCGCTCAGGTCGATCTCGATTGTGTTGATGCCGATGGTTTTGATCCGCTCCAGCTTTTCCTCGCCAATGAACGAAGTGACTGCGATTTCTAGGAATAGCTGGCTGCCGTCTCTTAGGTGAGCGACCAGGTCTGGTTGGAACCCCGGCTGGGGCACTTCTTCATCCACCCGCTCGAAATCCCACCAACTGGTTTGGTCTTCACTTGCCGGGTAAGCGCCTGGCATGGGGGGCAGTTGCAGGCCCAGGTGATCGCGTATCACTTGTTTGGCATATAGATGGAGCAGGCTTTCGCGCTGAATTACGCAGCTTTCCTTGTTCGAGTGGTGGGAGAAGTGATGCTCACGAATCAGACCTTTACGTGCGACTACCGGCTCTCCGCAGCGTGCGCAGGTGCAATTGCAGGCAAGCCCGCGCAGGGCGCTTTTGATGTTGATTAGTTGGCCGTTTGAATCGAGTGCGACGAACATGCTCATGGTGTAAGCCTCTGGTGTTAAGACGGCTTCAAGAGTCATGATTCGGGCAGGTCAAAACCTCCCCCTAACCCACCATGAAGGGTGAATCGCCCCGGATTCCCTAGACACTTTCCAGGCTCAGTAAATGTCGCTTCTCAAACTCTACCGGTGACAGCTGGTTGTTGAAACCATGCCGGCGTTTTGGGTTGTAGAACATCTCGATGTAATCAAACACATCAGCGCGAGCATCCTGCCTGGTGCTGTAGATCTTTCGCCTGATCCGCTCCCGTTTCAGCAGCTGGAAAAAGCTCTCCGCTACCGCGTTGTCATAGCAGTTGCCACGTCGACTCATGCTGCCAAGCAAGTTGTTGGCCTTCAGGAAACTCTGCCAGTCACCGCTGCTGAACTGGCTGCCCTGGTCTGAGTGAATCATCACCTCCTGCTTTGGCTTGCGTCGCCAAACCGCCATCAGCAAGGCATCAATAGCCAGGTCGCTGGTCATCTGCGGTTTCATTGACCAACCGATTACCTGCCGCGAAAACAGGTCTAGCACCACCGCCAAATACAACCAGCCCTCATAGGTGCGGATGTAGGTTATGTCCGTGACCCAGACTTTGTTGGGCTCGGTGACATTGAATCGACGCTCAAGATGATTCGGCGAGGCCACTGGTGGCTTGCCACCATAACGTCCCGGACGCCGCCGATACCCCGTCTGCGAACGCAGTCCTTCCTGGCGCATTAGTCGAGCAACGCGGTGCCTACCGCACTGTTCTCCAAGCTCACGCAGGTCATCATGGATTTTGCGGTAGCCGTACACACCACCGCTCTCTAGCCACGAGTGCTTGATCAGACCAAGCAGACGTTGATCATCCTTGGCTCGTGCTGACTTCGGTTCAGCCAGCCAGGCGTAGTAACCGCTGGCATGTACTTTCAGAGTCAGGCACAGACGACGAACCGAATAGTCTGCGGATAGCTTATTGATGAAGGCGTACTTCAGCCGCACTCCTTGGCAAAGTACGCGGCGGCCTTTTTTAGGATGTCTCGCTCTTCGGTCACTCGCTTGAGTTCAGCACGCAGACGACGTAGCTCAGCTTGCTGGTCGTCCTCTTGCGCTCGCTGCTCTTGGGGCTTGCTGTAGCGCTTTACCCAGGCATACAGGCTGTGTGTCGACATGCCCAGACGAGCAGCTACCTCAGCAACCGGAAGACCTCGCTCGGTCACCTGCTTGACTGCTTCGATTTTGAATTCTTCGGGATAACGCGGGTTGCTCATGGCACCTCCTAATGGGCCGTATTATGAGGCACGGAGGTGTCTACGAAACCCGGGGCGATTCAGGGTTCGGGGAGTGTTCATGGAGATGCGTAGACCCCTTGGTTACGGGGCTTCAGGAGGGATTGTGCTAGAAGTGATGCGTTGTCTGGATGAAGAGCTGCGGCAGTCGCCTGCACCGGATGTAAAGGCCTACAAGGTGATCCGAGTACTACTGGACGCCAGCATTAACGCCCTGGAAAAGGGCAATCAATATCCTCAGACCTTCGACCGCGCGACCTTGCTAGATATATGCGACCCCAAAGTGAAGACAGCCGGACGCGATCCTGCTCGTTGGTTACCAAACGGCACACTAGAAACATTTCTGGACTCTCGGATGAACTCGATCCGACGGCGTGCGGAGCAAATGGGCTTGAAGAGTTTGCCGGCGATTGCAAGCAACGACGCGAAGGGCGGATCGGGCAATCAGCGAATTTACTGGCTCACAACTCTGCCGGTCGAAGCCAGTGATGGCGACTCACTGCTAGGGCAGGCACATCGGCAAATCATTTACACCAGGACGGAAAGCGGCGAAGTTCAGCCAGTATTGTTTTTACGGCTATTTTTTCGCAAAGGGGTTCTGGAGAACCGTAGTTGGCGCGGTGTGATGATGTTGAGTGCTGTATTGCTTGGTGTGGGGTTCCTGTCGCTTTGGGTTCTCGCATCGGTATGGAGTCTCTCCGCCCTTGACCAAGCGCTGACGCTACGCCAGCTGACCAGCAGTGCTTTCGTAGCCTTAATGGCTTGGTTCGTGTGGTGCTATGTGTACCAGCCCTGGTTTCAGCTGGTAGAACATCGAGTTGTTAAGGCTCCGGCTGCATTGCTTTCACTGAAAGAGGATTCTGCCGAGCTCGAAATGTACCGTGACGATGCGAAGAGGCCTTGGACACGGTTCGTGCGCTTCTCAAGTGACTGTCCGTTCTGTGGTGGCCGGATTTTGCTGGCAGAAGGTAAGCCTGATCACCAGATGCCTCTCGTTGGCCGATGCGGTGAAAGTCCGCATGCCCACGTATTTAGTTTTGATCGGGCTAGGTTGTCTGGAATTTATATCGGCCCCAGGCTTCAGGTTTAGATTTTGCGCCCGCGGAACAGGACTATGGGTGACTCCTCGGCTAGGAGGTGCAACTAGCGTCTCGCACAACCAGAAAAAACCGCGTAATTGGTCGGTGTGGACTTCCTAATCGGTACGCTTACTGGGCTTCACGCAGCCCCTCCCGCCAAGCCTATTCAAAGCACCGCGCAAAGCGGTTGGGAATGCGCCGAGAAATACTAGATGCCCTCTCGTACCGTTGCGCCATCGCCCGCTCCGGAGATCCGAGCAGCTGTCGAAAGCCATAGGGCACCTCCGTTGAGTTGAGCCATCTTCCCGCTTTGCATCCGACAGTTTTTACTCGACTCAACAGGCTGATGGACGCACCACGGTGGACGCGGAGGTATTGGTCGCTCATGCCTTTCCGGCATTGATACCGATGTTTACGCAGTAAGCTCCAACCAGCGCCAAAACGACGCAGGCTGTTGGACCACATCCCAGAATCCATCCCCACGACGCATGCGCTAGAGGGAAGGTTTCGAAAACGGCAGCGGTATCGGCCGCTCTCAACGTTGCAAGCCTGCCAAGAATAGCGGCGCCTATCCCCCCACAAAGGACCTGCATGAGTCCTACGACCGCTATGACCGGTCGCAAGCCTGCTTGTGCTCGGCTAACTTGGATGGAACCCATCTCGTTCTCAGCCCGTTTGCTCTGCCGTCCCAAATTGTTGCGCGCAAGACGCGCATCGAACGCGGCGGCAAGCCAGCACATCCCGACCGAAAAACATAATATGAAGGTTACCGCCAACCCAAATGCTGACATGGCTATTCTCCCTCCGGCATAAGCTTAAGTCGTTTCGAAGCAGAAGACTGCCTGCGGCATATTCACTGCAAGCTCTTGACTGCATGAATCAATAGCGTATCCGGCAGATGAAGAAACCCAACTGTTAAGCCTAACCCGAAGGTCCTCTGATGCATCCTGTACCTGCCGGCCACGGCCATGCTTGGGGTGTGGAACTTAACCTTCGCAGAGGTGGCTCAGATGAGCGCGCGGGTGATGGCCACGCTTGAGGGATGTTCCCACGGTTAGAGGTGCACACCATCGACGAGGCATTCGCTGACCTGGCCGGCCTGCCGGGTGACATGGTTGCGCTAGGACGCGAGGCGAGGACGCGTGTGCTTGTGCTGCTGTGGAGCGGCATCCGGTGGGCGTTGGTATTGGGCCCACCAAGACGCTTGCCAAGCTGGCCAACTGGGCGGCCAAGACCTGGCCTAAATCGGAGGGGGTAATTGACCTGCGCGACCCGTCTAGGCGCGATCGCCTGCTGCAAATGACCGAGGTCAACGAAGTGTGGGGCGTCGGCCACCGCCTGACCGCCAGGCTCAAGCCGTTGGGCATCAAGACGGCCTGGGACCTGGCGCAGTACGACCCGACGTCACTTCACCAACAGTTCCGGCCCGGCTACGCCTACAGCAAAGCCGAGGTGCTGCTGATGGACCTGCGCCAACGCGGGGAATTTACCGGCGACCTATTCGCCGCCGCACCTCGCCCAGGCGCCGATCGGCTGATGGCTGTAGTCGACCGGATCAACGCCCAAGAGGGCAGGGGTACAGTCCGACTCGGTCGTGTCCCCGCGGCCCCTAAGTGGACCATGCGGCGCGAGATGCTGTCGCAGCGATACACAACGCGGTGGGATGAGTTGATGGTGGTGAAATAAACGTCACCAAGCTGGGTTCTGAGTGCTTAGCCAAACTGCTTAGAGGCGAGCCGACTGAACAGCCGCGCTCGCTGCGCTGAGCGTTATCCAGACTGTAGTGGTCAACCCATCCCGGACAGTGGGTTAAGTTTTTCTTCGGCCACCGCAGGTGGTTGCCCGTCGTTGTATTGATGCGGCCTGATCCAGTTGTAACGGTGCATCAGGTAATGGCTAATATCCCGCTGAGCCTCCCTGGCTGTAATGTAGCCGGTCGCAGGAACCCACTCCGACTTCAGGCTCCGGAACAACCGTTCCATTAGCGAATTGTCATCAGACACCTCACTATGGCGAGCATTCTCGCCCTAAATGGGTGTCCGGGATCAGTAGACCACTACAGACGCACCAGAAACATTTCTTCGCTGCGCGACACAATGAATCGAAGAAAATACCTTTTCCTTTAATAGCTGTAAGGAATGGGCTCAATTTCCGAGGTAATGCTGGAAAGCGATACGTGTCCGCAAACCTGACTGAAAGTTACGTGGAAAATCGCTGGAACCCTCATCGTCACTGGGTTGTTCGCCCTTCCAGGAGAGCGGAAAAAGTTTGTCTATTCCATCGTCGGGCCGGCTTTTTCCACTGAAAGATTTTCCGCTCGGAAATGCCCAGAAAAGTTAGGTGGAAAGTGGCTGCAGTCCCCGTCAAATCTGCGTTTTGCCGTTTCCCGCAGCGTGGAAAGAGGTGAGCTTTTCACCGAAGGGCCAGGTTTTCCACTGTGGGATTTTCCGCTCGGGAAAACTCGGAAAAGTTAGGTGGAAAGTGGCTGAAGCCCCCGCCAAATCTGCGTTTTGCCGTTTCTCGCAGCGTGGAAAGAGGTGAGCTTTCCACCGAAGGGCCAGTTTTTACACTGTGGAATTTTCCGCTCGGAAATGCCCAGAAAAGTTAGGTGGAAAGTGGCTGCAGCCCCGCCAAATCTGCGTTTTGCCGTTTCCCGCAGCGTGGAAAGAGGTGAGCTTTCCACCGAAGGGCCAGTTTTCCACTGTGAAATCTTCTTCCCAGAAAATGGCAAGGCCCATGCCTTCCTGAGCTTGGGTTTCCCAGCCAGGCGGAAAGAACCATCACTTTCCACCGCCGCCAGTGTTTTCCGAGCACATTAAACCTGCGGCTGCCAACTTCATTCAGCCAGCACTTGCCTCCTTAAAATTTTCAGCCGCTATCATCAACTGCAGCGTTTCAAGTGCGTCCAGTCTCGCAATGCATGAGGAAGCAGCCTTGCGATCCCTATGGAGACGATATTCGAGTGACCGCTTCTTGAGGCGGTTGGCATGCGCGGCTTTACGGAGTTCGCCCAAAAGGCGCTCATGGTAGAGGGCAATCCCACGCAGCTCTTTAGGTAGGACCTTGAAAGTACTGGCGGGGTATGTAGCACCCTTCCCTTTGGGGAGTTCACTCGTGATACGAACCTCGCTTTCCACTGGTGAATCCTTTCGGAACCTGAGAGCCCTAGCGCGCCCTTTGCCCGAGTCCTCAACCCACATCGATTTGCACCAGTTCGCTACCCAGCAGCCAGGTGTCCTGACTCGGACGGTAATTAAATAATTGATTTTCAGATGGTGCGCTTCGGTTTGCTTGATGTCGAACTTCGCACACTGAAGAAACGACGCTGCCACCGCCATTGCAGCCTCATATAATTCTGCATACGTCTCGTCTAAAGCACTTTCGACCCGTAGTTGTTTCATTGGATGCTCACATCAATTCAAGGGACAACCAGAATTGCATTCGGCGCACCGCTACTACAGGCCTATACCTACCAGATTGTTGTAGGTTTAAAGATTACTCAGCCAACACTTGAGCTAGATACGAATACTGTTGCCGTTTTGCATCCGCTACGGCAACAAGGTCGGTTTGCTAAAAAAATCAACACTTAGAATTTTCCGCCACCGTTACCGTAGTGGAGACGCTGCGGCACGACGCACGGAAGCCACACATCGATCTCTGCACTGCGCCGCATCACAAACGCCACACCCGCCCTCAATTCACAAACCAACGGCCGAATTTGTAAGTCGCTACAAAAGAGCTGATGACACCGATCCACTGAACCGCAGGCGACCCTCCGAGACTGTCAGCGATTTCGTTAGAGAAGCCGATCAGCAGGGTGAACATGATCAGCGTCAGCGGGATGCTCAATACTTTCATCAAAACGCCGCCGCGTAGTGAGCTCGGTTGAATGGGAGCGTCCCAATGCTCCGACAAGCAGAACGGGCAGCAGTTGGAAATGGGTTCGCCTCCGCCTATACGCCAACCCCAGCCACCCAGCACGCTACGGCTAAAAATGACGCGGGGCACCATCATTCGATGACAGCATTTGCACAAAACCTGGGTCATAGCTGGCTCCTTAGCAATTTATGGCAAATGCTAGCTCGACCCTTTAGGAACCCAAGGCCTAGCCGCAGCATTCTGAAGGTGCTCGGTGAGGGGTAGCAGCAAGCACGCGATGTAAATCTGCGCGTAAAGATCTCGCGTCGTGGGATAGATTTGATGATGCAGCCAAGCGAATAAAAACTGCCGACACGGTTTGGAGGAATCAGGCGGAAAATTTTTAAACTGACAAGAATGTGGTCGAATAACGCCTTACAAACGGAGTTTCGTCCTGGATCATTGCTTTGTGTTCAAGCAAGAGGTCCATTGGATGAAGTACGAGAATATTGCAGTACAGACCCTCGGTTCGCGAGCAGGCTGGCTTCTGCGTGTCGAGATGGGTTGTGATGAGAGAAGCAGGGCGGCTTTCGCTAAGAGGGCAGCCCTATGACCGACACCGAGACTCTGCTGCTCCGACATTTTAAAACGCCACTTCCAACGCTAGAGCAGGTCGCGCAGTTTTTGGATCGCAGTCCGGATGGACTCCGAATTACGCTCAGGGGCGACAATGAGTTCGCTCGTAAGCTGCGTCCAGCTCGGATGAAAATCGGCCGTCGAGTTTTATTCAAGGTTACTGAGCTAGCCAAGTTCATTGATGAGGCTGGTGATCGGGTATGAGTATCAAGGCAATGAACTGGGCGTGGGAGCAGAGCCTTCCCTGCAGTCCAAAACTAATATTGATGGCGCTGGCTGATGCTGCAAATGATTCGGGTGACTGCTGGCCTAAAGTGAAAACGATCGCGAGAAAATGCAGTGTTTCCGAGCGAACTGTGCAGCGTGTGATAAAGGAATTCGTGTCCGATGGTCTCCTGGATCTGACGCCACGTTTTAACCAGGAGGGCCGGCAAATATCGAACAAATACCGTCTGTTGCTCTGCCATCGCTACCCCGACAAATTGTCACCCTCCTGTTCGGAAGAGGGAGGCAGCATGACACCGACGTCATCCTCGAGGGCGTCACAGTTGGGGCGGGGGCAGGGTGGCAAAGCTATGTCGCACCAAGAACCACCCATAGAACCCAAAAATGAATCGTCACCTGCGGAGCTCCGTTTTCATCGTAGTCTCCAAGGGCCGTCGCTGAGTCGTTGCTTAGCGCTCTTGATGGGAATGGACACCACTCAAGCTCAGCATTTACTTGATGAGCTCGGTCGTGCCATCGATCGAGGGGTGATTAGAACAACCCCCGAACAATGGCTGAAGGGAGTAGTTCAGGTTCGCACCGCAGCAAGAGTCATACAGAACACCGCGGCGAGTGAGCAGGAATATCGGAAGGTCCTTGAAAGCAAAGGGCTCTCTCCGGCTGTCGCTGCTGCAATAGCTGCGAAGACGATAAAGTCGCGATCCTAGGCGGGAAAACTGGCTGATCAGACGGAACGGGAGATCGCTGATCAGCCAGACGAGACCAGAGACCAACGGAACTTTCATTCGCGCGTCAGCTTATCCAACTTGCTGACTAGATCTTCGGCGCGCAGATGCGTATAGCGCTTCAACATCTGCATCGATTTGTGCCCACTGATGGCGGATACCTCTTGGTCGGATAGGCCACCCTCAACCAGCCGGCTGACCGCCTCATGACGCAGATCGTGGAAGCGTAAGTCAGGCATCCCTAGCTTGGTCTTAAGAAGTCCCCAAGTCTTGGTAAACGCATAGGGGCTGCGCTTGCCATTTCTGCCTGGCTCGCCAAAGAACACCAAGTCACAGTCAATCGGTCGCACAGGATTGTTCAGCGCTGCCTGGAAGGTCTCTGTGGCCCACTTGCTGAGAGGGACGGTGCGTGCGCTGTCGTTCTTGGTGTCAGAGAGGCGCACCACGCGCTTTTTCATGTCGACCTGATGCCGGCGCAGGGATGTGATTTCGGATGAGCGCATGCCGGTTTCCAGAGCGATGCGGACTATCCAGCCGAGCATTGGGTTGCTGTGATTGTTTACGGCTGTCAGCAGGCGGCGTTCTTCTTCTGCAGACAAACGCCGGTCGCGGCCTTCTCCGGGGCTCGGTTTGCGGATGTTCAGCACCGGGTTGAAGCTGAGGCCCAGGCCCCATTCCTGAATCGCTACGGTGAACAGGTGGCTGAGTAGAGCCAGTTCCAGGCGCACGGTGTTGTTGCTGGTGGGCTTGCCGCGATTGGTAATCGATGCAAGGCGCACATCGCGGTAGCTGGCGATGATTTCAGCCGAGAGGGCGGCCATGGAGTATTTGCCCAGGTGGCTGATCAGCTGTTGAGCTTTGGTGGCCTCGGCGCGCTGGGTGGTCGGCTTCTTGGTGGGGCTGATTTCGCTGAGGTAGCGTTTGAGTGCCATTTCCAAGGTCATGCGTTCGGAACCGCTGCGCTGGATGTACACGCCCCTGACCATTTCGTCTTCGGTGCGGCGCGCCCAGTCTTCGGCGTCACGCTTAGTGCGGAAGGTTTTGGTATTGGTTGGCCAACCGGTTTTGCGTACCAAGGCCTTCCAAGTGCCGGCTTCCGTTTTGACGATGGTGGCCATCTTTCCCTGCTCCGAAGACGCGCCGCTGTACCGGCACTGTACTGTATTTGTACCTTTGGACTATAGGACTGGTCTAGCTGTTTTTCTTGCGGACATGAAAAAGCCGCGCAGTGCGCGGCTTTGAAGATGGTGGGCCCACACGGACTCGAACCGTGGACCAAAGGATTATGAGTCCTCTGCTCTAACCAACTGAGCTATAGGCCCTCAGAAGGAAGGGCGGATTATACCGGTGCCTTG
>Ga0233377_1000893_pt1 | contig 12125 bp, 12 predicted proteins | sample ElkDunMinimDraft_6_FD_191540 | JGI IMG/M metagenome (GOLD analysis project Ga0233377, IMG submission 191540) | Fecal eukaryotic communites from dung pellets of Tule Elk in California, USA - Elk Dung E36 | ecosystem: Host-associated > Mammals > Digestive system > Large intestine > Fecal | place...
ATGGTTGAACGGGATCTGGCGGGAAAAGGACGAGGAACTGGGGCGGCTGCTGGACGAGCCGCCCGTCGGCGCAGCCTGAGCGCGGAGGGCGCCGCGTCCGCGCCCGCCCGGCGCGGGCAGGGCGCCGCGGCACCGTCCACGAAGTGCACGGCGAGCCGCCGGCATGCCGCCGCGGCGGCGCGCGCGCGCGCGCAGGCGGCGCCGGCCGCCATCGCCGCGCGCAGGCGCGGGGCAGTCGGTAGACTGGCGCATTCCCAGGCCCTTTCCGGTTCGATGATCAACAACGACGTCCTGCGCAGCATCCGTTACATGCTCGACCTGAGCGACCAGAAGGTGATCGACATCGCCGCCCTGGCCGATCCCGCGTTCGTGCTCGAGCGCGACCAGGTGCGTGCCATGCTGCTCAGGGATGACGATCCCGGCTACCTGGCCTGCAGCGACGCGGTGCTGGCGCACGTGCTCGACGGCCTGATCGTGCACCTGCGCGGCCGCGAGGAAGGCAAGCCGCCGCGCCCGGTCGAATCGCGCATCAGCAACAACCTGGTGCTGAAGAAACTGCGCGTGGCCTTCGAGCTGACCGACGCGGACATGCACCAGGTCTTCGCCGATGCGGGTTTCCCCGTCACCAAGCCGGAGCTGTCGGCCCTGTTCCGGCAGGCCGGCCACCGCAACTTCCGCCCGGCCGGCGACCAGTTGCTGCGCAATTTCCTCAAGGGGCTGACGCTGCGCCTGCGCGGCGGCCAGGCCCAGCCCGCATAGATCCTTCCGGCGCAGGCCGCGCATGCGCCAGGCACTGGCACCGCAGGATCTGGGCTTCGAACTGCGCAAGAGCGACGAAACCTCGCTGTTCAAGTGGTTCCTCGCCAGCTTCCTGTCCGGCAACCGCATCGCGCAGGCGACCGCGGCCCGCACCTGGCGCGTGCTGGTCCAGACCCACGGGATCGACTCCCCCCGCGCGCTCTGCGCCTGCTCCCACGCCGCGCTGGTGCGGATGCTGGGGGAGGGCGGCTACCGGCGCTACGACCAGTCCACCGCGCAGCGCCTGGCGGCGCTCTGCCGTGGACTGATCGACGACTACGACGGACGCATCCTGGGCATCGCCGAGGCGGCGACCGATCGCGCCGACTTCGAGCGCCGGCTGCTCGCGTTCAAGGGCGTGGGGCCTGTGACGTTGCGCATCTTCCTGGACGAAGCCGGCGCGCTGCTGTTCGATGGGGGATGACCGGCCGGCGGCCGGACCGGTTTCCCTTCCACGCCGCCGCAGCGGGCAGGCCCGGGTGGCCCGAGCCGTGCCTGGCGGTCATTCGCTCCGGCGTCGCCTCCCGAGCGTCCTGTCCGACATCCACGTCCAAGATCCCCGGGCGCCCGCGACGCCGGGGGCTGGGGGGCTAGTTGTGGGACGCCAGCATCCTGGCGAAGTCCTCGGCTTCGTAGAGCGGCCGGATCTCGAGTTCGCTCGGACCCGGCATCGGGTTGGGGCAACGCCGGGCCCAGGCCACCGCCTCGTCCATGTCCGCGACTTCCCACAGCCAGTACCCGGCGACCAGTTCCCGCGTTTCGGTGAAGGGTCCGTCGATCACCGTGCGCCGGCTGCCATCGAACGCGATGCGTTTGCCCTGTGCGCTGGGCTTGAGCCCGTCGCCGGCCTGGATGATGCCGGCCTTGGCCAGTTCCTCGTTGAAACGCCCCATCGATTCGAACAGCTCCGCGGTCGGCAGTACGCCGGCCTCGCTGTCCTCGGTTGCCTTCACCAGCACCATCACGCGCATCTTGCCGCCCTCTCGTCGCGGCCCGGGGATCGGGCCTGTCGGTGACAACGAACGAGTAGACGCGGATTCGACAGGCAGCGCGGGCCATCGCGATGCGCAAGGCTGCGGCATGAGGATCGTGATCGTGGCGCGCCAGGACCCGGGGCGCATCCGCAGCGGCGCGGCCGGTGCGCCGCCGCGCGCGACAACTCGCCGGGACTTCACGCCATCGCCCCTAGGCTGCCCCCATGCAGGCGCTGGACAACAACTTCTGGAACATCCGTGGCGTGCATCGCGTGGGCGCGCTCAATGTCGGCACGCAGATGTCCGTGGTGTGCAGGCCGAACGGTCGCTTCGTCGTCATCGACGGATGCGCGCTCGACGAGGCCGACCGCAGCCGCCTGCTGGAGATGACCGCAGGCGGCGAGCGGGTGGATGCCGTGATCCACGTGCATCCCTTCCATACCCTGCATGTGGAAGCGACGCAGCGCCTGCTGCCGCATGCCAGCCTGTACGGCACGGCGCGCCATCGACTCCTGGCGCCGGGCCTGCCCTGGTCGCAGCCGCCGGTGGAGACCTGGGGCGCGAACCATCCGCTGGCCGACGTGCTCGATCTCTCTGTGCCGGCCGGCGTGGACTTCGTGTGTCCCGACGAGCGCGTGCACGTGGCCTCGGTGCTGGCGCGCCACCGCCAGAGCGGCATCGTGCATGTCGACGACACCTTCAACGTCATGGAGGCGCCGGGCTTCCTGGCCCGCCTGCTGCCGCAGTCCTCGCTGCGCATGCATCCGATGCTGGGGCGCGCGCTCAAGCGCGAGCCGGGCGCCGCGGACGCCTATGCGACGTGGGCGCGCGGACTGGCGTCGTCCTGGGCACAGACGCACATCGTCTGCGCCGCGCACCTGGCCGTGCGACGGCTACCTGCCGGCGGATTCGCGCGCGAGGTGGAGGCGGCCCTCGGACGGGTATCGCGCACGCTTGCGCGGCACCGGGCGCGCTACGGCTAGGAGACGGCGGGCAAGCGGGCTTCTGCACATGCCTGACGGCGCAGACCGGGTCGCCGTCACGGCGCGGTAGCGCAGCCTTGTCCAGGCTGCCTGCCCGATCCGCGGCCGCCGCCGGCAGCGGTGCCCCTGGAGCCCGCCATGTATCGCCATCTGCTGGCACCGGTCACCGCCGGCGCCGTGACCCTTCCCAACCGCGTCGTCATGGCGCCCCTGACCCGCTCCCGCGCCGGTCAGCCCGGCGACGTGCCCACGGCCCTGAACGCCGAGTACTACGCGCAGCGCGCGGGGGCGGGACTGATCGTGTCGGAAGCCACGCAGATCTCCGCCCAGGGCCAGGGCTACGCCTGGACGCCGGGCATCTACACCGATGCCCAGGAGGCGGGCTGGAAGCTGGTGACCGGCGCCGTGCACGACCGCGGCGGCAGGATCGCTGCGCAGCTGTGGCATGTGGGCCGCATCTCGCATCCGCTGGTGCAGCCCGGTGGCGCGATCCCGGTCGCCCCGTCGGCGATCGTCGCCAAGGGCGCGCAGGCGTTCGTGGTGCGCGAGGACGGCTCGGCGGGCAACGTACCCACGGCGATGCCGCGCGCCCTGGAAACGGACGAGATCCCGCGCATCGTCGAGGACTACGCGCGTGCCGCCGCACGCGCCGGCCGGGCCGGCTTCGACATGGTCGAGGTGCACGCCGCCAACGGCTACCTGCTGCAGCAGTTCCTCTCCACCAACAGCAACACGCGAACCGACCGCTACGGCGGTTCGCTGGAGAACCGCGCGCGGATCGTGCTGGAAGTAGTGGATGCGGTCGCCGCCGAGCGCGGGCCGGGCCACGTGGGCGTGCGCCTGTCGCCGCACTTCACCGCGCACGACATCGCCGATGAACAGGCCGAGGAAAGCGCCCTGTACCTGGCGCGCGAGTTCAGCCGCCGCAGCATCGCCTACCTGCACATTGCCGAGCCGGACTGGGCCGGCGGACCCAAGCTGGGCGACGCGTTCCGCCGCGCCCTGCGCGAGGCGTATGCCGGCACCCTGGTGTTCTGCGGCGGCTACACCGCCGCCACCGCAGAGACACTGATCGCCTCGGGAGGCGCGGACGCGGTGGCCTTCGGCCGCCTGTTCATCGCCAATCCCGATCTGGTCGAGCGCTTCCGCCGCGGCGCGCCGCTCAATACGCCTGACCGCTCGACGTTCTACGGCGGCGGCGCACACGGCTACACCGACTATCCCGCGCTGGCCGACGCGGACCGCGATCCGCGCCAGCCCTGATCCGCGGCGAGGTCACCGGCGTGCCCGCGCAGCGGCCGCAGGCGCAGGGATCCGGCTGGGTCGTCGGTCACAAGCGGACCGGCGCGGCTGTCGCTGTGCGACCCGGCGGGCGGCACGATCTCCGACCTGCTCACCCTGCCGGCTGCGTTCGAGGCAGCGGGTTTGCGGTATCGCCCGACGAGGCGCGGCCGCTGTACTCCGAGCCGCTGGCGCATGAAAGCGACCTGCGGCTGGCTGGCGCGGTTGCGCGAATAGACCGAGCGCGCGGCGGGGCGGGCGTGGCCAGCCGCCTGTCGGTCAGCGCGAGGCGGGCTGCACGGTGAGATCGCCCGCGCGCGGGCCGGGCGCGAGGATCCAGCCCGGCGCGAGCTCCAGCTGCCAGCCCGCGCCGGCGCTGCCGTCGCCACCCTTGCGCAGGGCCACGCTGGCGCGCTTGAAGTCGGCGTGGACCAGGGCCGCCCCGCCCTCGACCAGGAGTTCGCCCCAGCCGTCGGTCAGGCGCAGGCTGGGATAGACCGTGCCCAGCTCGTCCAGCGCGGCCAGGGTCTGCGGGTTGAACTGGAAGGCGGGGCTGGACAGTGGCAGCACCAGCACCGGGCCCTCGACCAGGCTGGCGCGCCAGGCCGCGAGCCTGGCCTGGCGGTCGCGGTCGCGCGCCAGTTCGGCCGCGCGCAGGCTGCCGTCGGCGTCGTAGCGTCCGGCGCGCGCCTGCAGATCGGTCCCGGCCGCCGTGGTGTCCGGCTCGATGCCGGTCGCGGCCGCCAGCAGGCGACCCAGATCGGCCTCGGCATCCAGCCGGTCACGCCAGTCCGGGGCGGCGGCGTCGAGCAGAAGCCCGTAGGCCGGACCGCTGGCGTAGGCGAACGAACGCACGAACCCCGGCGCTTCCAGGAAGCGCGCCAGCGCATACACCGCATAGGCGCGCCTGGCTTCGTCGCCGCCCAGCCCGATGCGCACGCCGGTGTACTCGGCCAGGCCCTCGTTGATCTCCAGCGCGGCCTCGTCCGCCGCCGCCGCAGGAAACAGCCGTCGCCGCTGCGCGCGGAACGCCAGTGCGTCGGCGATGCGCTCGCGCCGCGCCTGCGCCTCGTCGGCCATCAGCGCACGCGCCAGGGCGCGCCACTCCAGCTGCAGCAGGTAGCGTCCTTCCAGGCTGTCGAGGTGCCGGTTGCCGGCTTCGTCGCGGGCCAGGCCGAGGTCCGGCTGCACGCGGTGGAACAGTTCGTGGACCAGGAACACGCGCAGCAGGGCCGGCTCCATCGGTAGCGGCCACAACAGCTGGGTCCAGGCCTGGCCCGACCAGTCGACGCGGGTATTGGCCAGCATCGCGCCGGGGGGGAGGGTGCCCACGAACAGGCCGTCACGGGCGGCCAGCAGTCCACCGGGATCGGCCTGGTTGGCGATGATGGCGCGGTCGAGCGGGTCGACCAGCATGATCGGCCCGCACAGCGGCCGCCCCCACAGCGCTCCGCCATCGGCCGCGCACAGGGCCTGCGCCTGGTCGAACAGCGCCGCGGCCGCGGCGGGGTCGGGCGCCGCCCGTACGGGCGCCGCGGCCATCGTGGCGATGCAGGCAAGCGCGATGCAGGCCAGGCGCGTCAGCAAGTCGGGCATGGGGCGGATCCCTTGTGGCAGTCGCGCCGATGGTGGCATCCCGGCGCCGCGCCGGCCACGCCCGTCGGTCGGCCGCAACCGCAGCCTGCGCATGCGCTTCACGCCCGCGCCGGGAGGATCATGGTTTTGCACAGGTGCCGATCCATGCACGACACCCTCCCGGAGCAGGTCACGGACAGCCCTACCCACAGCGCGCGGCTGCAATTGCGGATGGGTTCGATGCGCGCGCGTGCAGAGGCCGCGATCTCGACCCGCGGCCTGCTGGCGGTGGGCGCGCTGGTGGCCGCCACGCTGCTGTCGGTGGCGGTGGTCGTGGCGGTGTCCACGCGCAAGCTGCCGCAGGGCGCCATGCCGGCGCGCATGAAGCGCAGTCGCTGGTAACGCGGCCCGGCGGGCGCCGGGACCGGACCGCTCAGCGCGCCGGGGGCGGGGCGGCTGGCAGGTCGCGGGCCAGCTGCGCGATCAGCTTGGCCACGCCCGGAGGGTCTTCCTGGTGCGCGACATGGCCGCCGGGGAAGGTGCGGATGGTCCAGCCGCGCGCCTTGGCGTTCTGCCAGCTGCGGTCCTTGGGCGCGCGCTCCTGCGCCGACTGTCCCGGCGGCAGGAAGGCCACGTAGCTCACCGGCAAGGCCAGCGCGGCCGGATTGCGGTAGGACACCGGCTGGGTGAAGCACTTGACCGAGTGCTTGACGCTGTAGGGCGGACGCGCGCCGGGCTGCACCCACGGCACCTGCATGAAACCGTCCTTGAAGCGCTCCGGATCCTGTCCCTGGCCGCCGAACAGATCCCAGATCGACTGGGCGTCTTCCGGCACGGCGGCGTCGAGGAACACCACCTGGCGCAGCCGTTCGGGGATGCGATCCATGACCCCGGTCACCACCATGCCGCCGTAGCTGTGCCCGGTGAGGACCACGTCATGCAGGTCCTCGAACAGGATCAGGTTGACCACGTCGTCGATGTGGGTCTGCAGGTCGACCTCGGTGCTGTTGAGATGTTCGCGCTCGCCCAGGCCGGTGAGGGTGGGGCGATAGACCACGTGCCCTTCGTCGAGCAGCACCTGGCCGGCGCGCTTCCATTCCCAGCCGCCGGCGGTGGCGCCGTGCACCAGGACGAAGGTGTGCCGGTCCGCAGCCTTCGCCGGCACGGCGTGCAGCGTGAGGACGATGGCGGCAAGGAGCAGGGCGGTCAGGCGTTGGGCCAGTGGGTTCATGGTGGCTCGCGATGTGGTGTCGGATCCGACGACGGGCGCAGATTGCCATGCGTTGCGGGCGCATCGGCGCGCGGACCGCCCGCGATCCAGACAACGAGCGGTGATATGCCGGAACTGGATCGCAGCCCGTCGCCATGCCCTTGCCTGCGGTTGGGCATGCGCAGGGCGCTGCGCTAAGGTGACCGGATGCAGCCAGCGCAGATCGTTTCCCTCTTCGACCAGCAGGCGGCCGGCTACGACCGGCAATGGGCGCGGACCGCCGCCATCCGCGACTGCCTGTACCTGTTGCTGGAGCCGTTGCTTGCCGGGCTGCCGCCCGACGCGCGGATCCTGTGCGTGGGGGCGGGGACCGGCCAGGAGATGGCACGCCTGGCGAAACGGTTCCCGGGCTGGCGCTTCACCGCGGTCGAGCCTTCAGCCGCCATGCTCCAGGTCTGCCGCGAGCGCGCGCAGGCGGAGGGCTTCGCAGGCCGCTGCGAGTTCCACGAGGGCTTCCTCGAATCGCTGCCCGCGACCGCCGACTTCGATGCGGCCACCTGCCTGCTGGTGTCGCAGTTCATCGTCGAGCCCGGCGAACGCACGCGGTTCTTCGCCCTGATCCGCGACCGGCTGGGCGATGGTGGGCTGCTCGCCAGTTCCGACCTGGCCTCGGACGTGGCCTCGGCCGCGTACGAAGAGCTGTTGCCGGCCTGGACGCGCATGATGTCCGATGCGGACGTGCCCGCCGAGGCGATCGAACGCATGCGCGCGGCCTATTCGACGGACGTCGCGGTCATTCCCGCCGGGCAGGTGGAATCGATCATCGCGGCCGGCGGCTTCGACGCGCCGGTGCGGTTCTTCCAGGCCGGACTGATCCACGCCTGGATCTCGCGCAAGCGCGCATGAGCATGTGGGGTGCGGCGGGTACGGCCTGCCGTGGCGCAGGCCGTCGTCGTCGCGCCCCTCAGCCGGCGGGCTTCATCCGTACCCGCGGCGTCAGCGCGACGTTCTGCCGGTCGCTCATCAGCTGCAGCTCGCCATCCTGGATCATGGCCGTCAGCCGCATGCCGCGTTCGAGCAGCCCCACCGTCGCGTCCACGTCCTCGGCCGCGAGATCGATCACGGTGAGATTCTTCAGCCGCGACAGCGCGGGACCGACCTTGCTCCACCAGATATCGGCGCTGTTGCCGCTGTAGGTGACCACGACCACCTGGCGGGCGCGGGCGCAGGCCTTGCGGATCCGGCTTTCGTCGGGCTGTCCGAGGTCGATCCAGCAATCGATGTCGCCCGTGTAGTCGCGCTGCCACAGGTCCGCGTCCTCGTCCGTGCTGAGGCCGCGGCCGAACTCCAGGCGCTCGTGCGCGTACAGCGCGAAGGCGATCAGGCGCACCATCAGCCGCGCCGGTGTTTCCGACGGATGCTGGGCAAGGGTGAGGTTGTGGCTGGCGTAATAGTGCCGGTCCATGTCGCTGACCTGCAGCTCCACCTTGTAGATCGTCGAATTCGGGGCCATGCGGCTGCCGGTATGCGGGGAGCGGCGATTGTACGGGGCCGACCGCACGCGCGCCTTGCCGGCGCACGCGCCGGCGTTGCGTCCGGCCCTCGCGTCCACCGCATCCGGCCTCGCACCGCCGCGCGGAGCCATCACCAAACCGGCAGGCCGGCGGCCCGATTCCCGATCGGTCGCACGGCCAGGCCGTGCAATCATCCGGGTCCGGGCATTGCGCCAATGCCCTGGGGGTTGGTGCGCGGGCAGATGGCCGGCGCCGGGGCCGGGACCGGGAGAGGATGCGGATGGATCAGCGTATGCGTGGGACGGGTCGTGCGGCATGGCTGCTGGTGTTGCTGCTCGCGGTCGCGCCGTTGTCCGCGCAGCAGGGGGCGGGGCGTGCCGATCGGCAGGCCGGCGCGGAGGCGCTTGCGGTCGCGCTGGTCGCGCGCATGAGCACGGACGAGAAGCTGGAGCAGTTGCTCAACACCGCGCCCGCGATCCCCCGGCTCGGCGTGCCCGCCTACAACTGGTGGACCGAATCGCTGCACGGCGCGATGGGCGCGCTGCCCACCACCAATTTCCCGGAACCCATCGGCCTGGCCGCCACGTTCGATGAAGCGCTGGTCCAGCGCGTGGCGGGCGTGATCAGCACCGAGGTGCGTGGCCTGCACGCACTGGCGCGCCAGACCGGCCGCACCGGACGCATCGGGACCGGCCTCAATACCTGGTCCCCCAACATCAACATCTTCCGCGATCCGCGCTGGGGCCGGGGCCAGGAGACCTATGGCGAGGATCCCTTCCTGGCCGCGCGGATGGGCGTGGCCTACGTGCGCGGCATGCAGGGCACCGACCCTGACCGGATCGACGTGGTCGCCACCCCCAAGCACTACGCCGTGCACAGCGGCCCGGAATCCACGCGCCACGAGGCGAACGTGTTCGTCTCGCGCCGCGACCTGGAGGACACCTACCTGCCGGCCTTCCGCGCCGCGATCGTCGAAGGCGGGGCCGCGTCGGTAATGTGCGCCTACAACCGGGTCGACGGGCAGCCGGCCTGCGCCAGCGAGCTGCTGCTCAAGGACATTCTGCGAGGCGCCTGGTCGTTCAAGGGCTATGTGGTGTCGGACTGCGACGCGGTCACCGACATCCGCAAGCACCACCATTTCGCGCCCGACGCGGCCAGCGCGGTCGCCGCGGCCATGCGCGCGGGCGTGGACAACGAATGCAGTGGCGCCACCCTCACCGATACCGATGGCCTGGCCGAGCCCTACCGGGAGGCGCTGGCGCGCGGGCTGCTGTCGATGGCCGACATCGATCGTGCCCTGGTCCGGCTGTTCGCCGCGCGCTATCGCACCGGCGACCTGCCGGGGCTGCGTCCGCTGTCCACCGACAGCGCCTCGCCAGCCGATGTCGGCGCACCCGCGCATGCCGCGGTGGCGCTGGAGGCGGCGGAAAAGAGCCTGGTGCTGCTCAAGAACGATGGCGTGCTGCCGCTGCGCGACGACGCCCGCATCGCCGTGATCGGCCCGCTGGGCGACGCTACGCGCGTGCTGCGCGGCAATTATTCCTCGCCGCAGTCGGCGCCGCCGATCCCGGTGCTCGAAGGCCTGCGCCGCGCCATGCCCGGCGCGCAGGTGCGCCACGTGCCCTTCGGCGAGACCTTCACCGATGGCGATCCGGTGCCCACCAGCGCCCTGCGCACGCCCGACGGCGCGCCGGGCCTCCTGGCGCGCTACTACAACGCGGCCGCGGCGCCGCCGACGCGCTTCGCAGCGGGCGAACTCGACGCCTGGGTGCAGCGCACCGGCTTCGAGTCCGCGCCCGTGGTCAGCCGCGTCGAGCCGGACGTGAACTCGCGCAGCCTCGACCTGGCCCAGGTGCGCGACGTGCACCGCGTGGACTGGACAGGCTACCTGGTGCCGCCGGAGACCGGCACCTACCGGCTCGGGCTGGGCGGCTTCAACGGCGAGATGGAATTCGACGGCAAGCCCTTCGTCGATCTGCGCGGCGCGTCCTGGAACAGCCTGCCGACGATGAAGACCGTGCGCCTGGAGGGCGGCAAGCGCTATCCGCTGCGAGTGACCACCCAGGCGCGCATCCTGACCGGCATCGGCATGGTGTGGAAACGCGTGTCCGAGGCGCCCGAGGCCGACATGCGCGCCGCGGCAGCCGAGGCCGATGTGCTGGTGGCGGTGGTGGGGCTGACCTCGGACCTGGAGGCCGAGGAGGCGCCGATCGAGGTGCCGGGATTCAAGGGTGGCGACAAGACCTCGCTCGACCTCCTCGCCGACCAGCAGGCCCTGCTGGAAGCCGCGCGCGCGACCGGCAAGCCGCTGGTGGTGGTGCTGATGAACGGCAGCCAGGTCAACCTGGCCTGGGCCAAGGAACACGCAGACGCCATCGTCGAGGCCTGGTACCCCGGCCAGTCGGGCGGCCTGGCGGTGGCGAATGTCCTGGCGGGCCGCGTCAATCCGGCCGGTCGCCTGCCGCTGACCTTCTACCGGTCGGTCGACGACCTGCCGCCGTTCGGCGACTACGACATGCGCGGGCGCACCTACCGCTACTTCAGCGGCACGCCGGTCTATCCGTTCGGACACGGGCTGAGCTACACCCGCTTCGACTACGCAGCGCTGCGGCTCCAGCCTGCCGCCGGCGGCCCCTCGCAGGGCGTGCGGGTGAGCGCGCAGCTGCGCAACGCCGGCGACCGCAGCGGTGAGGAGGTCGCCCAGCTTTACCTGGAGTTTCCCGAGCTGGAGGGCGTGCCGCGGATCGCGCTGCGTGGATTCCAGCGCGTGACGCTGGCGCCGGGCGAAACCAGGACGCTGGAGTTCGACCTGGATCCGCGCGACCTGAGTGCGGTCGACATCTCGGGCGACCGGCAGGTGATGCCCGGCCGCTACCGCATCTGGGTGGGGTCGGGGCAGCCGGGCCCGGACGTGGCCGGCCGGCATGTCGAGTTCGCGATCGACCGCGGGCAGGCGGTGGCGCGCTAGCGGCAATGACGCGGCGCCCCGCGTGGTCTCAGAACTTCTCGCCCGCCGGCAGGTAACGCCACTGGCCGACCGGCATCTTCGCCAGCGGGATCCTGCCGATGCGGATACGGCGGATCGAGACGACCTTCAACCCCACCTGCGCGCACATGTCGCGCAACTGCCCGTCGCGTGCGCCCTTGACGGCGAAGCGCAGCCGGGTTTCGTTCTGCCAGCTGACCTTGCAGGCGGCGAGCGCGCGTCCCTCGCAGGTCAGGCCCTGGTTGAGCCGGCCCAGGCCCCAGGGGCCCATCGTGCCCTCGACCTCGACGATGAATTCCTGCTCGATGGCGTCCACGTCCTCGACCAGACGCCGGCGCACGCGCCCGTCCTGGCTGAGCACGACCAGTCCGCTGGCTTCGCGCTCCAGCGGCACCAGCGGCACCAGGCGCTGGAAATGCTGCTGCAGCAGGCGCACGCCGCTGGGATCCTCGCTCCAGCGGCTGTCCGGCCCGACCAGGGCGGCCGCCGGGTTGGTCCCGGCGATCGCGTCGAAGCCGGGCGGCTTGTGCAGCAGCAGGGTGGCCGGCTCGTTGGCCTGGGCCCGCGCCTCGGGATCGATCTCGATGACCTCGCCGGTCACCAGGCGCTGCGGCTCCTCGACCACGCGGCCATCCACCTTCACCCAGCCGCCCTGGATGTACTGCTCGGCCTCGACACGTGAACAATGCGCCAGCTCGGCGACGCGCCTGGCCAGTCGGACCGGATCGGACATGAATGATCGCTGCGGGATTCAGGGACGCGCAGTGTATCGTTCGGGCACTCTGGCGCGCCCGGGCGGCCGGC
>Ga0233377_1000894_pt1 | contig 12125 bp, 10 predicted proteins | sample ElkDunMinimDraft_6_FD_191540 | JGI IMG/M metagenome (GOLD analysis project Ga0233377, IMG submission 191540) | Fecal eukaryotic communites from dung pellets of Tule Elk in California, USA - Elk Dung E36 | ecosystem: Host-associated > Mammals > Digestive system > Large intestine > Fecal | place...
CCTCCAATGCAGGAACCCGCGGGCCCCACGCGCTGGTCTATGGGTAAAGCGGCTTTGGGCTAGTTCGGACGGGTAAGCGATGCCGATCCGGAAGTGTCGGTTCTGGCCGGATCAACGTGACTTTGTGCGGCGTCAGAGTGCGGACAGTGGTGGTTTTGCTGGTCGGTGTGCCCTGCGCTGGGCTCGCTTCCGGAATGGGCATGCACTGGGTCATCGGCCAGGACGCCATCGGCGTGACCGTCGTGCAGGGCGAGCCATGCCGGATCATGGCGCATTCCCCCGGATTGGCGATGCCGATGATGGCGGCGCGCGGGGCTGGCACCAGCGGGCGAAGGCCTCGATGATGGTCATGTGCCCGCCGCAACATGGGCATGGCGGGCGATGGTCGGGAGGTTCGTCGGGTTCGGGCTCCTCGACCGGTACAGCAACGCCCAGCAGTCTGCGGGCCAGCGCCATGGTGTCCTTGTGGTTCGAACTGGCGAGCAGGCCGTAATGCCGGATGCGGTGGAAGCCGCGCGGCAGAACGTGGATCAGGAAGCGGCGGATAAACTCGTCGGTCGCCAGCGTCATGACCTGCTGGCGATTGGCACTATCGCGGCGATAGTCCTTGTAGCGGAATGTCACGCCAGTCTCGTCGAAGCCGATGAGCCGCCGGTTCGAGATGGCAACCCGGTGCGTGTAGCGCGAGAGATAGGCCAGCACCGCCTGCGGCCCGGCGAAGGGCGGCTTGGCATATACCACCCAGCGCTTCTTCCGGATCGGCGAGAGATGCTGCAGGAAGGCCTTGCGTGTCGCCAGGCCCGCCAAAGTGTTGAAGAAGGACAGCTTGCCGGCATCGAACAATGCCAACAGGCGAGTGAGGAACAGACGGCGGAACAAGGCGCCCAGCACACGCACCGGCAGCAGGAATGCGGGGCGCGACGAGATCCAGCGCGTGCCGTCGAGCGCGATGCCCCCGCCAGGCACGATCATGTGCACGTGCGGATGGTGGGTCAGTGCCGATCCCCAGGTGTGCAGCACGGCGGTGATGCCGATCCGCGCGCCAAGGTGCCTGGGATCGGCGGCGATGATCAGCATCGTGTCCGCGGCTGCGCGGAACAGCAGGTCATAGACCACCGCCTTGTTCTGGAAGGCGATGTCTGCGACCTCGTTAGGCAGGGTGAACACGACGTGGAAGTATCCCACCGGCAACAGGTCGGCCTCGCGCGCGGCCAGCCAGATGCGCGCGGCGGCGCCCTGGCACTTGGGGCAGTGCCGGTTGCGACACGAGTTGTAGGCGACCCGCCAGTGCCCGCAGTCGTCGCAGGCCTCGACGTGACCGCCCAGCGCGGCGGTGCGGCAGTTCTCGATGGCCGTCATGACCTTGAGCTGGCCGAGGCTGAGATGCCCGGCATGGGCCGCGCGATAGGCCGGCCCGCTGCTCCGGAAGATATCGGCGACCTCGAGTGAGGTGCGCACCGGCTCAACCGGGAGGTGCCCTGCCTTCCATCACGGCCACGATCTGGTCGAGCGGGCTGGCCACCGCCCGCATCGTCTTGCTCGAGACCTGGGTATAGATGCCGGTCGTGTTGATGTTCACGTGTCCCAGCAGCACCTGGATGACCCGGATATCGACGCCTTGCTCGAGCAGGTGTGTGGCAAACGAGTGGCGCAGGGTATGCGGGCTTACCCGCTTGTGGATCTCGGCGCGCTCGGCCGCTTCCTGCACGACGCGGTGCAACTGGCGAGCCGAGACCGGATCCGTGCCGCTACGGCCGGGGAACAGCCAGCCATGAGGTAGCATCATTCCGCGCCGCTTGCCTTCGCGCCACCATTGACGGAGCAAGTCCAGCAGGTGCGGTGAGAGCATGGCGTTGCGGTCCTTGCGTCCCTTGCCCTGCTCGACGCGGATCATCATCCGGGTGCTGTCGATGTCATCGACCTTGAGGTGGGCAACCTCCGAAACCCGCAGGCCCGCGCCATAGGCCACGCTGAGGGCCGCCTTGTACTTGATGCCTGGCGCAGCCTCGAGCAGCCGCGCTGTCTCCTCGACGCTCAAGACCACACGCAGCTTGGGCACGCAGCGAACAACGACGAGCCCCAGCGCCATCTCCGGGCGCTTCAGGGTTATCCCGAACAGGAACCGCAGTGCCGACACGGCCCCATTGATCGTGGCCGGCCCTACGGCGCGCTCGTGCTGGTCGACCTGATAACGCCGCAGGTCTTCCATTGTGGCCGTATCCGGCGGACGGCCCAGGAACGCGGCGAAGCTCCGGACATGCCGGATATAGTCCTTCTGCGTGTGCGCCCCGAAGCCACGCATCGTCATGTCCTGCAACATCCGCTCACGCAGCGAATGGGTCGGGGCAGCGGTCGTGATAGCATCCATGGTAAGTTCCTCTCCGTTGAAGGAACTCCACAGTCGGCGGGCGACGCCGCCCCGCCGAAAGCCTCACAAATACTACGCTACGTCACCCCAAGCCACCCTCCCGCGGAGCGGGTTCGTGCAGTGGTCGGTCCCTTCCATTCCCATTCCAGCGGCGGGACCGGTAGCTCGGTGGACGCGCTGGACGCCGAACACTATCCTAGGCCGCGATGCTCCACCTCCATTGTACCAAAAAGCTGCTGGATAGGATCAAACCAGAAATCGTTTCGCCTGGGCAGAGCGACACCGTGCTCGGCAACTGGTATGCGACCGTCCTGTTCTGGAAGCCGCAAGTGGCTTTGCTGGTTTCTGAGCGCACGCTGCTTCCCGTGCTTATGCCACTGGCCCCAGCGGCCACCCTTGCTCGAAGATTCCCCGCACAATTGGCGCTGGTTCTAAAGGAGCACGGCGTCTCATCTGAAATCATCGCTCAGGAAGTCTGGAGGATGGACCAGGTCCAGTACGCAAAGACTGCGAACCGGAGCGTCGTGGGCATCCTCAATGAGTTCGTGAAGCAGGCCGAATTCTGGCTGGCCGCCTATGCCTATGAAAAGGGCGATGATGACGACCTCATGGCGATTTCTGCCAAGCTAGCGGAGACACCGTGTAGCCCGCTCTACAAGGGCCCGGTTTCGCCGGACAAAGCCCTTCATGAACTCGTGAAGTCTGTTGCGCAGACATGAGTTTGCTGGCCGACAATTGTACTCGCAGAGCCTACAGCACTCGGCAGGAAACCCAGCCTATGCGGTCAGACAGGATCGATGGGCAAATCGACGATACGGAAAACCGCCCCTGAGCCGGCATCGCGCACCAGATCGACGCGCGTCCCATCCCAGTGGTAGTCGAGGTGCCGCCCCTGCAGGGGATTTGACGCGCAGTCCGGGTAGAAGAGCGCAACGCATTCTCCACCTGGATGGCGGATGCTCGGGTAGGTAATCCCGTTCGATCCCGCGCCGATGAGTTGCCGCGTGAGTGCTTGTGAGGCAGCATAGTTGTCGGGATCGAGCGCCGGAACCGGCTCCCCCGTCCGAGTTCGGAGATCATGCAAGTCTGCATCGACCGCCATGACGATCTCCCGGAACTGCGAAGTCCAGCCAGCCGCTTCCTTTGTCCGTGCCATAAAGCGGGCATGGTGGTGGATCGTCTCGAACAGCGCGGTTTCAAACCGGTCGCCAACGTAGAGCACGCCAAAGCTGCCATCGGTAAAGCGGCTTGGCCGGTCAGTGCTGACGTGGGTGAATGGCGCCATGAGGTAGGAGGCCCCGTTCCCGCCGACGCGCCGGCCGATAGGAACGAGGTCGAGATTGCCGATCGTGGCCATGATGCGGGGATTGCTCTTCTGCTCCGCCGAAATCAGCAGCGGCCAGTCAGCTGGATCAGCGATGTCTTCGAATAGGTCGATCGGCGGGAAGGCGCTGCGGATGATCCTGACAGCACCCTTCCACTCAACTCGGGAAACGGTGATATCCGCCGCTTCGCTCACCAGCCACCGCGCTCGGCGTCGAGGTAGCGGCGCACCCGCATGATGTCAGTGAGTTCGCCTCCCAGCATCACGTCGAGCGCACTGGCTCCGCCGAACGCATCGTTGGACGCCCTGATCCAGGTATAACCACGGGTCGCCTCCGAGAAGATGATCCGGAGCGCCTTGTGGATGCCCATGAGGTTAGAGAGACGAGTACGCCCATCGCGCGAGACGCGCCCGGGGCCTTCCGCCTTCCATCGGCGGTAGGTGCGAACCGGCATGTCGAGCAGGGTTGCCGCCTGCTCGTCGGTCAGTTCCCATTTGCCGAACAGATTGAGGACTGCCCGGAACATGGCAGCTGCCTCGTCCTGGGTAATCGGATCGGGACGGAAGGCGGTAACGGCAGTATCAACGGGTTGCAGAGCCAGCATGGCAGTTCTCCATATGGCATCATATACGTCAAATAGTGCCATTTGGCAATGGCGCTATGCCGATGCTGCCAATCTGGCAATCACGCTTGCTGCGCCTTCGATCGGCACGAAGAGCCGGGTCTGGTAACGGATGATCTCGGTAAAGCAGCCTTGCGCCTTGTACCAGTCGAGCCGGGCTACGCTCCAACCGGTCAGCTCAATTCGCTGTGAACCATTGACCAGGCTGCGTTTGACCATGAGCTTCTCGCGGCCCGCGAATTCCATGGCCCGACCTGTCGCCAGGACGGTCTGGAAAATGTCATCGGCGGACAACGTCTGGTCGCGTTCGAGACCCAGCGCGCGGCAGAGATCCGGCACGCAATGGGCCGTAACCTCGCGGCCGAGGAGTGAACGGCCATCGGCCGCTGAGATACGGCTCACCCTCACGAAATCCGAAGGGAGCTTGTCCCAGACCGGCAACAGGAGGCCCGCCGCAAGATAGAGGCGCTCGCGCTTGTGGCTGGTCCGCGCTTCCTCGACCTCGGCTGCCCAGGCTTCGCGAAAAGCGTCGATGGTAATATCCTCCCAGCTGCTCTCGGACAGCTGATCCTCGGTGATGTGACTGCGCTTGAGCGGGCGAAGCAATTCGAAGCGGGCGAGGCGCGTACCGTCATCGGCAAGAATGCTGCGGGCGGGCACGAGCAAGGCGACCCGACCAGAGCGGGCGTTCCGAACCGGCCGCTGCCGCTGCCCAGGAAGGCCGTGAAGCTCCTCGAGCCGCTTCAATGTGAGCGGTTTTAGGGCTCTGGCGATTTCCAGTTCCAGCAAATGGGTGGTCGCGCCCGAGGCCGGATCTGTGCGCAGCAGCGTGTCAGACAGGACCGTGAAATCCTCGACGGCGATGGTCTCGAGGCCGAGATCGAGTGTGCTGGCCTGCCGGGCGGCATCGATGCGTGCTTCGACCAGTCCCATGAACTCATCGAAGATCGCGTTCTGCAGGGCGATAGGAAGCGCCAGGATGCGGTTGAGCCACCGCTGGATCGAGGGCAGGTCATCGACCATCGCCCCGTCGGTTGCTTCGATCCTGAGACCTGTCAGCTCCTGAAAGCGCCCGAGGCTTACCGCTTCAAGCTTGCCGGTGAACAACAGCCCGAACCAGCGATGGAGCGCTTCCTTGGCGTAGATGCTTTCGAGATTGTCGGCGGGATCGAAGAGGTTCTGCCCTCCGGTCTGGCGCTGCCCGCGCGTGAGAGCGCCCAGACTGTCGAGGCGGCGGGCGATCGTCGAGATGAAGCGGCGCTCTCCGCGCACGTCGGTGGTCACCGGCCTGAACAGCGGGGCCGACGCCTGATTGGTACGATTGGTCCGGCCAAGCCCCTGGATCGCGGCGTCAGCTCGCCAGCCTGGCTCGAGCAGGAAGTGGACGCGGCGGGCCTGGTTCTTCGCGGCAAGATCGGCATGGTAGCTGCGCCCCGTTCCACCGGCGTCGGAAAATACCAGGATACGCTTGGCGCCGTCCATGAAGGCCTGGGTTTCAGCGACATTGGCGCGCGGCGAGCGGGATTGGAGTTTCTGACGACCGTCGCGGCCGACGATGAGCCGGCGTGTACGCCCGGTGACTTCCGCCACCTGATCAACGCCGAAGCGTTCGATGATTGCATCGAGTGCTGTGGCGATGGGCGGCAGGGCACAGAGCTGCTCGATCATCCGGTCGCGTGCGGCGAGGGCGGAGCGGCAGAGTACCGGTGCGCCTTGCTCGTCGCTCATCGGCTCGGAGCGAGGATTGCCGTTTTCGTCGGTGAACACCGCCATCAGGCGAACAGGAAAGCTCTTGGCGAGATAGTCGATCACATATTCCCGCGGGGAGAGGTCGATCTCGAGAGCTTCGCGCTCCTCGTAAGACAGGTCGGCAAGCCGGCGGTCGAGCATGGCTTCTGCCGTCGAGACCAGCTGGACGACAACAGCGTGACCATCGGCAAACGCCGTATCGATCGCGGGCAGCAGGCTCGGGAGCTTCATCGACAGAAGCAGCTGCGCGAAGAAGCGTTGCTTGGTTCCCTCGAAGATCGACAGCGCTGCCGATTTGGCACCCGAGTTGAGCGTCCCGCCGGTCTCGCTGTCGACGATCCGGGTGGCCTCCAACGCGTCGCGCAGGTTGGCGTGAATGATAGCCCAAGCCTCGGCATAGGCATCGTAGACCGCGATCTGATCCTCGGTCAGGCAATGCTCGAGGATCTCATACTCGACACCGGCGAACGAAAGGGCCCGGGCGGTGTAGAGGCCGAGCGACTTGAGGTCCCGCGCAACCAGTTCCATCGCGGCGATGCCGCCGTCGCGAATGTCGGCAACGAAAGCCTCGCGATTGGCAAAAGCGGTCTCCGGACCCCAGAGCCCGAGGCGCGTCGCATAGGCGAGGTTGTTGACGTCGGATGCGCCGGTGGCCGAGGCGTAGAGCACCCTTGCCCGGGGCAGGAGGTTTTGCAGGCGCACGCCAGCGATACCCTGCTCCGAGCCCTTGACCTTGCCCCGCGATCCTTCGCCGCCTGCGGCGTTGGCCATGGCGTGCGCTTCGTCGAACACGATCACGCCGTCGAACTCCTCACCAGCCCAGGCGAGGATCTGGTCAAGCCGAGTTGCGTCGCTTCGGCCCGAACGCAGCGTCGGATAGGTCACGAAGAGGATCCCGTCGCGCATCGCGATGGGGGTGCCGAGCTTCCAGGACGCCAGAGGTTGAATGTCGATCGGGAGGCCGCCAAGCGCTGCCCAGTCGCGCCGGGCATCTTCGAGCAACGCCTCGTTCTTCGAAATCCAGATATGGCGGCATTCCCCGCGTACCCAGCGGTCGAGAATGACGCTCGCGACCTGGCGGCCTTTACCAGCGCCGGTGCCGTCCCCAAGGAAATAGCCCTGCCGGTAGATATGACCCTCAGCCGAGGCCTTGAGCGAACAGCCTTTGTCCTCGGGTTCGAACCGGCCAGGCAAATCGCGCGCATGGGCGCTTGCGGCATAGATCAGGGTCTCTGCCTGGGCAGCCGACAGCAGCCCCTTCGCAATCAACCCGTCGGGAAGCTGCGGTATTGCGTCTGGCTTAGGTGCAGAAATCGACCCCATGGCAACGGATTCAACGAGAGGCGTCGGATGCCCGGCCGCGCCATCGATAACGATCCTGCTCGGACGATAGGGCAGATAGTGGCCGACCTGAGGGTCAAGCGGCGCAGGGGCTTCGAGCGACTGGTAGGTGAGCGACCCAATGGCGGAGGCTGCAGGAGTGATCCTTGCTGGTGTCGGCAGCGGCCTGCGTGGCGCGGCGACCAGAAGGAACGGAGCGCGAGCCGGAAGGCTCGACTTCTGGGGAGCAGCCTCCGGGCTGGCGCGAGCCGGCAAGGCATCGACAAGATCGATCAACCGGCGGAACTCGTTCGTGAGAATAGCGACGGGCTCGTTGACGCCTTCCACCTTATCGAGAACCAGCAGCCGCGTGGTGATCCCGGTGCCGTTCTTGATGAAGGCACGTTCGACCGCGGCATTGAGCCGCATCGACACTGGCCCCTTCGCCCCGGCCAGAAACCGCGCGCAATCCAACCATTCAGGCATGATCGCGACCAGCCGCCCGCCGGGGGCAAGCCGGTTCCAGGCCGAGCGCAGATGCCTCGCTCCGGTGCGGCCATCGTGGCCCCGCTCGATCCCATGAGAATACGGCGGGTTCATCAGCACGACGCTCGGTGCGATGGCCGGATCGAGCAATTCGTCGATCAGCTCGGCATCATGTCCGGTCACGCGGGCAGCCGGGAACACAGCAGTCAGGCAGTCGCGGCGCAGCGGCGAGATTTCGTTCAAGGCAAGGCGGGTGCCGGCTTTGGTCGCCCATACTGCGAGCATGCCGGTACCGGCCGAGGGTTCGAGCACGAGCTCGTCGGGTATCAGCCCACAGGCCCTTGCGGCAAGCCAGGCCAGGCGCGGCGGCGTAGCGAACTGCTGCCATTCGATCTGCTCGTTGCTGCGATTGGTCTGGGTCGGAATTCGGTCATCGAGGCAACAGAAGAACTGTTCGGCCTCGTGGATCGGGCTCGAGAGCTGGATCTGATCGAACGCTTGCAGGTATTGAACCTGTGCCAGCTCAATAGCTGCGTGAGCGTCACGCACAGACCACCGCCCGAGAGCATCGCTGCCCCCGAAGTGCTCGCTCATGATACGCGTAACGTCGCTGCGTGACAGCGCGAGGCCTGCTGCGAGCTCTGAAGCCATGGTCTGGGCCGCCGTCGCAACAGTGGGCGGTGATGGTTCATCGAATGCAAAGGCGAGGGAAGAATTGGACATGGGAACCTCCTGACGAGGTCCTGCTGCGGGCAGGCCTCAATCAGCCAAAGGCCCCCTCCCCTCTGCCCAACGGATCAGGTTTACGGGCAAGCCGGGACTTCAGCTCATCGTTCCAGTCAAAACCGGGCGAGGCCGGTGCTCGTGAGTGGATGACTCGATTTGGCGCAGCGTAGGCAGTCAGGGCTCGCTTCTCGGCGAGAGCGCCTCCGGCATCATTGTCGATGAACAGATGGAGTTCACGCACGCTCTCCGGGATCGCAACAAGGCCGAAACGCTCGTTTCCGAGTGTTGCCCAGCACGGGACGCCGAACAGCTGCATGGCTGAGAGGGCGCTCTCGATACCTTCGGCAAGTCCAAGACGCCCTTGCACCGGCGGCACCAGTCTGATGGCACCACAACCAAGGGTGCCAAGCGCACGCTTGGGCCGCTCGAAAGCCGCTAGTTTGCCGCTCGCCAAGTCGAGAAACGTTCGGTGTACCGCGATTATGCCAATGTCGGTTGTTACTGCGGCCAACATTGCGGGGAGAAATTCGACAGCGCCGCGCGGCCCGAGCGGCGTGCGCGCCAGGTAACGGAGTTGATCGGATCCGTGCAGGAGACCGCGCTTCGCAAGGTATCGTGCGGCAGGGCTGTCCGGGATCGCCGTCGCCGATTGCCACAAGCGCCGCGCATAGGGACTGAAGTCGTTAAGAATCCGCCGTTCGATGGTCCCGGCATCTGAACCGGTGAAAAGTTCGCGGCTGCGAACGCCCTGGCGATCCAGGGCCGCAATGACGTCCTCATTCGGACATCCCGCGAAGCAATGAAACAGGATGGCTTTGCGCCCCAAGGTCACACTCAGCGACGGAGTTCGGTCGTCATGCGCCGGGCAGCAGCACATACCTTTGCCCCGGCTCCATGTACCTTGAAGGCTTTCAACGATGGTGCGGGCGCGGCGTTCGAGTTGATGAGCTTTGTTTAACGGGGGCATCGACCTACTCCGGTTGAGGTGCCCTCCCCGCGCAGCCTCCGCTCTGCACTCGCGCCAAACCAATTTCCTACGCCGTTTGTTCTTTATATGTTCTGCCTCGATTCGGCTAGATAAGGATCGAGAAATGACAATCAAAACTCTCTTGATCGCAGGCATCGCGATCACCTCTGCTATCCCGGCCAGTGCCCAGGAGTTGCCAACGCCAGCAACAATCGAAGCAACCGCCAGCCACTCCGACGGCATTCGGATTGCTGAAACATCGAACGGCTTCCAGCTGGTCGAGCATGGGCTGTGGCGGTCCACCCAGGAAGGCCCGGCATCTGTTCTTACTGTGCCGCAAACTGGCCGGGTCAACCTGCCCTACAGATACGACCCCAAGGCCAAACGTGGCCCGTCCGACTTCAGGCGAACAAGCTACCTGCCCCACATCTATGCGGCGGAAGCGAAGTACTCATTGCCCGCGGGCCTGCTCGATGCACTCGTATGGACGGAATCTCGCTACAACCCTTTGGCCGTCAGTCCGGCGGGTGCCGCGGGCCTTGGACAGCTGATGCCCGCAACGGCAAAGGAACTCGGGGTCTTCAATCGCTTTGATCCTATGGCCAACATCTTCGGCGCGGCGCGGTATCTAAGGCAGATGCTCGACAGGTTCGGCGTGGTTCACCTCGCAGTGGCTGCCTACAATGCCGGTCCAGGGGCGGTCGAGCGCGCAGGCGGCATTCCCCGCAATGGCGAGACGCCCGGATATGTCCGAGAGGTCCTTCGACATTGGCGTTTCTAGATATCGACCCACAATGGCCAGAGTAGAGTCCATCATCCAGCGGCTTCTGGCTGGGCGGATTTGTAGCGGGGGAGATCCCCTCTGAAATTAGCCGTCTTTGGCCTCGGCTGGGTATTTGGCTGCGATCTGCATCACCTCCTTACCCCACAACGCCAACGCCTCTCGTTTCTCGTTGGTATACTGGTGACGGTGATAGACCCCAGCGACACCCGCCATAGCTGATCCTGACTGGTGGTTGAGCACCGCCTCAGAAACCACCAACGGTATGCCAAGACGCTGGAGGCCGGTCGCCACCGTCCGTCGAATATCATGCATTGTGAAGTGTCCGGCCTCGTAGCCGAGCTTCTCGTCCACGCTCGCTCTGATCCGCTTCCAGGCCTTGGATAGTCCGCTGACACTGTTCGTATTGGTGACCTTCGAAGCCAACAGAATCTGGGATTGCTTATGAGCGTCGTCGGGGTCGATGCCAGCCGCCATGAATATCTCGGCGATCACTGCAAGAGCCTGGGCGGATAGTGGCACCACATTAGCCTTGCCGTTTTTCGCTCGGTCGCCCGGAACGGTCCAGACTTTCGCCTTGAAATCGAACTCGTCGCACGCTGCATCGAGCACCTCGCCCCGGCGCTGAGCCGTAAGGATAAGCATCTGCACGAGATGACCGAACGGATAGCCATCCTCGACCGCAGATTGCCACAGTGCAGCAAGCTCACGGTCGCTGAGTACACGGTCGCGAGGTTCATTCCGCTTCGGGCGCCACGCATCCCGGCAAGGATTGGCGGGCATATGCTCAAGTCTGGTGAGCGCCCACGTGTAGAAGGTCGAAAGATGGCGATACACGATCCGCGCCATCGTCAGGGTTTCCTTGCCCCGCTCGAACGCAATCTTCTCAACGAAGCGGCTCACGTCACTTCGGGTAATGGAGTCCGCGAGCCGGTCTCCAATCTCCGGCTCAATGTACTTTCGGAAGACCCGATCGAACTCCCTCGCGCTCCGTTTTTTGCCCTCGATCTGCTGAGCAAGGTACGTCTCGTAGAGCTCCGCGACTGTCCCGACGCCTTTTGATCCCTTCCTCTTTGCACCCGCTTTTCTGGCGATGCTCTTGCCCTGTTCGACATCGACAAGCAGATCGCGCGCCTTCTTGCGGGCATGGGCCAGTGTAAAGCTCGGCCCATGGCGTCCGATTGTCACATTCAACCATTTGCCCTGAACCCGCTTGCGCAGAATGTACGTCTTGATACCACTGGCCCCCATGCGGAGCCTAAGACCGGGTACGATACCATCGGCGAGCTCAATCTGACCCGCAGTCGGCGCCTTCAGCCCTGCGATCTTTGCGTCCGTCAAACCTACTTTGTTCGCCATATGCGCCTGCTACCTTAGGTAGCTTTTTGTAGTGGATACTGGCGAACATTTCAAGAACAATGCGGACTATGAATCGCAGATTTCCGCCATTTTTGGACACATGCGGACGCGCAAGGACCCTCTGATCATGGCTCTTAATCAGCGGGTCCTTGGTTCGAACCCAAGTGCGTCCACCACCTCCCCCCTTCATCGCAACGGTTTTCACCGGTCGCTGGACGGCCGGGCAGGTGTCTGTCGGATGGAAAGATCGACGCGCATGCAGTGCAAATGATCGCCCAGCGAACAGCGGGATTTATCGCACATGGCGACGGCGCCGTGTGATATAGCGTTTTCAGCCTGTTAGCGATCGCGATCGGCCCGATGACGACTTACTCCGAAATCCGCCCGGCTCTTCCCGAGACCACCCGCCGCCAGGTGCTTGC
>Ga0233377_1000896_pt1 | contig 12119 bp, 7 predicted proteins | sample ElkDunMinimDraft_6_FD_191540 | JGI IMG/M metagenome (GOLD analysis project Ga0233377, IMG submission 191540) | Fecal eukaryotic communites from dung pellets of Tule Elk in California, USA - Elk Dung E36 | ecosystem: Host-associated > Mammals > Digestive system > Large intestine > Fecal | place...
AACCATTATATAAAGTTTGTTTTTGCTCATTAAATTTTGTTCCTCGAAACGGCACCGTCATTAATTTACCGGCCTTCCAGCGCATCAAATCCTCATATCTGCGATCTTCTAAAACCATTTCTACACGACGTTCACGACGTACTTCCCTTATAATTGGACTTACTGTATAACCAAGTTTATCTGCATAAATTTTATCTAATCTTGGATCTGAAGGGATGTTCCCTAATTGAAGTCTACTATCTGGATATTTTGAGAAATCAAAGCCAGCGCGTTCTCTTAGCTTGTTTATAGTTTTGTCCAAATCATCTTGAGTAATTGTACCCAAAATTGCCTTCGCTTCAGCCAACATAAGCAATACTTCTCCATATCTGAATTCAATCGCTGTTTGTTGACCATTTGTAGTTGCTTCACTTTCAATACGATCACCCATCCAGTGCTTTATAGGAAGATATCCAGTTACTGAAGAGCCACCACCAACACTATAAGAAAGCCTTGGATAGGTTATACCATTTTTCTCTTTATCCAAAGTTCCATCCGTTCTATTGTACAAAGACCTGTTTTCTCCTGGATAATTAATGGTTTGCCTAAGTCTAGGATCTCGATTTTCCATTTCAGACCATAAGCCGTCGTAGCCTTTAAAAAGAGGGTTAGCCGTATAATTTCCTTCAGTGCCAGCAGAATAAATAGGTTTACCATCAATACATAGGTATTCATCAACTAAGCTTCTTGTAGCACCACCGGCAGGTCTTGCTCCACTTAAACTATTGTTCTGATCCCAATATCGTTGAGTTGCATGTCCCAGAACAACACCATTGTATACTCTAGCCAAAATTGCTTCTTTATTTCCGTCCGTTCCTGGGGTTTGCTTTAAGGAGAATAGTTTCCAGTATGGTTCATTTCCTGTTTTGTAAAGCTCATACCTGCCTGAGGCAATGATTTTCTCACAAGCATCTATCGCTGCTTCAAGAAAAGGTTTAGCAGAGCTTTGTAGTTGTAATTCAGTGTGATATGTTCGGAATGAACCTTCGAATAATCCAATTCTTGCTTTCAGAAACAAAGCCATATCTTGGTTAATTCTTCCATCTGGAGCTCCGGAAATACCATCAAGGTTTTGTATGGCTAAATCAATTGTTTTTAACAAAGAGTCAGCTACCTCACTTCGCTTGTTTCTTGGAGCGTACAATTCTTCCGAATCAATATTTAGATCTCTTGAAATCCAAGGAACATCTCCGAATAGCATGAGTTTTCTATAATAATCCCAAGATTTGAAGAATAATGCTTCACCAAGATATTTGTTTAGTTTGCTGAGATCATTATTTACTGAAGGTAGAGCATTAGTGTAATGCTGCAAGAAGTAATTTACTGATCTTAAATTTTCCCAAGTCCAATTTACGGCATCTCCACCATTTGGTGTTATGTAAGTATTATCCAGAATACTACTGATATTACCAAATTTTACCATATTGTCTGTCATAAAGTCTGATGCTAACAAATGACTTCCACCAACAACATTTGGTTGATTTTTTGCGTCGGCCCAGGTTGTACCATGACCAAGAATATATCGACCATAAAGATTGTTTAAATAAAGCGTTAGTTCAGCTTCTGATTTTAAGGAATTATCTTTGGATAATTCTGTTTCTGGTTGTAAACTAAGGAAGTCATCATTACAAGAAGAAGCAAGTATGCTAGTGAATGATAATCCTAATATGATTTGTTTAAAATATTTTTTCATGATACAAATGTTAGAAAGTGATTTGTGCACCAAATGCAAAAGATCTTTTTTGTGGATAAGCAGAAGAAATCTGATCAACATCGAATACCGTTGGAATATCAGTGATTTCAAAAAGATTGAAACCAGAAGCTGTAAATCTTAATTTATCAACACCTATCCTTTGAGTTAGTTCTTGAGGAAGAGTATATCCAAGAACCAGTTGCTTTAACCTTAAGTAAGCTCCATTTACTAAATAGCGATCTTGTTCACTAGGAGCGCCACCATACATAGGGAATTCGGCATTAGTACGATCAGGTGTCCAAGATCTCTCATACATCCACGCGGATCCAGCACCACCTCCCCAATAAGAACTCTCCCCAATCCATATATCACGTTTTAATACCCCTTGAAACAAGAAGTCTAAATCGAAAGTTTTGTACTGGACATTTCCTGTGAATCCTATTTTGAATCTAGGGGTATTGTTACCAATAACAACACGGTCACCTGTATTGCCGATTTTGTTTAAACCAGCATCAATTTTACCATCAGGAATTCCTTCTGGTCCACCAATATCTTGGTACCATAAGTATCCAGGATATAAATTTCCACCTTGATTAGCTCCATTATAAATCCAATTTCCATTTTCAGGGTTTTTGCCAGCGAAATCACTTTCTTGTAGAATACCGCCTGTTTTATAACCCCAAATCTCACCAATATTCTTTCCATCATACATTATTTCACGACCAGCTGTATTTTTGGTAAGGAGACCTGGATTTCCTGCATAGCGATCAATTTTTGATCTATAATCAGAAAGGTTTAGACCAACTCTATAGCGTAAGGCATCTGTAATTGATTGTTTCCATATTGCAGCGAACTCAAAGCCTTTAGTTTCTAAAGACCCCGAGTTTTCATATGGAGCTTTTGTTCCCAAAACCGTTGGATATGCTGCATCTCCATCGGTTAATATATCGGTGGTTTTACGGTTGTAATATTCAAAGGTTATATCTAATTTGTTTCCCAAGAAAGAAGCATCAAAACCTACGTTCCAAGTTCTCGCTTTTTCAAAAGTTAGGAATGGAGATACTAAATTTGGAGGATTAATATAGACAACTTGTTGGCCATTAATTAGATAACTTGCTTTACCCGATTCTAACGTTGGTTGAAAAGGATAAGCCAAAGAAGGTTGGTTTCCTAATTTACCCCAGCTACCACGGAATTTAAATTCATCCATCCATCCTTTTAAACCCTGCATAAAGTTTTCTTCGGAAATACGCCATCCGGCTGATACCGAAGGGAAGAAGACAAATCGGTCATTTTCTGTGAATTTCGAACTACCATCATACCTTAGATTTCCTTGAATGAAATACTTACTGGCAAAATTATAATCTATACGCCCGAAAACAGCACGCCCCCCAATTGTTTGAGCATAACGAGTTACTGTATTTAAGGTAGGATCTTCTACTGCCTCTGGGTTTTGAATATCAGGATTTATTAGTTTTCTGAAAGTATTAGTGATTTGATTATATTTAGTTTGTTCTTGATTATATCCTAATACTGCCGAAAAGTTGTGTTTTTCTGCCCATGTTTTATTATAGTCCGCATAAATATTTACTAAATAATTGTCCGTTTTGTTGTTGTCAAAATAGGCCCTGTTTTCTGCGGCCTCTGCCTGTTGAGAAGTATATTGCCAAGAATCCACAATCTGATTAAACTTTGGACTGTAGCGGCTCAAACTATAGGTTTGAGGTTGGAAAGTCAAATCGGCTTTTAATTTTAATGTATTTGGAATAATTGTAAACTCTGGTGAAATCAAAAGGGATACACGTCTGTCAGTTGATTTATTGTTTGCCCCGTAACTTAACCAAGCAAGTATATTGTCGGTATAAGTGTTCGGTAAAGGATCGTTTGGCCCCGTTTGAATAGGCATGTTGATGTTTTTATTGGTTTCGCCCATCATTGCAGCCCATATGCTTCCTTTACCTCCTACAATGTATGGTGAATTATAATTCGTTTGATCAAAACCCATTTTAGCAAAAACGCTGAACCATTTGTTGGCTTTAATATTTACGTTCATTAAAGCATTGTATCGCTTTAATTTGTCTGAATTGATATTATACATCCCGGATTGGTTTTGATACCCTCCAGAAACATAATAGTTTACAGATTCTCCCCCGCCATTTATGTTTAATGAATGCTTTTGCATTGGAGTCCAATCCTTTATAGCCTCTTTGTATGGATTTGTGTTAGCTACCCAAATGATTTTATTTGACTCCTCATACCAAGCATTTTCTGGAATTGGATTGTCTAGGTATTTTTGGATCATCTCCATTTTTGTTTCTTCAGAATTACTTATAGTTCCATTTGTCCATAAGGTCCTGTCCATTGATGCTTTCTGAATTTGGTAAGAGTTTAAGATGTCTGGAATGCCTGCCGGTTTATCAAAATTGGCATCGAAACTATAACCAAATTTTGTTTTTTGTTTAAAATTACCTCTTTTAGTTCTAGCGAAAATTACACCATAAGCCGCCTTTGTGCCATAAATTGCCGCCGCAGATGCATCCTTTACGAAGGACATGTCCATGATATCATTTGGGTTCAACTGGTTCAAGGCAGTTGTGCTACTTTCAACACCATCAATGATAACCAAGGGATTCCCGTTAACAGCCTCAAATACTTGCGTATTATTATTAAAGGCCATTGATGTACCTCCCCGAAGATTAAATCCAGGGGTTGTGTTGGGGGCGCCATTAGAAAAACTAATATTTAGGTTTGGTACTAAGCCTTGTAAAGCCTGACCAATATTGGCTACAGGCCTATTTTCAAAGGCCTCCTTTCCAACATGGGATATTGCGCCAGTAAGATCTTTTTTGCGTTGTGTACCAAACCCCACTACGACAACCTCTTCTATTTCGTCGTCAGCAGCCTCCATTGTGACTAATTTGGTTGCATTTGCCAAGACCTCTTTTTTAACATATCCCAGTGAACTAAAGAGTATAGTTGCATTTTCATTTGGTACCTCGATGCTGAATTCCCCTTGAGAGTTCGTTGTCGTACTCTTTGAAGTCCCTTTAACGGTTACTGTAACCCCTACAATGGGTTGCCCTGAACTGTCTACGACTTTTCCTTCAATTTGTTGCTGGAAATTCGCAACACTTGGGCTTAATGCAATTTTGCTCACAGGAGGATTTGAAGCATATATTTTGCTAATCGACGCTGAGAACACGATAAAAGTAGTCATGCAAGCGATTTTGACATGATTCTTCATCCATTTAGCTGAATGTGTGTAAGTTTTTGTTAGCATGATGTTGTTAATAAATTAGGTAAAATCAGGTAATCCTACCCTTTAGTTTATAATCTTATTAATGGTTACGTGTGTTCTATGGTTCTTAACGATGGGTGTAAGGTATTGAAAGATAAGTTGATAAAAACATTTAAATCGAATGCAATCGTTTGTTTATTTAACGAAAACGATGTAGTTTTTAAGAGAATTAAAGCATTATGCGTTAACCAAAAGAGAAAACATGTTATTAATGTTAAAATTGTTTTTGGGAGCGTTCCTCTGAAAAAAATTGAAACGAAAGTGTGAAATTGGATTAAACTATATAATTCATTTGATCAGTCTGAGGGTTTAGACAAGAAAAATATAGTTAAATGTAATTAGGAGTACTATGATTCTTTTAAATTAAAACTAATTACATATAGTAATATTATATTCAACTAAATAGAGCAAGAGAATTTAAGAAAACTTTATGGAAAAAAATAGTATCTTTGCACGTTGTATCGCAATCTTTAAAACAAAATAAAAATCTGTAAAGGTTATTTTTTAAATCGAAAGTGATATTAAAAAAACAAAAAGTCAATTATATTTGACTTTAAATAAGTAAGTTATATAACATCCAATAAAATACTACAGTTAATGGAACAAACCGTAGAACAAAAACTAAAAGCTTTATGGGCGTGGCAATCAATTGAAACTGAGATTGACAAAATTCGCCAAGTACGTGGAGAACTACCTATTGAGGTAGCAGACCTGGAAGATGAAATTGCAGGTTTAGATACACGTATCGAGAAAATTCGTAATGAGCTAGACGAATTAGAAGATTCTATTGTGAAGCGCAAAAACATGATTAAAGATGCGCAAGCAGCAATCAAAAAATACGAAACACAACTAAACGAAGTAAAGAATAACCGTGAGTATGATGCGATTTCAAAAGAAATTGAAATACAAGGGTTAGAGATTCAAGTTTGTGAAAAACGTATCCGCGAAGCTGAATTCGAAATCAAGAACAAAACTGAAGCTTATGAAGCGACAGCGAAAAATGTAGGTTTCAGCAAAAGTGAATTGGATGCTAAAAAGCAAGAATTGGAAACAATTACGTCCGAAACTCAAAAAGACGAAGACAAATTGGTTACTGAAGTTGATAAAGCTGAAAAGAATATCGACGATCGCCTTCTTAAGGTAATCAAAAAATTACGCAGGTCATTCCGTAATGGTTTGGCTGTGGTTTCTATTGAACGTGATAGCTGTTCGGGTTGTCATAACAAGATTCCACCTCAATTACAATCAGAAATTCGCCAAAGAAAGAAGATCATTATCTGTGAACACTGCGGTAGAATTTTAGTAGACGAGGAAATTGCGTCAGAAGAAGCATAGTTTAAATACTAAATAAGATAACGCCGGTACAATGTATCGGCGTTTTTTTATGGAATTTTTGTTATTAGATTCTACTCATTATTGCTAACAAATCAATACTATTTTTCCTATTTTTATCGAACATACCAATTTACAAATATGCTAAAGAATATTATTACTCTTTTTGCTTTAGCTGCTGGCCATCTAAGTTTTGCCCAGACAGCTGAAGAAACCCTTTTATTGCGAAATCCAAGTATCAGCCAAAACCACGTTAGTTTTGTCTATGGAGGCGATATTTGGATTGCTGATAAAAATGGACAAAATCCTAGAAGACTTACTGTTAATCCTGCAGTAGAGCAGAATCCTATTTTTTCACCTGATGGTTCGAAAATAGCCTTTACGGGTAATTATGATGGAAATACAGATGTTTATGTAATTTCAATCCAAGGCGGAGAGCCTCAGCGTGTAACTAGCCATCCTTCAGGGGATATTTTAAGAGGTTGGCTTTCGAATGATGAAGTTTATTTTACTACTCAACGTGAGCTGAACTATTCATTGGGCCTGAGATTGTACAAAACGAAGATCAATGGATCCGTTGATTATCCTTTGATTATGCCAGAGGCCAATCAAGGTTCGCCTTCAGCAGACGGAAGATATTGGGCTTATATTAAAAATGGTGATCCAACCGAAAGGGATCGCGTTGCATTCAAACGCTATCGAGGTGGTGGAATGCCTTCTATTTGGATATTTGACACACAAACGCATGATGTTCAGGTCGTTCCCGGGGATAAGTGTAATGATGTAAAACCAATTTGGTTAGGAGATAAGGTTTATTTTCTTTCAGATAGGGATAAAATCGTTAATGTTTTCAGCTATGACGTAAAATCTAAGCAAATTGAAAAACTTACTAATTTCAAGGATTATGATGTTCGTACATTACAAGGTAGAGGTAGCGAATTAATCTTCGAACAAGCAGGAAAGCTTCATCTACTAAATACGGGAAATAAAACATCCAAGCCTATTGTCATTAATATACAAGCTGATGCCTTATCAAAAAGAGGACATTATGTGGATATGAAAAATGATATTAGAAATTTTGAAATTTCATCAACGGGACAAAGAGCATTGTTTGAGGCTAGAGGAGAAATTTTCTCAGCTCCAAAAGAGAAGGGTGATGCTAGAAATATTTCGAACTCTCCTGGTTCACACGAGAAATACCCCGCATGGTCTCCAAACGGAAAATGGATTTCTTATATTTCTGATAAGAATGGAAAATATGAATTGGTTCTGCGTGATCAGAAAGGCATGGATGAACCTGTTTATATCAGTTTAGGGACTTCAAATTTCTATTTCCAGCCAACATGGTCACCGGATAGCAAGAAATTATTCTATAATGATGCTCATTTAAACTTATTTTATGTTGATATAGACAGCAAGAAAATCACTAAAGTTGATGATGATTACTTGGGATCCCATACTGGAAGATCTTACAATTATTTCGAATCTAGCTGGTCTCCTGACTCTAAATGGATTTCCTATCTAAAGACGCTGAAAAATGGTGTGAATGCTGTTTTTATGTACAATTTAGACAGTAAGAAATCTCAACAGATTACGGATGGTATGAGTGAGGTTCAGCATCCTATTTTTACTAGAGATGGTAAATACCTTGTTTTTTCTGCAAGTACAGATGTTGGTTTGACTAATTCGGGTTTGCATATGACTGCCTATGATAGAAGAACACAATATTCTACTTATGCATTTATCTTATCTAGTGACTCGCCATCAATTTTCAAAAATGAAAGTGATGAGGAAACTGTAAAAGTGGATAGTCCTAAGGAAGAGAAAGCGGATAAAACTGACAATAAAAAAGACAGCAAAAAGGATAAACCCGATTCTAGCAAGGATAGTAAATCAGGAGAATCTAAGGATTCGACTCAAACTATAAAAGTTGATTTTAATAATATCAATAACCGTATTATCGCATTGGCGATACCTAATGGATCATTTGGTTATGATGGTTCAGTTGAGAATATGTTAATCTATGTTCGTGATCGAAATATCTATGCTTATGATCTTAAGAAATTAGAAGAAAAGCTAATTGTAGAGAAGGTTGGTGGATTTGCAATCAGTAGTGATGGTAAACAAATGCTTTACAGCAATCAACAAGGGTATTACATTGTTGCTGCAGGGCAAAAACCTGCTGGAGATGCAGGCAAGCTAAAATTAGATGATATTAAATTGAGGGTAGAACCTGAACAAGAGTGGAATCAAATTTTCAATGAGGTTTGGGCTATGCAAAAAGATTTCTTCTATGTGGAGAATATGCATGGAGCAGATTGGAATGCCGTAAAGAAGAAGTATGAGAAATTCCTTCCTTATGTTAATCACCGTTCGGATTTAAGCTATTTACTGAATGAAATGCTTGGAGAATTAGTTGTTGGCCATAGTTACATATATCCAGGAGATGAGCCATCAGCACCATCAGTATCTTCAGGGGTATTAGGAGCAGATTTTGAAATCGAAAACAACCGATATAGAATTAAGAAGATCTATAACAGAATGGACTGGAATCCTACTTTTAAAGCTCCCTTAGCAGAACCTGGTTTAGGAGTAAAAGAGGGGATGTATATTCTTTCGGTTAATGGAAAAGAATTGACAGCTGATATAGACATTTATAGTTTGTTCGATTTTACTGTTGATAAGCAAATTGGCCTAAAGGTAAATGATAAACCGAGCTTGGACGGAGCTAAAGAAATTACTGTAAAACCAATATCATTTGGTAATGAAGTAGCATTAAGACGCCAATATTGGGTTGAGAACAACCGTAAAAAGGTAGATTCTTTAAGTAATGGCCAAATCGCATATGTTTATATGCCAAATACAGGAAGAGAAGGTTATACCTCATTCAACAGATACTATTTCTCTCAAATGGATAAGAAAGCATTATTGCTTGATGAACGTAATAATGGAGGAGGTTCGGTTGCGGATTATGTAATTGACCTATTATCTAGAGAATTAATATCGGGATGGGGCATACGTGATGGGAAGAGTTTTACAACACCAGGAAACGGAATATTCGGTCCAAAGGCTATGATCATTAATGAAAATGCCGGTTCGGGAGGAGATATGATGCCATATATGTTCAAATTTAAAGGTTTGGGTAAATTGGTAGGAAGAACCACTATGGGAATTCTAGTTGGAATCTCGGGATATCCATCTTTATTGGATGGAGGAATGGTAACCTCTCCAAATTTCGGAGTATTTGATTTAAAGGGTAATTACATTATTGAAAACGAAGGGGTAGCACCAGATGTATTTGTTGAACAAATGCCAAAAGAGCTTTTGCAAGGCAAAGATCCTCAATTAGAAAAAACGGTTCAACTACTCTTGGAGGAGATGAAAACTTATCCATATAAGGAACTTAAAAAACCTGCAGATCCTGTCAGGGTAAATTAATAATAAACGAAAGCCAAGACTTTGCTCTTGGCTTTCGTTCGTTTTACTAATTTAAAAGAGTAATTTTGGGTATGTTAATAGAAATTTGGTCCGACATTATGTGTCCTTTCTGTTATATTGGAAAGCAACACTTTGATAAAGCGCTTGATTCTTTAAGCTTTAAAAATGAAATTGAGGTCGTTTATAAGAGTTATCAATTAGACCCAAATTATCATCATGTTGATGGTGATACGACTTATAAATATTTAAGTGAGTCAAAAGGGATGAGCATTGAGCAGGTCAAGGAAATGACTAGCCATGTTGAACAGATGGGAAGGAATGCTGGCATAAACATTGATTTTAGCACAAATATTCCCGCAAACACATTTAAGGCGCATGAATTAATTCATTTTGCGGCAACAGAAGGGAAAGCAACGGCAATTAAAGAACGACTATTTAAAGCACATTTTGAAGAAGGCTTGAATATTGAGGATGACAATGTTCTTTTGACTTTAGCAAAAGAGGTTGGTCTTTCTGAGGATGAAGCAAAAGAAGCTATTCATAGCGATAAATATGCATATGAAGTAAAGCAAGATTTTGCTGAGGCACAACAGATTGGGGTTCGTGGAGTTCCATTTTTTTTACTTAACAGAAAGTATGCTGTATCAGGAGCACAACCCGAAGGAGCATTTATTGAGGCTTTGGAAAAGAGTTTTTCAGAATGGAAGGAAAGTAACCCAAGCATTGCATTTCTAGGAGGAGATAGTTCAGCAGCAAGCTGTACTGATGATAACTGCAGCATTTAGTTTCAATAAACAAAACCATGTTAGAGCCTAAACAAAACTCACCTTGGTTGTCCCTGATGATCCTTTTGGGACTGACTTTTACTTGTACGTTTGTGCTTCAGTTGATTGTGGTATTAGGGATTGCCCTTAGTTCAGGAGATATAAATAGCATCATAAATTCAGGAGGAGGATCTATGTATCCCGAAGATAGCAATATGCTTTATCTTCTACTCGCTGTAAGTAGTATTGCTACTTTCTTATTACCAGCGTTATTCCTGCAGCTGATCGAAAAGAACCAAGAAAAGTATTTCCCTTCAGACAAACATAATATTGGAATTTTCCTAGTCTTGATGTTTGCCTTTCTTTTGGCCTTTAATCCTGCAATGGAATTAATCAGTCGCTGGAATATGGACATGAAGTTGCCTTCAATTTTTGAGGGGACAGAAACCTGGATGCGCAATCAGGAAGATCAGATGGCAGAACTTACAGAGCGACTGGTCATGGTGGATAGGATTGATCTATTGTTATTAAATATTTTGGTTATGGCCGTATTACCAGCAATAGTTGAAGAGTTTTATTTCCGGGGAGCCTTGCAGAAAATCTGTGAACGGCTTTTCAAGAATGCACAGGTTGCAATCTGGATTACTGCAATTATATTTTCGGCAATACATGTTCAATTCTATGGTTTTTTTCCTAGAATGTTCTTAGGATTAATTTTTGGTTATGCATTATTATGGACCAATAATATTTGGGTACCGGTATTTGCTCACTTTCTGAACAATGTTTCAGTAACCATAATTGCATTTTTGTATTTTAAAGACGGAAAAACATACGAAGACCTGCAATCCTCAGACCCATATGGCATTCCACTTTATATAGGGAGCATAATTCTGAGCATCGGGATTGCTTATTATTTTTATAAGATTTCACACCAAAGCAATAAATTAAATGGACTCAAACTGGACTAAAATAAAGGTTTACACTCAAGCCTTTGAGGCAGAAATTGTAAAGAACATGCTTGTTGAAAACAATATTCCTGCTGTGGTATTGAATAAACAAGACTCATCATATTTATTTGGAGTTATTGAATTATACGTAGATAAAGAAAATACGCTAGAGGCATTGACCTTGATGAATTCTTTTGGAGAAGAAGAGGAATAAATGAAAACAAGAGCTATTACAGGATTTTTCTTTGTTGTTGTACTCGTGTGTGCAACTATTTTTAACCAATATGTATTTGCTGCATTTTTCAGTATTGTGGGGATATTGTCTGCTAAGGAATTTTTTACAATCTGTAGAACGGAGGAAACAAAGCCATTGGTTGGACTTGGTGTATTGATTTCTACGCTACTGGCGGCGTTGACAAGTGCCTATTTCTTGGGTTTTGTTCAGCCAGTATCTTTTGCTTTGATATTGCCTTTGTTTTCACTTTTATTTATTTCATCATTGTACCTAAAGAGGGAAAAACCTTTTCACGATATAGCTTATACATTTCTTGGAATATGGTATGGGGCGGTTCCATTCTTGTTTTTCATAGGATTAGGCTTTATTAAGG
>Ga0233377_1000897_pt1 | contig 12113 bp, 9 predicted proteins | sample ElkDunMinimDraft_6_FD_191540 | JGI IMG/M metagenome (GOLD analysis project Ga0233377, IMG submission 191540) | Fecal eukaryotic communites from dung pellets of Tule Elk in California, USA - Elk Dung E36 | ecosystem: Host-associated > Mammals > Digestive system > Large intestine > Fecal | place...
GGCGGGTGCGGCCTGTTCCGCGGGTGCGGCCTGTTCCGCGGGAGCGGCTTCGGCGGGGGCTGCCTCGGAAGCGGGAGCATCATCGGCCGGCGCGCCCGAACCCGAGCCGTCGCCGATCGTGACGAGCACGGCGCCGACTTCGACAGTCTCGTCCTCTTGCACCATGATCTGCTCGATCACACCCGCGACGGGCGAGGGGATCTCGGTGTCGACCTTGTCGGTGGAGACCTCGAGCAGCGGCTCGTCGACCTCGACCCGGTCACCCACCTTCTTGAGCCAGCGGGTAACGGTGCCTTCCGTGACGCTCTCTCCCAGCGCCGGGAGGGTGACGGATTCACTCATCAGGGGGTGCTCCTTCGAAGCCTGGATGTCTAGCTTAAGCAGGGTGTTCAGATGGCGTGGAGGGGCTTGCCCGCGATGGCGAGGAATGCCTCTCCGAGCGCCTCGTTCTGCGTCGGGTGCGCGTGGATGTACGGCGCGATGTCTTCCGGGTACGCCTCCCAGTTGACCGCGAGCTGCGCCTCGCCGATGAGCTCGCCGACGCGCGCGCCGATCATGTGCACGCCGAGCACCGGCCCGTCCTTCTGGCGCACGACCTTGATCGAGCCCGAGGTGTGCAGGATGTGGCTCTTGCCGTTGCCCGCGAGGTTGTAGTCGTAGGTCGCGATCTGGTCGGCGCCGAACTTCTCGACGGCCTTCGCCTCGGTGAGCCCGACGGAGGCGACCTCGGGGTCGGAGTAGGTGACCTTGGGGATGTTGACGTCGTCGACGACGATCGGGTTGAGTCCCGCGATCTCCTCGGCCACGAAGATCCCCTGCTGGAAGCCGCGGTGGGCGAGCTGGAGGCCCGGCACGATGTCGCCGACGGCCCAGACGCCGGGGATGTTGGTGCGCAGCCGCTCGTCGGTGAGCACGAACCCGCGATCCATGTTGACCCCGACCTCTTCGAACCCGAGGTTCGCGGTCGACGGGCCGCGCCCGACGGCGACGAGCAGCAGCTCGGCCTCGATCGTCGTGCCGTCTTCGAGCGTCACGACGACGCCGGATTCGTTCTGCGTGACGCCCTGGAAGCGCACACCGGTCTTGAATTCGATGCCGCGCTTGCGGAACGCGCGCTCGAACTGCTTCGAGATGGCGGCGTCCTCGTTGGGGACGAGGTTGGGGAGCGCCTCGATGATCGTGACCTCGGCGCCGAACGAACGCCACACGCTCGAGAACTCGACTCCGATCACGCCGCCGCCGAGGACGGCGACCTTCTTCGGCACGAAGTCGAGCGCGAGCGCCTGCTCGGAGGTGATCACGCGGCCGCCGATCTCGAGACCGGGAAGCGAGCGCGAGTAGGAGCCCGTCGCGAGCACGACGTTCTTGCCCGTGACGGTGATGTCGCCGACCTGCACGGTCGTCGGAGAGGTCAGGCGGCCCTCGCCCTCGATGGTCGTGATGCCGCGCGCCTTGATGAGCCCTTGCAGGCCCTTCCACTTGCTCGACACGACTTCCTCGCGATACGAGGTGACTCCCGCGATGTCGATCGCGCCGAACGTCGCCTGGACGCCGAACTTGCCGGCGTCACGTGTCGTGTCGGCGACCTCCGCGGCGTGGAGCAGCGCCTTGGTGGGGATGCAGCCGACGTGCAAGCACGTCCCGCCGACCTTCCCCTTCTCGATCAGTCCGACCGTGAGGCCCAACTGGCTGGCGCGCAGCGCGGCGGCATAGCCACCGCTTCCTGCGCCCAGAACGACAAGGTCGAAGTTCTGCTCGGACACCCGGCGACTCCCTATATGCGTGCGTGTGTGGGCCAAGACAGGGGGTGGCGTGCGGCCCGGTGCGCAAGGTGTTCCTTGCGATGTCGAGCCTACTACGGAGTCGAAAAGTCTTCCGCGAGGCGCAGCAGCGTCCGCACCGTGGTGCCCGTCGGTCCCTTGCCGATCCCGCCGTGCGGGCTCCCCGGATTGTTGGCGACGCCCGCGATGTCGAGGTGGGCCCATGGGATGCTGCGCTTGTCGTCGCCTTCGCCCGTCGTGCCGACGAAGGCCTTGAGGAAGTGTCCTGCCAGGAGCATCCCGCCGCTCGTGTTGCCGGGCTTGGCATTGGCGATGTCGGCGACGTCGCTGTCGAGCAGGGAGCGCAGCTCGGGGGGCAGCGGCATGTGCCACATGACCTCGCCCACGCGCGAACCCGCGTCGACGACCTGACGCACGAGGTCGTCGTCGCCCATGACGGGGGTGTAGCGCTCGCCCATCGCGACGCGCGCGGCGCCCGTGAGCGTCGCGATGTCGATGAGGGCGTCCGGCTCCTCCTCGCTCGCGGCGACCAGTCCGTCGGCGAGCACGAGCCTTCCTTCCGCGTCGGTGTTGAGCACCTCGACGGTGGTCCCGCCGCGCATCCTGAGCACGTCGTTGGGTCGCGTCGCCGAGCCCGAGGGCATGTTCTCGGCAAGGCAGAGCCACGCCGTGAGCCGCACGGCGAGACCCAGCTCGGCCGCGGCGACGATCACGGCGAGCGCGGTCGCGGCGCCTGTCATGTCGTACTTCATCCCCACCATGCCCGCGGGGGGCTTGAGCGACAGGCCGCCCGAGTCGAACGTGATGCCCTTGCCGACGAGCGCGACGTGGCGCGTCGCCGACGCGGGGGAGTACCGCAGCACCACGAGCCTCGGGAGCCGCGTCGAGCCGCGCCCGACGCCGAGGATTCCGCCGAATCCGCCTTCCTCGAGAGCCGTCTCGTCGAGCACCTCGACGTCGATCGGGAGGTCGCGTGCGAGATCGACGGCGGCCGCCGCGAGCGTCGCGGGGTAGAGGTCCGACGGGGGCGTGTTGACGAGGTCGCGCACGGTGTGCACGGCGCGAGCGACGCTCCCGGCACGCGCGACGATCTCGTCGTGGGGCAGGCCTTCGGGAACGTGCACGACGAGGTTGCCGGCCGGGGTCTTCGTCGAGCCGATCGTCGTGACCCGGTAACCGGTGTAGGCGTACGCTCCGATCGCCGCACCCTCTGCGACGGCGAGGGCGTCGGCCTCGTCGCCGACGGGCAGGGCGAGCGCGAGGTGCTCGATGCCCGTGAGCTGTCGCGCCGCCGACCCGGCGGCGTGGCGCAGCGAGTCGGGGGTGACCGGGCCGGAGCCGAGGCCGATGAGGGCGAAGGATGCCGTGGTCTCAGCGAGCGAGGGGAGCCTGCGCAGTTCGTCGACCGCTCCCGTCGCGGCGATCCCGCCGAGGGCCCGGGCGATCTCGGGGAACGCCTCGGCGTCGGCGGCGAGACGCGGTCCCTCGGGTGTCTTGCGCACGCCGAGCACGAGCACCTCGGCACCGCTCGTGCGGGGGTCGGAGGAGGTCAGCGAGAGCAGAGGTACGGCCATCGGGCCATGCTAACCGCGTGTTCGCTCAGGGCTTGACCCCATGGGCCGGTCGTCCTGCGGTCGGGCTTCACCGCCAAATAGAATCGACTCATGCGCGATCCGGGTGGCCTGTACGACCTCTCGGTCGAGCTCGCCCAGGTGCCCCGCGGTCTGCACCTCGTCGCCGGTCTCACGGGCTTCGCCGACGCCGGCGGGGCGGTGAGCCAGGTGAGCGAGTACCTCATGGAGCACCTGGAGATGAGCGAGATCGTGACCTTCGACACGGACTCGCTCCTGGACTACCGGGCCCGTCGTCCGATCATGTTCTTCGATCAGGACCACTTGAGCGAGTACAAGCCCGCGAAGCTCTCGCTTTATCTCGCGAAAGACGAACTCGGTCAGCAGTTCCTCTTCCTCACCGGGTTCGAGCCCGACTTCCAGTGGGAGCGCTTCACGGCCGCGGTCGTGCAACTCGTCGAGAAGTACGGCGTGAAGGACACCACCTGGATCCATGCGATCGCCATGCCGACACCGCACACGCGCCCGATCGGGGTGACGGTGAGCGGCAACCGGCTCGAACTGATCGACTCGTTCTCGGTCTGGAAGCCGCGCACCCAGGTGCCGTCGAACGCGCTCCACCTGCTCGAATACCGGTTGCAGGAGGTCGGGCACCCGACCGCCGGATTCGTGCTGCTCATCCCGCACTACCTCTCCGACACGGAGTACCCGCAGGCCGCGGTGACCGCGCTCGAGAGCATCAGCGCCGCGACGGGTCTCATCTTCCCGACCGACAAGCTGCGGCAAGACAACCGCGACTTCCTCGCCAAGGTCGACGACCAGGTGCAGGGCAACCAAGAGCTCGAGCGCCTCGTCGGGGCACTCGAGGAGCGCCACGACTCCTATATGGAGGAGAACCCGCTCCCTTCGCCGTTCATGGACTCGAGCGGCGAGATCCCGTCGGCCGACACCATCGCCGCAGAACTCGAGAAGTTCCTCGCGACCCGCCGCGAGAACGATCTCTGAGCGGTGCAGCCCCCATCTCGCCCGCGCGCACGCCGCAGTCGCCGGAATGTGAGAGAATGAATGTTCAAGACCCGGTCGGGTCCCGTGTACGCCGTTCAATGAATGGCGGGGACTTGACAAGGGTCTTAGTAATGCCCGGAAACGGTGCAGAAGGGATTTCGGATGGCCACCCGAACCACCACCACGTCGACCGAGGCGAAGGACGAGGTCACCGCCGGTAAGTCCGCCGCGGCGACGAAGACAGCAGCCGCCAAGGCGCCCGCGAAGGCAGCTGCCAAGGCGCCCGCCGCGAAGACCGCCGCCGCGAAGACCGCCGTCGCGAAGACCGCCGTCGCGAAGACCGCCGCAGCGAAGGCGCCCGCCGCCAAGGCGCCCGCGAAGAAGGCCGCTGCGAAGGCGCCTGCCGCCAAGGGCAAGGCGTCGCGCGCGAAGGCCGGCCCTGCCGCCGACGTGGATGCCGACGACGAGATCGAGGTCGAGGAGATCGAGGTCGAGGTCGAGGAGATCGAGGTCGACGACGAGGTCGCCGTCGACGACGAGGTCGTGGTGGCGAAGCCCGCAGCCGGGGCCGTGGCCGACGACGAGGCGACCGACGACGAGGACGACGAAGACGAGGCCCCCGCGGTCGAGCTTCCGACGGGTGCGCTGCGTCTGTCGATGGCCGACGACGAGGACGAGGTCCCCGTGTACTCCGCGGCGATCACGGGTGCGACGGCCGACCCGGTCAAGGACTACCTCAAGCAGATCGGCAAGGTCGCGCTGCTCAACGCCGCCGAAGAGGTCGAATTGGCGATGCGGATCGAGGCGGGCCTGTTCGCCGAGGAGAAACTCTCCCAGATGCCCGAGAGTGAGAAGCGCAGCCAGCTCGGCCGCGAACTCGCGTGGGTCGCTCGCGACGGCCAGCGCGCGAAGAGCCACCTGCTCGGGGCGAACCTGCGTCTCGTCGTGTCGCTCGCGAAGCGCTACACCGGTCGCGGGATGCAGTTCCTCGACCTCATCCAAGAGGGCAACCTCGGCCTCATCCGTGCCGTCGAGAAGTTCGACTACACCAAGGGCTTCAAGTTCTCGACCTACGCGACGTGGTGGATCCGCCAGGCGATCACGCGCGCGATGGCCGACCAGGCGCGCACCATCCGCATCCCGGTGCACATGGTCGAGGTCATCAACAAGCTCGCCCGCGTGCAGCGCCAGATGCTGCAGGACCTGGGTCGCGAGCCCACGCCGGAAGAGCTCAGCCGCGAACTCGACATGACCCCCGAGAAGGTCATCGAGGTGCAGAAGTACGGCCGCGAGCCGATCTCGCTGCACACCCCGCTCGGTGAAGACGGCGACAGCGAGTTCGGTGACCTCATCGAGGACACCGAAGCGGTCGTGCCGGCCGACGCGGTCGGCTTCACGATGCTCCAGAAGCAGCTCGAGAGCCTCCTCGACTCGCTCTCCGAGCGCGAAGCGGGCGTCATCCGCATGCGCTTCGGCCTCGGCGACGGGATGCCCAAGACGCTCGACCAGATCGGTGACACGTTCGGGGTGACGCGTGAGCGCATCCGTCAGATCGAGTCCAAGACGATGGCGAAGCTGCGTCACCCGTCCCGGTCGCAGTCGCTGCGCGACTACCTCGAGTAAGCGCTCGGCGACAGGCGCACCAGTGGACGTCCCCTACGACGAGAACCGCACCCGTCCCCGCGAGGTCGAGGTCGACGGGATGCGTTTCGAACGCATCCCCATCAAGACCCACGTCGTGCTGCCGGGCGAGCCGCTCGACCCCGTCATCCAGAAGTACGCCCTCGACAAGGTTCGTGACGGCGACTGGCTGTTCATGACCGAGAAGATGGTCGCGGCCTCGCAGGGTCGCGCCTATCCGGTCAAGGACATCGAAGCGCGACGCCTCGCCGTCTACCTCTCCCGGCGCGTCGTGCGCACGCCGTGGGGCGTCGGCCTGGGCATCCCGGAGACGATGGAGATGGCGATCCGCGAGGTCGGCACCCTGCGCATCCTCGTGGCGGCGGCGGTCTCGGTCGTCACGAAGCGTTTCGGGCGCACGGGAGACTTCTACCGCGTCGCAGGAACCAAGGCCCGCGGCATCGACGGACCGGGTTACCCGACGATTCCGCCCTACGACGAGATGGTCGTGCTCACCGCGGCGAAGCCCCGCGAGACCTGCGAAGGGGTCGCCGGGGCGCTCGCGCTCAACGGCAAGCGCGCCGACGTCTTCCTCGTCGACATCAACGACATCGGCGGCAACGTCCTCGGCTCGACGACAGATGACGCGACCGAGCGGCTTGTGGGACGCATCCTCGCCGACAACCCCATCGGTCAAGGTCACGAGTCGACCCCGCTCGGGATCATCCGCCGCGTCGGCTGAGGGTTGTGCCGTCTGAGTTGCACGATGCCCCATCTTCCGGAGGGGATCTGCAACTGCGGCGTCACTCGTTGAGGTAGACCCGCGGGACGCGCGTCGAGGCGCGCACGAGGATCTCGTCACCGATCGTGTCGGCCCAGGATGCCCACTGCTCGGCGGTCGGCTCGCCCCGATCCCCGGGTCCGAACACGATCGCCTCGGTGCCGACCGGCGCCTCGGCCGCGACGAGGGTGCCGTCGATCCCGACGTCGAGCACGGCGACCCGTCGTCCGTCGAGCAGCACCTCGGCGCCGGGGGCGCGGGGAGGGATGCCGTCCGCCGATCCGGCGCCGAGCATCGAGACGCCGTCCCCGGTCGCCACGACATCGGCGTACACCGTCATCGGAGCGATCATGCCGAGCTCGCGGGCAGACTGGTCGTCGAACGGGGAGGAGCCGTAGGCGGCGATCCCGAACCGGACGAGATCGAGGCGGGCCGCCGGCATCCGGATGCCGGCGGAGCTGGCGGCGAGGTGCAGCAGGGGCCGCCCCGGGCCCTCGGTCGGCACCCCGAGGCCGGCGGCCACCGACACCGCCGCCCGGAATTCCGCGAGGGCGGCGGCGTCGTCGGCGGGGGAGGCGTCGGCGAGGTGCGACCAGAGTCCGGCGATGCGCACGTGTCCCGCCGACTCGAGCCGCAGGGCCTCGGACACGAGCGCCGGCCAGTCCTCGGGGCTCGCGCCGTTACGGTGAAGGCCCGTGTCGATCTTCAGGTGCACGGCAGCGGGCCGGCCGACGTCCGCTGCCGCGTCGCCGATGCGGCCCAGTTCGCCCAGCGAGGACACGCCGAGGTCGACATCGTGCTGGATCGCGAGTCCGAACGCGGTGTTCGCGCCGTGCAGCCAGGCGAAGAGCGGTGCGTCGATCCCGGCGCCGCGCAGGTCGAGGGCCGCGGCGATCTCGAGCACCGCGAGGGAGTCCGCCCCCGCCTGGAGTCCCGCGCGGGCGACGGGGATCATGCCGTGGCCGTAGCCGTCGGCCTTGACGGCGAGCATGGTGCGCGCGGGTGCGGCGATCGCGGCGAGGGCGCGCACGTTGCGTCGAAGTGCGGCGAGGTCGATCTCGACCCGAGCCGTCATCGGGCGACCCTCCCGACGCGTACGGCGAGTCCGGCGGTGAGGGCGAGCGGGTCGCGTTCCGTCCAGGATGCCCACTCGAGCGCCGACGGCTCGCCACGCGACGGATCCCCGAACAGCACCGCGTCCTGCCCGACCTCGAGCTCCGCATCGCCGACGTCGAGGACGAGCTGGTCCATCGCGATGCGGCCCACGAGCGGGAAGGTGCCGTCGCCGACCCGCACGCGGGCGCGGTTCGACGCGACACGCGGCACCCCGTCGGCGTAGCCGAGCCCGACGAGGGCGAGGGTCGTCGGGGCGGGGGTGCGATAGGTGAACCCGTAGGAGACGCCGACATCCGCGGGGACCCGCTTGAGCGCGATGACCTCGCCGACGAGGGAGAGCACGGGGGATGCCCCTGACAGTCCGTACGCGGTGGCGTCGGTGCCGGCCCCGGTGCGATCGACGACGACCGCGTCATCGGCGAACCCGGCGGCCCGGGCGACAGCGGCGTCGCGATCGTCGGACACGGCGATGCGTGTGACCCCCGCGTCTCGCGCGACCGGGGCGATCAAGGCGAGTCCGTGGCCGAAGGCGTCGGCGCGAGCATCCAGGGTGTCGCCGAGTTGGGTGGCGAAGAGGCCCACATCCACGACCGCGCGACGCCTGAGCACATCCCATCCAAGCACGAACGACGAAGGCCCCCGGCGTGAACCGGGGGCCTTCGCGAAGACTGCGTCTCAGTCGGCGAGCGTCTCGAGCAAACGGCTCGACTCGTCGTGCCACTCGAGTGCGACGGGCTGCAGCTTGGCCTTGAACTCTGTCGCGTGGTGAGCGCAGAAGAGCAGCTCTCCACTGGCCAGGGTGGCCTTGACGTAGGCCTGCGCGCCGCAGTAGTCGCAGCGGTCGAGGGCGGTGAGAAGCTGCGCGGGGCGCTCCAGCTCGTCGACCGTGTTGTCGGATGCGAACTGCGACATGGCTCCTCCTCGGGTTGCGATCGGCTTTCCGTTGACTCCATCCAAGCACCCTCCGCCTGAGAAGGCTGGACCTCGGTCCCGATTTCGCTCACGGCGCACCCCGGACCGACCTGTGCGGCCCCCGTGCCGCGGTCGCTCGGGGTGGCGAGGCGGGGGGATCCTCCGTCCGGTCTAGTCTGATCGACGGCCCACCCGCGAGATGGCCGACGACAAGGAGTGACACATGGCGAGCGACGACTATTCCGCCCGTCACCTGTCGGTGCTCGAAGGGCTCGAGGCCGTGCGCAAGCGGCCCGGCATGTACATCGGCTCGACCGACTCCCGCGGGCTCATGCACTGCATGTGGGAGATCATCGACAACTCGGTCGATGAGGCCCTCGGCGGATTCGGCTCCACGATCGAGATCATCCTGCACCCCGATTCGAGCGTCGAGGTGCGCGACAAGGCGCGCGGCATCCCCGTCGACATCGAACCCAAGACGGGTCTCTCGGGGGTCGAAGTCGTCTTCACCAAGCTCCACGCGGGCGGCAAGTTCGGGGGTGGCTCGTATGCGGCCTCGGGCGGTCTCCACGGAGTGGGCGCCTCGGTCGTCAACGCGCTCTCGGAGCGACTCGACGTCGAAGTCGATCGCGACGGCGCGACGTGGGCGATGTCGTTCCACCGCGGCGAGCCGGGGCTGTTCTCCGATTCCGGGGACCCCACCCCGGATTCTCCTTTCGTGCCGTTCACGTCGGGTTCCGAACTGCGCAAGATCGGCAAAGTCGCCAAGGGCGTCACCGGCACCCGCATCCGCTACTGGGCGGATCGGCAGATCTTCACCAAGGGCGCCGAGTTCCAGGTCGACGAGCTTCTCGCGCGCGCGCGGCAGACCGCGTTCCTGGTTCCCGGTCTCGCGCTCGAGGTCATCGACGAACGGTTCTCGCCGGAGGGACCTGCGGAGCCGACCCACGTCACGTTCCGCTACGACGGCGGCATCGCGGAGTACGTGGAGTTCCTCGCGCCCGATGCACCGCTCACCGACACGTGGCGGATCCAGGGCACGGGCACGTTCACCGAGACGGTTCCCGTGCTGCAGGAGAACGGCCACATGGTGCCGACCGAGGTCTCCCGCGAAGCGGTCGTCGACGTCGCACTGCGCTGGGGCACCGGGTACGACGCGACGTTCCGCTCCTACGTCAACATCATCGCCACCCCGAAGGGCGGCACCCACCAGTCGGGCTTCGAGCAGGGGCTCATGAAGTTCCTGCGCGCAGAGGTCGAGAAGAACGCGCGCCGCCTCAAGGTGGGGGCCAGCGAGAAGCTCGAGAAGGAGGACATCCTCGCGGGGCTCACCGCCGTGCTCACCGTGCGTCTTCCTGAGCCGCAGTTCGAGGGCCAGACCAAGGAGATCCTCGGCACGCCCGCGGTGCGCAACATCGTCGCGAGCGTCGTGGCGAAGGCTCTCGGCGAGCGCTTCTCGAGCACCAAGCGCGACGACAAGTCTCAGACCGCTCTCGTGCTGGACAAGATCGTCGCCGAGATGAAGAGCCGGATCTCGGCGCGCGCGCACAAGGAGACGCAGCGTCGCAAGAACGCGCTCGAGTCCTCGTCGCTCCCGGCGAAACTCGTGGACTGCCGCTCGAACGATGTCGAGGGCACCGAGCTCTTCATCGTGGAAGGCGACTCCGCTCTCGGAACGGCAAAGCTCGGCCGCGACAGCGAATTCCAGGCGCTCCTGCCGATCCGCGGCAAGATCCTCAACGTGCAAAAGGCGTCGGTCGCCGACATGCTGAGCAACGCGGAGTGCGCGTCGATCATCCAGGTCGTCGGAGCGGGGTCCGGTCGCTCGTTCGACCTCGAGCAGGCCCGCTACGGCAAGATCATCATCATGGCCGACGCCGACGTCGACGGCGCCCACATCCGCACGCTCCTGCTCACGCTCTTCTTCCGGTACATGCGGCCGATGATCGACGACGGTCGCGTGTTCGCGGCTGTGCCGCCCTTGCACCGCGTCGTCGTGATGAACCCGGGGACGAAGCCGAACGAGACCATCTACACCTACTCCGAGGCCGAACTGCACGGGGTGCTCAAGAGCCTCGAGAAGGCCGGCAAGAAGTATCAGGATCCGATCCAGCGCTACAAGGGCCTGGGGGAGATGGATGCCGACCAGCTCGCGGAGACCACGATGAGCCGTCAGCACCGCACCCTGCGGCGCGTGCGGGTGACCGACGCCGAGGCGGCATCTCGCGTGTTCGAGCTCCTCATGGGCAACGAGGTCGCCCCCCGCAAGGACTTCATCATCGCCGGCCAGGGTCTCGACCGTGACCGGATCGACGTCTGAGATCCCCGCAACGCCGTCGCGACAACGGATCCCCGCAACCCCGTCGCGACGACGGTTCGCCGTCGTCGTCGCGGCGACAGCGGCCCTCGTCGGCGGGCTGAGCGCTCTCGTCTTCCTCGTGCGCGCGGGCGGGGATCCCACGGACGCTGCGACGTGGCCCATCACGTGGGAGCTGCGCTCGAGCGACAACGGCACGCTGTTCCAGTTCTGGCAAGACGTCGTGGCCGGGCGGGAACTGGACTGGAGCTTCTCTCCGCAGGTCTTCGTCTTCCCCGAACTGCCCGTGAGCGGTGTCGCCTTCGTGCTCGCGGGCGGCGACCTGTACGTGCACTACGCGGTCGTCGCCGTCATCCACCAGGTCGGCTTCTTCCTGCTCCTGACCGCGCTCGCCCGCACGCTGTGGCCTTCGGCGCCAGCACCCGCCGCCGTGCTGCGCGGGGTCGCCGGCACGCTTCCGCTCCTGCTCTTGCCGCTCGTGGGAACGTCCTGGGTGTTCTCGTTCCACCTCGCCTCGACTTACTACGCGGGAATGTACCTCGCGCTCCTCGGCGCCCCGTTGCTCTTGCTCGTGCGCTCGATGCCCGCGCGGATCGCCGTCGCGGCCGGACTCGCGCTCACTCTCGCCTCGAACCCCCTCACGCTCCTCTTCGCCGCACCGGGGCTTCTCGCGGTCGCGGTCGCGACAGTGCTCCGCAGCGGCTGGCGGGCGCTTCGCGAGCCGGCGATCCTCGCGGGCGCCGTGGCGGTCACGGCCCTCGCCGCCCGGTTCGTGATGACCCCGTTGCAGGGCACCGGATTGCTCACCTACATGGATGTCGACGTCTTCCGGAGGCGCCTGAACGACCTGTGGCCCTACTGGGCGTTCCAGATGGGCGACCCCGCGGCTCGCGTGCTGTTGCCGCTCGGCGCGCTGCTCGCCGTCGGCTCCCTGCTCGCCGCCGCCGCGGCGTGGGTTCGGCTGGCAGGCAACAGGGGCCTTGAGGTCGACAGGCGCGCCTTCGCGATCG